>Ga0335075_10018325_pt1 | contig 10376 bp, 9 predicted proteins | sample Lox_Sample_24_FD_206723 | JGI IMG/M metagenome (GOLD analysis project Ga0335075, IMG submission 206723) | Soil microbial communities from Loxahatchee National Wildlife Refuge, Florida, United States - Lox_Sample_2.4 | ecosystem: Environmental > Terrestrial > Soil > Wetlands | place: USA: Florida... | reverse complement strand
GCCGCGATCCCGACGCGCTGAAGAAGGCCATGCGGATCAACCTCGAACCGGGCACGTCCGCTGACTCGCTTGCCGGCAAGCTCAAGGGCTACGCCGACGCGGGCACTGACGAAGCGTTCGTGGATGCGTTCGCAGCGTTCCCCAGCCTTGACCAGATGCTTGACTTCGCCAGCCAGGTGATCGCGCGCACCAGCCGGTTGTGACCACCCAAGAACCGGACACACGGCAGGTTCAGCAGAAATGATTCCCGTTCGGCGGTGATGCGCTCGATGGTGCTGGAGCCGGCGAGGGTGGTTTCTCAAACAGCATGCTCGGCTGAGCGCTCAGCGGTCGCGGCTGACGGCTGGCGAGGTCGCGCCGGTGTTCCAGGTAGTGGCGTTCGGCGGTGTCGTGGGTCAGGCTGATCGCGCTTTCATAAGCCGCGACGGCCTCTTCCTTCCGTCCGAGCCGGTCCAGCAGGTGCGCCCGGGTGGCACTGGCCGGCTGGAAGCGGCGGGCGTGCTCACCGGCTTCGGCCGCGACCGCGTCGAGCGTGGCCAGCCCGGCGGCGGGCCCGTCGACTTCGGCGGTGACCGCGGCCAGCGCGACACCGCTGCCGAGCGAGGGCGCGACCGCATGCAGGATGCGGTGCAGGCTGAGCAGGGCCGGCCAGTCCGTCGTGCCGTCCTGTCCCCGTGCGCAGTGCACGGCCTGGATCGCGGCCTCGAGCTGGAACCGTCCCAGCTGTCCGCGCGCGTGCGCGGCCCGCAGGTGCTCACGTGCCCGGCTGATCAGGTGCGGGTCCCACAGCGAGGGATCCTGGTCGGCGAGCGGGACGAAGCGCCCGCCCGCGTCAGCCCGGGCCGGTGTGCGTGCCGCCGAGAGCTCGATCAACGCCGCGAGCCCCCGGGCTTCCGGATCACCGGGAACCAGGGTGGCGAGCACCTCGGCCAGGTGCAGCGCCTGCGAGGGCAGCGGGCGGGCTTGCGGCCCGCTCGCCCAGTCGATGACATAGGCGCCGTAGACCGCCTCAAGGACCGAGGCCATCCGGGCCGGCAGGTCGGCCCGGTCCGGGATGCGGAACGGGACGCCGGCGGCCTTGATCCGCTTTTTCGCCCGGACCAGACGCGTCGCCATCGTCGACGGCGGCACCAAGAAGGCCCGCCCCACCTGCGCGGCGGTGAAGCCGAGCACCGTGTTGAGCATCAGCGGCGTGCGCACCGCCCGGCCGATCGCCGGGTGCGCGCACACCAGCATCAGTTCAAGCCGCCGGTCCGGGACCGAGTCGACGTCAATCTCATCGATGTGCGCCAGCGTGTCCGGGGCGGCATCCAGGGGGACGGCCCGCTGGGCCCGCGCGGACTTCCACTCATCGCGCAGCCGGTTGCGGGCGACGGTCAGCAGCCACCCGCCGGGGTTGCCCGGCACCCCCTGCGACGGCCACGTCCGCAGGGCCCGCTCGAACGCGTCGGCCAGCGCGTCCTCCGCCGCCGTGAGGTCACTCGTCGAGGCAGCCAGCAACGCCAGCAGCCGCCCGTAGCTGTCCCGGGCCGCCACCTCGGCGGAGCGAGCGGCCGGCCCCGGCTCACCCTGGCCGGGGCCGGCTTCCCGCCTGCCGCCGCCGGACCTCAGCGTGTCCATGCCCCGTCGACGATGGAGGTCGCGACCGGGCGCACCTCGATCACACCCCACTGGGCGCCCGGACACTTCTCAGCCCAGCCAATGGCCGCATCCAGGCCGGGCAGCTCGAGCACGAAAATCCCGGCCAGTGCCTCCTTCGTCTCAGCAAACGGCCCGTCCTGCACCCGCAGCCCGCCTTCCCGGCAGGTCACCGCGGTCGTCGCCGACGACGGCTGCAGCACGTCGGCCGACAGCAGCACCCCAGCGGACTCCAGCGCACGGCCGTAAGCCCCGAACGCCTCCTTGGCCTCCGCGATCGCCTCCTCGCTGATCTCCCCCTCGCCGGGCTCCCGGTAATGCATCAGCAGCACGTAACGCATCGTCGTCGCCTCCCATCCCCAGTGTCGCGCCCATCGCGACAGCTGCACCGAGATGACGATCGGGCAACCCTCAGATCGTCACCCGGGAGCCGTGTTCTGTTGCTTTCGCGCGATTACTCGTGTAAGAGTAATCGTATGTCAGCAATACGGTTGTTCGTCCTCGGCACGCTGGCGGCGAGCGGTCCGCTGCACGGTCACCAGATCCGGCAGCAGGCTCAGGCCGACCGGACCGACAGGTATACCGACATCCAGGTGGGTTCTCTGTACGGGGCGCTGAAGCGGATGGCCCGTGAGGGCCTGGTCCGCGAGGTCCGGACCGAGCGGATTGGCAACCGGCCGGAACGGACGGTGTTTGAGATAACGCCCCAGGGGCGCCACGCGCTGTCCGCGATCCGCGACGAGATACTCCAGAAGACCAGTCTTCCGCACGACCCGTTCGATCTCGCCCTCAAGCAGGCGCGGGACATGGCCGAGGAAGACCTGGCCCAGATCGTGGCCGACCGGCTGGCCGCGCTGCGCGCTCAGGAGCTCTCCTGGCGCCATCAGGCGGAGCGCGCCGACCCGTACCTGAACGAAGCCGAGCGGATGATCTCCCGGCACCTGATCGACCGGGCAGCGACCGAGATCCGGTGGCACGAGGATCTCCTGAACCAGGTGCCGAAGATCGCCGCCGACTTCCGGGAGGGAATCGGCGCGCCGGTAACCCTGGCCCAGGGACCGGGCGAGCCCGGGGATCGCCTGAGTCCGCCGGGACGCGCAGCGCAGCCACCTCGCGGAGCCCAGCCGTGACCGCGGGGCCCAGCAGTGCCGCGCCCGGGGCATCCGGCGCGGCGGCCGGCTTCCCATCTCAGGCCGACGGCCGTGGCTGGCGAGCCGTTGCCATCGTGCTCGTCGGCGCCTTCATGGCCCTGCTCGACACCACGATCGTCAACGTGGCGCTGCCGGCGATCCACACCGGCCTGCACGCCTCGCCCGCCGGCCTGGAGTGGATCGTGTCGGGGTACGCCCTCGCCTATGGCCTGATGCTGGTTCCCGCGGGCCGCGTCGGGGACCGGATCGGCCACAAATGGCAGTTCATTGCCGGGCTCTCGCTGTTCACGCTGGCCAGCGTGGCCTGCGGGCTATCCCAGAGCCCAGGTGAGATCATCACTGCGCGCGTCGTGCAGGGCATCGGCGCCGGGGTGTTCTACCCGGCGATATCCGCCACGATCCAGCTTGCGTTCACCGGCCCGCAGCGGTCCAAGGCGTTCGGCACGCTGGGCGCGGTGATCGGCGTGTCCACCGCGCTCGGGCCGGTGCTCGGCGGCCTGATCATCCAGGCTGCGGGCGCGGCCGACGGCTGGCGCTGGGTGTTCCTGGTCAACCTGCTCATCGGCGTGATCGCGGTGCCACTGGCAGCCTGGCTGCTCCCCCGGCCGACGGCGCGCGCCCGGCGCGGAATCGACCCGGCCGGTCTCGGCTTGCTCGCCGCGGGCCTGTTGCTGTTGCTGATCCCGCTGATAGAGGGACAGCCGAACGGGTGGCCCGCCTGGACTTACGTGTCCATCGGCGCGTCCGTCCCGGTGCTTGCCCTGCTGGCGGCGTGGGAGGTGCGCACCGACCGGCGCGGCGGGGACGCGCTGCTCAAGCCCGGCTTGCTCGGACGCTCGTCGTTCTCGGCGGGAGCCGTCTTCGCGCTGGTCTTCTTCGCCGGGTTCACCAGCGTGTTCTTCACGCTGTCCATCCTGTGGCAGGTTGGGCTGGGCCGCAGTGCGCTGGCCAGCGGGCTGGTCATGACGCCGTTCGCGCTCGGCAGCCTGGCCGGGGCCGCGAACAGCGCCAGGCTGTCGGCCAGGCTGGGCCGCATGGTGCTGGTCACCGGGTGCCTGCTGGTCGGCGCGGGCCTCGCCGGCACCGCCGCCGTGCTGTATCTCACCGCGCCGCATCCGGGCGGATGGGAGCTGGCCGGCCCGCTGCTGGTGGCCGGGCTCGGCAGTGGCATGACGATCGCGCCCAACCAGGATTTCGTCATGGCGTATGTGCCACGGCAGGAGGCCGGCACCGCCAGCGGCACCCTCGGGACCGCGCAGCGGATCGGCAGCGCGATCGGCATCGCGGTGATCGGCACCGTGCTGTTCGGCACGATCAGGGTCCGGCCCGGCCCGGACGGCCTGGCCCGCGCGTACAGCCACAGTGCCCAGCTCGCCATGCTGGCCAGCGTGGCGTTCGTCCTGATCGCGCTGCTGCTGGTGGTGGCCCTCCCCCGGCAGGTCCCGTCCCGCCGGTAAGCCACCTGGCCTGGTAAGTCGGCCGCGGCGCGGACGCGACACATGACGTCGGCGGCGGCGGGCAGCGGTAACCGCGTGGAAACATCCGGCCCCAATGATGGAGGCATGGGAACGCGCCGGATACGCGTGGGATGCGAGTTCGCCTACCGCGCCGAGGTCGACACGCCGGTGGTGTTCCACGTGCAGCCGGTTAAGTCCCGCTACGCCGACGTCAAGCTCGAGTGGTGGTGGTCCGAGCCTTCGTTCCCGGTGCGCGGCTTTGTCGATGTGTACGGCAATCCGGGGTTCCGCGCGGTGCTCCCGGCCGGGCGGTCGAGGTTCCGGTACAGCGCGGTGGCCTGGGTGCCCAACGCCACCGAGGACGTTGACAAGACTGCACCGGAGTGCCCGCCGGACGCGCTTCCCGACGACACCCTGATCTACACGTTGCCGAGCCGCTACTGCCTGCCCGACGTGCTCGGCGACGAGGCGTGGTCCCGGTTCGGCGGGCTGCAGCCCGGGTACGGCCGGGTGCAGGCCGTCTGCGATTACGTGCACGACCACCTGACGTTCCAGTACGGCAGCACGACGCCGCTGACTACCGCCGCGGATGTCAACGAGGGCGGGCGCGGCGTGTGCCGTGATTTCACCCACCTGGCGGTGTCGTTCTGCCGGGCGCTGAACATCCCGGCCCGGTACGTTTTCGGGTACCTGCCCGACGTTGACGTCCCGCCGGACCCGGCACCGATGGACTTCGCTGCGTGGATGGAAGTATGGCTCGGCGACCGGTGGTGGACCTTCGATCCACGCAACAACACCCGGCGCAAGGGGCGCGTCGTGATCGGCCGGGGCCGGGACGCCTCGGACGTCGCCATGGCCACGACGTTCGGCGGCCCCGTGCTGGAGTCGATGACGGTACAGGCGGAGGAGGCGGCCGCATGATGCTCGACGCCCGGGTGCTCCATGCGCCGCTGCTCGACCACCGTGAGCTCGACCTTGACGCCGCCCGGCGCCTCACATACGTGATTGAGCAGAGCTTCCGCTACGACTACGACGCCCCGGTGAAGTCGCTGCGCCAGCGGCTCGTCATCATTCCGCCGACCCGTCACGGCAGCCAGTACCTGCGCGGGCACCTGCTCGAGGTGAGCGGTGCCCGGGCCCGGCACTGTCTGCGCCGAGACACTCACGGCAACTTGGTCGCCTGGGTGCGCTCTGAGCACGTCACCCACGCCGTCGAGTTCCGGCTGGCCGCCGTCGTGGAGCGGGTGCGCGGCGACGGGCCTGCCCGGCTGGACGCCGGTGCTCTGCACGACCCACATCTGCTGCAGCCCACCCGGCTCACCGTGGCCGACGACCGGCTGCGCGCCCTGGCCGGCGACATGGCCTCGCATCCCGGGACCCCGGAGCAGCGGGCAGAGCGGATCTGCGAAACGGTCCATTCCGCGCTGCGGTATGCCGAAGGCGTCACCTCGGTGCGGACCACGGCTGCAGAGGCCCTGACCATTGGCGGCGGGGTGTGCCAGGACTTCGCGCACGTGATGCTCGCCCTGTGCCATCTCGCCGAGATCCCCTCCAGGTATGTGTCCGGCCACCTGCTCGGCCAGGGCGGCACCCACGCCTGGGTCGAGGCAGTCGTGCCGGAGGTGGGCGGAAAGCCTGGGCCAGAGCCGCGTCGGGGTGCGGTCGCCGTGCCGTTCGACCCGTGCAACGGCGTGCGGGCGGGCAGCGGCTACGTCACGGTCGCCACCGGCCGTGACTACGCCGACGTTGCCCCGACGTCCGGCTCCTACGTCGGGACGGCGAATGGCCGCCTGACTGCCGGGCGCCGGGTGGGGATCCTCGCCGCCTCGGGCTGATCCGGTCCAGGAAATCCCGGTCTATTCGGTAACGAGAACGCAACATGCCGCATCTACGCTTTCGTCGTGGCGGACATTTTCGATGACTATCGGCTCGCCGCCGCTTGGGACGAGATGTTCGTGCAGCCCGGGCATCCGCGGCATGCCTACCAGGCGCTGCTCGCCGCCCTGCAGCCACTGGACCCCGGTGAGCTGCGGTACCGGGCGGATCAGATGGCACGGGCCTTCACCGACCGCGGGGTCACCTTCGATCACGCCGGCGAGGAGCGGCCGTTCCCGCTGGACCTGATCCCCCGGATCATCGACGCCGTCGAATGGGACCACATCGCGCGTGGCGTGCGCCAGCGCGTGCTGGCGCACGAGGCCTTTCTCGCCGACGTGTACGGGCCCGGCGAAGTCTTCGCCGACGGCGTGCTGCCGAGGCGGGTGGTGCTGACGTCCCAGCACTTCCGGCGCGAGGCGGCGGGCCTGACGCCGCGTGGCGGTGTCAGGGTGCACGTCGCCGGGATCGACCTGGTCAGGGACGAGCAGGGCAGGTTCCGGGTGCTGGAAGACAATCTGCGCACGCCGTCGGGCGTCAGCTACGTGGTGGAGAACCGGCTGGTGATGACCAGGACGTTCCCCACGCTGTTCGCCGAGCAGCACGTCAACCCCGTGGACGAGTACCCGGCACGGCTGCTGGCCGCGCTGCGGGCCGCGGCGCCGCCGCACGCGGCCGATCCCGTCGTCGTCCTGCTCACCCCGGGCGTCTACAACGCCGCCTACTTTGAGCACACGCTCCTGGCCCGGCTGATGGGCGTGGAGCTGGTCGAAGGCCGGGACCTGGTCTGCACAGACAACAAGGTATTCGTGCACACCACGCAAGGCAGCAAGCCGGTCGATGTGATCTACCGCCGGGTCGACGACGAGTACCTTGACCCGCTGCATTTCCGGCCCGACTCGGTCATCGGCTGTCCCGGCCTGCTGAACGCGGCCCGGGCGGGCAACGTCACGATCGCCAACGCTGTCGGCAACGGCGTGGCGGACGACAAGCTGCTGTACACCTACGTGCCCGACCTGATCCGCTATTACCTGGGCGAGGCACCGGTCCTGCCCAACGTCGAGGCCTACCGGCTCGACGATCCGGAAACGCTGGCCTGGGTGCTCGACCGGCTCGACCAGCTGGTGCTGAAACCCGTGGACGGTGCCGGGGGCCGCGGCATCGTGATCGGCCCGCGCGCCGACGAGCGCACGCTCGCGGCGCTGCGTGCCGAGGTGACCGCGCAGCCGAGGAACTGGATGGCGCAGCGGCCGGTCGCGCTGTCCACCTCCCCGGTGCTGATCGGCGAGGGCCTGGCGCCGCGCCACATCGACCTTCGGCCGTTCGCTGTCAACGACGGGAACCGGGTGTGGGTGCTGCCGGGCGGCCTGACCCGGGTCGCGCTCGGCGAAGGTGACCTCGTGGTGAACTCCAGCCAGGGCGGCGGCTCCAAGGACACCTGGGTGCTGGCCCGCGGCGTCCGGCGCGGCGTGGTCGGCGCCCAGCGGCGGATGGTCCCCGCCGCCCAGGCGCCGGAGACCGCGGTCGTCGGCGTGGGCAGGGAGAGCGGCCCGGCGTCGAGTGATCAGCAATGAGCAGCCCGGCCGCCACCCGTCCCGGGCTGCTCAGCCGCATCGCCGAGACCCTGTTCTGGACGGGCCGGTACATCGAGCGCGCGGACGACACGGCCCGGATGGTCGACGTGTACGTGCACCGCATGCTGGAGGAGCCCCAGGCGGACGAGGACGCCGGGTGCGGCGCGCTGCTGGCCGTGCTCGGGATCATGCCGCCCGAGGGCACCCGGCTGGACATCGGGACCGCATTGGACCGGCTTGCCTATGACCCGGCCAGCCCGAGCGCGATCGCGGGCGCGATCCGGGCGGCGCGGTCGGGGGCGCGCACCGTGCGCGAGGTGATCTCCGGTGAGATGTGGGAGTGCCTGAACGTGACGGCGCTCGCGCTGCCGCGGCAGCGCAAGGCCGCCGAGCGTCTCGGGCCGCATGTCTACCTGCAGTTCGTCCGCGAGCGAGCGGCGCTGTTCTTCGGCCTGGCGGACTCGACGATGAGCCACGACGACGCCTGGCGGTTCCTCGTGCTCGGGCAGAACGTGGAGCGGGTGGACATGACGGCGCGGATGCTGCTGGCCCGGATGCCCGCCGCGCCCGTTGAACTCGGCTGGCAGATGCTGCTGCAGGCGTGCGGGGCGTACGAGTCGTTCGCCCGCTCCCGCAGCGGGGGTGGCGGAGGTTCCCGTCACGTCGCGGAGTTCCTGGTCCTCGACCGGGCGTTCCCCCGGTCGGTGCTGCACGCGCTGGCCACGGCGGAGGAATGCCTGGTTGCCCTGGATCCGGAGACCGCAGGCGGCGAGGGGAACTCGGTGACCCAGATCCGGCAGGTGCGGGCCGGCCTCGAGGACGCGGACCCCGAGGCGCTGCCCGGCCAGCTTGCCGGCGTGCTCGGTGCGCTCCAGCAGACCTGCCTCGAGGTCAGCGAGACCATCACCCGGCGTTACTTCACGTACGCGCTGCCCGCCCCGTGGAAGAGGCGGCCGTGAGCGCCGGCTGGCGGCTGCGGATCGTGCACCGGACGCAGGTGCGCTACCAGGGGGCGGTGCGCGCGTCGTACAACGAGGCCCGGATGACGCCCCGGGCGCTGCCCCGCCAGTCCGTGCTGAGCGCCGACGTGAGAGCCGACATCCCCGCGCCGGTCTGGACGTACACCGACTACTGGGGAACCGAGGTCAGCTCCTTCGACATCCAGGCGCCGCACGAGGAACTGGAGATCGTCGCCCAGGCGACGATCGAGACCAGTCCGGCGCCGGAGCCGGGCCGGCCGCTGGCATGGGCCGCGCTGCGCGAGCGGGTGGCGGACGGGGCGGACGGGCCGCTGCTCGAGTTCCTCATGCCGACCACGCGCACGGCCGTCACCGCGGAGCTTGCCAAGACGGCGCGGCGGCGCACCGCCGGTGCCGATCCGCTCGACGCCGCTGGAGAGATCGTCTCCTGGGTGAACCAGCGGGTCGCCTACGTTCCCGGTGCGACCGAAGTGCAGACCGGCGCGCAGGAGGCGTGGGACATGGGCCGGGGGGTCTGCCAGGACATGGCGCACCTCACCGTGGCCCTGCTGCGCGAGGTCGGCCTGCCCGCCCGGTATGTGTCCGGCTACCTGCACCCGATGGCGGCCGCGGAGCCGGGCGACGAGATGGAAGGCGAGAGCCACGCCTGGGTCGAGTACTGGGACGGCGAGTGGATCGCCTGTGATCCGACGAACCTGGCGCAGGTCGGCGAGCGGCACGTGGTGGTCGCCGCCGGCCGCGACTACGGCGACGTGCCGCCACTGAAGGGCATCTACCGCGGCGCCCCGAACAGCAGCATGCAGGTCGCGGTGACCGTGACCAGACTCGCGTAGCAGGGTCAGCCGAAGGTGAAGTCGTAGGCCTGGACCCCCGGCGAGACCTGCAGCTGGAGCGTCCCGGTGTTGGCCGAGCCGGCCTGGTAGAGGGTGTACAGCCGGGGAACCCCGGCCACGTCGATGGTCTGCGTGTGATGCCCGTTGACCGAGACGTTGATGGTTCCGCTGCCGCCCAGGACCAGGTACACGTCCTGGGCCAGGAAGCCGAGCTCCAGCCGGGCATTGCTGTCCGCGGTCGCCTCTTGCGCGTGCTCGGTCCAGGTCCCGGACAGGCCCAAGCCGCCCGTCGGAAGCGTGGCCGGGAAGCGGTAGACAGCCGGTGCGTTCGGGACCACGGCGTTGCTGGGGAGCAGGTACTGCAGCCGGTCGTAGCCGACATAAGTCTCCGGGCTCAGCTCGCCGGTCGGGGTCTTGTCCGGGACGTCCGTGGCGGGCGGCAGGGTGCGGCCCGGATGAGCGGCGGCCAGCAGCTGGCGGATCAGCTGCTCGGTGGTCGCGTAATCGCCCTCGCCGAAGTGCACGTGCTGCACGTCGCCGCTGGCGCCGATCAGGTAGTCGGCGGGCCAGTACTCGTTGTCGTAAGCGTTCCAGGTGGCGTAGTTGTCGTCGACCGCGACCGGGTAGTGCACGCCGAGTGCCGCGGCCTCGGCCCGCACGTTGGAGACCACGTGCTCGAAGGCGAACTCCGGGGTGTGCACGCCGACCACGACGAATCCGTACCGGGCGTACGCCTTGTACCAGGCCTCGACGTGCGGCAGGGTCCGCTGGCAGTTGATGCACGAATAGGTCCAGAAGTCGACCAGCACCACCTTGCCGCGGAGTTCCCGGATCGACAGCGGCCGGCCACCGGGGGTGTTGAGCCAGG
>Ga0335075_10018324_pt1 | contig 10376 bp, 8 predicted proteins | sample Lox_Sample_24_FD_206723 | JGI IMG/M metagenome (GOLD analysis project Ga0335075, IMG submission 206723) | Soil microbial communities from Loxahatchee National Wildlife Refuge, Florida, United States - Lox_Sample_2.4 | ecosystem: Environmental > Terrestrial > Soil > Wetlands | place: USA: Florida... | reverse complement strand
ATCTTGACACCGGCCGCGCGCAGCGGGACCACGATGTCGCTGAAGAGGATCGCCGCGTCCACCCCGTAGCGGCGGATCGGCTGCAGCGTGAGCTCCGTGATCAGGTCGGGCTTCGTGCACGCCTCGACCATCGGCGTCTTGCCCCTGGCCTGCCGGTACTCGGGCAGCGCCCGCCCTGCCTGCCGCATGAACCACACCGGCGTGTACGGAACCGGCTGCCTGCGGCAGGCTCTCAGGAAGACCGACTCTTCCGGCTTCGGACTCACAGCAGTGATGATCTCACAGGCCCCGGCCAGGGCCGGCGGCGGCATTTCCCGCGGAAAACGCCATCATGACACGCCGCAGAAGATCCGTGGCACCGGCCGGAAGGCGTGCCAGCATCGTGCTGAGCCTAGCGGCGAGGAGGTGGAGATGCCCAAGATGACCCGGTACTGCGCCGACTGCGGCTGGGCGGTGTCCCGAGTGGATGTGCACCGCCTGCAGGGCGGCGCTGCTGATCGACGTCGCCGTGGTTCCTGCTCAGCTGCCGCGTGCGGTGCCGTTCCTGTCAGGCAGGCGCGTGGCATGACAATCCGGCGTCCGTCTCGCATGCTCGGATCATGAGGCCAGCAGCCGGGCCCTTGGAGCGAGCCGAGATGGACGCCGCCGCCACCTTCCGCTCGGCGGTCAACGATCTCCAGGCGGGGATGGATCAGCAGCGCGAAGCGCGGCCGGAGATCGCCTTCGACGACCAGCCACCGCCGCGCAAGCTGGCCCCGTACGCCGCCGCCATCGGCGCCACCGTGCACGAGCCGGCGGTTGCGCACGACGGCGACACCGAGATCGGCTGGGGCAGCTTCGTGCTGCTCTATGACCCGGCAGGGCAGGACGGATGGGGCGGCCCGTTCCGGATGATTGCCTACGTCCGCGCGGAGCTCGATCCTGAGATCGCCGCTGACCCGCTGATCGGGCAGGTGGGCTGGAGCTGGCTGACCGAGGCGCTTGACGCCAGGACGGCCGGATACCGGCAGGTCAGCGGCACCGTCACCCGCGTGGTGACCGAGGGGTTCGGGGCCAAGGAAGGCCAGCCGGTGGATACCGAGTTCGAGCTGCGCGCATCCTGGTCGCCGGCCACGTCGGGCACCGGCGCACCGCGCGATCTCGACCGGCACATCGCCGCCTGGTGCGACGCGCTCTGCGCGGCGTGCGGCCTGCCGCCGCTGCCCCCCGGGGTGAGCGCGCTGCGGCCGCCGCGCTCCCGGCGGCGGCCATGACCGGCGCCGCGCAAGAACCGGGCCCTGGCCCGGAAGGACCAGGTACCGACGCCGCGCAGCCAGGTCCCGAGGCGGCAGAACCGGGCACCGGCGGGGAAGAGCCCGTCTCCGGCGGGGAAGAGCCCGTCTCCGGCGGGGAAGAGCCCGTCTCCGGCGAGGACGCCGGGCCCCGCATAGCGGCCGTGCCGCTGCTCGAGCCGCGCGACGGCATGCCCCCGCTCGTCGTGACCGCCGACGGGCTGGCCGACGCCGCCCGGAGGCTCGCGGATGGCCACGGGCCCGTCGCCGTCGACGCCGAGCGGGCCTCGGGTTTCCGCTACGGGCACCGGGCCTTCCTCGTCCAGCTCCGCCGCGGGGGCGCCGGCACCGTGCTCATCGACCCGGTTGCCTGCCCCGACCTGTCCGGCATCAACAGCGCGCTGGCCGACGTGGAGGCCGTCATCCACGCCGCGTCCCAGGACCTGCCGTGCCTGTCCGACCTCGGCTACCGGCCGCGGCTGCTGTTCGACACCGAGCTGGCGGGGCGCCTGCTCGGCTATCCGAGGGTCGGGCTCGGCACGCTCGTCGAGTCCGTGCTGGGGCTGACCCTGGAGAAGAGCCACTCGGCGGCCGACTGGTCCACCCGGCCGCTGCCGGAGGAATGGCTGCGCTATGCCGCCCTGGACGTCGAGGTGCTCGTGGAGCTGCGCGACGCCCTGGCCGCCCAGCTCGCCGAGCAGGGCAAGTCCCAGTGGGCGCGCGAGGAATTCGCCACCGAGCTCAGCGCCGAGTCACCAACGCCGCGCCCGGACCCGTGGCGCCGAACCTCCGGCATTCACCGGGTCCGCAACCGGCGCGGGCTCGCAGTCGTCCGCGAGCTCTGGCTGGAGCGCGACCGGATCGCCCGGCGGCGTGACCTGTCACCGACCCGGGTGCTGCCGGACGCCGCGATCGTCGAGGCGGCCAGGTCCCTGCCGGGCGACGCCGCCCAGCTGATCGCCATCCCGGGCTTTGGCGGCCGCGGGGCCCGGCGGCACACGGCCGAATGGCTGCGAGCGGTCGGCCGCGCCAGAGCCCAGTCCGAGCGCGACCTTCCGGCGGTGTCGGCGCGGCCGAGCGAGGGCCCGCCGCCCGCGCACCGCTGGCCGGAACGCGATCCGGACGCCGCAACCCGGCTCACCGCGGTCCGGGGGGCGGTGGCGGCCCTGGCCGACGAGCATCACCTGCCCGCCGAGAACCTGCTGCCCCCCGACGCGGTACGCCGGCTCGCGTGGCAGCCGCCGCAGCCGCCAACCCCCGAGGCGGTGGCCGCCGGGCTCGCGGGGTTCGGTGCCCGGCCCTGGCAGGTCGGCCTCACCTCGCTGCCGATCGCCGGGGCGCTGCAGCGGGTCACCGAGAAGGGCGAGGGCTGACGGGCGGACCGCGGAGGTGCGTGAGGGTCACGCGCTTCTGCGCAGGCGCCGCAGGTCGCACGGTGCCGCCGAGCCCGCGCGCAGCACCCCCGCGCACGGCAGGATCTCGCCGGTGTCCGGGTAGTCGGGAAATACGTTAAAGATCACTTCGCAGTCGCAGCAGCAGCCTCCCCGCCGCTGCAGGCGCGGCACCAGGCCGGTGGCCCGCGGCGCCCGCAGGTCCCGCCAGTGCACGGTCCACCGGTGCGTGCCGTCGCAGCCGAACTCGTTGATCATCCGGAGCAGGAAGCAGCGCAGGCACTCACGCTCGGCGGGCTCGGTTAACCGCCGCGCCAGCTCGGCCAGCTCGGCCTCGACGGCGTCGGCGACGTTGTCGGCCATTCCGTGCCCCTTTCGCCAGGCATCTTGACAATGCCCGTTCTACCGCTGGCGTCCGACATTTCTGGGCCGGTGATCCGGGCGCGGGCCGCGACGCCGGACCGGGAACTCGCGGTCAGCCCAGCCCGGCGGCCGGCACGGCGAAGGTGGCGCCGCGGGACAGCGGCGGCTGTACCTGGATGAGCTTGCCGCTGCGCCATTGGGTGATGTAGTAGGGCGTGATCGCCGTGTGGGTGGACTGGCTGAACGTGATCAGCCCGGCGATCGTCTTCGCGTCGGTCTTCGAGATCGCGGTGTTGAGCTTGCCGGGGTTCGTGCTGCGGGCTGAGGCGAGCGCGTCGGTCAGTATCTGGGCGGCCGCGTATGCGAGTGCCGCCGCGCCGTAGCCCGGGCTGCCTGCGAACCTCCTGCCGAGCGTCGGGATGATCGTTGCGAGCTGTCCGGGCGAAGCCTGGCCGGGACTCCAGCAGCCGTCGGACAGGGTGTCCTGGGCCAGGCTGCCCAGCGACTGCCACCAGTAGTCGGTGTCCGACGCCCCGGCCAGGAACGCCGCCTTCGGGCGGAACCCGGACGACGTCAGCTGCTTCCACAGCGCGACGCCGTCGGCCGGGGCCATCTGCCCCGCGAGCAGCTGCGCCCCCGTCGCCTTGGCGTCAGCGATGAACGAGGAAAAGTCCGTCGAGCCGGCCAGGAACGTGTAGTCACCGACCACGTCCAGGCCGTCGGCCTCGAACGCCGCCTCGTACAGCGGCCGCTCCACCACGCTGTCCGGCTCGTTGTCGGTGAACAGCACCACCTTCTTGTTGCCCGGCACCGACGCCAGCGCCCTGGCCACGTCCGCGGCCTGCCGCTGCTCGTCATAGAAGAAGTCCCAGGAGTATTTCCAGCCGGTCTTGTCCCCGCTGGCGAAGGCCTCCACCGGCATCAGCGACGTAAGGAACGGGACGTGCAGCTGCTCGGCCACGAGCGCGGCGGGCGTCACGATCAGCGGCGTGGCGTACCCGAGCAGCGCGACGGCGTGATCCTGCCGCACAAGCCTGCGCGCCTGCGAGCTGGCGGTAGCGGGGTCGCTGGCGTTGTCCAGCACGACCAGCTTGAGTTTTTCCTGCCTGCCGCCGATGGCGATGCCGCCGGCCCTGTTCACCTGCGCGATCTCCTGCTCATAGCCGGCCTCCAGCGGTGCGCCGAGCGCGTCCAGCGAGCCGGTGAGCGACAGCGTGGTGCCGATCACGATCGCTGCGCCCGAGCTGGACGGCCCGGCGCCGTTGCCGCCGCTGCATGCGGCCACGGCCAGCGCCAGCGGCAGGACCAGCACCAGGGTTTTCAGCATGCTTGGTCGTGTTCTCAACCCTCAGGCTCCGAACTGCGGCACGGGCGTGTCGTCGGCGGCGATCAGCACGGTCCGGGACTGCGTGTAGAAGTCGATGGCGACGTGCCCTGCTTCAGCGTCGGCCCGGCCCGGGCTCTGGCCCGCGATCGCGGTTTGCAGGTCGCGTGGGTTGTGGGAGTTCACCCAGGTGCTTGCCGCGGCGATGGCCGGTGCCAGCCGGTGCGCTCGTTGCAGGTCAGAGGTCCAGATGTAGGCCGCGGCCGGGTTTGGGGTGGCGTTGGCCAGCGAGACAGCTTCTTCGTCGGTGTCGAACGGCGTGACGCGCACCACCGGTCCGCAGATGCGTTCGGCAAAGACCTGCATCGACGGTGCCACGTCGGCGAGGACGGTCGCGGCGAGGTAGTTTCCCTCGGACAGGCCGTGCGGGCGCCGGCCGCCAGCCGCCAGCCGCGCGCCTTCCCTGACGCCGAGCCGCACACACGCGGTGAGCTTGTCGTGGTGCTCGGGGTGCGGCATCGCACCGATCTGCGTCGCCGGGTCGGAGGGGGCACCGACGCGGATGCGGTCCGCTCGCTGGGCGAGACGGCTGACGAGGGTGTCGTAGACGGGGCGCTGGACGAGGACGGTCGAGGTGGCGGTGCATCGCTGGCCGTTGAGCGCGAAGGCGCCGAACAGCGCGCTGTCGGTCGCCTGATCCAGGTCGGCGTCGGCGAAGATGAGGCAGGGCGAGTTGCCGGCGAGTCCGGCCGACAGGTGCTTGCGGTGCGTGGCGGCCTCGAGCATGACCTGCTGGCCCGCGGCGGCCTCGCCAGCGAACGACAGCCGCGCCACGCTGGGGTGGGCGATCAGGGCCTGGCGCGCCTGGTCGCCCGGGGCCTTGCGGTGCAGAGAGCCGTGCACGATGTTGAGCACGCCGTCGGGCAGGCCCGCCGCGGTGGTGACCGTCGCCAGCAGCGCGGCCGGGAGGGGCGCCCACTCATCCGGCTTCATCACGACGGTGCACCCCGCCGCCAGGGCGGGTGCGACGGCTCGCGCTTGAGCCAGGAACGGCGTCCGCCATGGTGTGATCACTCCCGCGATGCCCGCCGGCCGCGCCACCACGTAGCTGGACTGCCCTGGCCCGGCGGACGCAGTGCCCCCCGCGCGCGCCGCGATCAGGTCTGCGGTGCAGCGGAAGAGCTCGGACGCTCGCGCGGCGTGCCCGCTGGCCTGGGCGACCGGCAGGCCAGGGCCCAGCGCCTCGGCGGCTGCGATGTCGCCGGCCCGCGAGTCGATCGCGTCGGCGACGCCGTGCAGGACACGGGCCCTGTCCCGTGCCGTCATCGCGGGCCACGGGCCCGTCGTCAGCGCGGCCTGTGCTGCCAGCACTGCCTGGTTGACGTCGGCGGCGAGGCCGACCTCGACCTGCAGGTACTCCTTACCGGTCGCCGGGTCGGCTACGCCGTACGTCTTGCGCAGCGTGCTGTGGGTGTGCCGCCCGCCGATGATGTGGCTGACGGTCTCCGGTACCACGGTGTCTCCAGGTCTTGTCCTGGGCGGGGCCCGGAGGGATCCCTCCCTCCGGGCCCGCCCGCCTCGTCAGCGGTGCTTACGCCGGGCTGCCGGGCTTACCGAGGGAACTGCTGGGCCGCCCCGGGGCGCGGCGGCAGCGCCTGAAGGGCGGCCGTCTGCTGGGTGGCCAGGTTGGCCGCTGTCGTGCTGGCGTCGAACTGGGTACTGGCCGGGGCCGCCTGCGGCGTGCCCGGGCGCAGGGCACCGGTCCAGTCGCTGAAGGTCGCCCGGCGCCAGCGGCTGACGTTGGGGAAGGTGACCGGCCCTGCGCCGGACAGCCCGCCGGCCGCGGCGACCGCCTCGATGAGCCGCAGCCCGGAGGTGTGGTCGGAGACTCCGGAGAAGATCCGGCCGCCCACCGACCAGGGCGAGATGACGAAGGCCGGGACCCGGAACCCGGCGCCGATGGGCAGGCCGCCGCCGGGGGTGCCGGCCGGCGAGGCCAGCGTGACGAACTCCTCGGGGTACTCCTCGTAGTTCGGCGTCGGCGGCACGACATGGTCGAAGAACCCGTCGTTCTCGTCGTAGTTGATGATGAACACGGTGGTGTTCCACAGCTCCTCGTTGGAGGCCAGGGCCTCCAGCTTCGTGGCGAGGAACTGGGCACCGGCCGCCGGGATGGCCGCCGGGTGCTCGTCGTAGCCGGACTTGGACCCGATGAACGACACGTCGGGCAGCACGCCGTTGGCGCAGTCCTCCTCGAAGCCCATATCCGGATTGCTGGCCGACGTCGGGCTGAGCGGGTTGCCGATCCCGCCCGGTGTGCCATCCCCCCACAGCGTCCCGTCCGACGTCACGGCGTTGTAGAGGGCGGCCGGCACGAGCCCGGGGGCCTGGAACTGCTTGAAATAGCTGGTGATCGTGTCCTGCGGCCAGCCGAAGCCCTGGTAGAACTTGTAGCTGATCCCGGCCTTGTAGAGGGTCTCGGGGCCGCTCTCGTACGTCAGGTCCCGGACGCCGCCGGTCTCGAGGACCGGGCCGCCCGCCTTGCCCTGCGGGTCGTTGCCGCCCTCTTCCCAGAAGAGCCGGTTGACATCGGTGGGGCCCATCACCGAGCAGTGGTAGTTGTCCGCCAGCGTGAAGGCCCTGGCCAGCGCCCAGTGGAAGGGAATGTCCTCCTCGGTGTAGTGCCCCATGGTGAACGAGCCGTTCGTCTCGCCGTCGGAGGCGATGTGGGTGAGCAGCCAGCCGTCCATGGCGCCCTGATTCCAGGACGCGTGCTGGTCACGCCAGTCGTGGCTGAGACTGGGCACGGCCGCGGCGCCGGAGGTGATCGTGGACATGTGCCACGGCTCGAGGTAGCCGTCGGGGTTGGCCGGGTCGGGCTGCTGGAAGACCGACCGGCCGGTGGGCAGCCGGATCGCGGTGGGATCGCTGAATCCGCGCGCGCCGGGGAAGGTGCCGAAGTAGTGGTCGAAGCTGCGGTTCTCCTGCATCTGGAATACCAGGTGCTTGACCTGGGACAGGTCGAACGCCCGCGGGCTTGCTGCCGCCGCCCTGGCCAGGTTCTCGGGCAGGACACCTGCCAGCCCGGCGGCGCCGGCAACGCTGGCGGCGCTGGCGACGAACGTGCGGCGGTTCATCCTCGGGCCGAATGGACGCATGCGCTTGTCACTCATGACTTTGGTCTCTTCTTCGTCTCGTGGCGGGCGCGTCAGGAATGAGCCGGAGCGCTCGGGCCGGCCGCGTCACCGGGCTGGGCCAGGCCGGTAACCTCGGCGATCTTGCTGTTGGTGGTGTCGGCGATGTACAGCACGTCAGCGCTCGGGTCGACAGCCACCCCGTACGGGGTGTTCAGCTTCGACGCGGTCGGCGCCACGCCGCTGCTCTCGCCGCCGGCCGGCGGGATGCCACCGCCCGCGGAGGCGGAATTCACGACGGTGGAGATGATTCCGCTGGGGGTGACCTCACGGATCGCGTTGTTGAACGTGTCCGCGATGAACAGGTCACCCGCACCGTCAACCGCCACGCCCTGCGGGTCGTTCAGCTGCGCTAGCGTCGCGGGGCCGCCGTCGCCGGAGAAACCGCCGAGCCCGCCGTTCGCCTTGTCGGCGGAGAAGTCGCCGGCGACCGTGGTGATGATCCCGGTCTTGGCGTCCACCCGGCGGATGACGTTGTTGGCCGAGTCGGCGATGTACAGGTTCCCCTGCGAATCCAGCGCCAGGCCGGCCGGCTCGTTCAGCTCCGCGAACGCCCCCAGCCGCCCGTCTCCGGAGTAGCCGGCGACGCCGTCGCCCGCGACGTCGACGACCTGTCCTCGCGGGGTGACCTTCACGACCCGGTTGTTGTAGGTGTCGGCGATGAACACATCGCCCTGGGCGTTCACGGCCACATCCTGGGGGTGGTCCAGCGAGCTGAGCGCGGCAGGGAAGCCGGAGGGGCCCGCGTAACCGAGGCCGGCAATGCCGGTGCCTGCGACCCGGTGGATGACACCGTCCGGGGTGATCTCCCGGATCACGTTGTCGCCGCTGTCGGCGATGAAGATGTCGCCCTTGGCGTCCTCGGCGGTGCCGCCGGGGTGGAACAGCGATGCCTTGGCAGCCGGGCCGCTGTCCCCGTGCTCACCGTAAGCCGACAGCGACCCGGCGACCGCGGTGGTGCTGCCGCTCGCCACCGCCGCGACCACGTTCGCCCCGGTGTTCGACACGTATACCGTGCCGCCGGAGGCCGACACGCCGACCGGCCGGTACAGATTGCCGCCCGGGCCCGTCGCGGTGTAGGTCAGGGTCTGCAGGACCGGGCTGGCCGTGGCGCTCGCACCCGCGACACCGCTGAGGGCCAGCCCGGCGGCGGCCACGGCGGCCACGGCGGCCGCGCCGATCAGGCGGCGCCGATGATGAACGTTCCGGAGTTCTAAGGTCACAGCTCTGTATCTCCCGGTAGCAGGGGTTCCTTGCCGAGCGAGGTACGAGGACCCGGCCGTCAGGCACTGACAAGCGAGGAGCATCTCGCGCCAAAGTGAACATTCAGGCAAGCAACACAAAAACGGCAAGAGCCTCTTGTTGAACTTCAGTGATCTATGGCCTATAACCGGCTTAGAGGTTAAGCGAGGGCATACTGGACCTGTGTTGCGCCAGAACCTCACACAGGTCGCTCGCCATGGCCCGGATGAAGCCGCCAGAAGACGCCGCCGCGCCTGAGCTGCCACCCAGCCGTACTGTCGGTGCCAGGCAAGATAATGGCGTCATGACCGAACTCGCATGGGGGACGCTCGGCACGCCGGTCGGGCGGCTATCCGTCTGCTGCGGCGAGGCGGGCCTGCGCCAGATCCGGTTTGGCGGGCCGCCGGTCCCGGCGCGGGCCCAGCACCCCGCGGAGGCCTCGCCGGGCGCGGCCGAAGAGCAGCGCGACGCCGTCGTGGCGCAGCTCGCGCAGTACTTCGCGGGCAAGCGCCGCGGCTTTGACCTGTTCATCGACTGGAGCGTGACGTCGTCGGTGCAGCAGCAGGTGCTCAGGACGCTGTTCGGCACGGTCGGCTACGGCGAGACGGTCAGCTACGGGGCGCTCGCCCGGCGGGTCGGGCACGACAGCTTCGGCGCGGAGCCGCCCGCCCGGGCCGTCGGCCAGATCATGGGATCGAACCCGATCCCGGTCGTCGTCCCGTGCCACCGCGTGGTCGCGGCGGACGGGCTCGGCGGCTACAGCGGCGGAACCGGCACGGAGGTCAAGCGCTGGCTGCTAACCCTCGAGGGCGCGCTGCCGCCGACGCTCGACTGGGATGCCGCCTGCCTCAGGGCCTGAGCGCCCGGCGGTTCGTCACCTCTCGATGGGGCTGTGCTGCTCGGCCGCGGCAAGGCGGCCGTCCGCGACGTGCAGCACCCAGAAGTCGCCCTTGCGCAGCGGGCCGCCCGCGGGCGGGTCCGCGCCCAGCGCGGCGCACGCGGCCGCCAGCAACGGCGGCAGGTTCTCCCGGTGCGCGCAGACGACGGCGGGCAGGCCGCCCGCGGTGATCCGCGCCACCAGCCCGGCGGCATCGTCCGCCAGCCCCCCGACCGCGTCCGGCCGGTCATCACGCCGCTGCCTGCCGTTGCGGTGCCCGACGGTCAGCGCCGGCTCGATCTCCAGCTTCGCGCCGGTCATGACCGCATACGGCCGGACCGTCGCCACGCAGCGCTCGGCGGCCGAGGTGATCACGCGGCCGGATCCGTAGCAGGACAGCAGCAGCGCGAGCTCGTCGGAGATGGCCGCGCCCTCGGCATCCAGGGGCCGGTCCAGGTCGTCGCCCGGCCAGGACTGCTTGGCGCCGGCCGACGCGTGCCGCAGCAGCATCAGCGGCAGTGTGCTGGCAGGCCCGGCCGCGAAGTCGTCCAGGATCACGGCGTCGTGCGGATAGCTGAGCCTGCCGCGCGCCGCGCCCACCGTAAGCCAGTCCACGGCGTCGACCTCGTCGTTCGGGCGGAAGGAATCCTCGCCGCCGGGCACGGGCCGCCCGGCCCAGTAGTCGACCCGCTTGGGCCGGCCGCGGCTGTCGTA
>Ga0335075_10018323_pt1 | contig 10376 bp, 6 predicted proteins | sample Lox_Sample_24_FD_206723 | JGI IMG/M metagenome (GOLD analysis project Ga0335075, IMG submission 206723) | Soil microbial communities from Loxahatchee National Wildlife Refuge, Florida, United States - Lox_Sample_2.4 | ecosystem: Environmental > Terrestrial > Soil > Wetlands | place: USA: Florida... | reverse complement strand
TTCCCGCGTGGGCGGGGATCATCGCCTACAACAAGCAGTTCCACGAGAACCCCGACTGGGGCCTGCTCCGCGGCCTGGCCGGCTGCGCGACCGCCGTCGGGCCCGGCGCCGCGCTGGCGCTCGCCGCTCCGTCCGGCGCGGTCTCTTCCTATCTGCCGTCACCATCGGATATCACCGCGGGGGTACTTGCCCGCTGCCCGCTGACCGTCGTCGACCTGGGCGCCCTGAGTTATCCCGAACGATCATCGGCGTCTGCCGCCGACCGCCAGCTCGCCCGTATCGTGGCCGACCTGCCGCCGGGCAGTCTCCTCATGGTCACCGCGCCCGGCGCCGCACTGGGAGGCAGGCCGCATCTGCGGACGGTCGTGATCAGCGGGCCGGGGTATAGCGGCGGGCTGCTGCGCGCCACGTCCACCCGGCAGCCCGGAATCGTCACGCTCACCGACCTGGTCCCGACGGTGGCCGGCTGGCTCGGCCACGGCGTTCCCGCCACGATTACCGGCGCCCGGATAACCCGTGGTGACCGCGGGAGCCTCGCGTCGGCGGTCCGGGCGCTCAACGGCCGGGACACGGCCGAACAGGTGTGGATGACAACGCACGGCTGGTTCTTCGCCGGGTACGCCATCGCGGACGCAATCCTGCTCGGCGTGCCCGCGCTCGCGTTCTGGGGAGGGGACGCCGGTCGCAGACGCCGGCGGGCGGCGTGCTGGCGGGCGGCGACCGCGTTCGCGGTCGCCGTTCCGGCCGGCACGTTCCTGGCGAACCTGGTGCCATGGTGGCTGTGGGAGCATCCGGCCGCCTGGCTGTACGGGCTGGCGGTCGCGTGGACGCTGGTAATCGGGGCCGCCGGCCTGGCCGGGCCGTGGCGGCGGCGGCCGATGGGGCCGGCCGGCGCGATTTGCCTTGGCACGCTGCTGGTGCTCGGGATCGACGTGATGACCGGGTCGCGGCTGCAGCTCGACGTGCCGTTCGGGCTGTCCCTGCTCGAAGCCGGCCGGTTCTACGGCATCGGCAACGAGGCGCTCGGCGTCTATTGCGTCTGCGCGCTGGTCGCCGCCGGCTGGCTGGCCCAGCTTCCTTACGCTCGCCTTTGGAGGACCGACCCGGGCCGGAGGGCGGTGCTCGCCGCCGGTGCCGTGGGCCTGTTCGCGGTGGTCGCGTCGGGCTGGCCGGGATTCGGGGCGAAGGTGGGCGGAACGATCGCGCTGGTACCGTGCCTGGCGTTGCTGATCATGGCGCTGGCGGGGATCCGGGTGAACTGGCGGCGCGCCACGCTGGTGGCGGTGAGCGGGCTCGCGCTGTTCATCGTCTTCGCCATGGTGAGCTACTTCATCCCGGCGGCTGGCGTCTCGGACATGGGGACGTTCGCCGGGAACCTGCTGCACGGCCAGGGCGGTGCCCTGCTCGAGCGCAAAGCAAGTTCCAACATCGGTACGCTGACCGTCAGCCCGTTCAGCCCGCTGATCCCGGTCGCGGCGGTGGTGACCGGGTTCGCGCTGTGGCGGCCGTCCGCGCTGCGCCTGCTCACCCTGGACCGGGCGTTCTCCGCGGATCCGCTGCTGCGCGTGACCGCCTGGCTGATCTGGCTGGTGCTCGTGATCGGCTGGCTTGCCGACGATTCCGGCGTGATCGTGCCCGCGGCGGCGCTGCCGTTCGCCGTTCCGCTGCTGGTCGCGCTCGCGGTGTCCGTTTCCTGCGCTGACGACGGGGAACGCTATCGTAGTAGCGCCTTCGCCGGGTCTTCCGTCGCAGGCACGACCCCCAGGTGAGGCTACAGACCGGTGCAATACCAGCTTTCGCGTGCCATCGCCGGCCCTATCCTGCGTGCGATCGGCCGGCCGAAGGTCGTCGGCATGGAGAACGTCCCCCCATCGGGGGCCGCCATCCTGGCGTCCAACCATCTGTCGATCATCGACTCGGTATACCTGCCGCTGATGGTCGATCGGCCGGTCGTGTTCCCGGCCAAGGCCGAGTACTTCACCGCCACCGGACCGGTCGGCCGGCTGTGGGCCGCATACCTGCGGGCCACCAACCAGCTCAGGATGGACCGGGAGGGGGCGCGCGCCGCACAGGCGACCTTGGACGCGGCGCTTGACCTGCTCCGCCGCGGTGAACTGTTCGGGTTCTACCCTGAAGGCACCAGGTCTCCGGACGGCCGCCTCTACCGGGGCAGGTCGGGAATCGGCTGGCTCACGCTGAACTCGGGGGCACCGGTTATCCCGGTGGCGATGGTCGGCACGAGGAAGATGCTGCCGCCGGGGTCATGGCTGCTCCGGCCAGGGCGGGTCGAGATCCGCATCGGCAAGCCCCTGGACTTCGGTCTCCTGGCGGGAGAACCGCCGGCCAAGGCGCGCCGCCTCGTGGCGGATGAGGTGATGCGGGCGATCAGGGAACTGTCCGGCCAGGAGTACGTACACCGGTACGCCTCCGACGTGAAGGCCGAACTGGAGGCCGCGAAGGCCGAGCAGGCCGCCGCCAAGGCCGCCAAGCGCGCCAAGTCCCGGGCATCCGGCAGTTAGCCGACTCGAGCCCGGCCCAGAATAAACTGTGCCCGGCTACGGCTGGCTGGGGGGCGCACCAGGGTCGGTTTCGGGCTGGGGGAGCGGCCACGATCCGGGCCCGGGGAGCGCCGGGAGCGGCCCTGTGTTCGCGGCCGGATTCCACAGGTACATCGGGCTGGAGTTGGACACGGTCCAGGCGGACAGGTCGGTCGGAACCGGCGCCGCGGCGTAGGCGCCGTTGCCCTGCTCCCAGGGCGGCAGCTCCTCAGCACCTGGGTTTATCGCTGCGGAATCCGCGGCCATTGCCTCGCCCGGCGGCCGTGCGGGCTCCCATGGCGGCCCGTCCCCGGTCTTCTTGCGTTGCGAGTGGTTCGGCGGTCTCAGCGCCCCCGACCTTGCCAGCGGAGCGATCCGGGGGCGTCCCTGAGCGGTCGAGGGCAGGCGGCCGGCCACTCCATCCGTTCCCCGCACGGCGACCCGCGCTTGGGCCGCCCCGCTCTCGATCGCCGCGCGAGGGCGCCGGGCGTGGCTCCCGTGCGAGGCGCCTCGGGCGCGTTCTGTCCCGCCGTGCCCGGCGCGCGACCGGGCCGACTGCGCGGCCCGTCTCTGCCGCCGCACCACGCTGCCGAGCAGCACGCTGGCCACGACCACGATCAGCACACCGATGCCGATCACCCCGTCGCGCAGGACCGATCCAGCTGTCGGGTCATGGCGAGCAGGCCTGGTGACCCCGCTCTTCGCCGCCGTACGGCTGGTGGCCGCCGCGTTGCCGGAGGGGGAAGCGTCGTGCGCGGCCGTGGGCGCAGCGGCGGCCGCGGCCAGCGCGCGGGCGGCGTTCAGCGCGCCCTGGCCGTGCCCGGGCGCTTGGTTCCCCGGCACCGCCCCGCCTTCGAGCGCCCGTGCGACCTCCACGGCGGTGAGCGCCGGGAAGCGGGAACGGATCAAGGCCGCCACCCCGGCGGTCAGCGCCGAGGACATGTCGCTGGTCGCGATGCTGCCGTACCCGTTCGGGGCGGCCTCGGTCAGGTTGGCCCCTGGTGCGGTAATCGCCACGTACGAACGCTTGCTGGTGAACGAGGTGAGCTGGCCGTTTTCCCCGGTCGCGCCCACAGCGATCACTCCCGGATAGGCCGCCGGGTAGTTCACCGTCTTGGTCCCCGCGCCGTTGTCTCCGGCGGGCGCCACCAGCACCACGTTGCGGGAGAGCGCGTAGCTGATGGCCGCCTGTTCCGCGGGGCTACCCCCCGCGGCCGCGGGATCTCCAGTCGTGGCCGACCCCAGCGTGCCGGGATCCAGGGGGAGCGCGATGACCGAGGCGCCATGGCCGACCGCGTATCTGATCCCCGCTGCGATGGCCGCCGGGATCGGTCGGGTGATCGCGGGATCGGAGTTAAGCGGATCGTTGTACTCCAGGGTCACCCGGAGGGACAGGATTCTCGCGTCCGGCGCGACGCCGGTGATGCCGGCGGCGCCGCCCGGACCGTGCCCGTGCCCGGCGATGAGGCTGGCCGCCGCCGTTCCCTCAGTGCCCCAGAAAGGGCCGCCGGGAAAACGCCCGGAGCGGCTCAGGTCGGGCCCGATGACCACGTTCCCGGTGAGATCGGGGTGCGTCGCGTCAACCCCGGTGGACAGGAGGGCGACGGTTGTCCCCCTGCCCGCAGCGGGCGCCATCTTCCAGGCCTGAGGAACGTCCAGCGCGGACAGCCACCATTCCCCGGTGCGCGTCGGGGTCGCCGCGAGGGCACTCCGGGGCAGCATGAAGGCGGTCGCGACGGTGAGCGCCGTGATCAACAGCAGCGTGCCGCGCAGCGCACGAGAAACGACGGTCAAGCCATCCCCTCCAGGCCGGTGGGCGGGGGGCGAAGTCCAGGCCCATAGTGTCACGTGTGAGGCCGTGGCGGAACGGAGGCCCGTTAATGTTTCAGGTCGGTAATCGCCGGGAACGGGCGAGCCGCGGCGCGTGAGAAACTGTAAGTCATCTCCGACTTCGGCGACTCCTGACGCGAGTTGCCCATACCAGGCAGGGCCTCTCCATCAGGACCGAGGTCGCGCGGTTGCTCAATAACTGCCCACGAGTTAACAACTCGACACGAGCAGGCGGCGTCAGCAGCTCACCGACCGCCCCGACGAGCCGTGTCATCTCGTAGGAGATCTGCCGGGTGTCGCACTCCGGCGCGGCGAGGACCGCGAGGCTCGATCCGTCACTTATCGCCTTGACGAACAGCAAGCCGCTTTCCATCTCCACTAGCGCCTGGGTGGGCGCTCCGCCCTCGAACACCCGCGTTGCCCCCATCATCAGGCTGGTTAGCCCGGAGATGATGGCCGAGAACTGTTCGACGGCGTGCTGGGGGATGTCCGTAGACAGGGACAGCGGCACTCCATCCGCAGACACCACGATCGCGTGTGCGACATCCTCCACCCGCGTGGTGAATTCGGTAACAAGCCAGTTTAGGTCTTGACGGTAGGGCTGAGGCTGACTCAACGACTAGCTCCCTCTTGCGCTTGGTGTCTAGTTCTCGGCCTCACGGCTACCGAGTTGGAACCCGCCGAGGCGATTACGCGCCATCTCGGGCGACCGCTGTGGCAGCGGTGCCCGGCGCGAGGGCGTCACCTGTTCAGTCTCGGAGCGTTCGGGCTGTCGGCCGAACGCCTGTTGTGTCTCGTCGGTGGCAGAGCCGTTGGCCGCCTTGCCGCCGATCGAGCCGGCGACCAGGTTTTTTCCGGGTACCCGCAACGGCAGCCCGGCCGTCGTGCGGTCGCTGTGCACCGGCGTGCTCTGCGCGGGGGCGCCGAACGGCACCAGCGTGCTCTGCGCGGGGGCGCCGAACGGCACCAGCGTGCTCTGCGCGGGGGCGCCGAACGCGTTCCAGGTAGTAGGGGCGGCGGACGCATCCTGGTAGCCGATGGCGGGCCTGTCTTGGTAGCCGGCGGCGGCCGCGCCGGGCGCGGCCACGCTAAGATCGGCGCCTTGCGCGCTACGGTTGGACGGCCGCTTGGCGCGGAACCAGTTGGACGCTCCTGCGGCCGCGGCCCGCTGGCCGCCGTTCGCCGCGTGCATCCCGACCGCGGGCATCCCGGCCGCGGGCATCCCGGCCGCAGGCACCCCGGCCGCAGGCACCCCGAAGGCAGCGTGTCGGCCAGAAGGGCTCCGACCGCCCACCTGCGGCGCGGTTTCCCGGCCGGTGAGGCTGCCTGGCAGCCAGACCAGGGCGGACAGCCCTTGCGGGGTCGCGGCCCGCAGCCGGACCCGCACCCCATGCCGTGCGGCCAGCCGAGACACCGCGAACAGCCCCATGTGCTGGGACACCGACACGTCCACGACCGGCGGGTTGTCGAGCCGCCAGTTGATCTCGGAAAGGCGGAGCGGCGGGATGCCGACTCCGCTGTCCTGAACCTCGAGCAGTACGCCGCCGCTGGCTATTTCCTGCGCTGAGATGGACACCGAGGTGTCTCCGGGGGAGAACATGGTGGCGTTCTCGATGATCTCCGCGAGCAGGTGCACGACGTCGGCGACCGCCTGGCCGGAAACCGTGATGCCCGGCTGGATGTTGAGCAGCACCCGGCTGTACTGCTCGATCTCCGATGTCGCGGCCCGTACCACGTCCGCGAGCGGCACCGGCTCGCCCCACTTGCGCACCGGCTCCTCACCGGCCAGCACCAGCAGGTTTTCCGAGTTGCGGCGCATCCGGGTGACCAGGTGGTCCATCGAGAACAGGTTGGATAGCCGGTCGGGATCGTCCTCGTTCTGCTCCAGGGAGTCGATCATCCGCGCCAGCCGCGTGATGAGCGGCACGCTACGCCGGGACAGGCTGATGAACATCGCGCTGACGTTGCCGCGCAGCATCGCCTCGTTGCCTGCCAGCCGTACGGCTTCCCGGTGCACCTGGTCAAAGGCACGAGCGACCTCGCCGATCTCGTCGGAGGAGTCCACGTCAATGGGCTCGACCTCGGTCGGGGCGCCTTCCCAGCCGGTCTCGCTCATCCGGCGGACCATGTCCGGCAGCCGGTCTTCCGCTACCTCAAACGCCCCGTTCCGCAGCCTACGCAGCGGCCGCACCATGGACCGGCCGATGATGGTCGTGGCGGCCAGCGCGATCCCGAGCAGTAGGGCGACCGCGAGGCTGAAGATGACCGCCGAGGTGATCGCGCTGTCGCGCAGCGACCTGCTCCGGGAGATCACCGAGTTCGCGAACTGCTGCTCCGCCGACCGCATGCCGCTGACCACAAACGAGAGCGCGGAGCTGGCGTCAGAGATCGTGGGGTCAGTGGCGATGGACGACCCGCTCGACGCCAGCGAAATGGCCTGCTGCTCCTGCGCCTGCGCCTGCACCACGCTTGAGCTCGACAACACGCTGTTGAACAACTGGAGCTGGTCGGCCGTGGCCGCCGTGTCGAACTCGCTCAGGTCACCTTGTTGCTGGGCCTGCGCATCGGTAATCGCCGACTGCTGTGTCGGTCCGAACTGTCCGAGGCTGACTAGGTCAGGCCTGAGGGACGAGGTGAGAAGTGCCTGCTGCTCTGACGCTTCCTCTTTCATGCTTGAGACCAAGCCGAGCACGCGGACCGAGCCCGCCAGCGTCGAGTCGCTGCTGCCTACCGCGATCTGGCTCTCGACGGCCAGCAGCGTGTCGATCGTCGTCGCATACTCATCGATCACGTTCAGCGCGGGTAGCTGGGTGCCGGTCGCCGCGGCGCGGATGGCGGGCAGGTCGCCGATCGCGGTGACCGCCGCCTGCATGTCCTGCTGCGCCAGTGCTGAATAAGAGCCGTTGATCCCGCTTGCCAGGGCTTTCACCTGATTCGCCCAGCCGGTGGTGACCGCGTAATCCTGGTTGAGCAGCCCGAGTTCCGGCCCCGGCGGGAACTCCGACGAAGGCGAGGCACCCCGGCCGCCATTGAAGTTGCCCAGCACAATGAACTGGACCGTGTCCTCGCGCTCGTTCTGCAGCGCCTGCACCAAGCCGGTGATCTTGCCGCTTAGGTTGGCTAGCGTCAGCACACGCTCGTCGACGAAGGCGCTCTGCGCGGACGAGACGATGAAGATTCCGCCGGCCGAAACGGCGGTGACAGTCGGGATGACCACCAGCAGGAGCAGCCGCGACCGCACCCGCCAGTTCTTCAGCGGGCGGGTGAAGGGCAGGCGAGGCGCCGCGGGCCGCCGGCCGCCGGCCGCCCGGGGGGACACGCCGGGCATGGAACTGCCCGGAGCTGCCGCCCCGCTTGCGGTCGCGGACGGGCTGGCCACACGCGACACCCGCTTGGTCGCCGCGCGGGTGGCACTACGATTCTTTTTCCTGGCCGTTGACAGCGCAATGCTGATACCTATCACCATAAGACTGGCAGGGGTACAGCGACGTACGTACGACGCGGCGGAACGGACACGGGTTACTCCTTCTCACCAGGAGATTGTGCATGCTCGGCGTCTTCTCACCAGGAGATTGTGCATGCTCGGCGTCACCGATTAACAGGCGGATACACCCTAACGCGTACCGATGCACAAATGGAGGGGAACACCACTATTCAGACAGCCCAATTTGGATAGACGCCGGTCAACTTGGCAGCATTGGGGTATCGTCTCGCGCTACGGTTATGTTCGCGAAGGATGCTCCGATTTGCTCTCCAAAGGGGGCCTCTATGCGGCTGGCCTGCACCGGCGTCCGTATCTCGGTCTTGCGCATCGCATCGGCAGTCCTGTCGGTGGCGGTGCTGGCTTCCGGCTGTTCTGGTTCGGGCGCCGGCGCGTCGGGTACCGGCGGGCGGATCACGGTAGCCGTCGTTCCCGGAATTGACACCGCCCCGCTCAGCGTCGCCGTTCAGGATGGGCTGTTTTCGCAGCACGGCTTGAACGTTACCGTCAAGGACTACCAGTCCCTCGACGCCGAGTTCCAGGCCCTCACCAGCGGCCAGGCTCAGATCGCGGCCGGTGACTACACGGCCTTCTTCTACGAGCAGGCCACCGGCCACGCCTCGCTGCGGCTCATCGCCGACGGGTATGACGCGGCCCCCAATTCGGTGGCGATCCTCGCCCTGCCCGGCTCGGGTATCACCACGCCACAGAAACTGCAGGACCTACCGGAGGGCGTGGGCACGCCGTCCGCGCCGCTCACCCAGATGATCCCGTCCAGCACGGCGGTCGTCCCGTACAGTATCCAGACCCTGGCGGCTGAGGAGGTCCTGCAGAACGACGGCGTGAGCCCCAGCAGCGTGAACTGGAAACCAATGCAGCCGCAGGACATGATCGGGGCACTCCGCAGCGGCCAGGTGAAGGCGATCCTGGCTACCGAGCCCTACATCCTGGAGGCTGAGGAACAGCTCGGGGCCGTGGAGGTATTGGACGCGAGCAGCGGCGTGACGTCCGGGCTCCCGCTGTCGGGCTACTTCAGCCTGGCCTCCTACGCGAACGCGAGTCCGTCGGCCGTGCAGGCATTCCAGGCAGCGCTGGACCAGGCCCAGTCCGACTGCGCCCAGCGAGGGCCGGTACAGACGGTGCTACCGCAGCTCACCGGCATGAGGACGGGAGAGGCGGCACTGGTGACCCTGGGTACCTACCCATCATCCCTGAACGTCAACGAGGTCCAGCGGGTCGCCACGCTGATGTATGACTCCGGGATGATCAGCAATCCGATCAACGTGAGCGCCCTGACTTCCGGGTAGTCCCGGAAACCGTGCAATCCATTGCATCTACATCTGTCTTTGCAATGCGGCTAACGCGACGCCTGATCCAGCGAAATGCAAGCGGGCCACGCACGGAATATAGATATACGTAAGATTGTTTCGCCCGGGTTTCCCAGCGCATACGGCATCCAAGACCGGCGGGATACTCAACTGCCGTCCTAAGTCGGCTACCGTGCAATTCTGCTACAGGTAACGCGGCGGGCCGGCGCCGGAACGGCACACTCGCGGACTATAAGGTCGCGGTTACACTCGCCCTATGGGTACCGGTCGATCCGGTGGGCGGGAGCACAAGCATGCGGTGGCATTTGTTGCACACTGCCTGCTAGACCAGAGCTCCAAGGTGGCCGCCTATCGGAAACACTGCCGGTGAACCCGCCGGGTCCGCTCCGTGCGGGCGAGGTTGCCCAGGGACTGCAGTCGGCCGGGGCGCCCGCTTCGCGGCGCTGGCTGGCGCTGGTCGTGCTGGCGGCTATGCAGTTCATGCTCGCTCTGGACATGACCGTGGTGGTCGTCGCTCTCCCGACGATCCAGGTTGACTTGCACTTTTCCCATTCGGGCGTGGCATGGGTGATCAACGGCTACGTGCTGATGGCCGGCGGGTTCCTGCTGCTGGGCGGGCGGCTGTCTGACATGTTCGGCCGCCGGCGGCTGTTCCTGACCGGCGTGCTTATCTTTGGTGCGGCCTCGGCGGCGTGCGGCGCCGCGGTCTCGTCATCGATGCTGGTCGCCAGCCGGTTCCTGCAGGGAACCGGGGAGGCGCTGGCCGCCCCGGCGGCGCTGGGCATGATCCCCGTGCTGTTCCCCGACAGCCGGGAGCGGGTGAAGGCACTGGGGGTCTGGTTCGGCGTTTCCGGAATTGCCGGGACATCTGGTTCGGTGGTCTCCGGAGCGCTGACCAGCGCGGACTGGCGATGGATCTTTTACATCAACATACCTGTAGTGGTGTTCGCGGTGCACGCGGTGCCGCGCGTGCTGCCGGAGAGCCGGATGACCCGCGAAGGCCACCGGATTGACCTGCCCGGGGCCGTAACGGCGACCGGCGGACTGGTGGCAGTCGTCTATGGGCTGCTGCGGGCGGCCTCCTATTCGTGGGGGTCCTGGCAGGTGCTGTTGCCGCTGGGCGGCGGGGTCGCTTTGCTGGCGGTCATGGTCGTGGTGGAAACCCGGTCCCCCGACCCGCTGATTCCGATGCGGTTCCTG
>Ga0335075_10018322_pt1 | contig 10376 bp, 8 predicted proteins | sample Lox_Sample_24_FD_206723 | JGI IMG/M metagenome (GOLD analysis project Ga0335075, IMG submission 206723) | Soil microbial communities from Loxahatchee National Wildlife Refuge, Florida, United States - Lox_Sample_2.4 | ecosystem: Environmental > Terrestrial > Soil > Wetlands | place: USA: Florida... | reverse complement strand
TGGCGCGGCGCACCTGGCAGCTCGCCCACGTGCAGGCGACCCTGGCCGGAGAGGCGGGCCCGTCGTTCGTGAACAACGAGCGGGTACTGCGGTACCTCGCGAAGCTGTCGCTCAACCCGGCGATCGCCCACGGCATGGCCGCGCACGTGGGCTCACTGACGGCCGGGCGGCTGGCGGACATCGTGCTGTGGGACCCGGCCCGCTTCGGCACCACGCCCGAACTAGTGCTGAAGTCGGGCTTCGTCGCCTGGGGCGCCTCCGGCTCCGGCTCGGGCTCAACCCGGATCACGCAGCCGAGAACGATGCGCGCGTTCTTCGGCGGCCTGGGTGCCGCGCCCCGCGCGCTGTCAGCCCAGTTCGTGGCGTCGTCGGTGCTGTCGGACTCTCGCTTGCGGGCCGTGCTGCCCGCCGGGGTTCGTTACCTCCCGATCGAGGACGCACGGGGCCTAACCCGCGCCGACATGGTGCGCAACACGCTCGTGCCACGCGTCGATGTTCCGCCCGGGGACGCCCCGGTCACGGTCGACGGCAACCCGGTGCCTGTCCACGAGGCGGACAGCCTGCCGCTGACGCGGCTTCACTACCTGGGCTAGCTCGACGCAATCGCGGCCTGGAACGGCGAGACGTTGGATGGTTGACCTTGCGCCTCTCAGTCGCTGGGCCAGACGCATTGCGGCAATCAGCAAAGGCGTCATCGAGCTGCGAGAATGCCGCGACCCCCATTAGGACAGTCCGGGGGAACGGTCGTACTTGGTCGAATTCCCGCTCATCAGCAGACTCCATTACCTCGATGAAACGGGGCTGCCGAATTGCTGGAAACTGGCCGTGCGCAGCCCAGAGCTTTCCGGTGCGGCTCCGACCTCCATTCTGGTGTTTCCCTCCCGTAAGGGTCTTTTCGTAACATCCCGGCAACAACCTATACAGGCGGTACACCGCCTGCCCACCTGGTGCGTCCACTACACAAAAGTGCGCATCTCGTGTGAACGGGGTGTTTGACGATGGGGGGATCAGGAATGACGGACCGCCAGGATTGGGAACAGCTACAGCCGTACCCGCAGCAGGGCTACGGCCAGCAGCAGGCGCAAGACGCGCCCTGGCAGAGGCAGCAGGACGACCCGCACGCGCACCAGCAGCGCCTAGGAGCGCCGCCGCAGGGGACGGCCGGCCAGAAGTACGGACCCCAGGGCCAGCCATGGCCGCAGGAACCGCCGCAATTCGCACCCCCGCCCGACGACCCCCCGCAGTACGCCCAGCCATACCAGCAGCCCGGCTGGGACCACGCCCCGTTGGTACCGCAGCCCGGAGCGCAGCCCCCGCGGCAGCCGCGGCGCAAGTCCTGGCCTGCCCGGCACAAGGTGCTTACCGCGTTCGGCGCGCTCGGCGCGCTCGTCGTCATTATCGTCGCCGCCGCGTCCGCGTCGAACAAGCCGGCCACCCTGGCGTCGGACACCGGGGCGGCGCGCATCTCTTCGTCACCGTCAGCGGCAGTCTCATCCGCCCCAGCTAGCTCGGCGTCATCCGCTCCAGCTAGCTCGGCGCCGAGCACACCTGCTGCTCCCGCCAGCTCGGCTCCGAGCACGTCCGCTGCTCCCGCCAGCCCGTCGATGACGGACGCGCAGCAGCAGGCCGTTGATGCCGCCACTGGCTACCTCAGCGACGGGCAGGGGTTCAGCGAGCAAGGACTGCTGGGTCAACTCACTTCTAGCGCCGGCAACGGTTTCTCGCAGTCCGACGCCCAGTTCGCCATCAACTACCTCAACCCGAACTGGGACCAGCAGGCCGTCGATGCCGCCAATGGCTACCTCAGCAGCGGCCAGGGGTTCAGCGACCAGGGACTGCTCCAGCAGCTCACGTCCAGTGCGGGCAGCGGCTTCACAGAGTCGCAGGCCGAATACGCCATCAACTCCGTAAACCCCGACTGGGACGCACAGGCCGTCGATGCCGCCAAGGGCTATATGCAGATGGGCGGATTCAGCCAGGCGAGCCTGATCCAGCAGCTCACGTCGAGCGCCGGCAACGGATTCACCCAGGCGCAGGCAGAGTACGCCGCAAGCCAGGTCGGCCTGTAGCAACCCACCGTCATTGGGCATCTGTCGGGGAACCGGAGGCCGGAGATTGGGACTACCGCGCCGAAAGCCTGCGGCGCGTCATAGGCGAGCTGGCGGGACAAATGCGGCGGTTGATCTGCTGTTGGTCATTTGGTGATAGGCACCTGGTAGCAGTGGGTTGTGGCTATTCCAATAAGCCCGAAAGCGGCGATTTTAAATGTCGATGCAGACCCCATCACCGAAATGCTGTCCGTCACACACCCGATCGTGCTGGTCCCGATGGGGAGCCAGTCTGGCAGCGCGCTGGCGGCGGCGGTGTCGAACGCTGGGGGGCCTCGGCCTCGTGGGCGGCCCCGGCCTGGACCGCGGGCGGCTGGCGCGCGAGGTGGGGCTCGCGACCAAGCGGACCACGCGACCCTGGGGAATTGGCTTCATCACCGTTGGAGGGAGTGGCATCACTCGCCGTCCGTGGCCTTGTAGTAGCCTTCCAACTGCATACGCGGAACCCGCACTTCAGGGTCGCACCGTGAGCTGTCAGACAGTTACAGCCCCCATCGATGAGAGGCCCGAGTGCCTGGTTCGCAAGACATTATTATGCAGCCCGAGTTGCGTGTGATCATAATAGATCCCAGCAAGTCAGGGGATGAAATTCTGCAAGTACTTAAGGATTCTGGCGCGGTCTCATTCGTCCGGGCCTTTGAGATTCTCCCGGAGGGGATCGATTTTCTTCAGGTTCACCGTATTAATACTATATTTATCGATCCTTTCGAATTCGATCTGGAACAGGCCTCTTCTTTGATATTCAGGATCAGAAGGCTCATCCCGGAAGTAGTCTTTGTCATCTCCTCCAGGCGTTCCTTGATAGAAGCTAATCGCTCCATTTTTTACCAAGGAGAACGCAGTCGCCTATCGCACTATTTCTTCGTAGATAAGGATACTCCTCCCGGATGGATGAAAGCTGAGATTGAGACCATTATAGGACGGTGCGTATATGCTCATCGATGGATACGGACTCTCAACGATGTCGACAAGTTGCGGGCTACCCTTCTGGATGGCGACGCGCTTGCGCGCGACACTTCCCAATACGTGAAGCTAATCGACGACGCACGTGGTCACCTGATGGCCCTCCTTCCATACAAGGGATCGACAAAAGGGGCGGAGGCGTCGGCCGATAACTCCGTCTTTATCTCATATAGCTTTGAAGAAGGGAGTTACGGCTTGGCTCTAAAGCAATTGTTGCTGGATGCTGGCTTTACCCCCGTAACAGGCGAGCGTGTCAATGGTTATATTGGCAGATCAGTTATTGAAAGAATTCGCCAGAGTAAATACTTCCTTTCCGTCATCACCCGCGTGAGCGAAAAAGTCGACGGGACCTTCGCGTGCAGCCCTTGGCTGCTTGAGGAAAAAGGAGTTGCTCTAGCGTTTGACAAGCGTATAGTTATGCTTGTGGAGGATGGCGTAGCAGACTACGGATTGATGCAAGGCGACTGGGAGCGCATTCGTTTCAATACTAAGAGTTTTTCCGTAGCCGCTATCCGGGCAATCACTCAGCTCAAGTCCTACCGCGGCGATGGTTAAGATCAGGCAGGGCGATTTCCGCCAGAAATCACTTACTGTTCAGTAGGCGCCGGACGATGACAGCCAGGCGCTTATAGTCGTCTGGGGTGTTGTACGGCGCCGCCGCGATGCGCAGGTAGCCGGCTCCGTCGAACCAAACTGGCGCGACCTCGACGCCCTGACCCGACAGGGCCTCGTAGAGTGGGCTGATTTGATCCCGTGAAGTAAGGGTGCCCTCTGGGAGCGGGATCAGCCGCATTGTCGGCGCGGGTGTGGCCGGGAGCCCGTCGAGCGTGACGCCGAGCGCTTCGGCCACCCTTTGCTGGCCATCGGTCGCCAGGCCAGCGAGCCTGCCGACGGCGTCCCATCCGCCCAGCGCCACCCAGTACGCCAGACCGTCCGCGGCTGCCAGCCAGCCGGCGTAGTCCCAGGTGCCGGGGTAATCGAACGACGCCGCGTACCCGTCCTCGAGCTGCCAGCTGAGTACCGTCGGGGTCACGTTGGCTCCCGGCCGACTCCACATGATGGCGCTGCCGCGCGGGGTGTAGGCCCACTTGTGCAGGTTGCCAATCCAGTGGTCGGCGCCGAGCGCCGCGATGTCGTCGGGCAGCTGGCCGGGCGCGTGCGCAGCATCGACAAGCACGCGGGCGCCAGCGGCGGCGGCCACGGCCGCGACGGGGACGACGGTCGCGGTCGGCGAGGTGATGCGATCGACCACGATCAGCCGCGTCCGAAAGGAGCAGGCGGCCGCGTACGCGGATACGACCGCCTCGTCTTCGGCGCCGACGGGGAAGGCAGCCTCCACGACCCGCGCTCCGGCGCGTGCGGCGTGATGATTGAGCGCCTTGCGGACCGCGCCGTAGCCGTGCGTGCTGATCACCAGCTCGTCGCCGGGGCGCAGCGTCATGGAACCGAGCACGGCGGACACGCCCTCGGACACATTGCGCACCCACGCCGCCCGGGACGGGTCGATACCGAGGAACGCGGCAGCGCGCTCCCGCGCCGCCGCCACCAGCCCAGGAACCTCGACGCGATTGAACCGGTGCGGATTGCGTTCCGCGCGCTCGCGCCACGTAGCGGCGGCCTGCCGGACGGCTACCGGCGCGACGCCGAACGCGCCATGGTTGAGATGAAGAATGTCAGGGTGTAGGCCGAAAGCTTCCAGCAAGGCAGAGTCCACGAGGCATATTCTGTCATTCGACATTGAAGAATCGGCACTGCAGTCAGTATGGTGGAATAACGAGTCAAACCTTCTGTGTTCTTCTAGGTGCTGGTGAGTGTCGGCAGATATGCGTACTCGCTGTACGCGTGGCCGACCGACGCACGAGCGCGGATCGCCGACGCCGAGGACACTCGCCCGACGCGACCTCACCTGAACATCTTTGTCGGGCTGCGCCCGCAGCCACCTCTCGCCAAGTCCACCATTACAAGTTGTGGATACTGCACCCACCCCAGCCGATATCCGCTCCGAGCGGATGCTCCTCATGAGCAGTTCCTAGAAGATCTCCCGCCAGCCCGGCACCAACAAGACTCTGGCCGTGTCTTCACTCTTGACCAGCTGAGCGCAGCCAGAACCCCGACGCGCACTCCGCTACAACATTCAGAGTTCTTCATTGCACATGCACCACAGAGGTAACTCAGGCCCGGCCGGGCACGCGCGCTCCTCTCGATCAAACCGAAGGCTTAAATTCATCAATAGCCAAGTCGACGGCTGTATGTTGCTGTACATTGACGAAACGGAAGGCACTGTTACTAGGATTTTTATTCTCGTTCGAAGGAGAGCTCTTATGTCGAGCGGCACTGTACGCATGACGAAGATCGGCGCGGTCATCCAGGATGACTCTAGGCGCTTGCTAGTGGTGAAGAAGCACGTACCCGGCCGGAACACGTACATCATCCCTGGTGGCCGTCCCGAGGGCGCCGAAACTCCGCTAGAGACACTTGAGCGCGAACTCCTCGAGGAGCTCGGAGTTAAGATCGTCAGCTCTGCTCCCTTCGGGAATTACGAGGAGCCCTCCGAATTCGAAGACGCCGTCCTTAGCATGACCGTCTTCGATGTCACGATCAATGGCGCACCCTCGCCTCAGTCGGAGATCATCGACCTGCTCTGGATCGATCGTGATTACGCTGCCCAAGGCGTCAGCATCGGTTCTACGCTCGCTAATCACGTCGTCCCGCGACTCATCGAACTAGGCCGCATGTAAGGTCTGCCGATTGCGGGGGGATAGTGAGGCTCGTCATAGCCGGACTCACCGCTGCTGGGAAAACTACTCTTGCGCACAAGTTGGCGGATCAGTTCACGCTTGACTACGTGTCAGCTTCGACGATCCTACGCCAGACTCTTGGTGACACCTCGAGACACTGGACTCCAGCGCTCGACCTTCGCAGGAATGATCTCTCCCTAGAACGAAAAGTTGACAGCCTAGTTCAGGAGGCCTTTCGGCAGAGCCAGCACGCGGTATTTGATTGCTGGGGTCTTCCCTGGACCGCAGGCGACGTGAGGGATCCCGCTGTCTTCATCTGGATAGAGTCCGATCCAGAAAGTAGGTTCCGCAAGTGCTTTGTATCGTACCTGGAGCGAGGCACCCCGAAGACCTATGACGAGTGCCGCGACATAGTCATCGCCAAGGACGCCAAGTCACGAGAGATATTCATGGCAAACTGGGGCTTTGACATCTACACTGACCGATCTCCTTTTGACATCGTGCTGGACGCCAGTTCCCTTATACCGCAGGCCGACCTGAAAACCGCGGAGCAGGGAGCGCGGGCTCTCTATCAGGCATGCCTGCACGGCCTGAGAAAAATGAACAAAGTGCCAGCGGACCCCAACCTCTCGCTGTCGACCGATAGCAGGCACCTCGTGGATGCCCTAATCGTGGCTCTCCGCGAAGCCCTGTAGCAGCGAACCGCTCGATATAACTGACCGCATGCACTTCCTTGAACTCCAAGTAAGCCCGTACAGTGTCGTCGTTTGCCATACTGAAGGAATCGGCGAACATCGAGATCCCCTCGAGGGACTTGGTTGATATCCCAGCCTCCAAGAGGGCATACTTCACCTCGTCATCGGAAATTGCAGCTTTAACTGGGGTCTCGTACCGGATCCCATAGCGCTGCGCCAACTCCCGGAAGAAGTCGATCGCTGTATCACGCTGCTCGGGCATGTCGGCTTGGTACCCGCTCGTACCATCGGCAAGTATCTCAATCCCATTCTTGAGGCAGTAGACGATGGAAGCGGCGTGCAGCGAGAGTTTCTCACCGAGGAGCACTAGGTTCTTGCCATCGAACCGCCTGAAGTCATCCTCGATCTCAGCGATAGCTATCCGCCGGACCAGCCCATAGACGCCGATCGGCGCTGGCGTCGGCAGGATCGTGTCCTCGAACCTGCTCCGCAGTTCGGCCTCGCGGATCTCCGGCAACGGCGACGGAATGCCAAATCCCGTCATAAAACGCAGCAATTGGACACGAGAACCACCGGTGCAGTAGATCACCGCCGCAAGCGAGGAGTCACGTCCTCCCGAGAACATCACGGCCACAACTGGCAAGTCCCCTGATCTGCCGTCTCCGTGCATGTGCTGGCTCACCAGAACTTAGAGTTGCTGCCGGTAGACGAGCGCCGCAACAGACGAGGCGAGCTTCAACAACTCGCTGGTGCGGCGGTCAATCAGCGGGCCACCGCCGAGGGTATCGATGGTGAACACGCCGTATTCTGGAACCTCCTCGCGGTTGCCGAACGACTCAACGACTGGTACCGGGACGCACAGGAAACGGTCATAGCGCGGGTTCGGCTGTCCCGCAGACCAGTCCTGGAAGAAATCCCCCAGTGAAAGCGTGCGCCTGGAGACAGCATCGCGGACGTGGTTGAGGTCCACGTACCGCGATATTTCCGGTACCGACTCAACCTTGGGTGATGTCACTAGCTCCACCACCCGGTCGAGTCGTCCAAGCCGGTCGATGATGTCGAAGTTGCAGGCTGATGCCCGGTCTTCCGGCCAAGAGATGATCCTGCCCTCGATGAGGGACCAGGCCGCTATTGAGAGCGGGTAGTTGAACACGTTATGCGTCGCGTTGATTGGCATTACGTACTTGGCTTCCAGCCGCGCCTCGTCGAGCCCACTGATCACCTTCTCACAGAAGGTGATCCTGATGTTCCTGCCGCCGAAAACCTCTCGCGTGATGAACTCCGCGATCTGCCTCATAGCCGCCGCCCGATCCTCCGCCTTTGCCACCGACTCGGCGAGCACCCGGACTTCCAGACAGCTAACGGTGACACGCTCGCGTTCAGTAATGGACGTTATGAAGGCCGGGAGGTCCTCGTAGCTGTCCCCATAGGAAACCGCTTCCACACCCAGCCTACGTAGCTTGGCGATCTCGGTTCCAGTCAATCTTCCCGGCACCAGTGCAACGTGTGGTGAGTCCTCCCCCTGTACCTGGTCGGAGAACCGGGCAAATTGAGCTAGGATCCGTCCAATATGAGGGTCGCTGAGCCCGCCGACGCTAGACGCCACGAACAGCAGAACCCCTGAGTGAAACATCGCCTGGGCGACCGAGAGCGAGTCACGGTCATCGACGACTCGTTGGTAGTCCGCGCTCGACAAGATCACACTGCTCGGCAGGTCGTAACGGCCGTGGAGATGGACAATACCGCTCCCAGAGCGTAGAACCGACCGGATTTGTGCGGGATTCAGCCAGGTGGCGGACTGGTTTCCCCTAGCGACGTTGCACTCCTCCAGCAAAATGTCGTAGTTGGTGGTGATGACCGTCCGCGGCCGCAAGCCGCGCAAGGCGTCAGCGAGAGCGCTGGAATGCACATCAGGAAGGTGGAATATCTCATTCAGGAATCCCTGGTACTGTATGGATTCGAAAGGCTCCTTGCCCTCCTCACCTAGAGTCTGTTGCAAGACCCCGAAGGCGCTCGGCAGGTCCCCCGTCTTGGCCATGACCTCTAGCGCCTTGGCTTTGGAAGCTGCGACCGATTTAGGCAGGACCTGACGGATGAAGTCGATCGATCGGCTCAAGAGGTCTGGCCAGCCAGGAAGCCCTGCGGTTGCCGCGCCGAAACCTGCTCCGACGAATGGCACCAGGTTTCCGTTGCGATGCGCTTCTTGAAGGTAGGTAAGCCGTGTGCTTGTTGACATGATCTTTAGGTTACCCTGGGACCAGGAACTGCTGTATCGGGAGGTGCTGGACGATGTCCTCGAATTGGTGCGCCTCGTAGATTTCTCCCGAGGCGGCGCTTCCCATCTTCCGCACCTCGGGCAGCAGATGCGGGACAACTTGCCGCAGCAATTCCTCACCGCCGGTGCTGCGCTTCCCATAGCTCGCCCATATGCCAGTGCAGCCAAGATCTATCGCGGGCAGCAGATCCCGTTCAACGCTATCGCCGATCACCACAATATTCCGCGGATCGACCGCCATGCCCAACGCGATCTTCCGGTAAATTAGCTCGCTAGGTTTCCGGTTATCCCATGACGCGCGCCACACAAACTTTAGGTGCCGGGAAGCGCGTCTGTACCCTGGCAGCTCATCGAGCAAGACGATGATGGTCCCGTTCCTGCGGCGGAACCAGCTCTGCGCCACAATCCCAGTGAAGTAACGGTCGACCCCCAGCGTCCGCAGCCGCCGCATGGCTTCATGAATCGGCGCGTCGGTGTAGGCGACGACGGGGATTCCCTCTTGGTCGAGATGGCGCAACGTCTCCCTGACAGTCCTGTAAGCCTTAAGCTGCCCAGTCGCAGCATCCCAGAAGGCTGCCAGCGCCTCACGCACGAACTTGCTCCGCGACTCCTCCGTCATGGACCGGAGCTCGGGAAATTCCTCGATCGCGAAGGGGTACTCAATGCTCCGGCGTGCGGTGTACACCTCGCGCAACCGAGCTGTCGCCTCTCCTGTGGTGAAATCAAACTCGGCGCATATCCGGGAGACTAGCCCGGTCAGTCCAGCCTCGTAGTACCTAGCGAAGTCATAGATTGTGTTATCGAGATCTGTGATAACCGCGTACTTCGCCGCCGCACCCACAACTCGCCTCCTCCCCTGCCCGCATAATACCCAAGCAGCACGTCCAGCCGCCAGGAAGGGTGAATCCCCGACGTTGCCGTCCCGATGCATCGACGGAACTCTAGTCGTGCTTGCACGTACGCCAGATTCGGGAGCAGCACCCGACACCATCAAGATCGCACGGCGCAAATCGTAGAAATTGCATCAGCCGCGCCTCCCGCACGCCGAACCGGGCTCACGGACACAGGGTCAGAGTCAACATTCAGGCGTCGTTGACTTCCCTACGGTCTCGCTTGCTTTACAGGCGTCCCGCGGTTATCTCCTCCATCTGGATACCCTGTCCGGCATCACACTAGCCGCTTGACCAATGAGACCAAGTCTTCTTAAGGCGACTCTTTCCGTGTCAGCCAGCTTCAGCAAGTGCCGCCAGGTGAAGATGGACCAGCTGCGCCTATGGCTTGGCTAACGTGGAGTTGAGGGTGAACTGCCCGCACGGAGGGACGTCTCCGGAACAGGCCCCTGCCAGATGTTAGCCCGCCATGGTCATTCAGGCTGTCCCTGGAGCGCAGCCTTGATGCGGCTGACCCTGCAACGATCATCGTCCGGTAAGCCGCATGGGCCATGATCAGGGATCGAGCTCCAGAATGCGCTAGCCTCGATCTTTCGCCTGCCGGTCGTGGCGGCCTGAGTGGTTCGGCTGGTTTTGTTTTTCGGGTGCCGGCCGTGGCTGGCTGCCCGGCTGTCGCGCCGGCGGGCGGGGTTCCACGGGCCCCGGGG
>Ga0335075_10018321_pt1 | contig 10377 bp, 14 predicted proteins | sample Lox_Sample_24_FD_206723 | JGI IMG/M metagenome (GOLD analysis project Ga0335075, IMG submission 206723) | Soil microbial communities from Loxahatchee National Wildlife Refuge, Florida, United States - Lox_Sample_2.4 | ecosystem: Environmental > Terrestrial > Soil > Wetlands | place: USA... | reverse complement strand
GACCAGGCGAATGTCGCGCTCGACGATGGCCGACTCCGCCTCCGCCGCCATGCCGCGAAGACCCAGCCGGAACGACGCCGGGCCCAGGTTCATGCTCGCGCCCTGCGTCAGCCGCGTATCCTCGGCGTGCTGGATTACGCTCAGCCCCACGCGCGCCGCGGCGGCCAGCGTCTCTCGCATGGTGCTGTCCTTGAGGATAGGCCGGCCGTCGTCGGTGACCGCTACCGCGCCGGCGGACTTGAGCGCCGCGTAATCGTTGAGCGCCTCGCCCTTGGAACCACGGGTGGCGGCCGCGATGGGAAACACGCGCACTGCCGCGCCGCGCTCCGGCGCCTGCATCCAGCGGGTGATCTCCGGCGAGTCGTTGACGGGCGTGGTGTTGGGCATGGCCGCGACGGCGGTGAATCCGCCTGCCGCGGCCGCGGCCGTTCCGGTGGCGATGGTCTCTTTGTAACCCTGGCCCGGCTCGCGCAGATGGACGTGGATATCCACGAGGCCCGGCGCAACGATTAAGCCAGCAGCGTCAAGGGATTCTGCGCCGTTGGCTTGTTTCAGCTTGCCGGGCGCGGCGATCTCTGCCACGCGGCCATCTTTGAGCAAAATATCTTTGAGCGCGTCCACGCCGGAGGCGGGATCGACGAGATGGCCACCGCGAATGGCGATCGCTGTCATGCGCGGCCCCCTTCCAGCTCAAGTTGCACGTTGAGCGCCCGCTCCACCACTGCCATGCGGATGGCGACGCCGTTATGGACCTGTTCCAGGATCGCCGACTGTACGCCGTCGGCTACGCCCGAGGTCACCTCCATGCCGCGGATGATGGGGCCGGGGTGCATCACCACTGCCTGTGGCGCGTGCGCGGCAAGACGCGGGCCGGTGAGCTGATAGTTAGCCTTGTACTGTTCGAGATCGAGCTGCAGGCCGGCCAGCCGCTCGGCCTGGATGCGCAGCATCATGACCACCTGCGACTGGCGCAACGCGGCGTCGAAGTCGCGCTCGATGACGATGCTTGGGGAGACGTCCGGCCCGGCCGTCACCGCCACTTCCGGCAGCAATTCTTTGGGACCGCACAGCAGCACGCGCGCGCCTAGCCGGGGCAGCAAAAGCATGTTCGAGCGCGCCACGCGGCTGTGCAGAATGTCGCCCACGATGGAGACGGTGACGCCGGACAGTGTTTGGGCATCGACCTCATCAATGGGTTGCGAACCGGCAGCCGGAACCGCAGGTCCTTCGATTCGCTGCGCTCGCTCAGGATGACAAGTTTTTGTGACAGGGTCGAGGTGCGCGAGGATCGTGCGCAGATCGAGCAGCGCCTGCGTCGGGTGCTCGTGCATGCCGTCGCCGGCGTTCAGCACCGGCAGGCGGGTGAACTCCTCAAGCAGCCACGGCGCGCCAGCCGAGTTGTGGCGCAGAATGATCGCCTCGGCGCCGAGCGCGCGCAGCGTAAGGCCCGTATCCTTGAGCGACTCGCCCTTTTCGATGCTCGAGCTGAGGCTCGAAACCAGCGTGGTGTCCGCGCCCAGGCTCTTGGCGGCCAGCTCGAAGCTGGTGCGCGTGCGCGTGGAGGACTCGTAGAAGAGCAGCGCCACGCGACGCTTGGCCAGGATCTGCGCCCGCGCCAGCGGGTCTTCGTCTTCGAGCTCCGTGGCGCGCATGAGCAGCCGGCTCACCTCGTCCAGCGTCAGGTCCTGAACCGAGAGCAGCGAACCGGGATTGTATGGGAACGGCGAGGCGGGCGCGGGCGGCGTGGTTAACTGGCGGCGAACGGGCGTTGCGGTTGGGCTCATCGGATTTTTGCTTTCAGCTCTCAGAGCCTTTAGAAAAACTTGAAGTTTTGAAAGGGCACAATTTTAGCCGTGCCGTAAACCATGCAAAATGAACTCGGCTTTAACCGCTGAGGGATGGTTTTTCAGCTCAGTTTGGAAAACATCCATCAGGGGCTGAAGCCCAATGTACCCCCAGCTACTTTCGGCACGGCTGAAGCCGTGCCCTTTCAAAGCAAATCCCTCCGCCCGCGAGTTCTTAAACAGGTTCTCAGCTTTCAGCCGGAGCCTCGAGCCGAAAAACAGAAGCTGATGGCTAAGGCTGAAGGCTGCATTTCTCAACTCATGCGCTCGACCAGCAGAACCTGCTCGTCGTCGTCCACCTCGCGAAATTTCACTTCGATGATCTCGCGGCTGCTGGTGGGCACGTGCTTGCCCACATACGTGGCCTCGATGGGCAGCTCGCGATGGCCGCGGTCGATCAGCACGGCCAGTTGCACCCGCCGCGGCCGGCCGTGGTCGAAGAGCGCGTCGAGCGCGGCGCGGATGGTGCGGCCGGTATAGAGCACATCGTCGCAAAGCACCACATCGCGCCCTTCCACGTCGAATCCGATCGCTCCGGGCGTGACGACCGGCCTCATGCCCGCCGTGGAAAGATCGTCGCGGTAAAACTGTATGTCCAGCGTGCCGGTATCGACGGGCCGTTTCTCGATGCCCGAGATCAGCGCGCCGAGCCGCTCCGCCAGCGGAATGCCGCGGCGCTTGATGCCGATCAGCGCCAGGTCCTCGCTGCCGTTGCTCTTTTCCACGATCTCGTGCGCCAGCCGCACCAGCGTGCGCTCAATCTCGGAGGCCGACATCAATCGGCCCTTGATGCGCAGATTCGTCTCGCTTTTGGCTTCGCTCATGGGTGTTCTCGCCGCTTGTCTCTCGACGGATGATACGAGGGTCTACCGGCCCAGGGCAAGTTGTGGAGAATCGCGTCGTGAACGAGAACCAGACGCGGAATCGAACGGCGTCTTACATAGGCGGCCGGCGCGGACGCCCGACCATGCGCGCGCCCAGCGCCCCGCCGGCCATTGCATAAAAGACCAGAAAAAGCGAGCTCATGGCAAAGTTGAGGGTCTGCATTCCGGCATGGCCTTCGGGCGACAGCCACCAGGCTTCCATCTGCTTTTGCATCGTCTCGGCCTGCGCTGCGTCCGCCGAGTCCATCCAGGCGGAGAACTGCTGCGACATCTGCTGGGTAGCATCCACCTCCACCTTCCAACTGGCGTCAATCTGGCTGGAATGGTGGAAGATATAACGATCGAGAAGCAGGCCGCCGCCGTTCACGCCAAAAGCGAGCCAGCCCGCCAGCAACCCGGTGACAAGACCGATCCGGACGCCCGCCCCGATCGTGATCCACGCCGGGCGCTCGCTGCGCATGTAAAGGGAAACCGTCCAGATCGCGGCCGCGGCCATCCAGAACAAAGCGAGAATCCCCACCGGCGAATAGAAGCTTGAGAGTACTGCCGCCGGAACCGCCAGCATCAGCGCGGCGCGTATCGCCGGCTTCCAGTTGACGCTGCCCGCGTCGCGCACCACCGCCCCGCCGGGCTCCGCCTGGCCCTGGTCGCCGGTCCCCTCGGTGGAGTACACCAGTTGCGGCAGCCCGCAGCCTGGGCAGTAACATACTCCAGCTTCCACCGCCTGGTGGCATCGCGCGCACGTAATTTCCATACCTTTATGAGCCTATAGCATTTCGCCTCGGCTTGGACAGGCCGGAACCGCCGGCCGCAAATCGACGCGGTGCGAACGGTCCCCGATCCACTCCTCCGTCAACAGCCGCGGAGTGTGTCCCCGAGCCGCCTCGTCCATGGCTGGCCGGCCATCAATCGACCGGTGCGCTCTTGGCCGCCGACCCCTCGCTGTGCAGCAATTTGGCGTCGCGCACGATCTGGAGCGCTTTCAGGACAAAGACAAAACTGCGCTCCCGGCACGTGCGGCAGCGAATTGGATATTGGAGGGTCAGCAGGCGCCACAGGTCCTTGTTTCTGACATGAGAGAGACGAAAGTCCGACATCCCGCAACCGCGGCAATGAAAGGCCATTTGAGTCTCCATCTGTTCTTTTCGAGGAGCAGGAGGGAAAAACGCTCATCCACAGGTGCAGGGCCCGCATTCATTCTAAGCTAAGCCGCATTTTCACGCCAGAGAATCAGGGGGTGGTGTGGAAGGCGCGGGTCCAGGTTGTTCGCCGGGCTGGAGTTGTTTACCGGGTTGAGTCGATTCGGGAGAGCCATGCGGATTTGTCCGCTTCGGGAAGAAAACTGGCGCGGATGGAGTTGGCGGCGAGCCGGCGGAGCTCATCGCGCGTGAAGCCATGGTGAGTGTGCGCGAGGAGGTACTCGTTGGCGAGATCGGAGCCGAAAAATGCGGGGTCGTCGGAGTTGAGCGTGACCAGGAGGCCAAGGTCGAAGTAGCGGCGCAGCGGGTGGGCGGCAAAAGAGGGGCAGACGCCGGTGCGGACGTTGGAAGTGGGGTTGAGCTCTAAGGGAATGCTCCGCGCTTTCAGGGTTTCGAGAAGGTTTTCGTCGTCGCCGGCGGAAAGGGCGTGGCCGATGCGCTCGGAGCCGATGGAGAGCGCTTCGCAGATGGCTTCTGGGCCTGTGGTTTCGCCGGCGTGGTTGGTGAGGCGGAGTCCGGCGGCGCGGGCCTGGGCGTAGAGGGCGCGGAAAGGCTCGGAGCCGCAACGGCGCTCGTCGCCGCCGAGGCCGATACCAATGATCGAAGGGAATTCGGCGCGCATCCGGGCGGCTTTCTCAAAGACGCGTTCGGCTTCGGGCACGGTGAAGTGGCGGACGGCGTCGAAGATCCAGTAGAGCGAGAGGCCCAGCTCGCGCCGGGCGCGCTCGCGGGCGCGTTCGAGGCCGGCGAAGATAGGCTCGAAGCATTCGGGGTCGTGATTGCGCCACATGTAGATGACGCCGACGGAGATGTAGACCTCGGCGTGGACGACGCCCTGCTCGGCGAGATGCTGCATCATGCGCCATGCTGCGAGCTCGTAGTCCTCGGGGGCAGTGAGCAGGCGGGTGACGGCCTTGAAGGATTCGATGAAGCCGGTGAAATCAGTGAACTGGTAGAGAGCTTCGGCTTCGGGGAGGGTGAGGGGGCGAGCGTCGTGGCGGGCGCTCAACTCGACCAGCGTGGCGGGAAGGATCGTACCTTCGAGGTGCAGGTGCAACTCGGCTTTGGGGAGGCGGCGGATGAACGACTGAATTTCAGTCACAGTTAAAGTGTAGCGGGCCGGCATTGCCTTCTGGCTACTTCACGGGCAGGATGAGAATGGCATAGGGTGAGCCGCCGAACATCACAAAGGGCTGGGTGGGATCCGGATCGGCGCCGGAAGGGAACCCGGATTCGTCAGCGATGCGCTGGCTCAGGATCATGATGTGCGGCGGAATGTGGATGTAGTCCTTGCGGCCGGCGGTAAGACTGCGTGCGTTCGGATCGACATTGCTCCATGCGGATCCGCCCTGCAGCATATAGGAATATCCGGGCTTTCTTGGATCGGGCATTTTGCCCGTCATCACGGACTCGATCCAGGCCAGGCCATTTGGGTCGACACAATAGGGCAAAGGATCGGGGTCGCCTGTGGCTGCGGGCAAGCAGGTCCAGCCGTTGGAGCCGTGGCGTAGCTCCTTGAGCTTGCCGTGGGGGTCGAGCACGCCGACTGTGGCCTTTGCCGCAATGCCCTGCGGAGCGGCGGAAAGAGCTCGGCGAATCTGCGCTTGGATAGTATGCCGCTGGGCAAAGACGGGCGCCATAGAAGCACAAAGCAGGACTATCGAAATCGGCAACATCGATTTGCGGGGCATCCTACCTCCGAATGGGCCGTCGACGCGCCGGAGCGAACTCCGACCGGTGGCGACTGTAGAGGAAGTAAATGAAGAGTCCGATGACCAGCCAGATGACGAAACGGAACCAGGTGATGATGGGCAGGCCGGTCATAAGCAGGAAACAGAAAATGACGCTGAGCACAGGAATAATGGGGCCGCCTGGCACCAGAAAGCCGCGGTGACGGTCCGGCTCGCGGTAGCGCAGCACGATGACGCCGAGCGAGACGAGCACGAAGGCAAATAATGTGCCGATGTTGGAAAGATCGGCGAGGGTGCCGATGTCGAACAGGCCGGAGGGAATGGCGACGACAATGCCCGCGACCCAGGTGGAGAAGGCCGGGGTGCGGAAGACCGGATGGACGTTCGAGAAGACCTTGGGCAGCAGGCCGTCGCGGGACATGGAGAACCATACGCGCGACTGGCCAAGCTGATAGACGAGGATGGAGGAGATCATGCCCAGGATGGCGCCGAAGAGGACGATCAGGCGGACCCAATGGAGCTCGCCTCCGCCGCCGTGAGCGATGGAGAGTTTTTTGAGGGCGTTGACGACGGGCGCGGCGTCGCCCACCATCGATTGCCAGGGCACGAGGCCGGTGAGGCAGACGGCGACGGCCACATACAGCACAGTGCATATGACGAGTGTGCAGATGATGCCGACGGGCAGGTCGCGCTGCGGGTTGCGGCACTCCTCGGCCGCGGTGGAGACGGAATCGAAGCCGATGTAAGTGAAGAAGATGATGGAGCCGCCGGTGAGTACGCCGGACCAGCCGTTGGGCATGTAGGGGTGGTAGTAGCTGGGATGGATGTAGCCGATGGCCGCGAAGACGAAGATGAGGATGGCGATGAGCTTGAGCGCCACCATGCCGTTGTTGGCGCTGGCCGACTCGCGAATGCCACGCACCAGGATCACGGTGAGGATGAGCACGATGAGAAATGCGGGGATATTAAAGCCGAAGTGCCAGCCGGGGTAGTAGATCCAGTTGCCGGAGAAATCCTGCAGGCCCTCGGGGAGATAGGCGGGCGAGATCCAGGTGGCGGCGGGATGCAGGCCGAACCAGTCGAGGAGATCGACGACGTGGGCGGCAAAGCCGACGCTGACGGTCATGTTGGAGCCGGCGTATTCGAGGATGAGGTCCCAGCCGATGATCCAGGCGACGAGCTCGCCCATAGTGGCGTAGGTGTAAGTGTAAGCCGAGCCGGCGATGGGGATCATGGACGCGAGCTCGGCGTAGCAGAGGCCGGTGAGCGCGCAGACGATGGCGACGAGCACCAGCGAGATGGCGATGGCCGGCCCCGCGCCGGGACGGCCGGCCATGGCCATGTGATGGATGAGGTAGTCGCCGAGCGGCGCGTGGAGGAAGCTCGAGGTGTCGAACTTTTCGCCCGAGATGGCGGTGCCGATGACGGTGAAGATGCCGGAGCCGATGACGGCGCCGATGCCCAGCGCTGTGAGCGACCACGGCCCGAGGGTGCGCTTGAGCGCGCGATCCGGCTCGTCCGACTCGCGGATCAGCTTGTCAATGGATTTTCGGGCAAGCAGTTGACTGGGCAGGGAAAGTCTCCTCGTGCCGGGTGTTGGGTGCTCGTTTTCAGCATACAGGCTTCCGATGAAGACGGAGCACGAAATTGAGGCGGCTGCGAATCTGGGGGCAATGCCGCCTTTGTTTGGCGGACCCGGCCAAGCGTGAGGCCAAGGGGGGACATAGGCGCCCATCAGCCTGCGAACTGGAGCGGCGCGGGAACGGGCGCGCCTTCGAGCGCGGGATTTTTGACGGGCGCGCAACAGGCTTTGGTGAGCCGGGCGCGATCCGATTGCATGGCCTTCTCATCTTTCAAAGCGGCCAGCGTTTCGAGGAGAATCCGCGCGGCTCCGCTGTGCGGCGGAACGACGATCCGGTAGTGCATCCACTTGCCTTCGCGGCGTGCGGCGACGATGCCGGCGCGGCGCAGGTAGGCCAAATGGCGCGAGATCTTCGGCTGCGGCGAACCGAGAATCTCGACCAGGTAGCAGACGCAGATTTCGCGGTCGCCCATCAGGTTCAACAGGCGCAGGCGGGTCCGGTCGCCGAGGGCCTGGAAGAAGCGTTCGAGGCCGAAGCTTGGTTTCGCGGGCATGAAAACATATTCGCATTGACAGATACGATAGTCAAGCATATAGTCGCCTTAACGGATATGTTTCGGGAGGATATGCAATGGCGGAGCAGTTGCTGGATTCAGTGAAGGCGAAGTACGCAGCGGTAGCGGCGAGCGCGTTATCGAGCGAAAACGCGGGCGTGAGAGCCGTGGCGGAGGCGTTTGGCTATAGCGCGGAGGAGCTGAGGTCGATTCCGGCGGATGCGAACATGGGGCTCTCCTGCGGCAATCCGACGGCCATGGCGCACCTGCGGGCGGGCGAAGTGGTGGTCGATCTGGGCTCGGGCGGCGGGCTGGACGTATTTCTGGCCGCCAAGAAGGTTGGGCCCGCGGGCCGCGCCATCGGGATCGATATGACGCCGGAGATGATCGAGCGGGCGCGCGCCAATGCGAAGGCGGGCGGGTATGCAAATGTTGAGTTCTATCACGCGACGATCGACAGGCTGCCGCTTGCTGATGCTTCAGTGGACTGCGCGATCAGCAACTGCGTTCTGAATCTCGCGCCGGACAAGCCGGCTGTGTTCCGCGAGATCTTTCGCGTGCTGAAGCCGGGCGGACGGCTGGCGGTGAGCGACATTGCCCTGAAAGCCGAACTGCCGAAGGAGCTTGCGTCGAGCCTGGCAGCGTACGTGGGATGCGTCGCAGGAGCGATCCGGATCGAGGATTACCGCGCCGGGCTGCTCGGCGCAGGCTTTGCGCAGGTTGAAGTTGTGGACAGCGGCGCCGATCTTAACGCTTATGCCAAAGTGGAGAATCAGTCTGGCTGCTGCTCGCCGGGCATGGATGCGTCTTCCGCGCTCCCCATTGCGCAGGGTTCGTGCTGCGCGCCGCAGGAGCCCGCGATGCACGACGGACTGAGGACGCTGTTGTCCCGCTACGACGTGAATACGGTTGCGGCCAGCGTGAAGGTCTATGCGCTGAAGCCGGCGGGGAAATCATGCTGCGGCCCCACTTGCTGCGCCTGACGCAGTGCGAAACCGGAAAGGGCGAGATCGTGAAGGCGCATGACAACGGTTTGTTTCTCTGCACCGGGAATTCGGCCCGCTCGATCATGGCCGAAGCCATTATGAACCGCAAGGGCGCGCCGGCGTTTACCGCGTGCAGCGCGGGCAGCCGATGACGGCGCACCACCGTGGAGCGGCAGATCCCGCGGCGGTGAAGGGCGCGCAGGAAGAGATCGACCGCGCCTTTCGAGACGCCTTTGGGGTTCTCGATCGCCGCATCAGCCGGTTTCCGGCGCTGCCGATCTCTTCTCTCGACCAGATGGCGATCAAGAGGAGTATCGACGAAATCGGCCATCGATAAAGGAAAGATGCCCTCGTGGAACCGAGGGCATCTTAGTTGGATTCATTGGTTGGATTCATTGGCTGGATTCAGTTGTGGCCGTGCAATGGCTGGCCGATCCGGTTGAGGCCGAAGCGGCGGCGCGGCCGCCTGCGAAATCGACCGGAGACTGCGATGAAGCGGCCCGGCGCCTACCGCTTCGACTGGCCGCGCGCCAGCTTCTTGACCTTTTTCTTGTTCGCGCCGCGCGGGGTGGTGCGCTTGGCCTTGGGCGCGGCCTTCTTGCGCGCCGCGCGCTTCAGCTTTTTGCGTTCCAGCTTGTCTTTAATCTTGGTGGTGTCTGCCACGAATAACCTCTTTCCCTCGAATCGATTCAGGTGTTCCCGGAGTGCGGGCCGTCAAAACCCTTATCTTATCAGGGATTCCGCGCCGGCAAAAGCGCACCGGAACCCGCGCACGGCCTGTTTGGAGCGTACAATGAAGGCTGGACGAAAACAGTGGCAAGACCTTCAATCGCCCAGGCCTGCTCGGCTCCTGCCGAAGTTTCGCTTCAGACGAGCTCCGCAACACACGCAGCAAAACCCGTGTTCGCACCTTGTTTGCCGGAGCTATCATGCGTTCCAACCAAATCCATCGCGCCCTCTCGCAGGGGATCAGCCGCTTTGAAGTCTGCCAGCTCGTGGCCAAAGGCGTAAGAGCCACCCACAAGACCGGTTCGCGCTTCGAGGATTCCATCAACGACGTGCTCGAATACCTGGGCACACACGAAACGGCGCAGGAAGACCTGCACCCCGGAGCCGGAAAAGCCGGCGCCAAAAGCCTGCTGCCGGCCGCGTAAGGCTTGGGGCCGGCTACATTCGCGGCCCCATGGGCGATTCAAAAGAAAAAGGACGGCATTGCTGCCGTCCTTTTTTCTTTGGTCTTGAACCGGTTGCCGGGGATGAAGCTTAGACAACCTGAACGTTTTCGGCCTGCCAGCCCTTGGGGCCTTTGGTTACGTTGAACTGAACCTTCTGGCCTTCCTGCAGCGAACGGAAGCCGTTTGACTGAATGGCGGTGTGATGGACGAAGACGTCCTCGCCGTTCTCACGGCTCAAAAATCCAAATCCCTTGGCGTCATTGAACCACTTGACTGTGCCCTGTTCCATGTGTTGCTCCTCTTTGATACTGATTTACCGCCGAACGCAATGTGGAAGTGTTGCGTGTAGAGCGGTAACTCGGAACAGGCAAGAACTTCTTAATCGAATTCTACGATCTCAGAGCAGTATAGCACGGTTGAATCGCGGGGCGATGGAATTCCTATCTCTTCTGAAGGCCGGCC
>Ga0335075_10018319_pt1 | contig 10378 bp, 5 predicted proteins | sample Lox_Sample_24_FD_206723 | JGI IMG/M metagenome (GOLD analysis project Ga0335075, IMG submission 206723) | Soil microbial communities from Loxahatchee National Wildlife Refuge, Florida, United States - Lox_Sample_2.4 | ecosystem: Environmental > Terrestrial > Soil > Wetlands | place: USA: Florida... | reverse complement strand
GCCCGACGTGCGGCAACTCGGGCGTCTGGTGACGCTGCGCGCCGCCCACAACCGCATCGCGAGCCTCGCTTCGGCGCTGCCTGCCGCCGCGCTCCGCGAGCTCGACGTGCGCGACAATCGGCTCGAGACGCTGCCCGACGCCGCTCGCCAGCAGCGCCTCGACTGGTTCTGGCTGCAAGACAACCCGGCGCTCGGGCTGCCCGAGGCGGTGCTCGGCAAATACGTGCCAGAGAGCCAGCGCACCGCGCCTGCCGACTGGATGCTGCCCGTCGCGCTGGAGCACTACTTCAACAACCCCCAGCGCGAGTGCCGCCCGCTCAACGAGGTGAAGCTCATCCTCGTCGGGCGCGGCGCCGCTGGCAAGACGACGCTCGCTCGCCGCTTGATCCACGGCGACTTCCGCAAGACGAGGGAGACGCGCGGCATCGACGTCTCGAGCTGGCAGCTCGCGACAGGCCAGCCCGACGGCGACGTCCGCGTCAACGTGTGGGATTTCGCGGGCCAGGTCATCACGCACGCCGCGCATCAGTTCTTCCTGACGGAGCGCAGCATCTACGTGCTGGTGCTGACGGGTCGCGAGGATAACCAGCGCAGCGACGCCGAGTATTGGTTGCGGCTGGCGCAAGCCTTCGGCACGGACGCCGCGGGCCAGGCCTCCCCGGTGATCGTGGCGCTCAACAAGTGGGATTCGCACGCCGTGCGAGTCGATCGCCACCAGCTTCAAGAGAAGTACCCGAACATCCAAGCCTTCATCGAGACGGATGCCAAGACGGGGCGCGGCATCGACGCGCTGAAGGCGGCGCTCGCGACAACGGCGGCTGCCATGGAGAGCGTGCGCCTGCCGTTTCCGCCGGCCTGGTGGCAGATCAAGGAACGGCTCGAGACGCGACGCGAGCCCGCTCGCTCCAGGAAGCCGCGTGAACGCAAGGGCTACATGAGCCATGCCGAGTATCGAAGGCTCTGCGCCGAACACGGCGAGACGTCGGAGTCGAACCAGCAAGCGCTCGCCACGGTGCTGCATGCGCTGGGCATCGCGCTCCACTACGGCAGCGACGAGCGGCTGCGCCACGCCAGCATCCTCGACCCCACCTGGGTCACCGACGGCATCTACACGATCCTGCGCGAGGGCGTCGCCCGCGACGGGTCGGGCTGGCTCACCCGCGACGACATCACCCGCGTGCTGCCGCGCGAGCCGCCCCCGATGCGCGACTACTTGATCGACCTGATGCGGCGCTTCGAGCTCGCGTTTCCCGTCGGCGACGGCGACGACGCCTGGCTCGTGCCCCAGTGCCTGTCCGAAGAACGCCCAGCGCTCGGCCCGGAGTGGTCGGGTGACGGTGCCACGCGGCTGCGCTATCGCTACTCGGTGCTGCCCGAGGGGCTCTTGCCTCGCTTCATCACGCGTACTCACCCGCTGAGCGCTGCGCCCCTGCGCTGGGTGAGCGGTGTGGTGCTCGAGGACGAGAGCGCGCGAGCGCTGGTGCGCGCGGACGCCGCCGAGCGCGAGGTGAATGTGGTGGTGCTGGGCGACGAAGCGGCAAAGAAATCGCTGATCGGCGTGATCCGCTCCGACCTCGGGCAGATCCACGCGCAGCTCAATGGCCTCGTCGTGCACGAAGAGATCGAACGGGCGCCGGGCGTCTGGCTGCCGATCGCGACGCTCGAGGCCGACGAGCGCCGCCGCAACGAATCGAGCGCCGCGACGCAGGGCACGATCCGCTTTCCCCCGAGCGACGAGCTGAACCGCGTGTGTCACCCGGCCGCGCGCGACGCGGGCGCCTGGCGCGCCCGCGTGTTCATCAGCTACACCAGCCGCGACGCGAAGCTGAAAGACGAGCTTCTGATCCGGCTCAAACCTCTGCAAGCCACCGACGGTTTGATCAGCATCTGGCATGACCGCTGCCTGATGGCGGGCGAAGAGTGGGACCGCCGCATTCGCGACGAGCTCGACCATGCCGACCTGATCCTGCTGCTCGTGAGCGCCCGCTTCCTCGCCTCCGACTACGTTCGCGACGTGGAGGTGGCGCGGGCCCTCGAGCGCCACCAGAGCGGCGCAGCCCGCGTCGTCCCGATCCTGCTCGAGCGCTGCGACTGGCAAGGGTCGTTCGGAGCCCTGCAAGCGCTGCCATCGATGGCGCGCCCGGTGCGCGACTGGAGCCCCCAGAGCAACGCCTGGCACCAGGTGGGACTGGGCTTGCGCGAGGCGCTCGAGGCCCTGCGCGCCCTGCGTCGAGAGGGCTCCGCCAGGCCGAGCGGGGTGCGCTGGACCAGCGACGCCGCGCGACCGACCGAGCGCCGCCTCACGACGGCCCGCGCCCGCACCCGCTGACAGCCCTGTCGTGCCCCCTGACGTTTGTGTCCGTTTCACCACGTGAACTGGCACACCCGAAGCGGGCGAACCGTGTTTTGGCGGCGTCGCCGCCTGCTCACGCGCGGCACGCCTCTTGCTGATATCCAGCAAAGATCGATGAAACACCGCCGCCTCCCGCTCGCCCCGCGTGCCGTTTCGATGCTGGCCGACAGCGCGCGCCCCGCCGACGCGGTCCGTCCGGTGTACGCCGTTTGGGAGGTGACGCTCCGTTGCGACCTCGGCTGTCACCACTGTGGGTCGCGCGCGGGCCACGCCCGCGAGGGCGAGCTCGGCACCGAGCAGTGCCTCGACGTCGTCTCGCAGCTCGCCGAGCTCGGCGTGCGCGAGGTCACGCTGATCGGCGGCGAGGCCTACCTACGGCCCGACTGGCTCCAGATCGTACGCGCCATCCGTGCCCACGGCATGGACTGCACGATGACGACGGGCGGGCGCGGCATGAATCGAGAACGCGCCGAGGGCGCCGCCGCCGCGGGCCTGATGAGCTGCAGCGTCTCCATCGATGGCCCCGAAGCGGTGCACGACGAGCTGCGTGCGCTCGTCGGTTCGCATCGCGCCGCCCGCGACGCGCTCGCCAACCTGCGCGCGGCGGGCGTGCCCGTCTCCGTCAACTCGCAGATCAACCGACTGACGTGGCGGCACCTGCCCGAGGTGCTCGATCTCCTGGTCGAGCAGGGCGCGCACTCCTGGCAGCTCGCGCTGACAGTGCCGATGGGTCGCGCCGCCGATCGCCCCGACCTGTTGCTACAACCGTACGATCTGCTCGAGGTGTTGCCCGCGCTCGCCGAGCTCTATCCGCGCGCCGAGGCCGCCAACGCCCGCACGAAGAGCAGCTGCGCCGCCACCTGCCCCAAGGTCACTCGGGTTCGTGCGGCGCCGGTCGCTCCACGATCGGCATCGAAGCCGACGGCACCATCAAGGGCTGCCCGTCGTTACACACCGGCGCCTGGGGTGGCGGCAGCGTCACGGGCAGCTCCATTCGCGACATCTGGGAGCGCGCGACGCCGCTGCGCTACACGCGCGATCGCACCGTCGACGACCTCTGGGGCTACTGCCGCACGTGTTACTACGCCGCGGAGTGCAAGGCGGGCTGCACCTGGACGGCGCACAGCCTCTTCGGCAAGCCCGGCAACAACCCCTACTGCCACCACCGCGCCCTCGAGCTCGCCCGTGCCGGCCAGCGCGAGCGCATCGAGCGCGTGCAACGCGCCCCCGGCGAGCCCTTCGATCACGCGCTGTTCGAGATCATCACCGAGCCGCTGCCACGAGTGCCCGCGGCCGTTCCCGTCACGCCTTGCACCGAGGAGAACTGAAACGATGTCCCGACTGGTCCCTTGCTCGAGCTGCCGCCGTCACGTCAAACGCGGCGAGGCCGCGTGCCCGTTCTGCGCAGCGCCGCTCGAGAGCACGACGGCAGCCGTAGCCGAGGCGCGTCCCGTTCCTCCGGGCATGAAGCGCGCCGCCTTGTTCGCCATGAGCGTCAGTCTCGCCGCCTCCGCGTGCGAAGCCGACAACGCCGTCCCCGTCTACGGCGCGCCCAACGTGGGCGGCAACAGCGGCTTCGCGGGTGACGCAAACGGAGGCGGCCAGTCCAACGCCGGCCAAGGCGGTGGCGGCAACGGTGGCGACGGTAACGGTGGTGGCGGAGCAGGTGCCATCAGTGGCGGCAGCAGCGGCACGGGTGGCACCTCCGCCGGCGCGAGCGGCGACCCCACGGATGCAGGCGACGCCGGAGATGCAACACCCCTCGACGGCGGCGACGCCGGCGACAGCGACGCGGCCCCCTAGCCCACCGAGGATTCGTCAAAGTCACCCCGCTCGACGGCGCGGGGCGATGCGGCGCCGTCGAGCTCGGGCGTGGACGCAGCTCACAACATCTGCCCGCCCGACACCTCGATGCGCTGCCCGTTGATCCAGCCCGTGTCGGGCGACAGCAGCGCTGCGACGGCCGCGCCCACGTCCTCGGGCAGGCCCACGCGGCCGAGCGCGATGCCCGCGGCGACGGCCTGGTTGATGGCGGGGTTGTCGCGCACGGCGCCGCCGTTGAAGTCGGTGGCGATCGCGCCGGGGGCGAGCGTGTTCACGCTGATGCCGCGCGGACCGAGCTCTTTCGCGAGGTAACGCGTCAGCACCTCGATGGCGCCCTTCATCGAGGCGTAGGCGCCGTAACCCGGGAACGTGAAGCGAGCGAGGCCCGAAGAGACGTTGAGGATGCGGCCGCCGTCTTCGATCAGCGGCAACAGCTTCTGCGTGAGGAAGAACGGGCCCTTGAAGTGGATGTTCACGAGCTCGTCGAACTGGGCCTCGCTCGTGTCGGCGAGCGCCGCGTGCAGGCCCACGCCCGCGTTGTTGACGAGGTAATCGAAGCGCGGGCGGCGCCAGGTGCCCTCCAGCTCGGCACGCAGCCGGGCCGCGAAGTCGTCGAACGTCGCCGCGCGCCCCACGTCGAGCTGCAGCACGGCCGCGCGCCGCCCGAGCGCCCGGATCTGGTCCGCGACCTCGCGCGCCTCGTCGGCGCCGTTGCGATAGGTGAGGACGGAGTCCACACCGCGCTGGGCGAGGTGCACGGCCATGCTCTTGCCGAGGCCGCGGTTGGCCCCCGTGATGAGGGCGATCGGAGTCTGCTTTGATTCGGTCATGGCGTTTTCTCCCGAGGAGCTCTCGATTGAGCTGAAGGCAGAATGCGCTCGCCGAGCCCATTGCGGAAGGCACGCCGCCCAGACAGACTGTTTACGGAGGCGAAACAATCGATGGAACTCAGCGAAGTCCGCATGTTCTTGAAGGTCGCCGAGCTCGGCAGCTTCACGCGCGCAGCCCAGCACCTCGGCGTGTCGAAGGCGCGCGTGTCGCTCGGCATCGGTGCCCTCGAATCCGAGGTCGGCAGCCGCCTCCTGTCGCGCACCACGCGCGCGGTGCGCCTCACCCCCGACGGCGAGCAATTCTTCGCCCGCGCACGCCGCCTCGTGCTCGACGCCGACGCCCTCGGCAGCCTGTTCCAATCGCCGAGCACCCTGCGCGGCAGCGTGCGCGTCGACCTGCCCGTCGAGTTCGCGCGCACCCTCGTCATCCCGCGCCTACCCGAGTTCCTCGCCGCTCACCCACAGCTCTCGGTGATGCTCAGCACCACCGACCGCCGCGTCGACGTCGTGCGCGAGGGCTTCGACTGCGTGCTGCGCATCGGCGCCCTGCCCGACTCCGGCCTCACCGCGCGCAAGCTCGGCAGCCTGCCCATGATCAACTGCGCCAGCCCCGCCTACCTCCACGAATATGGCACTCCCCGCAGCCTCGACGACCTCAGAGGCCACCTGATCGTCAACTACGCCCTCACCTTCGGCGCCGACGAACCCAGCTTCGAGTATCCCGACGGCGACGGCTACTCCCAGTGGCCGATGCGCAGCACCGTCACCGTCAACGGATCCGACTCCTACCACGCCGCGTGCCTCGCGGGCCTCGGCATCATCCAGGCCCCACGCCACGGCATGCTGGCAAGCCTCGCCTCGGGCGCCCTGATCGAAGTCCTCCCCGAGCACCGCTGCGCCCCCATGCCCGTCTCCTTGGTGCACGCTCACGCCCGCCAAGTCCCCGCCCGCGTGCGCGCCGTGCTCACCTGGCTCGCCAACACCATGGCTCCTCACCTCGACCCGAGCTGACGCGAAGCACGATGAGCCCCAACACGCCACCGCGCGGCCAGCCGTGATGGGGACGTCGTCACGCCTCAGATGCACCCGATGCGCTGCGGCCCCGCCGCGACGTCGTCGATCCACACCGCCGTCTGTCCGCCTTGGAGGCCCATGCTGCCGAGGAACATCTGCGGTGTGGCGGGCTGGGCGGGCCAGCCGCCGTCGCCGCCCACGACGCTGGCGGCTTCGACGCCGTCGATCCACATCGTGGCGTTGCGCGCGGCGTTGTCGATGAAGAACTCGGCGCAGAACCAGCGGTTGGCAACGAGGGTGACGCAGTCGGCGCAGTTGCCGGAGGTGGCCGCGCCGGGATGCACGCCGTCGCCGGGGCCGAAGGTGTTGATGGCCGCGTAAGAGCGCTCGGAGATGCGCAGGCGCGTTTCGGAGTTTTGATCGGTGCCGAGCCCGATGAAGACAGGGCCGCGCGGCACGGCGTCAGCCTGGATCCAGGCGCGCATGAAATACGTCTGCGCCGGCAGGTCGGCGACGATGCCGTTGCGCGAGGAGGCGCCGATGACACGCAGGGCTTGCGCTCCGCTGTGGGCGTTGGCGCTGCTGACCTGGACGTTGGGGCTCGAGTCTCGCGGCGAATACTCGGCGATGACTTGCCACACGCCGGCCGTGGGCGAGGCGCCGGCGGCGACGTTCTCGAAGCCGTCGCAGATGAACTGACCGTTGCAACCGGCATTGGGCACCGGCGCCGGCTGTGGTGTCGGGGGGGTGGGCGTCGGCTGTTGCGGCGGTGGATCGCTCGGCATCGGTTGCTGCGGCGGATCGCTGACGGGCGGATCGCCGGCGGGCGCCGGGTCGCTGTCGCCATCGTCGCTCTGTTCGCCGTTCGGGTCGGTGGGCTCGAAGCTCGAGCCGCCCGCGCCGTTGGTCGGCGCCGTCATGCTGGAGCCGCCGGCGCCGGGCGTCGACGCTGGGCTCTGGCCGGGATCGAGGCCGACGGGCGCGGCACCGACGGGCTCGGATGCGCTGCTTCCGCCGGCGCCGCTCGGTGGCGGTGGATTGGCGGCGCCGGACGGCGAGGGCGTGGCCGACGCCGAATTGCCGCTGTTCGGCACCGCAGCGTTGGGCGCACTACCGTTGGGTGCATTGCCGTTGGCTACACTGCCGGGGTTGGAAGTTTGCGACGGCGCGGGACCGAGCGCGCCCATGAACTCTGGCGGGCCGTCGACCTCATCGCCATCGATGGGGGCGCTGCACGCGAACGCGAGCAGGCCGAGCGCGGCGAGAGTTCGTAAAGAGCAGCGGGTTCGGTAAGCAACCGTCGTGGCCATGGGGCAAACCGTATAGCGGAATGTCGCAAGATGAGCACGCGGGCGTGGGACGAGCGGCGTAGCCGCCGTCGCGCACGCCGGAGATCGCGCCTTGCCACGGTGCGATCGGCGCCAACGCGGCGCTCGATGCGCGCTGCGGCGTACGCAGGCGCGCGCGTGTCGTGCGCGGCAACTTGCACCGCCGACCGCGCGTGGTCTGTTGCCGGGTCGGTGTCGTGATCGCCATAGAGTGCAATTTGGCGCGCGCTGCGTCGACGGGTTGCGTTGCATCGCGATTCGCGGACGTTTCGCCGCGCGCGGGTCGCGTGCGCATGTCGCGTCGCGGGCGTTCGTGAAGGATGGGTGTCCTGCTTTGCACTATCCAACGCTTCGCTGCGTCGGTAACGTCCGCCGGCGCTTGGCGTGATGGGCACGTCGGGCAACTGCCCCAGGGGCAAAGGCGTGCGGTCGACGCGGTGTGCGTCGCGTGCGTTGCAAGCGAGGGTCTAGCGTGAGTTCTGGTTTTTGGCGGAGGCAACAGCGAGCGATGGCGCGGGCGAATGAGGGCCGGCGTCTCGTGATCGGTGCGCGGTTGATGTGTGGCGTGAGCGTGGTCGGGCTGCCGTCGCTGGCCGTGGCGCAGGCCCCCGCTCCCGCACCTGTCGACCCGGCGCCTGCCCCAGCCCCGCAACCGCCTGCCCCGCAACCGCCGGCTCCGCCGGCGCCGCCGCCGCCGCCCGAACCGGCAGCGCCACCGAGCGCGCCCGCACCCGCTGCCCCCGCCGATCCCGCGTTGCCTGCGCCGGCCGCCGGCGAGCCCGCGCCGGTCGATGCCGCCGCGCTGCCTCCGCCGGACGGCGCGATGCCGTCGAGCAGCGACGATGCGGCGCTTCGAGAGAACCTCGATGCCGATCTCGCGACGGACGACGGCTCCGCGGGCACCGCCGAGGTCGTGGTCACCGTCGATCGCCGCCGCAAAGACTTGCAAGACTACTCGGGCACCGCGTCTGCGTTTTCGGGCTCACAGCTGAGCGCGATCGGCATCAACAACGTGCGCGACCTGCCGGTGCTGGTGCCGGGCCTGCAGATCGGTACGCAAGAGAGCGGCACCACCATCTACATCCGCGGCATCGGGTCCGACAACAACACCGAGCTGGGCGACCCGGCGGTAGCGCTGCACGTGGACGGCGTGTACATGCCGCGCGCGCGCGGCTTCGGCGCGATGTTCTTCGACCTCGAGCGGGTCGAGGTGAATAGTGGCCCGCAGGGCACGCTGCGCGGGCGGAACGCGGTCGGCGGCACCATCAACGTCGTCACCAAGCAGCCGAACCTGTCGCAGTTCGAGGCGAACGCCGAGGCGACGTTCGGCTCGTACGCGCTGCGCACGTACACGGGGATGGTCAACCTGCCGATCATCACCGACCAGCTCGCGCTGCGCGTGGCTGCGCAGTCGCAGGTGCACGACCCGCACTGGGAGAACGCGGGCCCGCTCTATGACATCCCCGGCCTGCAGAGCCAGGACGACTACGCGCTGCGGGTGACGGCGAAATACCAGCCGACGCCGCGCTTCGACGTCACGCTGGGCTACGACCTGTTGCACGAGGGCGGCACGGGCACGGTCGGCGCCAACTTCCAGGCGGCCCTCACGCGGCCCGCCGGCGACAACGGCACGCCCGACGTCACCACCGACGACCCGCTCATCCCGTTTGATCCGAATGACGTCGACAATCCGCGCCGCATCTACCAGCGCGGCATGTACCCCTCGCTCGACAACGATCATCAGGGCGTGCGCGCGGCCATCAACTTCGACGGTGGCCCGGTGCTGTTCGAGGCGCTCGCGAGTTATCGCAACCTCGACTATCGGCAGACCAGCGGCACGCTCGGCGTCGCGGTGGTGCCGGGCATCGATGTCAGCGCCCTCGCGCCGGATGCGTTCGGCCCTGCCAACCAGTGGCACGTCACCTCTGACTCCTACATCGGCGAGCTGCGTGCCTACGCACCCGACAGCGACCGCCTGCGCTGGACGATCGGCGGCTTCTACTTCTACGAAGATCAGGGCGCGTTCCTCGGACAAATCAACGATCCGGTGACCGGTTCGGCGGGCGGAGAGTTCAACATGCCCAGCACCGTCGGCTGGTCCATCGCGGGCTACGCCGACGCCACCTTCGACGTGGTCGAGAGCTTTCGCGTGCTCGGCGGCTTGCGCGTGACGCACGACCACAAGGATCGCAAGGGCGGCTTCTGGGGGCAGTGGAACCAGTTGCCGCCGGCGGGCTTCGCTCCCGACGTCACGCCGGGCACGACGCTCGGTCGCTTCGGGACGGAGGGCTTCCGCTACAAGGGCTTCGATCGTCCGACGTACACGCGCGACCAAGACAGCGTCGAAGCGCGGGTGAACCTGTTCCTCGACGGCATCGAGAGCTTCGGCGCCCGCGACGAGGTGCCCATCGCGTTGTGCAACGACCCGCCCACCGCTTCCGCTGGCGAGGAGCAACTGCCGCGCGTGCAGCTCGAAGACGGCAACTGGCGCTGCACCGCCGGCATCCGCGACTCGCTCGCCGGCGCCACGACGCCCGCCGAGGGCCGCAACATCTTCAACTTCGTGCCGCAGAACGCGGAGACGGACAACGACTTCGTCGATTACCGCGCGGGCGTCGAATACGATCTCGAGAAAGACAACCTGCTGTATGCGACGTTCAGCACGGGCCACAAGGCGGCGGGCTTCAACGACACCCAGTCGTTCACCGACGTGCCGATCTGGAACTCGGACTATGGCCCCGAGAGCGTGTACTCGCTCGAGCTCGGCTCGAAGAACCTGTTCCTCGAGCGCAAGCTGAAGCTGAACGCCTCGGCCTTCTATTTCGGCTACAGCGGGATGCAGTTCCAGACGGTGGTGGCCCTCCCCGACGACAACCCGAACGACATGAACCTGCCGCCCACGAGCGCCGTGCGCCAGAACGCCAGCGAGCGCACGGACGTCTTCGGCATCGACCTCGACGCGGCCTACAGCCTGCCCGCGGGGCTGCAAGCCGAGCTGCACGCGCTGCTGCTCGACGCGCGCTTCTCGG
>Ga0335075_10018318_pt1 | contig 10378 bp, 9 predicted proteins | sample Lox_Sample_24_FD_206723 | JGI IMG/M metagenome (GOLD analysis project Ga0335075, IMG submission 206723) | Soil microbial communities from Loxahatchee National Wildlife Refuge, Florida, United States - Lox_Sample_2.4 | ecosystem: Environmental > Terrestrial > Soil > Wetlands | place: USA: Florida... | reverse complement strand
AACCATCATGCTCCCGGTTATGAGGCTTGCTTCCAGTGGAAGGTGAAGTTGACCCGGTGCGGCGTCAGCCATACGTCCTGGTACTCGACGTGGCGGGCCGACACCGGCGGCGAGACCAGCAGCGACAGGTGGTACGCGCCCGACCCGGGCAGGACGACGTTGTTGCCGTAGTGCGGCCCCATGTACCGGGAGATCATCGGCCACAGGCTCTCGTCGAGGTCGGTCTTCGCGCCGTTCGTGATCGTCGCCCAGACGCTCGCGTACGGGATCACCACACCGGTCTGCGCGTCGTTGAGCAGCACCATCAGGTGGAAGCTGACGTTCTTGGGCGGCTTGACCTCCTGCGTGCTGGTGCCGTTGTAGATCAGGAACGGCACCGCGGTCATCGCCATCGCGGTGATCTTCATCCCCTGCCAGTCGGCCGTGCCGAGGATCTGGGTGGGAATCGGGTTCACCCCGCCCGCGGACGCGGCGGCCTCGGCCGCGGCGGCTTCGGCCGCCGCCGCGGCGTTGGTGGAGCCGGCCTGGCTGGTGGAACCGGTGGGGCAGGCGGGCATGCTCATGCCGGGCATGCTGCCGCAGCTGGCCATCGGGCTGGCCGACGTGCTCGGCTTCGCTGCGGTCGCGCCGGCCGTGGCGGCAGTGGTGCAGCCGGCCGCCAGCAGGGCGGCCAGGGCGGCCGCGGCGATCGGGGCAGTCGCGCGCCGGAGTGGTCGGCGCAAATGGCTAAGCGTGGACATGTGAGTTCCTCTCGGGCCAGTCGGCTTTGCCGCGCATCCTGCGGCGCTGATGGTTGTTCTGATGTCCACCGGCTAGCTGGCCGCCTTCGCGGCGTTTGCGAGCGCGGTGCGCACGTGCCGGTCAAGGCTGGCGATGGAAGGCCAGCCCGAGGTCGAGACCTCCCAGGACCAGATGGCCTTGCCCGACGGGGAGACGAGCACGAACCACGGCTCGTCCTGCACCCCGTAGCCGTCCGCGATCTGCCCGCTGCCGTCGATCCCGACCGGGTACGAGAGCGGGTGCGTCAGGCTGGCCAGGAAATTCGGCAGCGCCGACGCGGACGGCTCGACGCTCCCCTCGTCAATCGCGGTGAGCCCGGGGAGGTGGGCGCCGGCCGCGGCCGACTGGTACGCGTTGAGCGTATCGAGTTGGCCGCCGAGGCTGGTGATCTCCTGGTCCCAGCTCGCGAAGAACAGGTAGAGCCGGGCCTGGCGCGGCTCGCCCGGCTGGCCCGGTCCGAGGCTGACGTAGCCCCCACCCGCCTCAGGCACCGAGGTCGAAGCGGCCGGGCTCACGGCGGCGACCTGGTTATAGGAGAGGTGGGAGTGAACCGCCGGATGGCCCGGCATCAGGCTGGAGACCTCGTCGGCCAGCAACTGCCCCAGCTGCGGCACGGCGGAGTAGGCCATCTGGGTCAGGTACAGCTTCGCCAGCCTGCCCTGCTGATTGATTACGAAGATCGCGGGCTCATGGTCGATCTGGTTCTCGTTGACGGTGACGCCGACGCTGTAGTCCTTCCACACGGACTGCAGCTGCGGCAGCGACCCGGTGAGGTACCGCCACTGGTAGAGCATCCCGTGCAGTTCGGAGTAGGAGAGCACGTCCTCGATCGAGGTCGCCTTCGGGTCGGCGTCGATGCCGATCAGCTGAACCTGGCTGGCGGCCGAGCCGAGCATCGCCTTGGCGTCGACCAGCGCGACGGTGGTCAGCGGGCAGACGCTGGTGCACTCCGAGTCGTTGAAGGCGAGGAGCACGACCTTGCCCCGGTAGGAGCTGAGCGACACCGGCTGGCCGAACTGGTCGGTGAGGGTGAAGTTGGGCGCGACCTGCGATAGGGAAGCCCCCGGGTCGAGGTCCGGGTTGCTCGCCAGTCCCGAGTTTGCCGCGTTGCCGGTCGCCGCTGCGCCCGCCGTCGGCGTGAGCACCGTGTGCAGCGCGATCAGGGCGACCGCGATCGCGACGAAGCCGGCCGCTAGCCAGGTGCCGCGGATCGCAAGTCGCGGTCGGCCCGGTGTGCCCTGCTTCCATCGACTCACCAGTAGCCGCAGCGCCGTCAACGCGCGTTTCAGGCCCGGCACCGCCGGGAGCCTGAGTCCGGTCCGCCGCGCGAGCCAGCTGCCGAGGGCGCACGCTATCAGGACGGCGACCGCGATACCGACGATGAGCGCTACCGGCGGGCCGGATGGCGCCGCGGCGTGGGCCGCCTCGCCGCCCGGCTGCGGCGCCTGGCCGGCCGCTCCGGCGCCGGCCGCTCCGGCGCCGGCCGCTCCCGCGCCGGCCACGCCGCCCCCGGTGGCGCCGCCGCCCGAGGCGCCCGCTGCCTGGCCGGCGGCGGGCGGGGCGAGCCGGACGCCCGACGCGGACGCGAGCTCACGCACGGCGGTCTCGGCCGACGCGGCGAGGCCGCTCCCGCCCGGCCCGACGGCGACCTTGCCAAGCACCCGGTAGGCGGCCACGGTCGAGTGCCCCTGCCAGTTGAAGCCGAATCCGTTCGGCATCACCACCAGCAGCCGCTGCGAGTAGGCGAGCGAGAGCTCGATGCCGAGGAAGCTCGCGTAGCTGGCCGGCTTCCGCCACAGCTGGGTGATCGCCCCCAGGTCGGCGGGCGTGGCGATGACCGCCACCCGGATCGTGAAGCCGCTGCGGGACGCGGAGGTGAGCAGGTCCCCGAGCTCCACCTGCTGCGCTATCGATATGTTCGAGTCGGCCGCCACGAACAGGTTCTGGTAGACGAGCACGTCGCTGCCGGGGTCGCCGTCGGCGCGGGCGGCGGGGGAGAGCGCGCCGAGCGCGCAGACCGACAGCACGGTCAGCGCGACGGCCAGGACGGCGCGGCGAAGCTTCATCGCGTGGCCAGGCAGCCGGCCGAGGACCGGTGCGGGGGAACGGGCATCTCGAGGAACGCGTCGCGTCTCATGTCGTATAAGTGCCGTCAGGGGCGGCCGGAGTTCCCGGCCGTTCGGGCACTTATGGCGACCGCGTTCACGTAACGTCAGCGCTGTGGAACGCGTCATGCCGCCGGGCGGCTGGTCAAGGGGCCTGGCGGAGCCTGAAGCGCGATCTGTCCAGGAGATCTCCGACCGGGGGCGCAGGGTGACCTTCACCTGGTTCGATCCCCCGTTCCGGCCGGAACCGCCGCACTCCACGCAGGCGTACGGCATCTGCTTCACCGAGGCCGGGATGATCGTCCTTGGCGGGGGCGATTTCGACGGCGAGCGGCACCTGAACCTGCTCGGCGGCGGGGTCGAGCCCGGCGAAACGCTGGAGGACTGCTTGGTCAGGGAAGTGATGGAGGAAGGCTGCGCTCGCGTTGTCGAGAGCCGGTACATCGGCTGCCAGCGCGTTGACGATCCGGACCACCCGACCGGGCCCTGGTGCCACTACCAGAGCCGCTTCTGGGCCCGGGTCGAGCTGCTGCGGTGGGATCCGCAACACGAGATGGACGAGCGCCGCCTGATTCGGCCGGATGACTTCCTCGGGACCCTGAGCTGGGGCTCGGCGCCCAGCGCGGCCATCATCCTGGCGGCCGGGCTCAAAGCCGAGGCCGAACGCGGTCAGGGCTGAGCGCAACCTCAGGCTCATAAGATCGGTCTGTGCCCAGGCTCTCGGCGCGCGTTGTGCGCGCAGTGCGCGTCGCGGTCCTGCCGATGGCGGCGGTGGCCGTCGTGTCGGCCTGCGCCTCGGCGCAACCGTCCGCTCAGCCCCCCGCGACCGCGTCGATCCCGAGGCCGCTGCTGAGCGAGGCGCGGCCGATCGGCACCGGCCCGCGCTTTACGTTGCCGGCCAGCGGCCCGGTCGCGGGGCAGTGCCAGCCATCACTCGGCCCGCGGGTCGGCGTGCACGTCGAGGTGTTCGCCGCCAACCAGGTGCTGCTGCTGCCCGCCGGGATCGGCGCCCGGCGGCCGTGGGCGAAGCTCAACGGCCGGATCACCAGCGCCCCGTGCTACGGCGCGCTGGTGACGCTCGACCCGACCGGTCTGGTGCTCGTCCGCCCCGGTGCCAGGCTCACGCTCGCCGACCTCTTCCGCTCTTGGGGTGAGCCGCTGTCCCGTACCAAGCTCACCTCGTTCAGCGCGCCGGCCGGAACCCAGGTGGCGGTGTTCGTCGACGGACGACCCTGGCACGGCGCGCCGACCGCGGTCCCGCTCACCCGGCACGCCGAGATCGTCCTCGAGGTAGGGCCGCACGTCCCGCCGCACTCGTCCTACGCCTTCCCGCCCGGCACCTGACCCCGGCCCTCCTCGCCGCCTCCGCCGCCGCACTCGACGTCCACCCCGCCGCCGGAGAACTCCGCATCCTAGAAGAGCCCTGCACCCCCGTCTGCCCACGGTTCCCAACGGGTCGTTCACGTTCCTTGGTCGCTTCAGCTCATGCCGTACCGAAAGTCGGGCGCGGCGGCGGCAATCTCGAGCAGCCGGTTGTACTTGGCGGTACGCTCGCCGCGGGCGGGCGCACCGGACTTGAGGTGGCCGCACCCGGTCCCCACGGCCAGGTCGGCGATGAAGCTGTCCTCGGTCTCGCCGGAGCGGTGCGAGACGAACTGGCCGTACCCGGCCCTCCGGCAGATGGCCATGGCCTCCAGCGTTTCGGTGACCGTGCCGATCTGGTTGAGCTTGATCAGCGAGGAGTTGCCGATGCCGCGCTCGATCGCGCTTCGGCTGGGGCGCGGCATCACGCGGAGGACGTACGTGCCACGCGAGGCTCTGCGGGACGTCGTTGCCCGGGCGGGGTCACTCCGGCTGCACAGCGCGGGCACCGACGTGGACGTCGGGCTCTGGTCCGGCAAGGCCGCGAACGCGGCGTCTTCCTGGCTGAGCCAGGTGCTCGGCGACCGAGACTGCAGCGGTGCCGGTTCCTGGCAGGGTTACCCGCCAGCGAAGTCGTAGAATGTCAAGCACGGTGATGGAGCTCGCCGAACCCGCCCTTTGGGGCTGATGGCTCCTGTTGACCGCCTAGCGGCCGGATACAGGAGGACATGCCATGGCGCTGCGATCGCCCGAGAGCCTGAACCCAAGCGTCTGCCCGCAGCCGGGCTCTCCGCCGTCAGCAGGTTCTGGCCGCTTTCCTAGCCTGCTCTCCGCAGGCGCGTCCAGTCACCCGGATGTTGTCGAACGCGAACAAGACCGCTCCTTCGCACGAGACCTGAACCTGGATCAAATCGTGGCGACGGTGGCGGCCGGCCGCGAGGAGCATGACCTGATCACCGACGTCCTGTATACACGCCTGCGGGATGAGGATGCGGTGCGCTACCGGCAAGCGGTCTTCGGGGATCTGGCCAATCCCGCGGTGCTCGACGACGTCAGGCAGTTCGCCGATCGGATGAGCGAGGTACGCGGCCACCTGCGCCAGGTGGGAGAGATGCGCTACCGCTACCAGCGGGAGGGCTGGCTGCTCGACGCGGCGGCGATCTACTGCGATGCGGTACGGTCGCTGGCCGCGCGCCTGGCATCGGCGCCGGTCGACGGCCGCGCTCTGCTGGCCTTCCGTGAGTACCTGGATCAGTACGTCGCCTCGGACGAGTTCACCGCGCTGGTCGGTGACACACGAGACCAGCAGGAGGCTCTCAGGCGGATCCGCTACTGCACGCGCATCCGCGGCGGACGGGTCGAGGTCACCCGCTTCCAGGCGGAAGCCGACTACAGCGAGGCGGTACTCAAGACCTTCGACCGATTCAAGCAGGGCGCGGTCAAGGACTACGAAATCCGATACCGCACGGAGCCAGGGATGAACCACATCGCGGCCGAAATCCTAGAGTTGGTGGCCCGGCTGTTTCCTGAGGAGTTCGCGGCACTGGATGAGTACTGCGGTCGGCACGCCGGGTTCGTCGACGAGGGGCTTCGGCTGGCGGACCAGGAGCTCCAGTTCTACCTGGCCTACCTTGATCACATTGAGCCGCTGCGCGCGGCCGGGCTGCGATTCTGCTATCCAGAAGTCTCCGCCAGCTCGAAGGATGTGTACGCCGACGACACCTTCGACCTGGCTCTGGCGACCAAGCTCGTCTCGCAGCGCACGCCGGTCGTCACGAACGACCTCCGGCTGGAGGGGCGCGAGCGAATCTTCGTGGTGACCGGCCCCAATCAAGGCGGCAAGACCACCTTCGCCCGAACGTTCGGCCAACTCCACCACCTGGCTAGTATCGGCTGCCCGGTCCCCGGCAGCGCCGCCCGGTTGTTCCTGCCCGACCGCCTGTTCACTCACTTCGGGCGGGAGGAGGACCTGGCCAAGATGACCGGGAAGCTGGAAGACGATCTGGTCAGGATCGGGGAGATCCTGCGGTCGGCGACTCCCGCCAGCGTGGTAATCCTGAACGAGATCTTCGCCTCCACCACCCTGCAGGACGCCCGGTTCCTCGGCGCGAAGCTGCTGACGAAGGTCGTGCGGCTCGACGCACTGTGTGTATACGTCACCTTCGTGGATGAGCTGGCGAGCCTCGGGGAGCAAGTGGTCAGCCTGATGAGCACGGTCGACCCGTGCAGTCCGGCCGAGCGCACCTACCGAGTGGTCAGGAAGCCGGCCGACGGGCTGGCATACGCGCTCGCCATCGCCGAGAAGTACGACGTCACCTACGAGAGGCTGCGGGACAGGCTCGGCGTCGGCGAGCGCCGACCCCGGGACGGAAGCGTTGCCGTGGAGGGCGGAGATCGAGCATGAAGGTGCATCTTCTCTACCCCGAACGGGACTTCGACTTCGACGCCAGGCTTCCCCCCGGCTATCAGGACCTGATCCAAGATCTGGAGCTGGCCACGCTCTTGGCGGTGATGGCGAACGGAGACAAGTTCCTGTCCGAGATATCCGCGCGGGTGCTGCTGACCAGCGTCCGCGACGTGCACGCCATCCGCTACCGCCAAGAGGTTCTCGCCGACTGCCTCGCCCAGCCCGAGGTGATCCGCCAGATGTACGCGGTCGCGGTCGCCGCGCTAGCGGACAAACGCCATCTATGGGGAGGGTACGGCGCCAGCTTCCAGAATCCCTCATCCAACCTGTCGGGCGCCGTCAGCCATCTGGGGGCCTATGTGGTTCGGCTGCGTGAGCTGCGGCAAATCGCCGACGACCACGCTGGGAAGTTCCGCTCCAACGGACTAGGAACGCTGTTCTCCACTCTCCGCCGTGACCTTAACGACGAGTACTTCGAGGAGATCGACGACCATCTCAGGCGGCTGCGGTTCCGCGGCGGAGTGCTGATCAGCGCTCAACTCGGCCGCGACAACAGCGGCACCCGGTTCGTGCTCAGAGCCCCGGAGCAGGCACGGCGGGCGTGGACTGAACGCCTGGGGATCGGTCCGCGCACCACTTACTCGTTCACCATCTCGCCCCGTGACGAGGCCGGCGGACAGATCCTGACCGACCTGACCAGTCGCGGCGTCAATCAAGTCGCCAACGCCGCCGCACAGTCCGCCGATCACATCGGCAGCTACTTCACCGTGCTCCGGGCCGAGCTGGGCTTCTACGTGAGCTGCCTCAACCTCGCCGATCGACTCACGGCCAAGGGGGTCCCGGTCACGGTCCCCGAGCCTGCGGGGGCGTCATCGCCCGCGTTCTCATGCACCGACCTGCGCGATGCGTGCCTGGAGCTGCAGTCCAGCCGGCCGGTCATCGGTAACGACGTCCAAGCGGACGGGAAGTCGCTGGTCATCATCACCGGCGCCAACTCCGGAGGGAAGTCGACCTTCCTCCGCAGCGTCGGCGTGGCCCAGCTCATGATGCAATCTGGGCTGTTTGTCACCGCGCAGTCGTACCGGGCGAACGTGGACGCCGGGATCTTCACCCATTTCACCAGGGAGGAAGATCCCGGCATGACCAGCGGTCGGCTGGACGACGAGCTCAGGCGGATGAGCGGCATCGCCGGCCAGCTCACGCCGGGCTGTCTCGTGCTTTTCAACGAGTCCTTCGCCGGCACCAACGAGCACGAGGGATCGGAGATCGGGTATCAGATCGTCCGCGCCCTGGTGGACGCCCATATCAGGGTCTTCTTCGTCACTCACCGGTTCAGCTTCGCCGACCGCATCCGCCGCCAGTGCGCGCGCTCCTCCCTCTTCCTGCGCGCCGAGCGCCGGCCCGACGGACGCCGCACCTACAAGCTCGCCGTCAGAAACCCGCTTCCGACTAGCTATGGGGAAGACCTGTATTACCAGCTCGGCCGCTGGCTAGATGAAGACCGAGTCCCCACCCAGGATGCGGGAGGACCATATGCCGGGCAACGCCCTCAATACGACTCTTGATGAACTGGCTGCCCTCGGAACCGAAGCGGACCGGGAGCAGATCGAGTCGCTGCGCGAGCGTCTAGCCGCCGCCCGGCTGCGGGTTCTGGTCGCTGGCGAGGCCAAGCGCGGCAAGAGCACGCTGATCAACGCGCTGCTCGATCGGGAGGTGCTCCCCGTCGGGGTGACGCCGCTGACCTCGGTCGCCACGGCCGTGCGATACGGCGACGACCCCCGGGTGGAGGTGCGGTTCGCCGACGGCCATGAGGAGAAACAGCCGTTGACCGCACTGCCTGACCTGGTCACCGAGCGGGGAAACCCGGGCAACCGGCGCCGCGTGGCGGACGTAACCGTGTACCTCGACGCGCCGCTGCTTGCGGATGGCGTCGAGCTAGTGGATACCCCCGGCACCGGCTCGGTCTTCGAGCGCGACACCGCGGCGGCGCACGCCGCACTCGAGACGATGGACGCGGCGGTGTTCGTGCTCGCCGCCGATCCCCCGGTGTCGGCGGCCGAACGCGAACTGTACGCCAAGGTCGACAGGCTCTCGGTGACGGCGTTCACGCTGCTTAACAAGGCGGACTACCTTGACGAGGCGGCCCTGGCCGAGGCAACGGACTTCACTCGCCGGATCCTTGGGAACGCGCTGGTGTACCCGCTTTCAGCCCGCGGGGCGATCGATGGCGGCGATCCCGGATTCGACGCGTTCGCCAGGGACTTCCGCAGTTACCTGGCTGCCAAGCGGGTAACGGACCTGCGTTCGTCCGCCATCGCCCGTGCGCGGCGAATCGCTGCCTCGCTACTTGATGAGGTGGCGCTCACCCGTCGGGCCGCGCAGTTGGCCGCGGGCGACGCGGCGGGGCGGGTGACGCAGTTCGGCGAGCGACTTGCCGAGGTGGCCGTGCGCGGCCGGGACGCGGTGGCCGTAGTAAACGCCGTATCCGCGGGGCAGCTGATGGCCCTTAACGACGCCGCCGAAGCCGACGGGCTACGGCTGGGCCGGGAGGTAGCCAGGCAACTCGGCGACGTTCTCGAGGGCGAACTGCGGGACGCTTCTCCGGCCGAGATCGAGCGCCTGGGCCGTGATCGGCTCGTCTCGATCACGCTGGACGCCGCGGGCGCCTGGCGCGATCAGCGACGGCAGCTCATCGAGGACGAGATGGCGCGGGCCGACGCCCGCCTGGCGGAGGAGCTGACGAAGGCGCTGGAGGTGCTGCGGGATTCCGCGACGCAGCTGCTTGGCCTGGACCTGGCGGTACCTGAGCCGGGCTCGCGGCTCGCCGAAGACCGCCGGTTCTTCTACACCACCGCGGAAGACGTCGGCCAGACCGAGCTGCTGGCCGGCGCCGTCCGGCGCAGGCTACCCGGCGAGCTTGGCCGCCGCCGCGCCCGCGATCACCTCCGCCGCGAGGCACCGGAACTGGTAACCGCCCAGATCGGCCGGGCCAGGGGAGACCTGCAGTTCCGGCTGTCCGAAGCGACCCGCGCCATGGCCCGCGCCGTCCAGCAGCGCTACGCCGACTCGGCCGGGCGCATGCAGGCCGCCTTGCGGGCCGCCGAGGAACTGCGCAATGACTCATCCGCCGCGGCCGCGGAAAAGGAAGGCGACCTGTCCACACGGTCCGAGGCGCTGCGTCACATCCTCGCCCTGCTCGATGAGATCGGCTAAAATTGGGGACGGCGATTATGCCCGGCGGAGGATCCCGCCGAGCCTGCGCGGACACATTGAGGTGCGCAGGTTTGCCGGAAGGCCGATGGGTCCTGCTCTCCAGGAATGGCGAGGAGGACGCGATGGCGGCACCGGTATCGAGGCCTGTAACGCGGGCGAGTCAACCCGGCAGCCTGGGATGGCTGCCCGCAGGCGGGTGCGGCAACGGGCTAGACGATCACTCGTGGGCACCGGTTCTCGTGATTAGCGAGCAGGTCGTTCCCCAGGTGCTCCACGTGCTGCAGGCGGCCCTGGTGCCCGCGTACGGGGCACCGATCAGTCCCGCGGCGGGCTGGCTGCGCGACCGGTCCGGGCAGCCTGCGGACTGGCAGTTGTGGGTGGGTGCGACCGCTGAGGTGCCCCAGATTTTCCGGACAGGGATCCAATAGGATTCTTATCTGGAAAGGAACGGGATCGAGTGCCGGGCAAACCGAAACGATACACTTCCGAGTTTAAGGAGCAGGCCGCCAAG
>Ga0335075_10018317_pt1 | contig 10378 bp, 8 predicted proteins | sample Lox_Sample_24_FD_206723 | JGI IMG/M metagenome (GOLD analysis project Ga0335075, IMG submission 206723) | Soil microbial communities from Loxahatchee National Wildlife Refuge, Florida, United States - Lox_Sample_2.4 | ecosystem: Environmental > Terrestrial > Soil > Wetlands | place: USA: Florida... | reverse complement strand
CCAGATTTCGCTTCGACGCATTCGAACTCGATCCGGCGTCAGGTGAACTGCGCAAAGCCGGGCGGCTGCTGAAGCTCCAGCCACAGCCGCTGCGAGTGCTCGCGCTTTTGATCGAGCATGCCGACCAACTTGTGAGCCGTGAAGAGATCCAGCGCTGTCTCTGGCAAGACTCCACCTTTGTCGACTTCGAACATGGCATCAACTTCTCCATCAACCAGATTCGCGCCGCGCTGGGGGACAGCGCGGCCAAACCCCGATATATCGAGACCCTTCCCCGCCGCGGCTATCGTTTTGTGGGCAAGCTGGAGCAAGAACCCGTTCCTAAACCACCGGAATCCCTGGCTCTCGAGCAAACCGTCCCGCCGGCCGCGGTTCTTCCTACCCTCGTCCCACCCTCTAAGAACTATTCGAGAAGGGCGCTTATCCTTTCGTTGGCATTACTCCTTGCTCTGTTGGTCTTGGCTTCCTTTCAATATTGGCGGCCCAGGAGAAGGCCGGTAGCCAACGTCCGCAAAGCAGTAGCCGTCATTGAGATCGAGAACCATTCCCAGGATCCGGCGCTGAATTGGTTAGGCGATGGAGTGGTCGATCTGCTCACTACCGACCTGGCGCAGGCAACCAACCTCGATATCATTTCCAGCGAACGGATTCGAGACCTGATCGCTCGTCAGGTCAAGCCAGGCCAGGCGCTGGCGGCAAGCCAAGCCCAGGAGGTGGCCCAAAAGGCCGGTGCGGACCTCTTTATCAGCGGCGGCCTCTTGAAGATGGGGCGGGGCTTGCGCCTCGATCTGCGGGTGCAGGATACCGCCTCCGGCAAGGTGCTGCTCTCAGAAAAAGTGGAGGGGGAGAGCCCCCCGGCCGTGTTCTCGATGGTAGACCAAACCACGGATCGTATCGTGTCACGGCTTTCCCCGGGAGAACCAAGACCCAGCGGCGGACGGCTGACATCCAGTTTTGGCGCCCTCCAAGCGTATGAAGAGGGCATCAGCGACTATAACCGTGCGTTGGACGAGGAGGCCACCGCCTCACTTCAGCGCGCCGTTGCATTGGATCCTCAATTTGCGATGGCCTATTTCGAGCTTGCCGCGGTGCTCCCCGAATACAGAGCAAGGCACGAAGCAATCACCCGTGCCGCCTCGCTCGCCGAACGCCAGGCTCTACCCGAGCAGCAGACGCTGCTGATCCGTGCCCGGCAATTCGTGATCGACGATCGCACCGAGGAAGCGATTCAGACATTCCAGACCATCATCCGCCGCTTTCCCAAAGAGATTCAGCCGCGATATTTCCTGAGCTCGAAACTCGTGGATCGCGGCGAATTGAAAGAGGGCACAGCTGTTCTAGAGGAAGCAGTGAAACTGGACGATTCCAGGGAAAGTCTCCTCTGGAACGACCTCGCCTATGACTACGCGTTCCAGGGTGAGTGGTCACGGGCTCTGGACGCTGTCGACAGATATGCAGCACTGCTCCCGCCGGATGACCCCAACCCTATCGATACCCGGGCTGACATTTACGCCATGGCTGGGAACCCAGCAAGCGCCCTCGCCGAGTACCAGCGAAACCTGGAAGCACATCCGGATTTCAGTTACACGCGGGAAAAAATTGCCCTTGTCTACCTTCTCGCCGGCAGAAACCGGGAAGCGGAACAAGCGGCTCAATCTGCCTATCAAAAAACAAAGGGAGCCCGTCGCGCCCTTGCCATCGAAGTGCAGGGAGACGTTGCGTTGGTCAACGGCAACCTTGACCTTGCAGCGAAACAGTACGAGCAGGCCGCACGCATCCCCGGACAAGACCCCGTGAGAGCCAGCGCCCAAACATGGAAGGCGGCGGAAGTCTATTTTGAGCAGCAGAAACCGCAAGCCGCGCTCACCATGGCTAAGCGCCTTCCCGGGTTCGGTGCAGCGGAGGTTCGCGGTGTCGCTTACCTTCTCTTGGGCAACGGGGCAGAAGCCGAAAACGAATTTACCTCCGCTCGCAGCGCAATGGTCGCCTTCTTCAGCGAACGTCGGGCAGCTGCGCTTATTACTGTGGATCGCCTTCGCGCAGCCGAATTCTCGAGCCACTGGCGCCAGGTCATGGATGGTTGGCCCGCATTGGCCGACGACCTGAAACCCTTGAATGGCTTCCTCGCCGGTCGAGCATACGCGGAATTGGCACTTTATCCGCAAGCAGAAGCACAACTACGCAGCAATCTCCGATTTGTCAGTGCCGGAGGCTTCATCTCTGACGACATAAATTTCCTCCAGGTCGAACTGGCGGACTTCTACCTTGGCAGAGTCCTGGAGGGCGAAGGAAAGAAAGCGGACGCGGTGAAATCCTACCAGGCGTTCCTCAGCCACTTTGACCATTCCAAAGCCACCTTGCCGCAGATCAATGAGGCGCGCCGCGCCGTTCAGCGGCTGGAGTAAGTTCTGCTCGAGAAATCCTCTCAGTAGTAAAACTTGAGCGCCAACTGTATCAGCCGTGGATCGCGAGCCTGCGTCGCTTGATCATAGGTGCTGGCGGCTGCGTTGGGATTGGTGAATATGTATTGTGTGTGGTTGAAGGCGTTGAAGAGCTCTACGCGAAATTCAAGCAAACGCGCCTCACCGAGGGGAAAGCGCTTGAGCAAGGATAGATCGAAGTTGCTGATGCCTGGCGCGCGGAAACTATTGCGCCCAATGTTGCCGAAGGTGAACATAGGCACGCCCGGCTCGTCGTCACCGGGCGCAACGACGTTGGTCAGCAGGTTGGTTGTGTCATACAGGTAGTGTCCCGGTTTGCGTACGTCCAGTTTTGGTACCGGCCCGACCCGCCACGGACGATCAAGATTCGTTCCCTGGCCGCTGGAGTTGTTGTCGGAAAAGAAAGTAAACGGTGTTCCGGTCTGGAAAGTAGCAATTCCGCCCACCTGCCAGTTGTTGATGAACAGCCGGCCGAAACCGGCGCGATGTCCAGGCAGCTCGTAAAAGCCGCTGGCCACCACCCTCTGATGGACATCGAAGTCAGCCGGCCCGCGATCGAAACTTAGGTCGTATGGATTGGTGAACGTGGAGAAGCGGGCGTGAAATCCGGAGGTGAGGTCGATGGTCTTGCCTAAGGTATAGGCCGCACGCAGATTGAATCCCGACGCCAGCCGATGATCGACGGTTACTTGCAGCTCATGGCTGGTGCTGGAACCGTTGCTTAAATTGGTAAGCAGTTGCGCGGTTTCCGTCGGGGAAGCGTTGGGGTCCACCGCGGCCTCGTCCGGCGTCTGGTCACCCTCCTGTGCAGCAGGTAGCGACGAACGGGAACTCCAAAGGACTTCTTGAAAGCGCGCATAAAGCGGCCTGGCGATAGCTTGCATTCTGTCGCCAACTCAGCAAGAGCAAAATCACCGTCCAAGTGTTCACTCAGCAGTTCGATCGCACGATCTTGTTGCCAGACCGCCAAGCCTCCAGTGACTACCTCCGGGGGATTGTTCCGGCCTTGATATGTCTGAGCCAGATGTGCGCAGAACAACATGATCAATTCGTCGATCACCAAACGTGGGAGCTGAAGCGGCCGATCCAAGAACGGCAGCATCATTCGAGCCCAATGAAGGATCACGTCATCTCTGGCCCCTGCAGTACAGTGCAAATCGCGAATCCGCGTCTGCCCATTCTCGTCACTGAATCGATCGAGAACGAGCCGCGGAATGTAGACGTGCACCGAATCAAAGCCAGAAGTCCGCAGAGCGACCGGTTCTGACTCCATGTCGAATATCTGAATTCCGCCGGCGTCCCATTCGGTGACACGATGAAAGCGCCCATCGAGCCACGTTCCCCACCCCTTGATACTGTCCGGACGACGCAGGTGCACCGATACCGAAAATGCCTTTTCTGGTGGAATATGGGGGGTAGGCCCCGGAAAACCGTTCGGCATGCGCATACGTGTCAACGCGACCAGAGACTTTCCCTTTGGCCCAAGCACGATCGAGGAAGATTCCCGCAGAGAGAAATGCTCCGCCAATCTTTGCCCAAACATGCCTTGAAGCATTCGTCCTGCCTCTCACCGAACTAGAATTTGCCGTTGTTATTCTTCCATTGATCGCGAGGGGGAATCGCTTGGAGCGTGTCCCAGTGTTCGGCGATCTTGCCGCTTTCAATGCGGAATAGATCGTAGATGGCGGTGGGCACGCCCCCAAATGTAGCCTCGGCAACGACCAAGACGAAATTACCTTCACCAAGTACCATATGCACGCGCTTGTAGACGACGGCCTGCCCCTTGGCGGCAAGAGCCTGTAAACCCGCAATCAGTCCGGAGATGGTGTCGGCGACCCATGGATTGTGCTGAATGTATGCGATTCCGTTGAAGTAGCTCGGAAAAGTCTTGCGGCGCCCTGCGAGAAGGTCGTCCATGTAGCGTTGCATGAGCGCCTTATTCGCCTGTGTCTGGTCGAGATCAGACACCGCGGTGGGGCCGTCGATCATCGTGTGGCCACTGGGGCTGAGTTCGGTCGCGGTCTCCTGCAAATTATCCCAATGCTCCACGATGAGACCATCTTCGAAGCGAAAGATGTCGAAGCCGATGCGTGGCCCGAAGAAGTTGTATTCAGTGTGAGCGAACACATAATCGCCGTCTTCAAAGACACGGATCGTGTTGACTGACGCATTGGGCGGCATGTTCTGAATGAGGGCGGCTACACCTTCAGGGCCAGGTCCCACCTGTAGGTTGTGCTGGATGTACTTGTTCGGGTTGACATACGCGAACGGGACTGAATTTTTAGTTTCAAGCGACTTCAAGAGATCGACGACCTGCTGTTTACGGCTAGGTGGCATGGGCCCTCCAAGGACAAGTTCACCCTCTGAAATAGTGGACCAGTTGGTCCTTTATCTGCAAGTCCTCAAGTAAACTGACCGATAATGTTGCAATGGGACGACGAAAACTGTTCACCCGAGAAGATGTTCTCGACAAGGCGATCCCCATCTTCTGGAAGCACGGCCTCGCTGAGACGAGTGTTCAGGACCTTGAACAGGCCACCGGTGTGCGCAAATCGGGCTTGTATGCGGAATTCAAGGACAAAGAAGACCTGTTCGTGGCGAGCATGCGCAGGTATTTTGACGTCCTGATGGCACGCGGACACCTGACGAAACAGCCTCTGGGCTGGACCAATGTTGAGAGTTTTCTGAAGGTCTGCTATGGGAGTTGGGGGCAGAAAGGCTGCTTCTCGGTAAATTCTATGCGCGAGTTCGCAGACCTGCCCCCAAAAGCCCGCCAAATCATGGTCGCGAGCGTAATGAAAGCCCATCAACTGCTCATTGACAATCTCACTGCAGCGCGTGGGGCTCGTGACGATAATGATTCGCTCGCTGGCTTGATCATCACGTTCTTTAGCGGGATCTGCCTGGAACAGAATTTCGGTCCCGACCGGGCGAGAATTACGAACAAGATCGACGCCTTCATGCGGTTGATTCGCGGGATGTGATTGATCATACCGGACGGCGTTCCGCTCGTGCTTTTTTCGGAAACGAGTCGCCGAACAGATCGCCAATCCGTCCCTAGCAACTACGGGCTGATGTCCGCCGCTATGTCACTCCGTCTCAAAATCGGTGGAGACACTGAGTTCCTTCCACATTCGTGCGTCCTCTAATCGCGCGAGATCGTTCTTCTCCACCCCAGCGTACGCATCGCTACCGAGCAACAGTCGCAACGGAGGGTTTCGCTCCTGGGTCAGCTGGATGATCGCCTGAGCCGCCTTTTTCGGATCACCTGGCTGCTTCCCGTTGTAATTCCGCTGAAATCTCGCGGTAGCTCCAACAGTCGAGTCGTATGCGGGATGACCTTCGCTCAGTTCGGTGGAACTCCCCGCGAAGTCCGTACGGAACCCGCCGGGTTCAACAATTGTGACCTTGATGCCGAGTGGTGCTACCTCGCGCGACAGCACTTCAGAGAACCCTTCGACACCCCATTTCGCCGCCGAATAAGGCCCACGTCCCGGAGGGCCGATCCTTCCGCCCACCGATGAAAATTGAATGAAGTGCCCTGCTTTCTTTTCACGAAAATACGCAAGAGCTGCCTTGGTCACGATAATCGTTCCGAAGAGATTCGTTTCGATCTGTGCCCGGAATTCCGATAGAGGCGTGTCTTCGATGGACGAAAGATTGCCATATCCCGCATTGTTGATGACCACGTCCAACGAGCCAAATAGATCGATCGCCGTCTTTACCGCGTTTGCTGCTGCTGCTTCGTCGGTAACATCCAACGCGAAGAGCTTGACCTGATCACCATATCGCTCCGGCAGATCAGCCAGCGACTCAATGCCCCGAGCTGTCGCCAACACCTGGTTGCCCGCTGCAAGGCCCGCTTCAACGATTGCGCGACCCAGACCACGAGAACTGCCGGTGACTAACCATACCTGCGCCATTCATCCTCCTCTATCGAAGCCGACCACCGAGTATTCTGGAGAAGCTTCTGAAACTCAGAATTGGATGCGCGATGGGTATACGAACGGACTTGTTAGTTACGGAGGAAATCGCCGAATCTTCAGATCTGAGGGCGACTCCCTGCGAGTTCGAGAGAGCCAAGAGGGTTGAGGCGGCGCTCTCAATTCTGGAAGGCAAATGGAAGATCGTTATTCTGAACCGGCTGTTCGCGCGCGCACTATCTGGCGATTCTCTGAGCTTGAACGCGCCATCCCTGGCATTTCACAACGTATGCTGTCGCAACAGCTGCGTCTCCTTGAGAAGTGCGAGTTGGTGAAGCGAACCGTTCATCCTCAATTTCCACCAAAGGTGGAATATGAACTCACCGAGTTTGGGAAAACGCTCTGTCCGGCAATGAAGACCCTCGTCGATTGGGCGATGACCTTCCCCAAGACCCGTGAAACGTCCCGGTATCAACCGAGAAAGACTCGAAAGGCCTTTTAGTGTTTTGAGCTTGGACAAGGGAAAGTGCACGAGGGGCCCTTCCTGCACCTTTTCCCTTTACCGTCTGCGGCTCTTCGATGACGAGAAGATCGTTTGGCGTTATCTATTCAATGGTTGTCGCTGGTGATTGCATCATTGCCACAGCGATCACTGCGCGGTGTTCTGGCCCACTGCTGAAGAGAGGAAATCTATAAAAGCCCTCACTTTAGGCGGCACATAGTTGCGGGAGGGATAGACAGCGTAGATGGGAAAGCGCTCGTCACCCCACTCCGGCAGCAGTTTGACGAGTGCTCCCGTCACAAGCAGTGGTTTGACCGCGGCTTCAAGGACCTGTGCAATCCCCCATCCAGCCACGCAGATGCCATGCAAACTGACGATATCGCTCACGATCACCTTGCCTGCCGTTGCGATCTTTACCACCTTTCGGCCTCGATGGTACTCCCATTGAAACGCTCTGCCGGTCTCCGGATTGCGATAGTCGATGAGAGTGTGTCCGCTCTTCAGCAGGTCGCTGGGATGAATCACCTTCGTATGTTTCGCGAGGTAATCCGGCGCTGCCACCGTGATGACGCGCGTGTCCAGAAGCTTTCTGGCAATAAGGCTGGATGAAGGCAATTCACCCACGTAGAGGGCGATATCAAGACCCTCGCCGACGAGGTCTCCAAGTTTGTCGCTGCTGATGAACTCCACAGAAAGTTCCGGGTAATTTTCGAGGAAGACTCTGAGCTGCTTCCCGTCGATCATATGTGCCAGGGTGGGGTGCAGTTTCACTCGCAGCCTTCCACGCACCCTAGACTGTTCTTCGGCAGCGGAGGTGAAGGCATCTTCAAAACCCTGCAGCAAAGGCTCCAACCGCTCAAACAGGCCTCGCCCTTCGTCGGTCAGCGAAACCGACCGCGTGGTCCGGTTAAGAACGCGGACACCCAGTCGCTTCTCCAGCCGCGCAACGGCCCGGCTAACGACCGACTGAGACAAATCCAGCGACCTGGCAGCGTTCGCGAAACTTCCGCATCGAACCACCGCCACGAAGACGTTGGAATCGCTCAGGGTCTGTTCATCGGATCTCATGATTATCGCTTTCAACGCAATACTACTATACCGCTCATGCGTGAACCTCTATAATCCGCCCGGGCGTCATATACCCGTGCCGATACTTCGGCTACAGAGGAGGGGATATGGTTGCAGTCACTGGAATCACAGGCAAGGTCGGAGGACGAGTCGCGCGCGGTCTTCTCGCACAAGGACAAGCGGTGCGGGCCATCGTCAGGAGCCAGGCAAAGGGAGATGAGTGGACAACGCTGGGTTGCGAGGTCGTCGTCGCGAACATCGACGACGCAACGGCAATGACGGAGGCTTTCCGCGGCGTAGACAGTGTGTTCCTAATGACTCCGCCGAATTACGACCCCGAACCCGGCTTTCCGGAGACCCAACGAAATGCTGCGGCGATCCGCTCGGCAATCGAAGAAAGCCGCCCCGGAAAGGTTGTCTTCCTGTCGACAGTTGGAGCTCAGGTCACAGAGCCGAACCTGCTCAACAACTCCGGGATGACCGAAGCCATGCTGCGCACCGTGCCGGTTCCGGTGGCATTTCTGCGGGCGGCATGGTTCATGGAAAATGCCGCCTGGGATATCGAATCCGCGAAGAGTGGCGTGGTGCACAGCTTCCTGCAACCGCTCGATCACCGAATTCCGATGGTGGCAACGGAAGACATTGCTCAAACCGCAGTCGAACTGCTGGGGCAATCATGGAATGGCGTTCGCATCGTCGAGCTGGAAGGGCCAGAGCGTTATTCCGCCAATGACGTGGCTGCTGCGCTTGCGAGCGCGCTCCGCACCCCTGTGCGCAACGAAATCGTTCCTCGCTCCACGTGGGAAGAGCTGTTTCGCTCGCAGGGGATGAAGAACCCGCTTCCCCGCATGCGCATGGTCGACGGTTTCAATGAAGGCTGGATCGATTTTGAATCAGGACAGCGCGATTCACGAAAAGCCGGCACTACACTGCAGGTTGCTCTTCAAGCGCTGGTCTCAGAAAAGCAGAGTTGAGCCTGCAGTCACACCACCGCATGAAAGGGACGCAACGATATGAGCCGCATTTTCATCACCGGATCTTCAGACGGACTTGGACTGATGGCTGCGCAGAGATGCAGGACGAATTAATGCCAATTCTTTTGCAGCAATTTGCGCAGCGGGTTGAGCTAGTCGCTGAATCAATAGTTAGTACAACCGCACTTGTGTAGACGGTTGTAGTCCATATCCACTCGTTGATGGGTTTGACCGGCCAACGTGGTGAAGTGGATATTTGTGGGCCCCCTTCAAGAGGGGTGCCAACTCCGTCCTGATCGATGTTGAGCACGGTCGGGGATGAAGTCGTCCACGTTCCGATGTGTCCGCATTGGTCAGCGTTGTTGATGACATGGGTACTGCCGTCCGTGTACTGACCGTTTACGCTGGCATGCGAGGTTGGGTTCTCAAGGTCAGGCACGTATACAGTATCAAGGTAGCCGCACCAGGACCTGATCCTCCAACCTCGCTCGAAAAAAAGAGGAGCCGGACCTTGAACTTCGGTCCGACCCCGGAGGTGTGAGCTTTTTAGAAGTAGAACTTTCCACCCAGCTGTAACTGCCGGGGATCGCGCGCGCTTGTAATTTGGCCGGAGCTGCCGGCGTTGGGTCCCGAGAAGGGAGTTCCGGAAGTAGGCGCCGACAAGTTGGTGTTTATATTTGCCCACTGGGTATGGTTGAAAACATTGAACGCCTCGAGCCTCAATTGAACTCTCGTGTTCTCCGTAAAGTTGAAGTTCTTGAAAAGCGACATATTGAAATTAAGAATGCCAGGGCCATAAATCGTGTTACGGCCGAAGTCCCCGAAACTTCCGGGCGCCGGAGAGGCAAACACCGCCGGGTTATACCACATGGGGTTTTGACCCGCCGGCTGACTGTGACTATGAGACGTCTTGATTTGACCGCCCAGGTAATCAGGGCGGATATGCCCAAACCCGCCGTTACCTAAATTGCCGCTGGACGTGAGATCGCACGCGTCGTCAGTCGGGCTATCTCCATTGAGGCAGGGGCTGCCACCCCAGATGCGGGTAACTCCGGAATACTCCCATCCGCCCGCCGTCAGTTGTACGAGCTTACTATACCCTCGGAAATCCGGCAGGTTATATACATATTGGAAATTGAACACATTCCGCCGATCAAAGCCCGCCGGAGCGTAGAAATGCTTCAACTGCGTGTAATCCGGAATATCGTTTGCCTGGTTGTCCTGATCGAACAGGTCGATCGCTTTAGACCAGGTGTAGTCCGTATTGATGGTGAACCGGTCGCTGAATCTGCGGGTCAGCTTCACCTGCAGTCCGTTGTAGGCGCTGCTGGCTCCCCACCGGCTGTAGTTAATGGAGCTATAGCCCTTGTAGGGAAGAATCGCAGCAGACACATTGTTAACCGTCGAAAGGATGGGCGTGCTGGTCGTATAGCCGAGCGGCAACTGCTCCAATTCCTGAACGTATACCTG
>Ga0335075_10018316_pt1 | contig 10378 bp, 10 predicted proteins | sample Lox_Sample_24_FD_206723 | JGI IMG/M metagenome (GOLD analysis project Ga0335075, IMG submission 206723) | Soil microbial communities from Loxahatchee National Wildlife Refuge, Florida, United States - Lox_Sample_2.4 | ecosystem: Environmental > Terrestrial > Soil > Wetlands | place: USA... | reverse complement strand
CGGTCGGTCTTGCCAAGCACGCACGCAAGGTGGCCTCCTGGGGCGCCGACGCGGTCATCGTGCAGGGCGGCGAGGGCGGTGGACACACCGGGCCGATCGCCACGACACTGCTGTTGCCGTCGGTGCTGGACGCGGTAAGCATCCCGGTCATCGCAGCGGGTGGCTTCTTCGACGGTCGCGGCCTGGCCGCCGCGTTGTCCTACGGCGCCGCCGGGGTGGCCATGGGCACCCGGTTCTTGCTCACATCCGCTTCCACCGTGCCTGACGCAGTCAAGCAACGCTATCTGCAGGCCGGACTGGACGGGACCGTCGTCACCACCCGCGTCGACGGCATGCCACACCGGGTGTTGCGCACCGGCCTAGTCGAGAAGCTGGAAAGCGGTTCGCGGGCAAGGGGCTTCACCGCGGCGGTGCGCAATGCGGCGAAGTTCAAGAAGATGTCACAGATGACCTGGGCATCGATGATTCGCGACGGCCTGGCGATGCGACACGGCAAGGAGCTCAGCTGGTCGCAAGTGGTGATGGCTGCCAACACCCCGATGCTGCTGAAAGCCGGTCTGGTCGAAGGCAATACCGACGCCGGCGTGCTGGCCTCCGGCCAGGTGGCCGGCATCGTTGAGGACTTGCCGTCGTGCGAAGAGCTGATCCAGACGATCGTCGCCGAGGCGATCAAACACCTGCAGTCGGCGTCCGCCTTCGTGCAGCCGTAATCAAGTCTGTACGACCATCAAGGTGTGGCCAGTCGGGTCACGGAACCAGAACATCGGCGGAACCGGCTCGCCCATTCGGGCCACCTGCGCATCGACGTCGACGCCGAGTTCCTTCATCGCCGCGTGGGTGGCGTCGATATCGTTGGTGTGCAGCGTGATACCGGTGTTGGCCGGTTGCACCGGTCCGCCATCCGGCGGCGGTGGAGCAAGCGCGATCCCGGTGTTGCCCTCGGCAGGGTAAACCTCGATCCACCGGTAGCCACCACCGAACGGCGTATCCGTTCGCTTCTCGAAGCCGAGCGACTCGTAGAACGCGACCGCCGCGTCCTGGTCGGGCGTCGGCACGCACACGAGGCTGATCGTGGTCAAACCGGTCGTCGTGGTGTTCATCTTGCTCCTTCTGGTTGGGCGGTTCCGTATGCTTTGGCGATGTCCTGCGAGCCGGCCCACCGGCTGTAGGTCGGTGACTGCGGCCAGCCGTCCGGTGAGTCTTGCCACTCCTCCTGACGGCCGTACGGCAGTATGTCGATCAGTGCGAAAGAATGACCCAGCTGTTCGCATCCACGGCCGTTGGTATGCCAGGTCCGGTACACCCGATCACCTTCGCGCAGAAAGACATTCACGGCGAACCCGCCACCCGGCGGAGCGCCGACATCTGCCCCGAACGGGCTGTTGGCGGTCGAGTACCAGGTCATCTGGTTACCCACCCGCCGCTTGTAGGCGAGCGCCTCGTCGATCGGCCCCTGCGTGACGATGACGAACCGGGCGTCGTAGCCGTTCAGGAACTCCAGCCGGGTGAACTGAGAGGTGAAGCCAGTGCAGCCCGGGCACTGCCATTCCTCATCCGGAAACCACATGTGGTTGTAGACGATCAGCTGCGGTTTACCGTCGAACACGTCGACCAGCCGCACCGGCCCGCTCTCGGATTCCAGTACATAGTCCGGCATCTCGATCATCGGCAGCCGTCGTCGCTGCGCGGCGATCGCGTCCAGCTCGCGGGTGGCCGCCTTTTCCCGGACGCGCAACGCATCCAATTCGCGCTGCCAGGTCTCCTGGTTCACGACGGGCGGTAATCCTGCGGTTGTCACGAAAATCCTCCCATTAGCGATGTTCACGCCGTCAACATGGTAATGTTCACACCGTACACTTCGGGCCCGAGGAGGGTCAAGGGTTGGCGACTTTGAAGAGCGGTTACCACCACGGAGATCTGCGCGCGGCGTTGATCGATGCCGGCCTCCACCTCACTCGGACCGGTGGTCCAGAAGCGCTGACCATCCGGGAAGCGACTCGGCGGGTTGGGGTTTCGCCTAACGCGGCGTACCGTCACTTCGCTGACCGCGAGGCACTGCTACAGGCCGTTGCGACCACGATCCAGCTTCGGATGACGGCGAGAATGCGGACCTCGGTGCGCCGACGCGGCCCAACCGAGCTGCTGCGGGCTGTCGGTATTGGCTACATCAAGTTCGCGCTAGACGAGCCAGGATGGTTCGCGGTCGCATTCTTCGGAGTCGACCAGCCCAACGACACAGACAGTGCGCCGCCCTATCTGGCCTTGGTCGAGGCGCTCGACGCGATGGTTGAAGCCGGGGCGCTGTCACCCGAACGACGCGAAGGCGCCGAGTGGCCCTGTTGGTCGGCCGTGCACGGATTCGCCGAACTGGCCCTGCACGGGCCACTGCGAGCCATGAGCCGCCGTCAGGTGGAGTCGCTGGCGGGGCGCACGGTGGACGACATCATTGCGGGCCTGACACGCCGAGCCTGAAGGCACACCAGCCCCCTGCGCACCAGCGACTGGTCATGCACATCGTTCCAAAAACGAGTCCACATGTGATATCACTCGGACTGATATCACATGTGGGTCGAAAACCGCAGAAGGCACGATCCCTTCAGTCAGGGACTAGAGAGTCTGGTGAGACGTGTGTGCCGACGCGCGAGGATTACAGCCGTTCGATGATGGTGACGTTGGCGGTGCCGCCGCCCTCGCACATCGTCTGCAGGCCGTAGCGGCCGCCAGTTCGCTCCAGCTCGTTAAGCATGGTGGTGAAAAGCTTTGCGCCGGTTGCACCCAACGGATGACCGAGTGCGATCGCGCCACCGTTGGGATTGACCTTCTCCGGGTCGGCCTTGATCTCCTTGAGCCAGGCCAACACCACCGGCGCGAACGCCTCGTTGATCTCGACGGTATCGATGTCACCGATGGACAGGCCGGTCTTCTCGAGTGCGTAGCGAGTGGCCGGAATCGGTCCGGTGAGCATGAATACCGGGTCCGCGGCGCGGGCGCTGATGTGATGGATACGCGCTCGCGGTGTGAGGTCGTGGTCCTTGACCGCCTGCTCGGAGGCCAACAGCACCGCGCTGGCGCCGTCGGAAATCTGGCTGGCCATCGCGGCAGTCAGGCGACCACCGTCAATCAACGGCTTGAGACCGGCCATCTTCTCCAGCGATGACTCCCGTGGACCCTCGTCGACGCGGAACATGCCGGATTCGGTTTCCACGGCGATGATCTCGTTGTCGAAGTGGCCGCCGCGGATCGCCGCAAACGCGCGTTCGTGACTGGTCAGCGCGTACTGCTCCATCTCTTCGCGCGACAGGTTCCACTTCTCGGCGATCAGCTCCGAGCCACGAAACTGCGAGATTTCCTGATCGCCGTATCGATGCAACCACTGCTTGGACTCGTTGGTGGGCGAGGTGAAGCCGAACTGCTCACCCACCGTCATCGCCGACGAGATCGGGATCTGGCTCATGTTCTGCACACCGCCGGCCACGATCACATCCGCGGTGCCCGCCATGATCGCCTGCGCCCCAAAGGAAATCGCCTGCTGGCTGGAGCCACACTGCCGGTCTACGGTGACACCGGGAACCTCTTCTGGATAGCCGGCTGCCAGCCATGAGAGCCTCGCGATGTTTCCGGCCTGCGCTCCGATCGCGTCGACACAGCCGGCAATCACGTCGTCAACCGCAGCGGGGTCGATGTCGACGCGATCGAGCAGTCCACGCCACCCGAGCGCGCCCAGGTCGACGGGATGCACGCCGGCGAGCGACCCGTTGCGCTTACCAACGGCGGTACGCACTGCGTCAACAACGTAAGCTTGATTTTTTGAGGGCATATCAACTTCCTTCTTTGGTGATTCCGCCTAGGACGATAGCGAGATACTGCTGGCCCACCTGCTGAGCGGTGAGCGGTCCGCCGGGCTGATACCAGCGCACCGACACCCACGTGGTGTCGCGGATGAATCGGTAAACCAGGTCGACGTCGAGATCGGGACGGAAATAGCCTTCTTCGATGCCCTGGTGCAAAACGTCGACCCACATCTTGCGCTGCGACTTGTTCATGTCCTCGATGTAGGAGAACCGCGGCTGCGACAACAACCGCTTAGCCTCATCCTGGTAGATGACGACCTGGGCATGCCGGTGTTCGATCGCGTCGAATGACGCCATGAACAGCCCCTTGAGCCGTTCGAGCGGATTGGACTCGGTGTCGATGATCTCTTGGTAGCGGCCGAACAGCCAATCCAGAAAGCTGTGCAGCAGCTCGTCGACCATCTCTTCTTTGGACGCGAAGTGATGGTAAAGGCTGCCCGACAAGATGCCGGCACCGTCGGCGATATCGCGCACCGTGGTGGCGCGCAGGCCACGTTCGGCGAACATCGTCGCCGCCAGTGCCAACAGCTCGTCGCGTCGGTTCATGGGTGTTGACTCGACACCGAAATCACTTCTCCAGTCAGATAACTGGAGTAATCGCTGGCCAAGAACGCGATGGTGGCCGCCACCTCCCACGGCTCGGCTGCACGCCCGAACGCTTCCCCCGCAGACAACCGCTCAAGTAGATCTGCCGAGGTGGTCTTGTCCAGGAACTTGTGCCGGGCGATGCTCGGTGACACCGCGTTGATCCGCACTCCGTAGTCGACGGCCTCGATGGCGCTGCATCGAGTCAGCGCCATAACGCCGGCTTTGGCTGCCGCATAGTGGGATTGGGAATGCTGGGCACGCCAGCCCAGAACGCTGGCGTTGTTGACGATCACCCCGCCGTGGTCGGCGTCGCGGAAGTAGCGCAGTGCCGCCCGGGTGGCGCGGAAGACCGACGTCAGCGTGACATCGAGGACACGGTCCCATTCCTCGTCAGTCATATCGGCCACCGGTGTTTGTCCGCCCAGGCCGGCATTGTTGACCAGCACGTCGATTCGGCCCATCCGCGCGTGAGCCGACGCGATCAGCGCGTCGACCTGAGCGGAAGACGTGACATCGCAGAGCACATGCTCGACGCGGCCCAGGCCCAACGCCGACAGCTCCTCGGCCGTCTCGCCGAGGCGTCGCTCGTGGTGGTCGGAGACGACGACGTCAGCGCCTTCGGCCAACGCGCGCCGAGCGGTGGCCGACCCGATGCCGGTGCCGGCGGCCGCCGTGACGATCACGACCTTGCCAGCCAGAAGCCCGTGTCCGGCAACTTCTTTCGGCGCAACCGCTAACGTCATCTAGCCTCCCTGGGTAGGCCAAGCACACGCTCGGCGATGATGTTGCGCTGAATCTCGTTCGAACCGCCGTAGATGGTGTCCGCGCGGGTGAACAGATACAGCCGCTGCCACTCGTCGAAGTCTCCGCGGTCCAGGACCAGACCCGCCTTACCCTGCACATCCATCGCGATCTCGCCAAGCTCGCGATGCCAATTGGCCCACAACAGCTTTGAGACGTTATCTTTCCCGGCGGCCCGGCCGCCTCCCTCGACGTCCATGGTCGCCAAAGCATACGAGCGCATCGCTCGCAAGCCCGCCCAAGCCCGGGCCAGGCGTTCGCGGATCAGCGGATCATCCGCGGCGCCGGTGCGTTTCGCGAGTTCCGCGACACCGCTCAGCTCGCGTGCGTAGATGATCTGTTGCCCCAGCGTCGAAACACCGCGTTCGAAGGTCAGCGTTCCCATCGCGACCCGCCAGCCGTCACCGGGTGTGCCGACCACCAAGTCGGCATCGGTGCGGGCGTCGTCGAAGAACACCTCGTTGAATTCCGAGTCCCCGGTCAGCTGCACGATCGGGCGGACCTCCACGCCCGGCTGGTCGAGCGGCACCAACAGGTACGACAACCCGGCGTGGCGCTTCGAGCCCTTCTCGGTGCGGGCCACCACAAAACACCACTGCGCCCAGTGGGCCAGCGATGTCCACACCTTCTGGCCGTTGATCACCCACGCGTCGCCGTCCAGCACCGCGGTGGTGGACACGTTGGCCAGATCGCTGCCGGCACCCGGCTCGGAGTAGCCCTGCGACCACAGCTCGGTGACGTCGAGGATTCGGGGCAGAAACCGCTGCTGCTGCTCGGGCGTGCCGAAGGCGATCAACGTCGGCCCGAGCAGTTCCTCGCCGAAGTGGTTGACCTTCGCCGGCGCGTTGGCGATCGCGTACTCCTCGTAGAACGCGACCCGATGCGCGACGGCAAGACCGCGGCCGCCGTGCTCGACCGGCCAGCCCAGACAGGTCAGGCCCGCTTTCGCGAGATGCCGATTCCAGGCGCGCCGCTCTTCGAACGCCTCGTGCTCGCGACCGGGCCCACCAAGGCCCTTGAGCGCGGCGAACTCACCGACCAGGTTCTCGGCCAGCCAGTCGCGTACCTCGGCCCGGAACTCCTCGACGCCTTGCACCCCTGTAGGCTAACCTACCAAGCACTTGCTTTGTTAGGAGCATGCATCGATGTCGAGCAATCCGCAGACCATTCCTGCGGTGTTGGACCACATCGCGCGCGAGCTTCCCGAACACAACGCGCTGGTCACGCCCGATCGCACCCTTACTTTTGCCAAGCTGCGTGACGAGGTACGCCAGGCCGCGGCGGCGATGGTCACCCTCGGCGTCAACCCAGGCGACCGGGTGGGGATCTGGTCGCCTAACACCTGGCACTGGGTAGTCGCCTGCCTGGCCACCCACTACGCCGGCGCGGCCGTGGTACCGCTGAACACCCGTTATACCGCCGCCGAAGCGACCGACATCCTGGCCCGCACCGGCGCTCCGCTGCTGGTGGCGATGGGCGAATTCCTCGGGACGAACAAGACCGCTGATCTGGACCGGGGCGCGCTGCCCGAACTGCGTCACATCGTGCGGGTGCCGGTCGATGCCGATGACGGAACGTGGGACGAGTTCATGGCGAGCGGCACTGACCTGAACGTTGCCGATGCCCGAGCCGCCGCCGTGCGGCCCGACGACCTCTCCGACATCCTCTTCACCTCCGGCACCACCGGCCGCAGCAAAGGGGTGCTGTGCGCGCACCGGCAATCGCTGTCGGGTTCCGCGGCGTGGGCAGCCTGCGGCAAAATCACCAGCGACGACCGCTACCTGTGCATCAACCCGTTCTTCCACAACTTCGGCTACAAGGCCGGGATTTTGGCCTGCCTGCAGACCGGCGCCACGCTGATCCCACAGCTGACCTTCGACCCAGAGCAGGCGATGCGCGCGGTCGGCGAGCACCGGATCACCGTGTTGCCCGGCCCGCCGACCATCTACCAGACGCTGCTCGACCATCCCGCGCGCGGCAACTACGACCTGACCTCGCTGCGGTTCGCGGTCACCGGCGCGGCCACGGTGCCGGTTGTGCTGATCGAGCGGATGCAGACCGAACTCGACATCGACATCGTGCTGACCGCCTACGGCCTGACCGAATGCAACGGGTTTGGCACCATGTGCCGCCCCGACGACGACGCCGTCACCGTGGCCACCACCTGCGGACGGCCGGTCGCCGGATTCGAGCTGCGCATTAATGGGGCAGAGGGCGCCGAAACAGGAGAAGTACTGCTGCGCGGCCCCAACGTGATGCTCGGTTACCTCGACGATCCGCAAGCCACCGCGGACACCGTGGACGCCGACGGCTGGCTGCACACCGGCGACATCGGAAAGCTCGACGGCGCAGGCAATCTCCAGATCACCGACCGGCTCAAGGACATGTACATCTGCGGCGGCTTCAACGTCTACCCGGCCGAGGTGGAGCAGGTACTGGCCCGCCTGGACGGTGTGCTGGACTGCGCGGTGATCGGCGTGCCCGACGAGCGGCTCGGTGAAGTCGGCCGGGCATTCCTGGTGACACGGCCCGGATCCGAGCTCGACGAACAGACGGTGATCGCCTACACCCGTGAATATTTGGCGAACTTCAAAGCCCCCCGTTCGGTGAGGTTTGTCGACACCCTGCCGCGCAACGCCGGCGGCAAGGTCGTCAAACCACGATTGCGAGAGATGCCCTGATGGACCTTGATTTCGACGACGACACCGCGACATTCCAACAGGAGGTCCGCGAGTTCCTATCTTCGCACCGGGACGCCTTCCCGACGAAGTCCTATGACACCGCCGACGGCTTCGAGCAGCACCGAAGTTGGGACAAGGTGCTTTTCGATGCGGGATTGTCGGTCATCACCTGGCCACGCAAGTACGGCGGCCGCGATGCCACCCTGCTGCAGTGGGTAGTCTTCGAGGAGGAGTACTTCCGCGCTGGCGCGCCCGGGCGAGCCAGCGCCAACGGAACCTCGATGCTGGCACCGACATTGTTCGCGCACGGCACCGAGGAGCAGCTGGACCGCATCTTGCCGAAGATGGCCAGCGGCGAAGAGATCTGGGCGCAGGCCTGGTCGGAGCCGGAATCCGGCAGCGACCTCGCCTCGCTACGCTCGACGGCCACCCGCACCGACGGTGGCTGGCTACTCAACGGCCAGAAGATCTGGAGCTCGCGAGCGCCGTTCGGCGACAGAGCTTTCGGATTGTTCCGCTCCGACCCCGAAGCGGAGCGCCACCGCGGACTGACGTATTTCATGTTCGACCTCAAAGCCGACGGCATCACCGTGCGGCCGATCGCCCAACTCGGCGGCGACACCGGGTTCGGCGAGATCTTCCTCGACGACGTCTTCGTGCCCGACGCCGACGTAATCGGCGAGGTACACGACGGGTGGCGGGCCGCGATGAGCACGTCGAGCAACGAGCGCGGCATGTCGCTGCGCAGCCCGGCACGCTTCCTGGCCTCCGCCGAGCGCTTGGTGGAGCTGTGGAAAACCAACGGCAACGGAGCTTTTGGAGCCTGCGGTGATCGAGTAGCCGACGCGTGGATCAGAGCTCAGGCTTACCGACTGCATACCTTCGGCACCGTGACCCGGCTGGCGAACGGCGGCGAACTGGGCGCGGAGTCCTCGGTGACCAAGGTGTTCTGGTCCGACCTGGATGTCGCGGTGCACCAGACCGCGTTGGACATCCGCGGCGCCGACGCCGAGCTGGCCGACCCCTGGACCGATGGGCTGCTGTTCGCGCTCGGTGGCCCGATTTACGCTGGTACCAACGAGATTCAGCGCAACATCATCGCCGAGCGGCTGTTGGGGCTGCCCCGGGAGAAGGCCAAATGAGATTCGACCTTGACGCGCAGCAGCGCGATTTCGCGGCCAGCATCGACGCGGCACTCGCGGCGGCCGATGTGCCGGGTGCGGTGCGCGCTTGGGCCGGCGGTGACACCGCGCCCGGCCGCAAGGTCTGGGCGCAGCTGACCGACCTGGGTATCACCGCGCTGGCGGCGCCGGAGCGGTTCGACGGCCTCGACGCGCACCCGGTCGACCTGGTCGTGGCGATGGAGCGGCTGGGACGCTGGTGTGTGCCCGGTCCGGTCGCCGAATCCATTGCGGTAGCGCCGGTTTTGCTGGCTGACGACGATCGGTGCGCCGCGTTGGCCGGCGGTGAGCTGATCGCCACCGTCGCAGTTCTACCGCACGTGCCACGCGCAACCGACGCCGACACCGCGGGCCTCACGTTGCTGGCCGATCTGGGCGGGAAGGTCAGCGAGGCACATGTGGGCGAGCGGCGTGAGTCGATCGATCCCAGCCGACGGTTGTTCGAGGTAACCGCCGGAGAGTCGGCGTGGCAAGCCGACGTCGCCCGGGCCTACGAGTTCGGCGCACTGAGCACCGCAGCCCAGCTGGTCGGCGCCGGCCAGGCCCTGCTGGATGCCGCGGTCGAATACGCGAAGCAGCGTGCCCAATTCGGCCGAACCATCGGTTCGTATCAGGCGATCAAGCACAAGCTCGCCGATGTGCATATCGCGCTCGAGCTGGGCCGCCCGCTGGTTTATGGCGCGGCCCTATCGCTGGCGGATCGGTCTCCCGACACCGCCCGCGACGTCAGTGCGGCCAAGGCTGCGGCTTCCGACGCCGCGCTGCTGGCAGCCCGCTCGGCGCTACAAACCCACGGCGCAATCGGTTTCACCGCCGAGCACGACTTGTCACTGTGGTTGTTGCGGGTGCAGGCGCTGCGATCGGCGTGGGGTGACCCGGCTGCGCACCGACGGCGAGTCCTGGAGGCACTGTGACAGACGAACGGGAGATGCTCCGCGAGACCGTCGCGGCGCTGGTAACCAAGCATGCCCCGCCCGCCGCGGTCCGCGAGGCGATGGACTCGGAACGCGGTTACGACGAATCGCTGTGGCGACTGCTGTGCGAGCAAGTCGGCGCTGCCGCCCTGGTGGTGCCGGAGGAATACGGCGGCGCGGGCGGCAATCTCGGTGACGCTGCGGTCGTCCTCGAAGAACTCGCCAAGGGACTGGTGCCCAGCCCGCTACTAGGGACCACGCTCGCCGAACTCGCGCTGCTTGCCGCGGATGAGCCCGACGCCGAGACGCTGGGCGCGTTGGCCGAGGGCGCCTCGATCGGCGCGCTGGTGCTAGACCCCGAC
>Ga0335075_10018315_pt1 | contig 10379 bp, 5 predicted proteins | sample Lox_Sample_24_FD_206723 | JGI IMG/M metagenome (GOLD analysis project Ga0335075, IMG submission 206723) | Soil microbial communities from Loxahatchee National Wildlife Refuge, Florida, United States - Lox_Sample_2.4 | ecosystem: Environmental > Terrestrial > Soil > Wetlands | place: USA: Florida... | reverse complement strand
AGCGTCTCGATACGCCGAATATCCAGTCTTATCGACGCATAGAACTTCAGCGCCTTCCCGCCCGAGGTCGTTTCGGGACTGTTGTGGACCATGATCCCGTCCGCCAGGTAGTTATGCGACCCTTCGACCTCGATGTCGTAACGACTCATGATCGGGTATCCACTCTTGACGGAGATGTCGAGCACCTGGGCGGGGACCGGGTGAATGACGGGTTCGACGAAATCCGGCTTGACCTCGAACTGCCCCCGGAAACGCGGCAGCAGCTTGTAGGCCATAGACGGATGAATGAAGGGAGCCACCAGCCTCTGGAACTTCTCCGAGGCCGACGTGGTGAATATCAAGTACGACACTCGCCGCGCACCCTTAGCGTGGAGCCTGACGTCCAGCCCATGGGTGTCGCGGAGATGCTGGACGAGCCGCTCCCGCGAGCCGGGACTCATCGCCTCGACGCAGATCTCGATCCGGCCGCTCCCGCCTTGCGTCCTCTCCGGGACACCCTTTGACCGGACGGCGAAAAAGCCATCATCCATGTACCAGACCGCGAGAGCGAGCGGGGTAAGTTTCTTCAGGTAGTCCCAGCTCAGGTGCTTCTTGCCGTCACCGAAGTAGACGGCTTCACGCAGTTCCGCCAGCTCGGACAGGGGTGTGACGTCACCGAAGACCGCGCCCTTGGCGTTCACGGTCCTGGTGTGCGGGATGTTGGCCAGCAGCGAGAGCTTCCAGTCCAGGTAGGCCGCCTGCCTGGCTCCGTGGCCCATGCGGAAGCGCGCGCTGTGATCTTCCCGGCGAACCGGCTTAGACAGATTGCCATCGCCCATGACGCTTCCGAGGACGAGCTGCCACTGCGACGGGCTGAGCAGGTGCGGCTGGGCGAGCATGACCCGGTCGCCGACTGCTAGCTCGCCGGCCTCGCGCCACCCTCCGGGCGTGCGCACCAGGTGATTGCGGGTGAGATCCATGACGGCGCGGCCATGCCCAGAGCCGCCTCCGGGCCGTTCGACCACGAAGTGCAGGAATTCCTCGGTGACGCCGTTATTGAACCAGTTGACGACCTTCTTCGGGACGACCTTGCCGAGTTCTGGATCGTACGAGAGAACCTCGACCGGCATCTTCTGGTCGACAATCTTCCCTATCCGCTCCCGGCTGCCATTGGCGAGGGTGACATAGGTGTACCAGGATGCGCAGCCGAACATAACGCCTATCTTTTCCCGCAATTGGTTAATGAAAATTGCGGTGGTCTTGTTCTGGTTCAGCGCGCCCGCGATCTTGCGGAGGGCCTGGGACATGAGCCGGGCCTGGAGGCCGACATGGCTGTCCCCCATCTCGCCCTCGATCTCGGCGCGGGGCACGAGGGCGGCCACCGAGTCGATGACGATGACGTCGATGGCGCTGGAGCGGATGAGCATGTCGGCGATCTCAAGCGCCTGCTCGCCGGTGTCCGGCTGGGAGACGAGCAGCGCGTCGGTATCCACGCCGAGCTTCTTGGCGTACTCGGGATCAAGGGCGTGCTCGGCGTCGATGAACGCGGCTATTCCGCCCGCCTTTTGCGCATTTGCTACCGCATGCAATGCAAGCGACGTCTTACCGCTGCTCTCAGGCCCGTATATCTCGACGATCCGGCCGCGAGGAAGGCCGCCTATCCCGAGCGCCACGTCGAGCGAAATGGACCCGGTCGGGATCACCTCCACCGGAGCGCGGGTGTCATCGCCGAGCCGCATGATCGCGCCCCGGCCGAACTGCCGTTCGATCTGGGCGAGCGCGGTCTCCAGGGACTTCTCCCGGTCGCCGCCCTTGCTGCCCGCCCTGTCGTTCGGTGCCATGTGAACTCCCGTAGGGATCAGGGGCTTCCCGCCCCGGCCGTGGTGCCGTGCTGCCGTGGTGCGATCGATGCTGTCCGGTAAGGCCTATCGCAGGCCCGTCCTGCTATCGGGCCCGACGTTACGCGCCGCCACCGACAATTTCCGGGATGCCGAGGCCGCGTCGCCCGGCAGTGTCGCCCCAGCGTCGTCGTCGCCTCAACGACGACGCGCAGGACCAGCCGCCGGACTCACTTTAGACGAACAGCTGTTCGATCATGAACAGGACACGCCGATACGGTCGAATTTGCGCCGCCACGACGTCAGACGCTGCCGCGCTGGCGGTCGCCCCGGGCCGGCAAGCTGGCCCGGACGCGCTCGGCCAGCCCGGCCACATCGACCGGGGCCGTTGTGTCCACCGTGATCAGCTCGCCGATGCCCACCGGCCGGTCGTACTCGGCCAGCATCTGAGGGGTCAGGCTGGTCACCACGTGCACCGGATGCGAGGCCGCGACGCGTTCCGCGTAGCGGCGGGCGGCGAGCTCGGGCGGGCAGACACAGTTCACCTCGACCGGGTGCGCCGAGAGCGCTGAGATCTTGCTTCGCCCATAGGCATGGCGCGGCCGGAAGTTGGCCTCGAGCACCACGTCGGGAGCGTCGGCGGCCAGGGCCCAGAGCAGTTCCATGGCGGCCGCCCCCAGCCGGTTCGACCAGGCGAGATCCGACACCGGCGCCCCGAGCGCGTCGTGCAGCGTCTCCTTGATCCGGTCCTTGCCCAGCAGGGCGAACCCGAGTTCGGCCGCCAGCGGCCCGGCCAGGGTCGTCTTGCCGGAGCCCGGAGCCCCCGACACCAGCACCACGCGACGGCCCGGGTGGCTCGCGTCGCTCATCGGCGTCAGCGCAGCCGCTCGGGGACGTCGAAGGTGTCGCACACGGCGCGCCAGACGGTCTTCGCGTCCACGCCGTCGGCCAGCGCCTGGTTCACGGTGCGGTCGCCCAGCGCGGCCAGCACCTGGTCCTTGGCCACGCTCTCCGCATACGCCTCGCCGAACTGCGCGCGCATCCGATTCCAGAAGACAGTGAGACGCACCTCGAAAGGCTACCGTCGCGCGCAGGTGGGCGTGAGTGAGCACGCCGCCGGCCGCGCTGACGGGCCCGCGCCGAGCGGCGCCGCCGGGCCGCACCAAGCGCCTGGCCCCGGTAACGAGCCAGAAACAAGCTATTGCCGGGTAGGCCACGAGGATGCAACATTGTGACAAATGTCATAGCGCATTCGTTTGCACGCCGCAGCCTGGCCGGGGAGGGACACGCTGCCAGCGCGCAGCACCAACCCCTGAGAGGATGCGATGGCACAGCCCACTCCCCGGCGCAGAAGCCCTGCCGCCATGGTCGTGGTCACGATCTTGCTGGTGGTCGCGATCGCGGGCACGCTGGTGGTGCCGATCTACGCACGTTCCACACCCAAGCTGGGCGACTTCCCGTTCTTCTACTGGTACCAGCTGATCTGGGTGCCCGTGGTCGCCATCCTGGCCTGGATCTCCTACTTGCTGCTGAGAAGCAAGCCCGCACCGAGCGCCGACGTCAGTCCCGGGCCAGGTGGCGACGGGGGGCTGACCGGATGAGTCACGTCAACGAGGTCTCGTTCACCATCGTCCTGGTCTGCTTCGTGCTCGTCACCGGAGTCGGCTTTTTAGCGTCCAGGTGGCGCCGGGCAGCGGACCCGCTGCACCTGAACGAGTGGGGACTCGGCGGCCGCGGGTTCGGCACATTTATCAGCTGGTTCTTACTCGGCGGCGACATCTACACCGCGTACACGTTCATCGCCGTGCCCGCGCTGGTCTACGCCACCGGCTCGGCCGGCTTCTACGCGCTGTCCTACTCGATCATGGTCTTCCCGATCGTGTTCATCTTCATCCCGCGGCTTTGGTCGGTCTGCCGGGCGCATAACTGGATCACGCCGGCCGACTTCATCCGGGGCCGGTACGGCTCACGTGGCCTCGGGCTGGCGGTGGCATGCACCGGGATCCTGGCCACCATGCCGTACATCGCACTGCAGCTGATCGGCATCGAGTCGATACTGATCGTGCTCGGCTTTGGCGGCAACTCGGCCAACTGGTTCTCCAGCAACCTGCCGCTGATCATCGCGTTCATCGTTCTCGCCGCCTACACCTACCTGGCCGGGCTGCGCGCCCCGGCCCTGATCTCCTTTATCAAGGACACTCTGGTCTACGTGACGGTCATCGTCGCGATCCTGTACATCCCGACCAGGCTCGGCGGCTGGAGCCACATCTTCGGGGCCGCGTCGACCCACCTGAAGGCGATCAACCCGACGACCGGCAAGCCGCACGGCAGCCTCATCGTGGCACCGGCTGGCGAGTGGGCCTTCGCCACGCTGGCGCTGGGCTCCGCGCTGGCGTTGTTCATGTACCCGCACGTGATCACTGGCGTGCTGTCCACCAAGCGGCGCGACGTGATCAGGCGTAACTTGGCCGCGCTGCCGGCCTACACCCTGGTGCTGGGCCTGATCGCGCTATTCGGCTACATGGCCCTGGCGACGCCGTCGGTGGACGCGGGCGTCAAGGCCCACAAGGACAACACCCAGCTATCGGTGCCGCTGCTGTTCCAGCACATGTTCCCGAGCTGGTTCGCCGGGATCGGGTTCGCGGCGGTCATCATCGGGGCGCTGGTGCCTTCGGCCATCATGTCGATCGCCGCGGCCAACCTGTTCAGCCGCAACATCTACAAGGAGTTTTTCCGGCCTAACGCCAGCCCGGCGGAGGAGACCCGGGTCGCCCGTCTGGTCTCGCTCGTGGTGAAGCTCGGCGCGCTGATCTTCGCCCTGGAGCTGAGCAAGACGTTCTCGATCAACCTGCAGCTGCTCGGCGGCGTCTGGATCTTGCAGACCTTCCCGGCCATCGTGGCGGGCCTGTACACCCGCTGGTTCCACCGATGGGCGCTGGTCATCGGCTGGGCGGCCGGGATGATCTACGGCACGATCGAGGCCTGGCGGACGCCAGGGAACGGCCAGGCCCACTTCGGCGCCTCCACGGCCCCGATCCTGGGCCACATCATCTACATCGGGTTCGCTGCTTTCGTCATCAACCTGGTCGTCTCGGTCGTGCTGACGCTCGTCTTCAACGCGACCAAGCTGCCGGCCGGGGCCGACGAGACCCAGCCCGCGCAGTACACGGTCGACCCGGTGGACACCGAGCCTGCCGCGGTGCCGGCCGGGGTAGGAGCCGCCGCTCAGCGGTCGAATACGTAAGTGCCCGGGGCTGGGCCGGCCGCCGGGAATCCCGGGCCGCCCAGCCCGTCCGGGCGCTCTCGCTCTCCACCGCTTCGCTCCGCGAGCCAGGCCGCGTAGTCGGGCCACCAGCTGCCGGGCACGGTCACGGCCCGGTCCAGCCACTCGCTGGGCTGGGCCGGGTTGTCCGGCGTGGTCTCGGCCACCCGGAAGGTGGCCTTCTTGTTCGACGGCGGGTTGACCATGGCCGCGATGTGCCCGCTGGTCGACAGCACGAACCGGACGCTGCCGCCGAGCATCTGGGTGCTCTGATAGCACGACTGCCAGGGGCACAGATGGTCGGCGATGCCGGCCACCACGTAGCCGTCGACGTCGACCTTGGACAGGTCGACGGGAGAATCGAGCATGGTGGCCAGCCCGGGCTTGGTCAGCTCGTTGCCCAGGGCGAGCTCGATGAAGTCGCGATGCAGCGCCGCGGGCAGCCTGGTGGTATCGGCGTTCCAGTACAGGATGTCGAACGGCGCCGGGGTGCGGCCCTGCAGGTAGTTGTTGACCCAGTAATTCCAGATCAGGTCGTCGGGCCGGAGCCAGGCGAACACCTCGGCCAGCGCCCGCCCGTCCAGGTAGCCCTGGCGGGCCGAGGCCAGGACCGCGGCGGCGGCGGTGTGTTCGTCGATCACCGCCGCGGCCGTGCCCGCACGCGCCTGGTCCAGGACCGTCACGCCCAGGCACAGGCTGGCCACCTGGTCAAGCTGCCCGATCGCGGCGAGATGCGCGGCCACCATCGACGAGACCACGCCGCCCGAGCACAGCGCACAGATGCTGGCCTTGGGCGCACCGCAGATGGCCCGCACGGCGTCCAGCGACTGCATGACCGCGCTGCCATAGCTGTCCAGGTCCCAGTCCCGGTGCCGGGCGTCCGGGTTGCGCCAGGAGATGACGAACACCTGCTGGCCCTGGCTAACCAGGTACTCGATCATGCTGCGGCCCGGGGCCAGGTCGGTGACGTAGTACTTGTTGATCATCGGCGGGACGATCAGCAGCGGGAAGCGGTGCACGGTGGCCGTGACCGGCTGGTACTGGATCAGCTCGCACACGTCGGACCTGGCCACGACGGCTCCGGGCGTCACCGCGAGGTCCCGGCCGACTTCGAACGCGTCGGGGGCGACCATGGTGGGCACGCGCGGCGGGGCGGCCAGGTCCCCGGCCAGCGCCCGGATCCCGCGGACCGCGCTGAGGCCGCGGGTCTTGCGGAGCTCGTGCCAGCCGGCCGGGTTGATCAGCGGGTTGTTGCTCGGGGCCGCCGCGGCGTTCACGTTCAAGGCAAGAAGTTTCAGTCGCTCGCGGTCACGCCAGCTCAGCTCCGCGTCGGACAGCAGTGCGTCGGCGGTCTGCCCGGCGGCCAGGTAGGCCTGCACGGTCCGCCTGAGCAGCGGGCTGCGGCTCCAGGCCGGATCGGTGAACCGCCGGTCCCGCTTGGCCGGGGTGATCTCGGACTCGCCGGCCGCGATCCTGGCCAGCTCCGCAGCCAGCGAGCCGAGCCGGCCGGCCACCGTCTGCGGCCGTCGGGCCAGCTGCACCGCCAGGTGCAGCGCGGTCGCATTGGGGCGGATCGTCCGCACCGCGCCGAGAGCTGCCGCGGACAGCAGCAGGTCGAGCGGGCCCGCCGCATCGGCCGCGCGGACCTCCGCCGCCGAGTCGTCGGCAGGAATCGCTGCCATCACATCCCCTCCCAGCGGGCGCCGCGTCCACGGGCCCATCTGCATCTTCCTCCCACACCGGCATTATCGATATAGCCCGTTCTGGCTGACTGGCCCGGCTGAGGCCGGCGGCCGGGGGGCCAGGGCCGCCGGCCGCACATGCGGCGGCGTGCCAAAGTGTCCGCAGGGCGAGGCAAGATGGTTGCATGTCTGCGCTCTCGCCGGTGAACGGCCTGGTGCCGGGCGAGTTCAGCGAAGCGACCAGGGCCTGGTTCGGCGACGCCTTCGCCGAGCCGACCGCGGCTCAGGCCCAGGCTTGGGCGGCGATCGGCCGGGGCGAGAACACGCTGGTGATCGCGCCGACCGGATCGGGAAAGACGCTGGCCGCGTTCTTGTGGGCCATCGACAAGCTGGCCACCGAGCCGGTCCCACGAGATCCCCGGCAGCGCTGCCGGGTGCTCTATATCTCTCCGCTGAAGGCCCTGGCGGTGGACATCGAGCGAAACCTGCGCTCGCCGCTGACCGGCGTCGGCCATGCCGCGCGCCGCCTCGGGCAGGCCGAGCCCGGTATCCGGGTCGGCGTCCGTACCGGCGACACCGCGGCGGACGAGCGGCGCAAGCATGCCAGCCAGCCGCCGGACATCCTGATCACCACGCCCGAGTCGTTGTTCCTGCTGCTCACCTCGCAGGCTCGCGACACGCTCCGCAACGTCCAGACCGTCATCGTGGACGAGGTGCACGCGCTCGCGGGCGGGAAGCGCGGCGCCCACCTGGCCCTTTCCCTCGAGCGCCTGGATGCGCTGGCTGAGGCAAGCCCCGCGCAGAGCGGGGGGGTCTGGGAGGGTCGTCCCCCCGAGGGCATACAGCGCATTGGGCTGTCGGCGACCGTGCGGCCGCCGGGTGAGGTCGCCTCGTTCCTCGGCGGCAGCCGGCCGGTCACGGTCGTCCAGCCTCGCAGCGACAAGCGCATCGACCTGCAGATCGTCGTTCCGGTCGAGGACATGGCCGACCTGGAGACGGCCGAAGGCGCCCCGGCCGGCGACGGCACGGACGACCCGGTGCGCCGCCGCTCGATCTGGCCGCATGTCGAGGAACGGGTGCTCGGCGAGATCGAGGCCCACAAGTCCACGATCGTCTTCGCGAACTCCCGCCGCCTGGCCGAGCGGCTCTGCGCCCGGCTCAACGAGCTCGCGGCCGAGCGGGCCTCCGAACGTGGCGACGCGGCGCCCGGCGAGGTGGCGCGCGCACACCACGGCTCGGTGTCCCGGCAGGAGCGCACCGAAATCGAGGAGGCGCTGAAGGCGGGCCGGCTGCCGGCCGTGGTCGCCACCTCGAGCCTGGAGCTCGGCATCGACATGGGCTCGGTCGACCTGGTCATCCAGGTCGAGTCCCCGCCATCGGTGGCCAGCGGGCTGCAGCGGACCGGCCGGGCCGGTCATCACGTCGGCGACGTCTCGCGCGGCGTGATCTTCCCCAAGTACCAGGGTGACCTCGTGCAGGCCACGGTCGTGGCCAGGCGCATGCTGGCCGGCGAGATCGAGGAACTGCGCATGCCGCGCAACCCGCTCGACGTGCTGGCTCAGCAGGTGGTCGCGATGACCGCCATGGACGACTGGGACATCACCCGGCTGGAGCAGACGATCCGGCGGGCCGCGCCGTTCGCCAGCCTGACCCGGCCCGTGCTCGAGGCGGTCCTCGACATGCTGGCCGGCCGCTATCCGAGCGAGGAATTCGCCGGGCTGCGGGCCCGCCTGGTCTGGGACCGCACGACCGGCATGCTGCACGGCAGGCCGGGTGGCCAGCGGCTGGCGGTGACCAGCGGCGGGACCATCCCCGACCGCGGCCAGTTTGGCGTGTTCCTGGCCGGGTCCGAGCGATCCGGCCGGCACTCGCGGCGGGTCGGCGAGCTGGACGAGGAGATGGTCTACGAGTCCCGGGTCGGCGACGTGTTCGTGCTCGGCGCCAGCTCCTGGCGAATCGAGGACATCACCGCCGACCAGGTGCTGGTCTCGCCCGCGCCAGGCCAGCCGGGGCGGCTCCCGTTCTGGCACGGAGACGCGCCGGGCCGTGAGGCCGAGCTGGGCCGGGCCATCGGCCAGTACTGCCGCGAACTCGGCGCGGCCAGCCCGCAGGACGCCGCGCAGCGGCTCCGCCGCGACGGCCTGGACGAGTTCGCCGCCACCAACCTGGTCAGCTACCTGGCCGCGCAGCGCGCCGCGACCGGGTACCTGCCCGACGACCGGACGCTGGTGCTGGAGCGGTTCCGTGACGAGCTCGGGGACTGGCGGCTGGTGCTGCACAGCCCGTACGGCGCCCGGCTGCACGCGCCGTGGGCGCTGGCCATCGCGGCCCGGCTGCGCCAGCGCTACCAGGACATGGACGTGCAGGCGCTGCATACCGACGACGGCATCGTGATCCGGGTCCCCGACGCCGACGACCCGCCGCCAGCCGGGATCGTGCTGCTGGACGCGGACGAGGTGGAGCCGCTGGTGACCGCCGAACTCGGCGCATCGGCCCTGTTCGCGTCCAGGTTCCGGGAATGCGCGGCCCGGGCGCTGCTGCTGCCCAGGCGGCAGCCGGGGCGGCGGACCCCGCTGTGGCAGCAGCGCCAGCGCTCCGCGCAGCTGCTGTCGGTGGCCAGCCGGTACGGGACGTTCCCGATCGTGCTCGAGACGGTCCGCGAGTGCCTGCAGGACGTGTTCGACGTCCCCGGTCTGGCCAGCCTGGTGCGCGACCTGGCCGCCCGCCGGGTGCGGCTGGTCGAGGTGGAGACCAGCGCGCCGTCCCCGTTCGCCCGCTCGCTGCTGTTCCAGTACGTGGGCGCGTTCATGTACGAAGGTGACGCGCCCCTGGCCGAGCGCCGGGCCCAGGCGCTGGCGCTGGACTCGTCGCTGCTGGCCGAGCTGCTCGGACAGGCGGACGCGCGGGAGCTGCTCGACCCGGACATCGTCGAAGATACTGAACGGGACGCGCAGTACCTCTCGCCGCGCCGCGCGTGCCGTGGCCCCGAGGCGGTCGCCGACCTGGTGCGTGCGATCGGCCCGCTGTCGGCCAGTGAAGTCGGGGAGCGGTGCGCCGAACCCGGGTCCGCGCCGGGCTGGCTGGCCGGGCTGGCCGCGCAGCGGCGGCTGATCGAGGTGCGGGTCGCGGGCCAGGAACGCTGGGCGGCGATCGAGGACGCCGGCCGGCTGCGGGACGCGCTGGGGGTGGCGCTGCCGCCGGGCGTGCCCGGCGCGTTCGCCGAGCCGGTCCCCGACCCGCTCGGCGACCTGGTGGCCCGGTACGCCCGCAGCCACGGGCCGTTCACCGCGGCGGCGGTCGCGCAGCGCTGCGGCCTGGGCGTGGCGGTAACCACCGACGCCCTGCGCAGGCTGGCCGCCGAGGGCCGGGTGGCCGAGGGCGAGTTCCTGCCCGGCGGGCGCGGGACCGAGTGGTGCGAGACCGGGATGCTGCGGCTGTTGCGCCGTCGCTGCCTGGCCAAGCTGCGCCGGGAAGCCGAGCCGGTGCCGCCCCAGGTGCTGGCCAGGTTCCTGCCCGCGTGGCAGAACGCCTCCCGCGCGGGTGGCCCCGATCGTTCCCGCGCCCGGCCCAGACCCGACGCCGTGTACGACGTGATCGAGCAGCTGGCCGGGGCCGTGA
>Ga0335075_10018314_pt1 | contig 10379 bp, 8 predicted proteins | sample Lox_Sample_24_FD_206723 | JGI IMG/M metagenome (GOLD analysis project Ga0335075, IMG submission 206723) | Soil microbial communities from Loxahatchee National Wildlife Refuge, Florida, United States - Lox_Sample_2.4 | ecosystem: Environmental > Terrestrial > Soil > Wetlands | place: USA: Florida... | reverse complement strand
GCTGATCGCGTTGGACCAGTTCGCGTACGGGCCGAGGTTGGCCGGGTAATCCGTCTGATAGCTGGCAGGAACGCTCGCCGGATTAAGCGCCGCGTCGGTCGCGATCTGGGCGTACAGAAATGCCTGCTGCGACGGCAGCGGATTGTTGAGCGCATGGTTGCCGGCCTGGACCGTGCGGCTGGAATTCTCTGCCTCCTGCAGCACCGCAAGGGTAAAATTCGGGTCCGGCTTCGCCTTGTCCGCGTCCTCGAGGCGGAACACGCTCATCGCGTAGTCGACCGGCGTCGCCGCCCACGCGGAATAGTCGGAGATCCCCGCCCTGAGCGTTAACTCCTCGGCCGCGTCGTTATAGCCGCCCGCCTGCAATTCAGGCATTTGCTGCAGATAGACCTGCGAGAACGGTTCGTCGCTCGCCGAGGCTCCGGCCGTGTTCGAGATGCCGCGAATGATCGGGTTGCTGTCGTAGGTTGCCGCCAGCTCGTTCTGAAACCCGGTCCACGCATTGAGATAGTCGGCGGTCCAGAACCGCCCGATCGTTTCCGGCGCAGTGCTGCCCGGATCGACCAGGCCCGGACCCGTGACGGTCATCGGAGGCCCGTCGATGTTCTTCGCCCAGGTCGGTGCCGTGTAGCCGCCCCACACTCTGAGCTTGATGCCGACATCGGTGCCGAACAGAGCGTTGTACGTCTCGACCTCGGAAATCGCCGTGTTGATCGACGAGGTGTCGAGCGGACCGTTTTCCGTCGGCTGCAACTCCGCCCAGGTGACGTTCAGGACGATCTCGCTGAACGAACCCGAATACGGATAAAGCTCCAGGGTCGAAAACGAAGGTAGCGTGCCCGGTTCGTCGTAGAAGCTGGGATTTCCCATATCCACGAGTCCGGTCTGCGGAGGCTTGGCCCCCGCCGGCGATTCGCTGGTCAAATGTGCCTCCATCCTGCGCGCGCGATCGGACTCGCGGCCGGGCTATGGCGTTATCTTGGGAACGTCTTAGTTGAACTTTTTAGGATGTAATTCTATCATAAGGAGAACTCGGGCGCAAAGCTAAATCGGCCCCGAGCCGCCAACGCGTTCGCGGGCTACGCCCTGTGGCCGATCTGCAGGCCGCGCGGTGCGGCCGTCTGGTTTTGGGCCGGCCTCAGCCTTTGGCGCCGGATTCCGGCAAGCCCTGCTCCGCCCTCAGGCCCATGGCACATCGCCGAAAAAGCTCGACCCCGGCTTGAGATGCGCCCGTGCTGCCGCCTCGTTCAGCACCAGCCCGTGCCCCGCTCGCTCGTCGAGGCGAATGTATCCGTCGACGATGGTCGGCCCGCCCTCGACCAGCGCGTCCCACCACGGCACGTCGAATGCGTGGAACTCCATCACCAGGAAATTGTTCATCGCCGCCGCGAGCTGCGCGCCGGCAACCGTCCCGATCGGGCTCGCGACGTTATGCGGCGCGATCGGTATGTAATAGAGATCGGCGTGCTCGGCGACCTTCTTTGCCTCGAGCAGCCCGCCCATTTTCGGAATATCCGGGGCGATGATCCGTGCCGCCTGCTTCTCGATCAGCTCCCGGTAGCCGTGCTTGCGATAGAGATTCTCGCCGGTGCAGATCGGCGTCCGCGTGCTCTCTGTCACCTGGCGCTGTGCCTCGATGTTCTCCGGCGGCACCGGATCCTCGAGCCAGAGCAGGTCGAAGGGCTCCAGCGCTTGGGCGAGTTTGATCGCGTCGTTCACGCCGAACTTCCAGTGCGCGTCCATCGCCACCATGATCTCCGGCCCGACCGCCCCGCGCACCGCTCGCACCACATCCACCATCCACCGCATCTCCTCCGAGCCGATCGCGCGGTTGAACGGCTCGAACCATTGTCGCCGCGGGTGCGGATCCTCCGAGACGTCGATCGTGTACGGGTTGGGCGTGTCGAGATCGAACTTGATCGCGCTGAATCCCGCCGCCACCACCTCCCGCGCCCGCTTCGCGTAGTCCGCCGGGTCCGGCGTCTCGCCCGCGTGGCAATCGGCATAGATGCGAATCTTGTCGCGGAATCGCCCGCCGAAAAACGTCGAGATCGGCGTCTTCAGCGCCCGCCCCAGCAGATCCCAGAGCGCGATCTCGATGCCGCTGATCGCGCTTACCGCCGCCCCGCCCTGCGATCCCTCGCCGGAAAGGCAGCGGACCATTATCTCGACGAGCCGTGCGATATTCACCGGATCCTGCCCGACGATCAGCGTCTTCGCCCGATGCACTAGCTCGGCGACGCCGCCGCCCCAATAGGCCTCGCCGAGCCCGCCGAGCCCGCTGTCCGTTTCTACCCGCACCAGCACCCACGGAAAATTCCCGTCGATCACAGCCGTACTGACGTTGGTGATCTTCATCTTAAGGCCTCCCTTGCGCACCCAAACGCGGACGGCTTAGCGGCTGCCGAAGATGCGCAGGATCTCCTGCAGCGCATTGAGAGACTGCAGCGTCTGCGATGCACTGCTCTTGGCCGATTCCACCAGTTGCTGCAGCAGCTCCTGGCCGGAAGGAAGCTTCACTTGCCGCAGGAATGTCTCGAGCTCGTCCTGCTCGATGAATCCGTCGCCGTTATAGTCGATGTTGGACATCACGATTTGCGCAACCACGGGCCCGCCAACCGAAGTCCAGAACTCCGCACGCAGGACGTCGCCCAACGTGAACTCGGCGTGCAGAGTATTTGTGCCGGACACCTTCCGCCCGATCAGCAAGGCCAGTTTCGAGGCCCTCCTGAAAAAATCGGTGAGGTCGGCCGTCGAGACCTTGCCGTCGCGCTCGATGTCCAGAACGCCGATGATTCCGGCGGCACACGCATGCACGTCACCATTGCAGTCCCGCTGCACGGCAGCGACCTCGCCAAGCACGCTCGTCAGGCTCGCAAGATAAAGCGACGCAAATTGCCACGGCTTTCCCTCGATCTCCGGCGCATCGCACCGGAGTTCCGAAACGTCGGGCAGCCTCGCCGCGTCCGGCGGAGAAGCGTATCCGCTCTCGATCCCTCGCTCCGATGGCCTGATCCGGACCGTCGCCGGGACAACCGTATCGGTCGCCGGATCTCGCCAATAGGACGAAGTAAGCGTCGACCCGTCTGGCGCGACCTTGAGCACCGTGAAGCGGGACGAATCTGCAACGATCGTCCGCGAGCCGGGCTGCTGGCTGATTCTGACCATCCAGTCGTTGCCACGGAAGACGTAGGCCGAAACATTGCTGCAGGTTTGTCCGATATACCACGCGCCCTGCAGCGCGCGCGGCACGTCGAGAACCGCCGCTCGAGCCGCACCGGTGCCGGCAGCCGCACCGCCGGCCCACAGCAGGCAGGCCAACACCGCCGCCAGGCTCATCCGAGGTGACATGGGATCCCTCCTGATCCGGGCCGCTGCACCCGCCCCGCCATCGCCCGGTCGAACAGCTCGAGCGCCCGCTCGCGCGTCAGTTCCACCGGATTTCCGCCTGCCGTCGGATCGACGATCGCCATCTCCGCGATCTCCATCCGCCGCTCGCCGGGCACCCCGAACTGCGCGAGCGTATGCGGCACCCCAAGCTTTTCCCTGAGCGTCAGCACCGCCTCCAGGAACGCTTCAAACGTTCCACCAAACCCCAAATAAGCCGCAGCCCGCCCGATCTTCGCCTCGATCGCCGGCCGGTTCATCGTCAGCACATACGGCATGAACACCGCGTTCGTCATGCCGTGATGCGTGTCGTAGAGCGCGCCTACCGGATGCGAGAGCGAATGGATCGCCCCCAAGCCTTTCTGGAACGCACTCGCCCCCATGGCCGCCGCGCTCATCATCCCGAGGCGCGCCTCGAGATCCCCGCCATCCTCGAAAGCCCGCGGCAGATACTCGAACACGAGCCGCATCCCTTCCACCGCGATCCCCGCCGCCATCGGATGATACGAAGGCGAGCAATAAGCCTCCAGGCAATGTGCCAGCGCATCCATCCCGGTCCCCGCCGTCACCGCTGCCGGCATGCCGACCGTCAGCTCCGGATCCAGAATGGCAATCTTCGGCATCATCCCGGGATGAAAAATCACCTTCTTCGTGCGCGTCGCCTCATCCGTGATCACCCCCGCGCGTCCCACCTCCGAGCCCGTCCCCGCCGTCGTCGGCACCGCCACCACCGGAGCGATCCCCGCGGCATCGGCCCGCCTCCATCGATCGCCGATATCCTCGAACTCCCATACCGCCAGCACCTGGCCCGCCATGAACGCGATCAGCTTGCCGGCATCGAGCGCCGAACCTCCGCCGAACGCGACCACCCCGTCATGCCCGCCGCGGCGATAGCTCTCCACTCCGGCCGCCACTGACGATGCCACCGGATTCGGCCTCACCTCGGAAAAGACCTCGAACGTTTTCTTCCCGGTTCGCAAAACATCCAGCATCGCCTGCGTCATCGCCATGCCGGCGAGCCCCGCGTCGGTCACGACCAGCGGCCGCGCGATCCCGGCTGCCTCCAGCGCCTCCGGCAAGTCCCTGACCCGCCCCGCGCCTATCCGCACACTCGTCGGATAGTTCCAATTCGTAACGACACCGGCCATCTTCCGCTCTCACGCCCGCTCGAAGCCGCGCCGCAATTCCCAGTCCGTCACCCGCCGATCGTACTCGAGTTGCTCCCATTCCGCCGTATGTACGTAATGCGCAAGCACCTCCGCCCCGAACGCCGCACGGAGCATCGCCGAGCTCGTCATCGCCGCGATCGCCTCGCGCAGCGTCTTCGGCACTTCCCGCACACCTCCCGCCCGGTACGCATCGCCCGCAAAGCGAGGCTCCGGCTCGAGCCTGCCCTCGAGCCCCGCCAGCCCGGCCGCGATCAGCGCCGCAAACGCCAGATAGGGGTTGAGATCCGCCCCGCCGATCCTGCACTCCACCCGCACGGATTTCGTGCCTGCCCCGCACACCCGGAACCCGGCAGTCCGATTGTCATGGGCCCAAACCAGCTTGGTCGGCGCAAACGTTCCGGCCTGGAATCTCTTGTAGGAATTGATATAGGGGGCCAGGAACCAGGTGATCTCTTTGCCGTGCGTCATCAGCCCGGCAACGAATTCGCGCATCAGCTTTGACATGCCGTGCTCGGCTCCGGGATCGTGGAAAAGCGCCGCGCCGTCCGCATCGGCGAGCGAGAGGTGAATATGCGAGGAGCTGCCCGCGAGCCCATAATCCCACTTCGCCATGAAGGTCACTGCCTTGCCCTCTCTGTGCGCGATCTCCTTGATCGCGTTCTTCAGCACGACATGCCGGTCCGCCATCTCCAGCGCCCCGGCATGGCGGATATTGATCTCCTCCTGCCCCGGTCCCCACTCGCCCTTCGAACTCTCTACCGGAATGCCTGACGCCTGGAGGTGCCTCCGCACCGCGCGCATCACCGGCTCTTCCTTGCTGGTCTGGAACACATGATAATCCTCGATGTAGTATCCGGCGGTCGTAAGCCCCTGGTATCGCTTCTCGTGGATTGCGCGAAAGCTTTCGTCGAACAGATAGAACTCGAGCTCCGAAGCCACGTTCGCCCGATACCCGAGCTCCGCCAGCCGGCCAACCTGGCGCTTCAGCACGCTCCTCGGCGCGTGCGGAATCGGCTTCTCATGGTGGTGATCGACGAGATCGCAGAGCACGAGCGCGGTCCCCTCCAGCCAGCTCGCGCGCCTGAGTGTGGATAAATCCGGCCGCAGCACGAAATCGCCGTAGCCTTGCTCCCAGCTCGCCGCCGCGTATCCCGGCACCGGCTCCATCTCGAGATCCAGTGCCAGCAGGTAATCGCAGGCGTGCGTCTCCTCGTGCGCCGCATCGAGAAAATATTCGGCCTGGAAGCGCTTCCCGAGCAGCCGCCCCTGCATGTCCGGAAAGCACGCCACGACCGTGTCGATCGATCCTTCGCCGACCGCGCTCCTGAGCTCCTCGAAGGTGAGCGTCCCGGCCATGCCTTTGCTTTCCTTTCTCGCGCCATCCGCGCGCCGCACCGTTAGAGCGGATCGCGCTTGACTGGAATCGCGGAGCGATCCAGGAGCGCGTGAATCCGCTCGGTCAGACCAAGGAGAGCGTGTTCAGTCAACCTGAACACGCTCTAGTCGGCCGTCGCTTCGGCGGCCAGCGCCGCCAGCACGCCAGCAAGCGCCGTGACCGTCTTCTCCGCCTCCTCGCCGAGCCCGTGCCGGCGCGCGAGCCAGGCCGGATCGTTATAGCCGAGAAACGTCTTGCCGGCCGCGTCCTGCCACACCAGCGCCTTCAGCGGCAGGTCGATCCCCGTCGTCTGCTTCGCCTGCATCAATGGCGTGCCGCCCCTCGCATTGCCGAAAACGAGCACCGCCGTCGGCCGGAGCGCCATCCCGACCTCCGCCGCCCCCGCCGCATGATCGATCCGCGCGAAAATCGTGAGCCCCCGCCGCGCCGCCGCCGCCGCCAGCCGATCCATCGTCTCGCCCGGCCCGAAGCCGCTCGCCACCGTTCTCATCCCTTCTGGCAGCCCTTCCGGATTCATCCTCCGCCCTCCCTGCTCCGACCCGCCCCTGCGCGTCAGCCCCGCGTTCGCGTCACGGCTTCCGAGCTTGACCGTGCCCCGCTCATCTTTCTACTTTGCCCGGATGCTGCTGCGGCTCCTCTCCGCCCGACGCCGACGTCCGCTTTCCGGCGGCGGTCCCGATGCACATGGCGGGGATCGGCGCAGCGGAACCCGCGCGGCCGCGCGACGAACCTCCGTCTAGCGCCTCTCCTCCACCCGCATCGCCAGCCCCGCCGGCCTGCTTGGCCCGCGGGGTTTTTGTTCCGCTTTTTCCGGTCTGCCCATGTCCCCGACCCTCGTCACGCTCGCCGAACGGCCCGACCTCCTGCCGACCCTCCTTTCCTGGCTCGGCGAGCGCCGCCTGCCGCCCCTCGGCCCTGAATTCTGCTTCATCCTGCTTTCTTCCGGCCTGCCACCCGGCGCGGCAAGCCCCGAGGGGCATGCTGCCCTCGCGGGGCACGTTGCCCTCGCGGCCGCCGGCCTCGAAACCCGCCCCGGCCTCTCGCCCTGGCTCGCCAATCTGTTCGTTCCGCCCGAATTTCGCGGTCGCGGCCACGCCTCTCACCTCGTCAGAGCTGCGGAGTCGGCCGCCCGCGCCGCCCGCATCCCCACCCTTTGGCTGGTCACCCGCTCCGCCGGCGCCCTCTACACGCGTCTTGGCTGGCAACCGGTCGAGCCCGCCCTCTTCCACGGCGAGCCCGCCACCCTCATGCGCCGCGACCTTCCCTCCGCCCCCCTCAGAACCCGAAGCCGTAGAGTGCCGAATCCGCCGCAACGTAAATCCGCCCGCCTCCCACCTCCGGCGTCTCGAACCGCCGCACCAGGCCCATCGGCCGGCTCGTGAACAGCAGCGCGCCGTCGCTCCCCCGGAACGCCCGAAGTCGCTCGTCCCCCTCCGCCCCGACCGCCCACACCACCGGGTCCGCTCCCCCCGTCCCGGTCGTCACGATCGGCGCGCCCAGCCCATGCTCGGCCGCGCACCACGCAACGCCGATCCGCCGCCCGGGCCCGATTCGCAGTGCCACCAGGTCGCCTGTGCGCCCGCTCGGACAGCCCACTCCCTCGCCCTGGAACACTACGTACTCCGCCCCGCCGCTCTCGAAGCTGGCCGGCGCCGTCCGGATCGGCACGCTCGAGACCTGCCGCTCCGCAACCTGCCCGCCGATCCCGCCAAGATCTTGCCGCCGCATCAGATACGCATCGCCGTCCTTGCCGAGTGCCAGCACATGCTCGCTCCCTACCAGCATCGGATTGGTCGCACCGAGATCGAGGTCCTCGTCATCCAGCTCGCGCCAGTTGGTCGGTGTAAAAAAATCCTGCCGCTGCCTGGAAAATATCCCGTTGAAGCCAAGCCGGATCACGGCCTCGCCGCCGCCCCATTGCCGCGCATCCATCGTGTTGCCGGTGGCGACAAAGAACTCCCGTCCGTCCGACACCATGCCGCCCGGCGCCCAGATTCCCCCGCCTCGCGCCGCGGTCTCGAACGCCGAGACCAGGCCCGGATGCGCCTCGTCCACCCCCACCACCCAGCCGTGATAGGTGCGGCAATCGCCGAAATGCCCGGCGTAGGCAACGAACACGCGCCCCGCCGCGACCGAGAGCGCGCTCCTCTGCCCCTGGTTCGCCGCAATGAACTGTTTTCCCTCCGCCGCCAGGCCGCGCCCCACGTCCACCGGCCAGCCCGGCCTGACGCGCCCTCGGCCGAGCCCAAGCGCAGCGACCATCTGCTGCACCGGACCCGACCCAGGCCGCATCATCGCCGCCACGTACACCACGCCTCGATCGATCACCGGCGTGCCGGTGATCCCCATCGGATCGAGATCTCCGCACGGCAGCGCCGCCGCCGGTACCGGCGGCCCGAGCACCGTCCGCCAGATTGCCTGCCCGCTCGAAGCATCCAGCGCCTCGACCGCATTCTGTTCGGTCGCCACGATCACGAGCGCCCGCCCCTCCTGAGCCCGCACGTAAAGCGGCGCCGCGTAGACCGGCCCCGCAACCGGGGCTTGCATCACCGGCTCCGGCGACATCGCGTGCACCTTCGCCTCCGTCAGGCCCGCAACGACGAACCGCCCGCTCCGCGCCGCATCCGCGTGGTACTGAACCACCGCCTGGGCCCGCACCGTACCCGCCGCGGCCAGCAGCAGTGCCGCCGCAGCCCAAGCCGCCGCGAGCCGTCTCATTCCCGTCCCTCCCGGCTCTGCTCCGCCGCGCCGAGCATCGTCTCGATGATCTCGGCGTGGTCCTCGTACATCCGTACCCGCTCGATCTCGCCGAGCGGCTGCCAGAACGCGCGCGCCGCATCGTCGGAGCCGGCAACCGCGGGTATTCCGCAAGCCTCCGGCAGCATCACCAGGAAGGCATGCGTGACGATCCGCCCGCGCGCGCTCCGCCATGGATCATCGAATACCCTGACCGCCCGTACCGCTCCCGCCACCACCGCTTCGCTCACGCGGATCCCCGTCTCCTCCGCAAGCTCGCGCAGCATCGCCGTCCGGATCGGTTCCCCGCTCTCGACGAAGCCGCCCGGCAGCGCCCAGAGCCCCTTGCCCGGCCGCCGCCCTCGTTCCACAAGCAGAACGTGCTGCCGCGCCACCACCACCGCGTCCACCGTTACGAAGATCGGCGGATAGGGCGTCGCCGCCCAGTCCCGCCGCCATTCGCGCAGGTTCGCCGCCTCCGCCGCAAGCTCGGCGTAGATGTCCCTCGTCGCAAACTCACTGAGAAACGCGACCACGTTGCGTGGCATCGCCCCTGCCCATTCCTCGAGTGTGCGCCCCGCATCGATGAAATAGGCCTCCCGGATCACCTGTGCCGAAAGCCCCTCGACCGCCGCCACCTCCGCCCTCGCCCATTGCGGAAAGTCGTAGCCGGAATCGCCGGAAAAATCTTGGCCGCGCCCGACCCGCAGGATCCGTCCCGCGCCGCCGCTCGCCCCTGCCACCGCTGCCTCGATCGCCCGCTTGCGCCGCGCCCGATCCCCATGATCGATCACGCCCGCCATCGTCACCTTCCCTCGTTCCGCGCTGCCGAGCGCCCCCTCGATCATCTCCCGCACCTCCAGAAACGTGAGCGGCGTCCGCGGTGTTCGCGCCTCGTCGCAGGAGCCTACGATCACGATCAGCCGGCGCGCCAGCGCTAGGCCCCGCAGCATCACCGCAAGGTGGCCGCGGTGCAGGAAGCGGAAGCGCCCGATCACCACCGCCGCCTCGCTTCGTTCCGCCCCGCTCATTGGCGCCCTCCTCGCTCTCGCCCGTTCGGCGCAAAGCTGGCAGAACCGGCGCCTCGCGGAAGGAAATCGCCATGCTCGAATGCACCATCGCCGGCAGCCTGCCCAAGCCGTCCTGGCTCGCCGAGCCGAACCGCCTCTGGGCGCCCTGGCGCCTCTCGGGCGACGATCTCGCCGCCGCCAAGCGCGACGCTACTCTCCTCGCGCTCAAGGAGCAGGAGGACGCCGGCATCGATATCGTAACGGATGGCGAACAATATCGCCAGCACTTCGTGCACGGTTTCCTGGAGGGCGTGCGCGGCATCGACTTCGCGCACCGCGTCGAGATCGGCATCCGTGCCGATCGCTACAGGGCGCTCTGCCCGACCGTCTCCGGCCCGCTCTCGCTCCCCGGCCGCGTGCACCGAACCGAAGCCCGCCTGGCCCGCGCCCACACCACGCGCCTCCTCAAGTTCACCCTCCCCGGCCCGATGACCATCGCCGACACCCTCGCCGACAGCTACTACAGGGACCGTCCCGCGCTCGCGATGGCCGTGGCGGACCTCCTCAACCAGGAGGCCCGCGCGCTCGAGGCAGACGGCGTCGACGTCATCCAGTTCGACGAGCCCGCCTTCAACGTCTATCTGGACGAGGTCGCCGCCTGGGGCATCGCCGCGCTCGAGC
>Ga0335075_10018312_pt1 | contig 10380 bp, 10 predicted proteins | sample Lox_Sample_24_FD_206723 | JGI IMG/M metagenome (GOLD analysis project Ga0335075, IMG submission 206723) | Soil microbial communities from Loxahatchee National Wildlife Refuge, Florida, United States - Lox_Sample_2.4 | ecosystem: Environmental > Terrestrial > Soil > Wetlands | place: USA... | reverse complement strand
ACGGACGCGGAGCGGACCATCGAGTGGTACTCGAAGGTGTTCGGGATGAAGTACATCAAGCCGAAGTCCAACACCAAGGTCGTGCTGATGACCAGGGGCAACTTCGACCTGCACTTCACCCCGGTCGAGGAGATGGACCGGATGGCGCCGTACCACTTCGCGGTGGAGGTGGAGGACTGGGAGGGGTTCCTCGCCCACCTGGACTCGCTCGGGATCCGGCACACGCGGGTGATCACCCGGCCGGAGAACAACTCGCAGTTCTGCTACATCCACGACCCCGACCACACGATGATCGAGCTGGTCTTCCACGAGCGGCGGCCGTACCCGCCGGTGCCGAAGAAGGAGTCGGCTTCGGCTTCGTCTCCGGCTGGTTCCCCGGCTCAGGGAGTGGGCAGCGGCGCCGAGTCCGCCGAAGCGGCGCGGGCCGACCTGACCGCGGCAGACGGGCGGTAACGCTGCTATGCCGTACGCCGGCTCCGGTGACGCGAAGATCTACTACGAGGTGCACGGCGCCGGGCCCGCGGTGCTGTTCGTGCACGGGTCCGGCGGGCACCACGCCGCGTGGTGGCAGCAGGTCGCCGCGCTGTCCGGCTCGCACACGGTCATCACGGTCGACCTGCGCGGGTTCGGGAACTCCCGGTGGGAGTCCGACCACGACGCGCGGAACTTCCCCGGCGACGTCATCGCGGTGCTCGACGCCGTGGCGGCCTCCGGGGGGCCGTCGCGCGCCGTCCTCGCGGGGCAGTCGATCGGGGCGGCGGCCGCGCTGCGGGCGGCGCTGGACCGGCCGGACCGGGCCGCTGGGGTGATCCTCGCGCACTCGCTCGGCGGGCTGCGCGATGCCGAGCTGACGGCTTTGGTGAAGGCCGACCGGGCGCGGGCCGAGCAGCTGCCGGTGCTCGACCGGCTGCTGACGCCGGAGTTCCGGACCGAGCGGCCCGACTTGGCGTTCCTGTTCCGGCAGATGGGCACGTTCAACACCGCGAAGATGCAGGACCTGCGGAACCTCAACACCGACGGACCGACCGTTGCTGAGCTGGCCGCCGCGCCGTTCCCCGTGCTGCTGCTCGCCGGGGAGAAGGACGCGGTGCTGTCGCCGGCGACCGTGCGCCGGGCCGGGGAGCTGCTGCCGTCGGCGCGCGTGGAGGTCGTGACCGGAGCGCCGCACTCGATGTACTGGGAGACCCCGGCCCTGTTCAACGACGCGGTCGCGCGATTCCTCAAGGACGTCGCGGCCGCTTGAGTCGCGAACTCCGCTCTCTGGGGGCGGGCCTGACCAGGTTCCTCAACGGCTCTGGCGGGATCAACTCCGTGATCAACGGGACCGGCGCGGCGGTGACCGCGGCCTCCCCAGGCCCGGGCGTCGTCGTCTCTTATCCCTAGCTGACGAGCCCGCGGGGTGCCCGGGATGCCATGCGCACCCCGGGCGCCCTGCGCACAGGAAGGGGATGAATGTGACATTCAGCCGGTTATAGGCGGCTGAATGTCACATTCATCCGGCTAGGGCAGCCGCGCGGGCGCGCCGGGGCGACCGCGCGGGCAGGCGCGCGAGGGGCGCGGGGTGGGGTATCGGCTAGTCCTTGACCATCGTGTCGGCGGGGGAGAGGTGCTCGACCGTTTCGCCGGTGTCGGCGAAGGTGCGGGTGACGTAGGCGGAGCTGTAGACCCACAGGATCTTCATCGGGACCTCGTCGCTGACGTTCGTGAACTTGTGGAAGATGCCCGCCTTCACGTACGTCGTGTCGTGCGGCACCAGGCGCCTCGGGCCGGCGCCTTCGATCTCCACTTCCGCGACGCCGGACAGCAGGGTCACGTGCTCGTCGCAGTTGTGCGAGTGCAGCGGCGCGCCGGTACCGACCGGGTAGGTGCTGATCCCCGTCGTGATCAGGTTCTCCTCTTCCGCGGACTGGCGCGTGATCAGCGGGATCGTGACCACGCCGCCGCCGCGGCCAAGCGGCGTCACGTCCTCGACTTTGATGACCGTCATGGCGTGAGGCTATAGCGGTCCTGCCCCGCGCCGGCTCGCCCGGCATGCATCCTTAGCGTTCGGCGCCGGCAGCGCGCCAGCAGGCAATATTGAAAGGGCACGAACAGTACGCAATCGATTGAAGGATGCCCCCATGCGCCTGCCCGCCCTCACCGACCTCACGCCGCGCCAGCAGGAGGTCAGCGACAAGATCGCGGCCAAGCGCGGTGCGACACGCGGCCCGTTCCTCATCTGGCTCCGCTCGCCGGAACTGGCCGAGAAGGTCGACGCACTGGGCGCGTACTGCCGGTTTGACTCCTCGATCAACGAGCGGCTCCGCGAGCTGTCACTGCTGATCGCGGCCCGCCACTTCGACGCGCCGTACTCGTGGAACGCGCATCACAAGAAGGCGATCGAAGCCGGTGTCTCCGCCGAGTCGATCAAGGAGCTCGCGAGCAACGAGGTGCCGCATTTCGCGCACGCCGACGAGCAGCTGCTCTACACGCTCGCCACCCGGATCCTGCGTGACCACTTCGTCGACCAGGCGACGTTCGACGCCGCGGTCGCCGAGTGGGGCGAGGCCGGCCTGGTTGACGTCATTGGCTGCCTAGGCAACTTCTCCATGCTGGCGATGCTGCTCAACACCTTCGAGGTGGACCTGAAGCCCGGTGACCAGCCGCCGTTCCCTGACGTGCGCGACTTCGCGAAGGTCAGCGACCCGCGGAGCTGACCGCGGCCGCCAGGTCCTGGCCAGCATCAGCGGGCTGGCGGTCACGCCGAGCCCGGCCCGGCCGGAGAGCGCCGCGGCCGCGGCGAGCAGCGCCGCCCACCCGGCGATCAGAACGGCGGACCGCCGCCCCGCCTGCCCCCGGCGCGTCAGCATGAGCGCGCGCAGGCCGGCCAGCGGCATCGCCGCGGTCGCGGACAACCGCCCGTTCCCGGTGCCCGCGCGGTAGGAGCCGGCTGGCGTTCACAGGGTCTTACGTGGTGCCTACGGCGACGCGAAACTGTGGCCCGTCGCCGGACAGCGCGCCTAGCGTGGTCGCCGCGGCCGCCTGAACCGTTACCGACGCGGCCGCAGACCCAACATGCCGTAACGCATGCGGAGGGAACGCACGCATGAGATTCAGTTACCAGGGCATCGGTGGCCGGCGGATTTGCGGCGTTGCCATCGCTGCAGCAGGCGCCGGGCTCATGGTGGCGCTGACCGGCTGCGGGCCGCTCAGCGCCACGGCCGCCACCTCCGGCCAGCCGCACGGCGGGCACAGTACCGCGGCCTCGGGAAGGCACCAGACGACGAGCTCGCCGGCCACGTCTTCGTCCGGCACCGGCTCCACCATGAGCTCGCCCGGCCAGGGCGCGTACTCGTTCACGACCCTCGACAACCCGGCCGACCCCGCGTTCAACCAGCTGCTCGGGTTCAGCAACCGCGGCATTATCGCGGGCTATTTCGGCTCTGGCGCCGCGGGGCACCCGAACAAGGGCTACGTGCTTGTCCGCACCCGAGCCGGCTTCAGGATCATGAACGAGAACTTCCCGGGCTCGGCGCAGACGCAGGTCACCGGCCTCAATGACATTGGCGTGACGGTCGGCTTCTGGTCTGACATGAACACCGCGAACCAGCAAAACGACAACTTCGGCTTCTACTGGCTGCGCGGGCGATTCCACACCGTCAACTTCCCGACGCGGAACAACGCCTCGCCGCCGGTGAACCAGCTCCTCGGGGTCAACGACCAGGACGTGGCCGTGGGCTTCTACAACGACGCCAAGGGCAACAGCCACGGCTACACCTACGGCATCCACGGCGGCTGGTTCCACCGGGTGACGATCAACGGGGCATCCAGCGTGACGGCCGCGGCGATCAGCAACCGCGACGACGTCGCCGGGTTCTTCACCAGCGCCGAGGGCACCACCGACGCGTTCCTGCGCACCGCCGGGGGCCGGACCTACACGCTGGCCTACCCGGGCGCGTCCATGACCCAGGCGCTGGGCGTCAACGACCTCAGGGAAGTCGTGGGCGTCTACACGGTCGGCAGCGGCAACAGCGCGGTCACGCACGGCTTCACCTGGACTCCCGGCCGGGGGTTCAAGTCCGTGGATGACCCGCACGGCGCGGGCAGCACGACGATCAACGGCGTGAACGACTTCGGCGACATCACCGGCTTCTACACCGATAGCGCCGGCAACACCGGCGGCTTCGCGGCCGTGCCGGCCGGCCAGCACCCGCTTCCCGGCCTGATCGGCGCGACCATGCCAACGGCGACGCCGGCCGCCACCAGGCCGGCGACGACGCCGGCCAGCACGATGCCGACGGGGACGCCGACGACGACAATGCCGGCGACGCCTCCGACGGGCACCGGCTCGGCTCCCCCTACGTCGAGCAGCGCACCGCCCACGTTCAGCGGGACCAACAGCTGACGCGGTTAACCCCACGACGGGCCGGAGCGGTTCCCGCCGCGTCCGGCCCGTCGGCGCTCGGCTGGCCGGTCAGAGACGGCCGCTTACGTTCTGAATAAATTTCTTTGCCTTCGCTGTCGATAAAGAGCGACCACCGCCGTAGGTACAGGGAACGATTACCTACGGGAGGCAGCGATGAAGTACGCACTGCTCATTTACTCGCCGGCCAGCGCGGAAGAGTACGCGGCCGCCGCGACGGCCGGGCGGCAGGCAGCCCCGGGCAAGGGGCCGTGGACCGACTACACCCAGGCGGCGAAAGACGCGGGCGTGCTCCTCGGCGCCGAGCAGCTCACGCACACGGAGACCGCCACCAGCGTGCGGTTCTCCGGCGCGGACCGGCTGATCACCGACGGGCCGTTCATGGAGACGAAGGAGCACCTGCTCGGCTTCTACCTAGTCGAAGTCCCGGACCTGGACACGGCGCTCGACTGGGCGCGCCGGATGCCGACCCGCGACGGCCAGACGGTCGAGGTCCGGGCGGCCATGACAGGCATGGCGTGGCAGCGGGTCCTGGGGTAACCGGGCTCGAGCACGCGTTCCGCGCGGAGTGGGGCGCCGTCGTCGCCACGCTCGCACGGCGGTTCGGCGACCTGCAGGCGGCCGAAGACGCGGCCGCCGAGGCGTTCGCCGCCGCCGCCGCGACGTGGCCGGAGACCGGCGTCCCGCCCAACCCCGGCGGCTGGCTCACCGTGACCGCGTGGCGCAAGGCGATCGACGCGCACCGCGCCGGCGGCCGCGCCGCCGCCGTCGATCCGCAGCTGCTCAGCGACGTCACCGCAGCCGAGGAGGCCCCCGTGCCTGACCTGCTCGGCGACGACCGGCTCGGGCTGGTCTTCGCCTGCTGCCACCCAGCGCTCGCGCCCGAGGTCCGGGTCGCGCTGACGCTGCGCTACGTCGCGGGGCTGACGACGAAGGAGATCGCGGCCGCGTTCCTCGTGCCGGAGGCAACGCTCGCGCAGCGCCTGGTCCGCGCCAAGCGGAAGATCCGCGAGTCCGGCATCCGCTTCGAGGTCCCCGCCGCCGCCCGGCTGACCGAACGGCTGGCCGGCGTCCGCGCGGTCGTCTACCTCGTCTTCAACGAGGGGTTCGCCGCCACCGGCGGGGACGAGCTGATCCGGGGCGAACTGTGCGAGGAGGCGATCTGGCTCGGCCGCCTGCTGCACACCCTGCTGCCCGCGGACGCGGAGACCGCCGGGCTGCTCGCGCTGATGCTGCTGCACCATTCCCGCGCGGCGGCCAGGGCCGACAGCGCGGGCAAGCCGGTCCCGCTGGCCGAACAGGACCGGTCCCGCTGGAACGCGGCCCTCGTCGCCGAGGGGACGAGCGTCCTTGACGAGGCGCTGGCCCGCCGCTCCCCCGGCAGCTATCAGCTGCAGGCGGCGATCGCCGCGCTGCACGCCGCCGCGCCGTCGTTCGACGACACCGACTGGCCGCAGATCGCGCTGCTGTACGGCTCGCTCGCGCGCGTCGACCCGTCGCCGGTGGTGGCGGTCAACCGGGCGGTCGCGGTCGGCATGGCGGACGGCCCGCTTGCCGGGCTGGCGGTGCTCGAGCCGGTGCTGGCGTCCGGGGCGCTCGACGGGTACTCCCCGCTGCATGCCGCGCACGCCGCCCTGCTGGAAAAAGCCGGTTATCCAGAACGGGCCCGTGCTGCCTGGTCCAGGGCAGCGGAAACCAGTGCCGTGCCGGCGCTGCGCGAGGAGCTGTTCCGGAGGCACGAAAATTCCTGACCCGCGGCTGTCGATCCTGGCGGGGCGCGCTCCGTAGGGAGAGTATGAAACTCTCCGCCGGCGAGCGGGCAGCGTCCCTGCCCCTGGTGCTCGCGCTCACTTCCATCTCGTTCTTCATGGTGTCGCTCGACGCGCTCGTCGTGGTCACCGCGCTGCCGGCGATCCACCGCAGCGTCGGCGGCAGCATCGCCACGCTGGAATGGGCGGTCAACGCCTACGCGCTGACGTTCGCGGCCGGCATCATCACCTGCGCCGCGCTGGGTGACCGGCTCGGCCGCCGCCGGGTCTACGTGGCCGGCCTTTTGCTGTTTACTCTCGCGTCGGCCGCCTGCGCGCTCGCGCCGAGCTCCGGGCTGCTGATCGCGTTCCGCGCGGTGCAGGGTCTCGGGGCGGCGGCCGTCACGCCGCTGGCGCTGACGATCCTCGTCTCCGCGTTCCCCGTGCGGCGCCGCGGCGCCATCGTCGGGATCTTCGGCGGCATCAGCGGGCTCGCGGTGGCAGGCGGCCCGCTGGTCGGCGGCGTGGTCGTGCAGGGCCTGGACTGGCACTGGATCTTCTGGATCAACGTGCCGATCGGGGTGATCGCGGCCGTCGGGTCGGCGCTGTTCCTGCCGTCCGGGCGCGGGCCGGGGACACGGCTCGACCTGCCGGCGGTGCCGCTGGTCGCCGGCGGCGCGGCGGTCCTGACCTGGGCGCTGGTCCGGGTCGGCGACGCCGGGTGGGGCGACGTTTGGGCGATCGCCGCGTTCGCCGCCGCTTTGGTGCTGCTCGCCGGTTTCGTGCTGCGGGAACGGCGGGCGGCCGAGCCGATGCTGCCGCTGCGGCTATTCCGCAGCCGGGCGTTCTCCGCCGCGAACCTGACCGGGTTCTGCATGTCCGGAGCGATCTTCTCCGCGGCGTTCCTCACCGTGCAGTACTTCCAGCTCGGCCTGGGCTACTCGCCGCTCGCCACCGGGCTGCGGCTGCTGCCGTGGACGGCCACGCCGATGGTGGTCGCGCCGCTGGCGGGGGCGCTCGCGGACCGGATCGGGACGCGGCCGCTGCTCGTCCTCGGCCTGGTGCTGCAGGCCGCCGGGCTGGCCTGGGTGGCGTCGCTCGCGTCGGGGGCGGCGGCCGGCGGGTACGGCCGGTTCGTGGCGCCGCTCATCGTCGCCGGCGTCGGGGTGTCCATGGCGCTGCCCACCGGGCCGGCCACCACGCTCAGCGCGGTGCCGCCGTCCGACGTCGGCCGCGCGTCCGGGGTGGGCAACACGACGCAGCGGTTCGGCGCGGCGTTCGGGATCGCGCTGGTGACGGCCGTGTTCGCCGCCAACGGGCACCTGGGGTCTGTCGCCTCGTTCACCGCCGGGTACCGGCCCGCGATGATCGTCTCGGCCGGGATCTCGCTGCTCGGCGCGGCCGCCGCGGTCGCGATCGGGCGGCGTGGCGGGGCTGTCGCGACACCACATCCGAAAACGTTGGAGGATGTGCGTACTGCCGTTAACTCGGGGTCTGCCGCGACGTAGGTATGTGGCATGACGACGATTCCAGACTCGCACCGCGACCTGCTCGACGCGCAGGTCGCGGTCCTCGGCACGATCGGTGCCAGCGGCCGCCCGCAGCTGTCCGGCGTATGGTTCCTCGCCGAGGACGACACGATCAGGTTCTCGCTGAACACCGCCCGGCAGAAGGCGAAGAACCTGCAGGTCAACCCGAAGGCCAGCGTGCTCATCTTCGACCCGACGAACCCCTACCGGTACCTGGAGGTGCGCGGTGACGCCGAGGTCGAGCCGGACCCGGACTACACGTTCGCCGACAAGGTAGGCGCCAAGTACAACGCCGACCTGCGGGACCGTGACAAGCCAGGCGACACCCGCGTGGTGATCACCATCCACCCAGCCCGGGTGGTCGTCTGGCCGGCCGGCTGACCAAAGCTGCACGCCCGAGTGTCGTCGATGTGACATCGACGACACTCTTCGGTGGCCGATGGGACATCGGCCACCGAAGACCGGGCGGGTCAGCTACTGGTAGCGCGGGGCGCTGCTGCTCTTGAAGTACTCCGTTGACGAGCGCTGCCAGAGGAAGATGATCGCGCCGAGGCCGATCAGCCAGACCAGGATCGAGTAGATCCGCGACGCGCCGCCGCTGGAGACCCCTCCGGCCGCGCCGGCCAGCACGTTGATCGTCTCGATGGCGAACAGCACCGTCGACACGATCCGGGCCCAGCCCTTGCCTGCCTTGTTGCTCTGCGCCATCCATAGCCACAGCGCGGCGCCGATCAGCCCGCTGGCGATGAGGATGCCGATGGCCACATGCTCGGCGTTGTTCACCTGCGTCGCGGTCAGGCTGTGGTTCTTCGAGATGATCTGGCTCTTTATCGAGCTCAGCGTCGTCAGGGCGATGATGATGCCGATCAGGCTCGCCGCCGCTCCCGCGTACATGAGCTGCACGGCCCTGGTTATCGACTGGGGGATAGGCGGGCGGGTGGCGGGCTCGGGCATCTGGGTTCCGCCCGGGTAAGGCTGGTACGACATGGCGGCCCCTTAAGCCGACGTGACCGGAAGATCCGAAGTGAGACTACTACCCCCGGGGGCCGGTGTCAGGGTGGGGGCGCAGCGGCGCCACGACCGGCCGGCCGTCGGGGCCCGCAACCACCGTAACGCGGGCCGCGTAGACCGTGCCAATCAGGTCCGCGGTGAGCACCGCGGCCGCCGGGCCGGCCGCCGCCACCCGGCCCTCGTGCAGCAGCACCAGCTCGTCGGCGTACTGGCCGGCGGCGGTCAGGTCGTGCAGCGTGGACAGCACGGTCAGGCCGCCGTCCCTGCGCAGCCCGTCGACCAGCTCGAGCACTTGCTGCTGGTGGCCGACGTCCAGCATGGAGGTGGGCTCGTCGAGCAGCAGCACGCCCGCCTCGGTGGCCAGCGCCCGCGCCAGCACCACCCGCTGCCGCTCCCCGCCGGACAGCCGGGCCAGCCGCCTGGCGGCGAACCGCGCTACGTCCAGCCGGTCAAGCGCGTTGGCCGTCACCCGCCTGTCGTGCCGGCCCGGCGTGCCGAGATAGCCCAGGTGCGGGGTGCGGCCGAGCAGCACGTAGTCCTCGACGGTCATGTCCGGCGGCAGCACCGGCTCCTGCGGGACGTAGGCGATCAGCCGGGCCCGCTCGCGCGCCCGCAGCGACCTGACGTCGGCGCCGTCGAGCAGCACCGACCCCTGGTACGGCACGAGTCCGGCGGCGGCGCGGATGAGGGTGGACTTCCCCGCGCCGTTCGGGCCGATCAAGGACAGCCACCCGCCGGCCGCCGCGGCGCAGCTGACGCCGCGCACCACCGGGTTGCGGTCCAGGGCGACGGTCAGCTCCCGGACCGCCAGCCCCGCGGGGGGGTTGCGGGGGGGCTGTCCCCCCCTGGCTGGCCCCGCGGGGGGGTTGCGGGGGGGCTGTTCCCCCCTGGGTAGCGGAATCACGGCGGCCCTCCCTGCGTGGACCGCAGGATCCAGACGAACGCGGGCGCGCCGACGACCGCGGTTACCACGCCGATCGGCAGTTCGGCCGGGGACAGCACGGTGCGGGCCAGCGTGTCGGCGAGCACGAGGAAGCCGGCGCCGATGAGCAGCGACAGCGGCAGCACGCTGCGGTAACCCGGGCCGCCAAGCCGCCGCGCCACGTGCGGCACGATGATCCCGACGAACCCGATCAGGCCGCTGACCGCGACCGCGCTCGCCGTCGCGAGCGCGCAGGCCGCGACGACAATCAGCCGGACGGCCGCCGGGTTCATGCCGAGGGCCCGCGCCTCCTCGTCGCCGACGGCGAGCACGTCCAGGTGCCTGCCGTGCAGCAGCACGATCACGACGCTCACGGCGGCGTACGGCAGGATCGACACCACCAGCTGCCAGGTCGCGCCGGACAGCGAGCCGAGCAGCCAGTTGTAGACCGTCTGCACGTCCTGCTCGGCGGAGCGCTGCAGCACGAGCGTCTGCACGGCGGTGAAGAAGAAACCGACCGCGATGCCGGCGAGCAGCAGCGTCGCCACGCCGTTGCCGAAGCCGGTGCGCCTGCTCGCCGCGGCGCCCGTCAGGTAGGCGACCGCGACCCCGCCCAGCGAGCCCAGGAACGCGGCAGGCGGAACCGCACTCGGGCCCGCTCCGCCGGAGTAGACGATCGCGAGCGTCGCGCCGAGCCCGGCGCCGGCCGACGCGCCGAGCAGCCCCGAGTCCACCAGCGGGTTACGGAAGACGCCCTGGTAGCCCGCG
>Ga0335075_10018311_pt1 | contig 10381 bp, 10 predicted proteins | sample Lox_Sample_24_FD_206723 | JGI IMG/M metagenome (GOLD analysis project Ga0335075, IMG submission 206723) | Soil microbial communities from Loxahatchee National Wildlife Refuge, Florida, United States - Lox_Sample_2.4 | ecosystem: Environmental > Terrestrial > Soil > Wetlands | place: USA... | reverse complement strand
CCGCTGCCGCCGTTGTTCGCCACCCGGTTCCGCCTCGGCACCGTGGTCACCGGGGTTTCGCTGGCGATCGGCACGCTGCTCGTCTTCTCGCTCACCGCGTTCATCAACAGCACGCTGCACGGGCGGAGCCTGCCGCGTTCGCCGCTCGGCATGCTGCTTCTGGTGCTGCCGACGCTGTCGGTGCTCGCCACCGCCGTAGTGGTGCTGTCCGCACGCCGCTGCCTGCAAGGCGATTACCTGGTGATCGCCCGTGCCCGCAGCACCCGTGCCGCACTCGCCTCGTGTTTCGCCTGTGTCTCGGTCAGCTGCCTGTTCGCCCTCTCCACCTCCGCGCTGGTGGACCTGTGGACCAGCCACAGCCGGTTCGGCTTCACCGAATTGCTGGCCACCTTCGCCAACTTCGCGATCGGCTTGATCGGCTACACCGCCGGTCTCTGGTACGTGCGGCCGTCGGTGCGCACCCTGGAGAAATTCAGCGACCACCCGATCTGGTGAGCCCGATCCGGTGAATCCGCTCTGGTGAACGCTGCCCGGCGGTGCGGGCAAGAACGGTCATGCAGGTGACCCATGACGGTCGTGAGCCGGTGCCCGCCGGATCGCTCGACCGCCCCGACCTGAGCAGCCCCGATCCGGCGCCGGCGTTCAGCCGGTTGTTCGACGAGCACGCGGCCGGGATGCACCGGTATCTGACCCGGCGGGTCGGACCGGACACCGCGCACGATCTCGTCGCCGAAACCTTCCTGGTCGCGCTGCGCAGGCGCGAGTCGTACCAGCCGGAGCTGGGCACCGCCCGGTCCTGGCTGTACGGGATCGCGTCGAACCTGCTGCGCCATCACGTCCGCAGCGAAACCCGCGCGCTGCGCGCCACCGCTCGGCTGGCGAACTCCGGCGACCGCTGCCCGGGCGGGCACGACAACCGGGTCGCCGAACGGGTGGACGCCGAGGCCCGCGCCGCGCAGCTGGCCGGTGCGCTGGCGAAGCTGAGCCCGGCCGACCGGGACACCCTGCTGCTGGTGTCGTGGGCCGGGCTGGAGCCGATCGAGGTAGCCGAAGCTCTCGGCGTGCCGCCGGGCACGGTCCGCTCGCGGCTGCACCGGATCCGCCGCTGGCTTCGCACCAATCCGACCGGTTCGAGAACGACCCGCACCCGCGAGGAGGCGAAGGAACAATGAGCGAGGACAACGTCCGGCATCTGTGGTCCGACGCCGAACTCGACGAGGCGCTGGCCGCGCTGCACCCGCACGGCCCGGCCAGCCAAGCGGAGTGGACCGAACTCGACCGCGGCCGGGCGAGGATGCTGCGCGCCGCCGACGCGATCGGCGAGCAGGACACTCTTCCCGGACGTCCCCGGCGGCGCCGAGCCGGTGCCTGGCGCTGGATCGCGGTGGCCGCGTCGGTGGTCCTGATGACCGGCAGCATCGTGGTGGCGCGGGAGATCAACAACGCGCCGAACCGGGTGACCGACGTGGCGCCGGCCGGGACGGAAGTGCCCCAGCCGTCCGCTCCCGCGCCGGAACCCGGGGCGCCGTTCACCCATGTGGTGAACAAGTACTCGGTCCTGGAATGGGTGGAAGGACGCAGCGCCTTCCTCGCCCCCGAACAAGTGGACCTGTGGATCCCCGCCGACCGGACGCAGGTCTGGAAACGCCGGTGGACCCGCGACGGCAGCGCGAAATTCCTGACCGGACGCCGCTCCGATCAAACCCGGCTGACCGGCCCGGCCACCCTCGAACAATCCGCGCGCGGCGGCCGGTTCACGGCCGATTTCCCGCACCCGGGCGGCACGACCGCCGGCGGCCCGGCGGGCTGGTTCAAGCCGACCCCGGAGTTCCTCGCCGGACTGCCCGCCGATCCGGCCCAGCTGGCCGGGCGGATGATCATGGATCGCACGCAGTCGCAGGCCGGCACCGGGTACCCGCCGCTGGCCGAACCGCGGAACTACGGCGGCCCTCCGCGGCCCGCCAGCCAGGTCCGCTACCCGGGCATCACCGAGATGGTCCTCGTCGCGCTCGCCTCCGGGCAGGCTTCGCTCCCGCTGCGGTCCGCACTGGTGAAGACGATGTCGATGCCGGGCACCGGGTTCGTCCGGCCGACCTCGGCCGCCCGGCCGGGCACGGCGGAGCTGGCTTCGGTGGACGGCCAGTACCGGGTGCGGGTGACCGTCGACCAGACCACCATGCAACTGGTCGACCTTCAGGTGGTCTCCGAGACGGTCGCCACCGGCGCGGAACCGGGAACCGTACTGTCCTCAGCCCAATTCTCCTTCGGAGAGACCACGCAGGCGCAGGAATGAGCCGCTACTTCGCGTGGTTCGCCGCGTTGAGCGCGCTGGCCACGTCCGGCACCTCCAGCACCCGGATGCCGTCCGGCAGCTTGCCGGAATCCGGCGGGACCAGCGCGTGTGTGAAGCCGAGCCGGGACGCCTCGGCCAGCCGGCGAGCCACGTTCGGCACCCGCCGTACCTCACCGGCCAGGCCGACCTCGCCGACCGCCACCAGCCGCGGCGACAGCGCCACCTCGTGCAGCGACGAGGTCAGCGCGAGCACCAGCGCCAGGTCGATGGCCGGTTCGGTGATCTTCATGCCGCCGACAGTGGCGACGTAGACGTCCTTGTCGCCCAGTTTCATCCGGCCGCGCTTCTCCATCACGGCCAGCACCATCGCGACGCGTGCGGAATCGAGGCCGCTCACCGCGCGGCGCGGCTGCGGCATGCCGGTGCTCGACACGAGCGCCTGCACCTCGCCCAGCAGCGGCCGTTTGCCCTCCATCGCGACGGTGATCGCGGTGCCCGGCACCGGCTCGGCGGTACGGCTCAGGAACAGCCCGGACGGGTCCGGCACGCCGACGATGCCGCCCTCGGTCAGCTCGAAGCAGCCGATCTCGTCGGCCGCGCCGAACCGGTTCTTGATGCCGCGCACCATCCGCAGCGTCGAATGCTTGTCGCCCTCGAACTGGAGCACCACGTCCACCAGGTGCTCCAGCACCCGCGGACCGGCCACCGAACCGTCTTTCGTGACATGTCCCACCAGAACCACCGGCAGCCCGCGCTCCTTGGCGAGCGCGACCAGCCCGGCGGTGACCGCGCGGACCTGGGTGACGCCGCCCGGCGAGCCCTCCACCTGCGGCGACGCCATGGTCTGCACCGAATCGACGATCAGCACGCCCGGTTTCACCGCGTCGACGTGCCCGAGAATCGCGGACAGATCGCTCTCCGCGGCGAGGAACATCTCGCCGTGCACATTGCCGGTGCGCTCGGCGCGCAGCCGGACCTGGCCCGCCGATTCCTCGCCGGTGACGTACAGCGAACGGCCCGCCGTCGCGGCCCATTGATAGGCCACTTCCAGCAGCAACGTCGACTTGCCGACGCCGGGTTCACCGGCCAGCAGCACCACCGCGCCGGGCACCAGCCCGCCGCCGAGCACCCGGTCCAGTTCGGACACCCCGGTGGCTTTCGCCCGGGCCGCCTCGACGTCCACCTCGGCGATCGGCCGGGCGGGCGCGCTCGGCGCACCGGCCGCCACCCGGGCGATCGCCGGTTTGGCGGAACCACGCTCTTCGAGGGTGCCCCAGGCATGGCATTCCGGGCAGCGCCCGACCCACTTGGCTGCTTCGTACCCGCATTCGGCGCACCGATGGACGGTGCCGGTCTTCTTCACCACGCCGCGAGGCTAGCGGCGGGCACCGACAAAACCGCGGCGGCGATCAGGGACGCGCGTGCGCCGGCGCGGCGACCGGCAGCTCGACCACGACCGGGCCGGCGTTCTGGAAGGTGAAGGTGACCTTGATCGTCGCGCCCGGCCACAGCGGCTGCTTGAGGCCCTGCAGCACGACCTTGCCCTCGCCGACCTTGATCGCGTCGCTGCCCGGCTGGGGCGCGTTGGACGCGCTGTTCGGCGCGGAGTTCTCCGCCGAGTTGGAAGCCGAGTTCGGGGCGCCGTTCGGGGCCGAGTTCGGGGCGCTGTTCGTGACGCTTCCCGGAGCCGAGGAGGAGGCGGGAGCGGCCGGAGCCTGGCTGGCCGCCTCGACCGCATCGGCCGGGCCGATCACCAGCGAGTGGCCGGCGACGATCGCGGTGTCCCCGGAGACCTCGGCGGGCCCCTGGGCGCCCTCGGAGCTGACCGAGAGCAGCTTGTCGTCCTTCTGGCCCTGGTTGACGATGGTCAGGGTGAGCGGGGCGGCCTGGCCCGCCGCGTAGCCCGGGCCGGAGGACGGGTACTGGACCGCGGCGTTGCGCAGCACGATCGTCTTGATCTGCGCGTAGGTGCCGTTGACGGCGGGCTGCTGCGTGTCGGTCTGGGTGATCTGACCGGCTCCGCACCCGGCGAGCACCAGTGCGGCGCCGAGCGCCGACACGCCTGCGCCGAGCACGCGGCGATTCTGCAGCCTCACGTCAGAGTCCTTCCCTTTCACGGCCTCGTCCCGTCGAAGACTAGCCGGGCGGTTCTCCGCGCGCGGAACCGGTGTGCGTTCCCGGCCGATCGACTGTCCACAAAGGATCCCACGACAGCCCGCGAAACGTTTGTGGCTCACCTGCATGAGCACGGCGAAATCCGGTTTGTCAACCCCCGCTCAGGCCGCTGACCTGCAAGTTCGATCTCGGGTCACTACGCGGCCGCCGGACGGCCGTGATAGGATGGAGTCAGCGAAAGGGGCAGAGGACACATGGTTTTCAAGGTCGGAGAGACCGTCGTCTACCCGCACCACGGTGCCGCACTCATCGAAGCCATCGAGACCCGCGTGATCAAGGGCGAGGAAAAGAAGTACCTCGTCCTCAAAGTCGCGCAAGGGGATCTTACGGTTCGCGTGCCCGCTGACAACGCCGAGATCGTAGGCGTACGCGATGTCGTCGGGCAAGAAGGACTGGACAAGGTCTTCGACGTGCTGCGTGCTCCGCACACCGAAGAGCCCACGAACTGGTCTCGGCGGTACAAGGCCAACCTCGAGAAACTCGCCTCCGGCGATGTGAACAAGGTGGCCGAAGTGGTGCGCGACCTCTGGCGGCGAGAAAAGGACCGCGGACTTTCAGCCGGCGAGAAGCGGATGCTGGCGAAGGCACGGCAAATCCTGGTCAGCGAGCTCGCGCTCGCGGAGGGCACCGACGAGGGCAAGGCGGAAACGCTCCTCGACGAGGTCCTGGAGACCGCGACGGTCTGACCCCGGGTCCTCCGGTTCGCCCCGGCGGCCGGTTCCCTACGATCACGACCTGATGAACCTACCGGTGCTCAGTGTCGCGTTCGTGACTGTCGCGCACCATCCGGCCGATCCCGAGCTCGCGCTCACCTCGGTCGATGGTGCAGCACTTATCACGCACACCGTGCGGGGGCTGCTCGGCACACCAGATCTCGGTCTGGTGGTCGTCCCAGCCCCCGAGCGGTGTGCGAAGTCGTTTTCGGAGGCGCTGCGCGGCCTCCCTTGCCGGGTGCTGCCCGGTGCCACGCTCCGGCAGGCGTTCGCCGCCGTCGAGCGTTCCCCTGGTCTTTCCCCAGACGCGGTAGTGCTGGTGCACGACGCGCTCCGGGCGTTCGCTCCACACCGGACGGTGCGCCGGGTCCAGGACGCGGTCCGGGACGGCGCGTCGATCGCGGTTCCGGTGCTGCCGATGTCGGACACGGTGAAAACCACCAGCCCGGACGGCGTCGTCACGGCCACTGTGGACCGTGACGGTCTCCGCAGCGCGCAGACTCCGATCGGTTTTTCCGTGCCCGCCTTCCGTTCCGCGCTGGCCGCCACCGCCGATCCCGGCCTTGCCGACGTCGCCGGCGCCACCACTGTCCCTGGCGATCCGGACGCGATGCGCGTCGCGAGCGCCTTCGAACTCACCCTCGCCGAAGCGCTGGTCGCCGGCCGGGACCGGGAGGATCCACTGTGACCGACCTTCGGGTAGGCAACGGCGTCGACGTGCATCCGGTCGAGCCGGGCCGCGAATGCTGGATGGCCGGGTTGCTCTGGCCGGGTGTCGACGGCTGCGCCGGGCATTCCGACGGCGACGTGGCCGCGCACGCGTTGTGCGACGCGCTGCTTTCCGCCGCCGGCCTCGGCGACCTCGGGGCGGTGTTCGGCACCGGCGACCCGCGGATGGACGGCGCGCACGGCTCGGACATGCTCGCCGAGGTCCGCGGGCTGATCGAGGCCGATGGCTGGCGGGTGTCCAACGCGTCGGTGCAGATCGTCGGCAACCACCCACGGGTCGGGAAGCGGCGTGACGAGGCGCAGCGCGCGCTGAGCGACGTGGTCGGCGGCCCGGTGAGCGTCTCCGGGACCACCTCGGACGGGCTCGGGCTCACTGGCCGCGGCGAAGGCATCGCGGCGTTCGCCACCGCCTTGCTGGTGCGTGACCTGGCGCGTGACTGAGCGGAAAGCCGCGAGCGAGAATCCGGTTCCGCCGGTAAAAACGGGCAAGAATTCGGCACCGCACAAGGAATTGCGGGCTGACCAGGTGAACGCGGCAACACCGGTCCGGAAAGCGCAGCTGAATTCACCGCCGGAATCGGCCGGGCAGCGCCGGTTGTGGCGTCGTTTTCCCTGCTGACGCCGGATTTCCCGGTGAGCGGGCAGTAAGCGGCCGGTGAGCCGGGCACCACAAAGGGGCGGCGCCGCGCCCGGCTTGCCCGATAAGGTGACGCCGTGGCCATCAATGCGGTGTTGTTCGACTTCTCCGGCACGCTGTTCCGGCTTGAGCAGCGGGACGGCTGGCTGGACGACGTACAGGGCGAAGACGGCGAGACGCTCGACATCGAAGCCCAGACCGAGCTGATGCGGCGGATGACCGCGCCCGTCCAGCAGTCCGTCGCGCTGGACGAGGAGCACCTCTACGCCTGGCACAACCGCGACCGCGACCCGGAACTGCACCGGAAGGTGTACCTGGAAGTGCTGCGGCTGTCCGGCGTCCCGCACCGCCACCAGGCCGAAGCGCTGTACAAAGAGCTGATTTCGCCCGACCAGTGGACGCCCTACCCGGACACCGAGGCGGCGCTCAAGGCGGTCGCGGGCAGCGGCCGCAAGGCGGGCGTGCTGAGCAACATCGCGTTCGACATCCGGCCCGCGTTCGGCCAGCGCGGCTGGGACGCGCACGTCGCCGAATTCATCCTGTCCTTCGAGCTCGGCTACGTGAAACCGGAGCCGGAGATCTTCCACACCGCGCTGGAGCGGCTCGGCGCCCGCGCCGGGGAAACCCTGATGGTCGGCGACAGCGAGGAGGCCGACGGCGCCGCCCGTGCGGTGGGCTGCGCGTTCGCCCTGGTGGACCCGGCGCCCACCGCCGAACGGCCGGATGCGCTGCTCGGCGCGCTGCGGGCACACGGGGTGCTCTGACGTCCTGCGACGTCTCCCACAATCGTCCGGACCGGCCCCGGTACCCTTTACCTCGTGGCTTTGCACCTGTATGACACCGCGACCCGTGCCCCCCGGGAGTTCACTCCTGTCCGCAGCGGAACGGCGTCGATCTACGTGTGTGGCGCCACCGTGCAGGGAGCACCCCATATCGGGCACGTCCGCGGCATGCTCAATTACGACGTTCTGCGCCGCTGGTTAGTCCACAGTGGACTGGACGTGCTGCTGGTCCGGAACGTCACCGACATCGACGACAAGATCCTGAACAAGGCCGCCGAAGCGGGACGGCCGTGGTGGGAATGGGCGGCGACGCACGAGCGTGCCTTCGAGAAGGCGTACGCGGATCTCGGCTGCCTCCCGCCCTCGGTCACGCCGCGCGCGACCGGGCACGTCACGCAGATGGTCCGGCTCATGGAACGGCTCATCGAAGCCGGGCACGCCTACGCGGCCGACGGCGACGTGTACTTCTCCGTGAAGTCGTTCCCGGCCTACGGCACGTTGTCCGGCCAGCAGCTGGACGAGGTCCAGCAGGGCGAGACGCCGACCCGCGGCAAGCGTGACGCGCGCGACTTCACGCTGTGGAAGAGCGCGAAGCCGGGCGAGCCGTCCTGGCCGACGCCGTGGGGCGACGGGCGGCCGGGCTGGCACCTGGAGTGCTCGGCGATGGCCACGAACTACCTCGGCGCCGAATTCGACATCCACGGCGGCGGCGTCGACCTGGTGTTCCCGCACCACGAGAACGAGCGCGCGCAGTCGAACGCGGCCGGCGACGGATTCGCCCGGTACTGGCTGCACAACGCGTGGGTGACGATGTCCGGCGAGAAGATGGCGAAATCGCTGGGCAACACCGTCTCGATCCCGGCCATGCTGGAGCGCTATCGCGCGCCGGAGCTGCGCTACTACCTGGTGCAGCCGCACTACCGGTCCACCGTCGAGTACTCCGACGGCGCGGTCTCCGAGGCCGCACAGGGCTACCGGCGGATCGAGGCGTTCCTGCGCCGGGCGGCGGCCGCCGGTCCGGTCGAGGCAGGCCCGGTCGCACCGGAGTTCGCCGCGGCGATGGACGACGACCTGGCCACCCCGGCCGCGTTCGCCGTGGTGCACAACACGGTCCGGGACGGTAACGCCGCACTGGACAGCGGCGACACCCCGAAGGCGCTCGAATTGGCCGGCACGGTCCGCGGGATGACCGGCGCGCTCGGTCTCGACCCGCTGGCCCCGAGCTGGCCCGAAGCGGATTCCGACGTGCCGGTCCGCGAGGCGCTCGGCACCCTGGTGGAAGCCTTGCTGGTGGAACGCCAGCAGGCCCGGGCGGCGAAGGACTTCGCCCGCGCGGACGCCGCCCGCGACCGGCTCACCGAAGCCGGGATCGCGGTCGAAGACACCCCGAACGGTCCGCAGTGGACGGTCAGGAACTCCTGACTTCCGCGTGCGGCAGCAGAGATTGAGGACTCATGGCAGGCAACTCGCAGCGTAAAGGTGCCATCCGCAAGACCGGCACCAAGAAGGGTGCCGTCGTCGGTTCGGGCGGTCAGCGGCGCAAGGCGCTCGAAGGCAAGGGCCCGACGCCGAAGGCCGAGGAACGGCCCGGGCACAAGGCGTACCGCTCGGCCAACGCGGCGACCAAACGCGAGCAGGCCCGGCAGAAGAAGGCCGACCGGCCGGAGCTGATCGCCGGGCGCAACCCGGTGGTCGAGGCGCTGCGCGCGGACGTGCCGGCCACCGCGCTGTACGTCGCGCTGAACATCGACATCGACGACCGGGTCAACGAGGCGGTGCGGCTGGCCGGCGACAAGGGCATCTCGATCCTGGAGATCCCGCGCGAGGAGCTGGACCGCAAGACCGGCCGGGCCATGCACCAGGGCCTCGGCCTGCAGGTGCCGCCGTTCGAATACGCGCACCCGGACGACCTGATGCAGGCCGCCCGCGATTCGGGCAGCACCCCGCTGTTCGTCGCGCTGGACGGCGTCACCGACCCGCGCAACCTGGGCGCGGTGATCCGGTCCGCCGCGGCGTTCGGCGCGCAGGGCGTGCTGCTGCCGGAACGCCGCAGCGCCGGGATGACCGCGGTGGCGTGGCGGACCAGCGCCGGCACCGCGGCGAAGCTGCCGATCGCGGTCGCCACGAACCTCACCCGCCAGCTGCGCGCGTGGGCGTCGGACGGCCTGATGATCGTCGGCCTGGACGCGGACGGCTCGGTCGACATCGACGGGCTGGACCTCGCCGCGGACCCGCTGGTGATCGTGCTCGGCTCGGAAGGCCGCGGCCTGTCCCGGCTGGTCCGGGAAACCTGCGACGCCACCGTGTCGATCCCGATGGCGGCCGGCGTGGAATCGCTGAACGCCTCGGTGGCGGCTGGTGTGCTGCTAGCCGAGGTCGCCCGCCGCCGCCGGATCGCCGGCCGGATCTGATTCCGCTCGGGGCGGCTAGGCCGGTGTTCGCTGGTCTAGCCGCTTGCCGGGGCCTAGCGGGCGCTTGCCCGCGACGCTAGTGGCTGGGCCGGTTCGCTCCGGTCTAGCCGCTCACGAGGACCGTCCGCAGGCAGTCCTCGGCGCCAGTGGCTGAGCCGGTTCTCGCCACTCACGAGCCGCCCGCAGGCAGTCCTCGGCGCTAGCAGCTGGGCCGGTTCTCGCCGCTCACGAGGGCCGTCCCCAACACTGGCCGCCGGGCGACCGCGCAGAGCGCCCAGCGCCAGGTCCTCCGGGCCGAATTCACCGCACCCGGGCCTGCCGGAGGGTTGCGGGGCGGCTCGTTCGGATCTTCGCGGAGTGCTGCTGCTTTTGTGTTCCGCTGGGTTCGCAGCTTCAGGCGTACGTCGCCTTCGCGACTTCGCCCCCACTGCCTTCACGACCTTCACCGCACGCGCCCGCTGCCGACCGACCCACCCCAGCCTCCGCCCCTTCGCCCCGCACTGCCGCCCCACCCCCCGCCAAAGTCCCTGAAGGGCCCCCTCACGGAATCTGAGTCCCTGAAGGGGCCCCTCACGGACTCAGAGTCCCTCAAGGGGCCCCTCACGGACTCAGAGTCCCTCAAGGGGCCCTTCAGGGACAAA
>Ga0335075_10018310_pt1 | contig 10381 bp, 9 predicted proteins | sample Lox_Sample_24_FD_206723 | JGI IMG/M metagenome (GOLD analysis project Ga0335075, IMG submission 206723) | Soil microbial communities from Loxahatchee National Wildlife Refuge, Florida, United States - Lox_Sample_2.4 | ecosystem: Environmental > Terrestrial > Soil > Wetlands | place: USA: Florida... | reverse complement strand
GAAGACGACTTCAACCTTACCGGCCTCCAATCACAAGTCCCGATGTACAAAGATGCGCTGGAAATGATATTAGACGTTGAACCGTCAGAAACAAGTTCGTCGGTAGTCGTATCAGAGGAGGAAGAAGAGGAAGAGGAGGAAGAGGACGATGGGATCCTAGGTGAAGAGTTTGATGAACCTCCGCTGGACGGGGTCAGAAGAGTTGGACAGCAGCCAGGTGCCCGGTCGACAAATGTGGGAGATCCAGCTACTTCCACTGCTGCAGCACGTCGACATGTCCGGACGTCCTCAGATGCTTCGGTTATTGAGGCCTCGGCCGAGCTGCTCTATGGGCTGATACACGCGCGGTACATAACGTCACGGCCTGGTATACAACAAATGCTCGAAAAATACGAACTGTCACATTTTGGCCACTGTCCACGGGTGTACTGCGCGGGGGCAAGAGTGCTTCCTGTCGGTCGCACAGACACTCCTGGCCAAGAGACAGTCAAGCTCTTCTGCCCCAGCTGTCTAGACGTGTACACTCCACCAAATTCAAGATTTCAGGCCGTTGATGGGGCCTTCTTCGGGACCACCTTTGGCTGCTTGTTTTTCATGACATTCCCCGAGCTTGACATAAGCCCGCAAACAAAGAATGGAAGGCTGGGAAGGGGTAGTGTGGGGATGACGGAGGATGCAGAGAGCATGGTGGAGGGGAACAACCCCTCGGGCATGACCATCAGTCGAAGTTCTAGCCTCACCCTACCGAATCCGCCAGGTGTTTTAAGTCAAGCCCAGGCAAACAAAGATGAGCGGGCTGCAGCTGCGGCGGCTGCAATGGCAGCTTTACCGCCACAGCCAACAACAATCAACGGCATGGCAACAAGTAACCTTGCGCCAGGGCTGGGCAAAGGCAAAATCTACGAGCCAAAAATCTATGGATTCAAGGTCAGCGAGCGGGCAAAAGGTGGGCCAAGGATGAAATGGCTACGCAATAAACCTTTGGATATCAATGAGTTGGATGAGTCACGAATATGGCACGAACGGTATGGTGGCAATGTAGATGGAGATCCAGTAGAAGAAGGCGAGGAGGTAGGAGATGAAAATGGTGATGTTGTCATGGCGAGTCAGACCCAGCCCACAAAAACGAAAAGGAGGAACGGCGTCGGCAAGACGAAGCAGAGGAGAAGAACAGGTGACGGTGGGGTCTCAGTTCCGGCTGAGGGAGATGTGGGATGAGCACAACATATTTGGACCGCTGACTACGTGCGTGGTCTTCCCCTCGCAGAACGGTCAGCTGTTTTTCTCGCCTTTCTTTCAACTCCTCCATTTCATGAGCATCGAAGGCGTCAAGCTGGCATTGGTATTAGTGCCCTAATTTGAGAACGGGCTTTGATGGGCATAGACGAGCAACGTCTCACCGACGCTTGGTACAGAGATTGGCGAGATGTCTTCGCCTCGTTTAATGCACTGTGTTTGCTTGCTTCTTCTATTACGTTCCCTCTTCCTCACTCATGTAGTGTGATATTTTCCCATAGAGCACAAATCGAAAGGGATCACAGCAATGGTCGTGCAGACCGAGTGTATCCAAAGATATGAGCCTAGTTTATCGCGAAGCTACATACCCGTGAAGACATTGACTAGCTCCCTCCGCCTCGATATTAGGAACAGTACAGAGAAGAAAGGGCCTAGACTAAGCTGTCAAGTCGCCCACATGATCATTCTGGCGGTCGAATACCTGTCCTTTGAGCAGCCCTTCCTTCTCTTACTCGTAGTTTTCCGGTTTCTAGCTTTATCTGCACGCATCTCCACCAGCCATGCACTCTAAACCTAGTAACTCCCCAACCTCCTCTCCCTCCCCCCGCAAATCCTTCTCCCCAAACTCCGCACCTTACACTGGAATCCACTAAGCAGACCACCGCACTTTGGATCTCTCTCCAACATCTGTGCTCCATCTGGCGGAGGACTGGGCGGGCTTCTTGAGTATGTTCTGGTAATCTCTGCACATAAGGGTCGGAATTGTGCGGCAGGCAGTTGGCATGTTGGGTTGTTTGGGTAGACTCAGGCGCGTGACTGGCAGCTCGGCATATGGCTCATTCGGCCCTTTCTTTTGCTAGCAGACCTCTGCATGTGATTTCTGCGAAGGTTAATCCTGTTATACCACTGGAATCTCGACGATTCGCAACCTTCAGGCTCACGTGACTCGGCGCCGCCCTCACCCTCCGCCTTGCGCGAGCCGGGTGAGCCATCACCCACCCCAGGTGACCGGCCTCACCCTCGCTCACCCATGCTCACCTACCCTCACCCGCCCTCGCCCACCGCCGTCCGCTCGACCAATCGACTCCGGCTGCGCGGGTCCATTTCTGGCCCCCTGGTCAGCGCGGCCGCAATGGGCTCCCACGGCGGTGTCGTCCCTTTGTTGCACTGCACACGAAGGCAAGTCGGCTCTAAATATCATTACCAACCTCCTCTTCGTCAGGTACTCCGCCACCGATTCTTACCAGCAGCCCGAACCGGATGGAGGGAAAAGTCGTTCAAGAGCTGGATCGCCACCATCGCCGCAGAATTGATCCCAATCTCAGGCAGGACCGTAATCACAATGTTGTGCCCTCCCATTTCTCCTAACATATAGCTGTTCTGGTCGCGCTGAGTGGGTAGGCTGGGGGGTGGGGCTGGTCCAGCATGGCTTTCACGGAGGCCAGTTCCACCCCTATGGGGCAGATGTAGGCCACCGTGTAGTCGCGATGTGAGAGAGGCATGATCATGCAGAGCCAGCGGGAGTTAACAGGTGGTCATTAAATCGGTTGCTGCAGTGATAGAGGTATCCGATGGATCAGAGAGAGTCAGGCTGAGGTTCGATCGTAGGGCGGGAATGTCTACGGTGGTGGTGCGGTGAACTGAGGTTCGAATACATACGTACTGTGGCAATATGGCGTTAATTGGTGGATGATCTTATTGCGCGACGCGTTTAAAAAGAGTGTGTAAAGTGTTGTCTGGTGCGCTTACATTAGTGCCCCCGACAACCTCCTACCATCCATTTCTTACTCGTGCGTCTGAACGTACAATGTTGTCTCAGAGAGCTGCTCCTCGTTGAGTCTAACAGGAAATAACTAATGTGTTTGGCTTTTTTGAAGCGGTAGTCGCAGGCTACAACCCTCTAACTCTGTCCTCCAGCTTCTCCAGCTCACAGACAACATCCTGATAGAAACCTTCCTGAAGTTTAGACTGCTTTAAATCAAAATCACACCCAAAGTCACAATGTACACACTTCCTTGTAACCTCAGCATACTTAGGTGACCCAATGTGAGCTGAGACTTGCCGGCTGAGTCGGTCAGCTGTGAAGTATTCGGTGTTGCCTGGATGCGAGCTGTCTACGTCTCGATTAATAACCATATCTGAAAGCGGCCGCTGATAGGCGATCTCGAGCAGCATCTTTCCAAGGCCGAAGAGCAGCTGATTGCGAACAATAGCGGGGCTCGGCATGGTCTGAGCTCGAACGATGGGACTGTGAGGTCCGCGAATCTGCGCAGAAACGTATGCTTCTGGGAGTGAAGCATCGTTATCATCTTCGCCATCCTTTGATGTGACAACCACGTCTCGACTGCTGATGGAGTTTCTCACCCAGGGAGTAGTATGAAATTGTAGGATTGCGGTTGCAAGTCTCTTTGCTAACCGAATCTTTTGGCCTAGGGATAGGATAGATCTCGGTGATGTGGATTGCTGAGGGGCTTGCAGTACTGTGTAGAGGGATGTGAGTCCGGGCTTTGACTTCCTCGTAACAGCTTGCCACTTTGCGTCCACGTACAAAAGGTGTTTTGAAAAGCCTGAAAGCTCCAAGTAGCCTATAGCGATACTACTTGGCTGAGTCTGGCCGATGAATTTTTGAAGATGAGTGCAGAAATTGTTGTTTGTACACAAATTGATCAGTGGTGGGCTAATGTTCTCTTCATCGCTCTTGACTTTGGTCGACTCGTCATTCTGACACTGGAACCTGAGAACTTTCTTTTTGGTTTTGGTCTTCCCTTTGCTGTTCACATCTACACCGGCCTCTTCTGTATCAAAGTCTCGCAAGGCTCGTTTCAAGGATGCCTGGGTCTGGAGCAGGCTTCCTTCGCCGGTCGTGGCGGACTCTAACCTGCCGGTCATGCGCGACTCAACGGTGAGCCAGGTCGATTTGTCCCCCAGTGGCGATGGTTCCAAACTCAACTGGCTGAAGGCAATGTTGAACCGAATTTGTGCAGGATTGCAACAGACCGGCTCGAGGCTGAGGTGTGCCTGGTGGTCGGTATGCTTGGTACATGCAGAGCCGAGGGCTTGGTAGAGATCGTCGGCGGTCTCCTTAACCCTCGAGAACTGTGACACTTGCTTTCGGATGTGGAGAGGACATGCATTCCTCGATGCCTTCGTTGGCCGGCTCTGTGTGAGATCAACGAGGGAGACAAAGTCCCTCGTCCTCTCGGTTAAAGCATCCAGTGAAGTCTCGATATTGGAATTCTTGAATGCGAGCTTGATACGTTTCCTGATGTGCTTGGAGTCGTCACTGGGTATCTCAAGCTCGCCGAGTTTGGTCCTGATGGCTGCGAGCGCTTCGCTTACCAGCCAAATAGAGGCTTCAAATGCATCGCGGGCATCCCCAAGGCGTCTCACATACTCCTGAGCTACCTCGACATCGCGCCAGCTAGGGTGGGCCTCATCAGTCAACATCTGACGAGCATGTTCATCGTCGTCGAGGCAGTCTGCTAGCAAGCGCTCATGAGCCTTTCGGAAAATGAGCTCCTGGATGCGAAGTGTCTTCAAGTGTGTCTTAAGGATGGAACTGCAATTTCTGAATGTTCGTATACATGCCGCAGTATCTCGGTAGTCTTCGAAGGCAGAGATGACCAGGGGTGCAATCGCGAGTATGATGCCCACAGCCTCAGCCATAGTCAACGTGAGGATTCCACGGCCGTTGACTTTGCACAGATCCAAAGTTCTCCAATGCTGTCTCGCGCGTATGGAACAGAGATCGTACTTTGAATCACTGTCCTGCTCTGCGAGTGAGAAGCGCCGTTGCAATCTGCGTCTTACAGGATTCGAAGCTCGCAAACCCGCAGGTGAGCCCCCCCCTACACAGCCTCCTGCAGGCCATTTCGGTACAAGACATGTAGCAAAGCTGATTGGGCTGATGTATGCGGAGTCGGTTGCTTAGCCCCCGGCATCTCCATGTCCCGCGACGCCTCGTTCTGTCTCGACGCAGAAGTCTGCCGCCGCAGCCTTGTATTCAGACGTAAGCGATGATTCTTGCTCCGTCGCAGTCTCTCGCACGGTTCGCCGCAGGGAGACTGTTGTTCGCTGAGTGAGAATGGAGCGGGTAGAGAAACATATCGCAAGCATTGCCCCACTTCGAGATCCACTCGCGGAGTGGTTACAGACAAGTCAGACCATCCCCAAACAGCGCGTAAACGAGACCTCGACAGTAAGGGAGCACTTGCTGGATCATGAAGCCGGATTTATGACTCTACTCTACACGTTGTGCTCAGAGCAGTTGCAACAACTCGGCAAGGCTGTCGAGGGTCGAAAATGGGCACGAGCGCGTCGAGAGGGCCGCATGCGCGACACGCGGGCCAAATTCTCGCTCTTTGGTGACTGCATCGAGGGCGGGAAGCTAGAGTCCTGCCTGAGCACCGACGATGATCTTCGAAACGGCGTCCTCACCTTGTTGTTTGATATTGGCAAGCTCTTAAGCATTGGTAAATACTCCTCGTGTCCGCCGCAGCTCCCGAGACTCACCATGTTTGACTAGATCTTTTCAGGCTTCACCTTGATAATGTAAAGGGTCTTTCTGAGCTCGCTCAACAGCCGACCACTTCACAGCTGAGAACAGTCGTGGCCCAGGCAAAGCAGGTTCTCGAAGCAGAGAGTAGTGACACTGACGCTACAGTGGTGTCCAGCAGCGAGGATGGCGTCAAAAGCGACACACAGGATAGCAACAAGACTCTTGTCAAAGCTGTTCTTCGTCCCATGAGCACAAGCGTGGATCTGCTCCTGAGTTTAACACCTACCCTTGAACAGACCTATCGAAACAAACATCGATCAACGCGCAAACCCAAAAAGCATCAACCAGGCATTGCAGTGACCACGGCTGCTCTACATTACGTGCACTATGTCGCATCAAAGTTCCCTCTCGCAGATAATCTGCTTGTCGAGCGCCTTGGGGAAGCCAGTTGGCAAAGACACGAGCGGTTGCGAGCAATTGAGCGAAATGAGCCTCTTGGCGAAGCGCTGCCTCTCCCCGCCAAATCAGTATTTCGGCCAGTTTCAATATTCAAGGACTCAGCCTTGGGAAGTTCTTTACCCGCTGAATCAGAACGAGCGCCTTCGCAGGCTTCTCACTCATCGTTCGTATCATGTGAGGGGGATCATGAAAAAGGGCACTTCAAGGTGCCGAAGCTACCTGCTGACGCTTCTTACGGACAGCCCTTCACGTGTCCATACTGCGAGAAGTTGAGGTCAAGCATCAACTGCCGCGTTGATTGGAAGTAAGTTGAGCATAGCCCTCTTGATCCCGCCTTGCTGACCATGAAGGATGCACGTTTTTGCGGATCTCCAGGCGTACATCTGTACCTCGAGCAGCTGTCCTGAGATGCTGAAAACGTTTCCTAGCAGGAAATCTTGGTTCGAGCACGAAACTACCTACCATATGACCTTACAGCAGTTGAATTGTCAACTATGTGCGGCCGTGTATCACGATGAGAAGAGCTTTCTGGACCACGCGGTCTCCGTTCATCACATCCTCTTCAACAGCGCGGGTACAAAGGCCGCCCTCCTCTCTACCGCAACCGTCTCGGTGCTAGCACCGGCTGAGAGTCTGAAGTGCCCTTTATGTTCTGAAACAGGCTTTTCCAGACATCGTCAATATGCAACGCACCTAGGCAAGCATTTGGAATCCATCAGCCTTGCAAGTCTTCCGCAATACGCATTGAGCGATGAAGAGGATGCTTTATCGTCTTCAGAGGCGGCTATGACAGAACAGTCTTCAACACATTTGACCCGTCGAGGCAACTGGTTGCCGGAAGAGGATATTGCCCTGGCCCAGCTTGTAAGTTCTATAAGTTCTTCAGGGCCGATTAACTGGGTCCGTATTGCACATAACATGCAACATCGAACCCCTAAACAATGTCGTGAGAGGTACCATCAACATCTCAATCCTGGCCTTAACCGCGAGCCTATCACCGTGGAGGAAGAGCTTATCAAGCAGCTTGAGGACAAAACGGGCAAGCGTTGGACTGAAATAGCCCAGAAACTGGGTAACTGCTGCGAAACAACGAAGCAAAGTCCACCCGGAACCTCATCAATGGACAATTTTTCTGATCAGAAAGACGGTCTGTCAGCAGAGCTGTCGCAGACATCATCACTGGAGCTTTCAGGCATGCCGACTAGCCAAGCTAAATTGCGGGATGTCTTCCCCGACCTACAACCAGAGTATCATGAACAGCCCAAGGAGGTTGAGACGATACAGGCGAATCGAAGGAATTTGGTGGCAGATCGATTACAGGCTGCACAGCAAGATCGCCTCCCATCAAATACGCTGTCTTCGAATCGAAGGGAGAAGTCGCCGTTCAAGCAAAATTCACCTCTCAACCCGTCCCGGCCGGAGAAGGTGTTACAGACGCCAGCTCTGCAAAAGTCCAGCACGTTGATCTCGTCAAGGGAATTGATGTTGGACGAGGGAGACTTAAATGAAGTGAACACGCCCGGCTCGAGCAAATTGATGTCGCCGTCGGACTCGATGTTGTCTGAGCAGGGCATCGAAGTGCCGGAAGTGCCCCTTTTCGGAGATACAACAAAACGAGCGGATCAAGATGAAGTCGATTCCGGCTTAGCCGGGCCCGAAACTCGACATTCGCAAAGCCATAACGGATCTAACGGCCATATGCACTCTCATACGAATTCGTGGAACGATCGGGGCCACGCGGCGCCGCTCAATCATCACCCGCACGGGCGCCTCCTTGAACAGTCCGAAACCATGCTAAGGGAGGCGCTACAGCGCGACAGTCAGCTACACGACACCCCACACCGATCTTGGGACGTTCCTACCCGGTCAGAGGGGGATTCAGGAGACGGAGAGCAATACAGTCACTACAGTCAAGATGGTACGCCTGCCCAGCAAATAAGCCAAGCCAGCCCCCACGGTGGTATGATGGCCCACACGCCGCAGATGGGTCATACCATGATGGGTCCTGGACAGATACAGCAACTCATGCTACAACGGCAGCAGTCAAATCTGGCTCGGCAAAGCATGCACCCGAATATGCCGAATAGTGGACAGCAATACTCCCAAGATCAGATCGCTCACATGCAGGCGCAGCAGCATGCCCGGATGGCTGCTCAACAAGCAGCGCTCCATCTCCAACAACAACAACAACAACAACAACAACAACAACAACTTCATCAGTCGCAACAAGGCGGAAATCAAGTCCACTCAGGCGGTCAGACTCCGGCTCAAACCCAGGCAGCCTATCAAGCCGCATTGGTGGCATCCCAGAAGAATCAGATGGTACAGGCAGTGAATCAACAAGGGATGCAGCAAGGGTTACCGCCTCAACAACACGCCGCCCAGTTACAACATCAAGCCTCTATGCAGCAACAGCAGCTCGCCCAAAATCAAGGACAGAACCACCAGCTTCCCAATGGCACGTCGCCGCAACACCTGCAACATCTGCAACACCAGCAGCTTCAGCGCGCCCAACAAATGCATGACTCATTGATGGCTGGTAATCATGTTTACGCCCAACAGTACAGACAGCGCTTCCAGCAGCTCTTCAAGCAGCACATGGGGCCGTTGATGCAACAAGTGGTCGGAGATCAGAGCAGAATCCCTCCGCAGCAGATCGAGAACCTGAAGAGGCAGGTCAACCATAGGGCTATGTTTGAGGTGCAGGAGCTGATGGGGAGGCAGCAGCAAGTGCGTGCGCAGATGGGTGCTGGCGGACTAGTGGGCGGAGCACCAAAACCTGGCGATGATGTAGCAGATGCTAGCGCAGCAACAAGCGCATAACATGCTCCAATATCAGCAACATTTACAGCAGATGCAACAACAGGGACATCAAGGGCCTATGATGTCTGGAGTGCCTGGGGCCGGTGTGATCCCGAAATGAGAGTTAGGGGTGGTTATGAAAGGCCTGGAGGGATTTTGACATCATGGCGTTCGATTGGAGATCAAGGGTTTTCGGGAATTCAATCCTCGCTATCTCTACACCGCAAACCTGGATTCGGAGTTTGCCTGCTGATCACGTTCCCAAGGGTGGAGAAAATCTGGGATGTCTAATGTCTTTACGAGGACGAATGGCTAAGGACTTGGCCTCGCTAAGGAATTTTGTAATTCGGCCGTGCCTTTGTTTAGATCACCTTTCGCAAGAAGCAAGAACGAAGTGTCGTACATGGACAGACGCCTTGTTGCAGGAGATCATACTCAAAGCCAACAGTGTCGAGACCGGCGGCGACCAGACAGCACGGACCATGAGAAGCTCTGGTGGAAGAGGTCTCCAGAATCTGCAAATCCTTGGATGCGGCCGTTTCGGATGATCTGACTGATCAGGCTCAGGATGACGTCCCTGGTCCAGTTCAGCAACCCCAGCACGGTCCAGACGAAGACGGAGGAAACAAGACAGAACATAGTCACTTGAGCGGAGCAGAAGGAAGAACAAGTTCTGGGCGAAATATTCCTAACAGTACTGAGTACATTTGAGGGCTCGAGAGTCGACTCGGTCGAATAGAGTCTTTGTTCAAATTGTCAGGTCTGATGGCAGAAAACGAGACAGAGTCAAGAGACTCCCTTAATGTCGAGGGGCGCCTCGCCAACAGAACGACCTCCGATCCTACTGACGATCACACGAACTCCAATGAGGCGGCATCACGGGATACCAGCTCGCGCAAAGACAGTTCTACTGCGAAAGGTGCCAAGTACATCAACGCTCTCGAGAATCGACTTGGGCGCATGGAATCTTTGCTGAAGACTTCAGGCCTTTTATCAGATGAAGGTGGTGTTGAAGCAGATAGGAACACTCTGGAGCAACGGATTGGCTGATAAAGGAGAATCATCGAATGCCACCAGCTCCAGACGAAGTCTTTCTGAAAAGAAGCAACGTCCGGCTCCTCTGATTTACAAGCTCGTACAGCTGAAGGCTCTATAACAGAAGGCACAGAAGTAACATTGCTTGGCAACCACTTCTATCAAGGACTCGAAGTAATGTTCGGTGATATTGAGGCCACAACTACGACCTTTGGGGCGATATATGCTTGAATTGCATTGCGCCTCCTGCCTTTCAGGCAAGCGCAGTGGAGATCTTGTTCAGGCACGAGCACCCCTTGTACTCCAGCAATCGAGCCCGTTCCAGGGCAACCCCAGTCGTTTTCATATACG
>Ga0335075_10018308_pt1 | contig 10382 bp, 10 predicted proteins | sample Lox_Sample_24_FD_206723 | JGI IMG/M metagenome (GOLD analysis project Ga0335075, IMG submission 206723) | Soil microbial communities from Loxahatchee National Wildlife Refuge, Florida, United States - Lox_Sample_2.4 | ecosystem: Environmental > Terrestrial > Soil > Wetlands | place: USA... | reverse complement strand
CTCCTCGCCCGAGCCGCCTCGCCTGGCGCTGGTCGGCGACCGGTCTGAATCGGTCCGGGCGCACGCGAAGATCCCGGTCCTCATCGATGCCCTGGCCGCCCGGACCGGCCCGGCTATCGAGGTCTACTGGCTGCGCAGCACGGACATCACCGGCCCCTACGACGTGGCCGGCTTCGACGGCGTCTGGGTCGTCCCCGGCAGCCCCTACCTGAACCTCGACGGCGCGCTCGCCGCGATCCGGGCGGCCCGCACCAGCCGGATCCCCCTGCTCGGCACCTGCGGCGGGTTCCAGCACCTGCTGCTCGAGTTCGCCCGGGACGTCTGCGGGCTGACGGCGGTGGAGCACGCTGAGGAGAACGCGGACGCCGCCGAGCCACTGATCGTCCCGCTGGAGTGTTCGCTGTACGGCCAGGAATCCACGGTCGTGATCGCGCCGGGGACGGTCGCCGCCACGGTGATGGGCCCGGGGCCGACGACGGAACGGTACTTCTGTGGTTACGGGCCGAACGCCGACTACCTGGAGATCCTGCAGAGCCACGGGCTGGTCTTCAGCGGACGGGACGAGCGCGGGCAGGTACGCGTGGCCGAGCTGCCGGATCACCCGTTCTGCGTGGGCTCGCTGTTCCAGCCGGAGCTGTCGTCGGACCCGACCTGGGTCCATCCGCTTATCGCCGCGTTCGCGGCGGCGGTGCGCTGGCACGCCGCGGCCGCGCTGGCCGGGGTGGCCGGGGTGGCCGGGGCCTGAGCGCCCGGCCGCACGGGCCGGCGGCCGCTTCAGGTCACCCGTGAACGACGACGCAGATCACTTCAACCGCGTTGTTGCCGTAGCCGAGCCGGTTCCACGCTGGCACCTCAGGCTGGGTGTTACCGGCCACGTCGGTCGCCCGGGCGCGCAGGGTGTGCCGTCCGGCCCCGGTCGCCTGCCAGTCGAAGCGCCAGTCCTGCCATTGGTACGGGCCCGCCGGGGGCGCGAGCCTGGCGCGGTGCCAGTCGCCTTCGCCGGTCAGGCTGACCTCGACCCTGGTCACCGGGCCGGTGCCGCTCCAGGCCTTGCCGCGGACGGTGTGGGTGCCGGCCGGGATCTGCGCGTGCGGGGCGGGATCAGTGATCTGCGCCCGGGGCCGCATCAACGTCACCGGCTCGGCGGGCCGGCCGGGCCACTCGTACATGTAGTGGTGGCTCTGGAACTCACCGTGATACGGCTCGGTGGTGACGTCGATCCGCTTGAGCCACTTGACGGACGCCACCCCGTAGTACTGGGGCACGATCATCCGGAACGGAGCGCCGTGGTCGCGGTTAAGCGGCAGGCCGTTCATTTCGTAGGCGATCAAAATACCGGCGGCCGGGTCGGCCGCGTAAGCGTAGGCCAGTGAGCGGGCGAAGCCGATGTCCTCGTACTGGTAGTAGCGGCCGTGATCGGCCCCCTCGAACACGACCTCGACGGCGTCATCCGCCGGCCGGGCCTGCGCCAGGACCTGGTGCAGCAACGCGCCGGTCCACCGGGCGGTCGAGACCGCATAGTTGCCCCACGGCTCGCCGACCGGCAGCGGCGCCTGCGCCAGCCGGCCGTTGCCCGCGCACTCCATCGTGACCGCCTGCTCAACCGCGGGCATGGCGCGCAGATCGTCCAGGCTCAGCGTCAGCGCGTTGCCAACCGCGCCGCCGACCGCCAGGACCTGGTCGTGCGCCGGAAGCGGAAAATTGCTGCGCACATAGTGCAACTCGGTTGGGGTGATGTCCCCGGTCAGCGCCTCCGGTGGCGCCTCCGCATTGAACGGCTCCGGCGAGACCATCGTCAGCGCGGCACGCGATCGCCACAAGCTGTCCGCCATCGCCACGCCTCCAGCTGCCCGGTGCGGCTCCTTACGGACCCGGCGAGCGGCACGCGGCATCGGCCCCAGCTCCCGGGCTCCGGGCGCCAGTTCACCAGCCATGGGCCAGATCCACCTCACCCACCCGGGGTGAGGCTGGTCGCCAGGCGGTTATCCTCGACGGCGTGGACCGCGACATCCGCGACGCCGGGAATTCGCTGATCGACGGCGTGGCCAAGGCCTGGGATCAGCTTGTCCAGCAGATCGACGAGTTCCTCGGCTGGTCGCCGGGGCCGGTGCCCACCGTGCGCCGGCCGTCGGCCATGGCCGACGGCGAGCTGCGCGCAGCCCTGCGCGCCGTCGCCGGGGGCCTGGCCGGTGCCGTCGACCCGGAGCGGCGGGTGAGCGTTCCGGCCGGGAATGATCCCCGGTGGCGCTTTAATCTCCCGGCCGCCGTGCAGACGCACGTGCCTGCCATGTTCGCCGAGGCATCCGACGCGTTCAGCCTCGCGGTCACCGGCCTGGACGATCATGCCTCCCCGGCCACCCTGGCCGCGGTCGGCCGCCTGGCCGAGGCCCTGGCACGAACCCGGTGGCTGCTTGAGCCGTCCGACGCCAGGCAGCGCCAGGAACGCGGCTACGCCCTGGCCGCGGCGGCGATTGCCCGCCTGCGGGTCATCAGCGACCGCGGCGAGGAGGCCGGTGATGCCGACCACGCCGGCCTGGCGGGCGAGATCGCGGACCGGGTCGCCACCATGGACGCGAGGCTGGCCGAGCTCATGGCGGCTGACGGGCTGCAGGCGCTGCGGGTGCCGAAGCGCGCCCAGCTACTGCAGGGATACCTGCCGGATGGCGTCGAGCTTTTCGCGCTGTTCTCCGCGGCCGACCCGCGCGCGGCCATCACGCCGTCCGCGCTCTTCTACAGCGAGCCAGGCGCCGGCGACGCGCTGCGGGACTTCCAGCGGCTGCACCTGACCCGGGCGTACTGGCTCGCCCAGGCGATCACCCTGTACGCGGACATGTGCCAGGTCGCTGCCCCCGTTCTCGGGCGCGGTGACTGGGAACAGACCATCGCCACGGCCGGCACCAGGTTCCGCCCGCTGTGCCAGGAGGCGGGCCGGCGGTACCGGCAGCGCCTGCAGCGCGGCCTGCACCCCGGCCTGTAGGCCTGCACCCCGGCCCGTAGCGAGTCAGAGAGTCAGAGCACGGGCAGATACCGGTCCAGCTCGAACTCGGTGACCTGGCGGCGGTATTCCTGCCATTCGGTGCGCTTGTTCCGCAGGAAGAAGTCGAAGACCTGCTCGCCGAGCGTCTCGGCGACCAGCTCGCTGCGTTCCATCACGTTGCACGCGTCCGACAGGCTCTGCGGCAGCGGGGCGATGCCGAGCGCACGCCGCTCGGCATCGGTCAGCGCCCACACGTCGTCCTCGGCGCCGGGCGGCAGCTCGTAGTCGGCCTCTATCCCCTTCAGCCCGGCCGCGAGGATCACCGCGAAGGCCAGGTACGGATTGCAGGCTGAGTCGATCGAGCGGAACTCGATCCGGGTGGCGTTCCCCTTCTGCGGCTTGTACATGGGCACCCGGACCAAGGCTGACCGGTTGTTGTGCCCCCAGCAGATGTAGGCGGGTGCCTCACCGCCCAGCCCCGCGATCCGCTCGTCCCCGCCCCAGAGCCGCTTGTACGAGTTGACCCACTGGTTGCACACCGCGGTGATCTCCGCCGCATGGGTCAGCAGGCCGGCGATGAACGCCCGGCCCAGTTTGGACAGCTGGAACTCGGCACCCGGCTCGTAGAACACGTTGCGGTCGCCCTCGAACAGCGACATGTGCGTGTGCATGCCCGACCCCGGATGCTCGCTGAACGGCTTGGGCATGAACGAGGCGTAGACCCCCTGGTCGAGCGCGACCTCCTTCATCGCCAGCCGGAATGACATCACGTTGTCGGCCGTGGTCAGCGCGTCGGCGTAACGCAGGTCGATCTCCTGCTGGCCCGGCGCCCCCTCGTGGTGGCTGAACTCGACCGAGATCCCCATGCTCTCCAGCATGTCGATCGCGCTGCGCCGGAAGTCGTGCGCGATGTTGTGCGGGGTGTGGTCGAAGTAACCGCCGTTGTCGATCGGCCGCGGCTTCATCCCGGGCTCGGGTTTCTCGCACAGCAGGAAGAACTCGATCTCGGGATGGGTGTAGAAGCTGAATCCCAGGTTGGCGGCGCGGCCGAGCGCGCGCTTGAGCACATGACGCGGGTCGGCGTAGGAGGGCGTCCCGTCCGGCATCAGGATGTCGCAGAACATCCGGCCGACCGCCGCCTCGCCGCGCAGCGGCATGAGCTGGAACGTCGACGGGTCCGGTTTGGCGATCATGTCCGCCTCGTACACCCGGGCGAAGCCCTCGACCGCGGATCCGTCGAAGCCGATGCCCTCGGCGAACGCACCCTCGAGCTCGCCCGGGGCGACCGCCACCGACTTCAGGTATCCGAGCACGTCCGTGAACCACAGCCGGACAAAGCGGACATCGCGGTCCTCGAGCGTGCGCAGCACGAACTCTTCTTGCCTGTCCACGGCGCCAGTCTGCCCCGCCCGTGTTTCCGGGACGTTAACGCCCCCGGGCAGCTCACACCGTTACTTCGCCGGGCGCGGCTTCCGTCTGCACGCGCAAGTGCTCGTGGCCCCACAGGCGGATCGCCTCAACGACCGGGACGACGCTCCGGCCGTGCTCGGACAGCATGTACTCGACCCTCGGCGGCACCTCGGGGTAGACGGCGCGCAGCACCAGCCCGTCGTGCTCCAGCTGGCGCAGTGACGCGGTCAGCACCTTGTGGGTAACCGCTGGCATCAGGCGCTGCAGGTCGGAGAACCGTTGCGTGCCGGTGGCCAGCCAGTAAAGGACGATCACGTTCCACTTGCCGCCGATGACATTCAGCGCCGCGGTCAGCGGACACGGGCGCTCCCCGTCCATTGGATCGGTTCCGGCCATGGGCTCTCGGTTTCCTCGCGGTGCGTCGGTGTCCGGAAAGTGCGTTCTTGCCCGGTGATGTCGCCGGTCAACACAATAGGCCGACGTAACGACATCGGGAGGAATGCAACATGGCCGCCGTCATCGAGGTGCGCACCTATCGGACCCAGCCCGGGCAGCGGGACAAGCTCATCAAGCTCCTGCGGACCCGCGCCGTGCCGGTGCACCGGGAACTGGGAATGCGGATCCTCGGGCCGTTCCCATCGGTGGACGACCCGGACACGTTCGTGTGGCTGCGGGCGTTCCCCGATGCCGCCAGCCGTGACCTCATGAAGGAGGCCTTCTATGGCGGCAGGCTCTGGCTCGAGGAACTGGAGCCGCTCATGATGCCGTTGATCGCCGAGTACGGTGCCATCCTGGTCGAGGACACGGCTGACCTGTGGGGGCGCTGGCCGGAGCCGTCCGCATGACCGGCGGGCAGGCCGTCATCGTCGACGGGCTGGCCTCGCTGCCGCTTGAGCAGTCCCGGCCGTCCATCTACGACCGGCCCATCGGGCTCCGGCTGCTGTACCAGGACCCGGACAGCGGCGCCGAGCACTACCTGATCCGGTATCCGGCCGGGCTGCGCGCGCAGCGGCACCGGCACTCCGCGGCCCACACGATGATCGTGCTCGAAGGCCGCCTCCTGGCTAACGAGACGGTAGTCGGGCCCGGTGCGTACGCCCACTTCCCGGCGGGCACCGTCATGCATCACGCGCCGGCCGATGACGCACCGTGCCTGTTCGTCACGATCTTCCACGGCCTGTTCGACGTCCAGGCAGCCGAGTGAGCCTGGATGGCTGCCCGCCGCCCAGGCCACGTCGAACCTTCAAGAGGATTCACGACCACAGGCCATGTTGTCAGGGTACCTTGACAATAAGCGGTGTCAAGGTACCCTGACACTATGACCGATCGAAAGGCTCCAGCCGCACTGGCGGCGCAGGTGACCGACAAGGACCCCGCCGTAGGACTGAGGGCCGTGCTTGAGCTACGCCGGCTGCTTGAGGAACTCGAGCGCCTGCATGTCGACAACGCCAGGGCCGAGGGCTGGTCGTGGCAGGCGATCGCCGAGGCACTCCAGGTCAGCCGCCAGTCGGTTCACGAGAAGCACGCCGCCCGGCGCAAGGTCACCGGATTGGAGAAGACCCATGACTGAGGTAACGACCATCTACGACCGCTTCACCCCCCTGGCCAAGCGGGCGATCGTCGGGGCCAGGGATGCAGCCGTGTTCCTCGGCCATGACTTCATCGGTACCGAGCATTTGCTCATCGGCTTGGCCCTGACCGCCGGGCTGGCGAGCGAAGCATTGCGAGCGCACGGTGCCGAACTGACCGCTTTGCAATCCGAGGCGGCACACCGGATGAGCGCCCGCGGCGTTGCCGCAACGCATGGGCAGGCGGCTGCCGACGCGCTGTCTACGCTGGGGATCGACGTCGGCGAGATCCGACGACGAGCCGATGCATCTTTCGGCACGGGGTCGTTCCAGTTCCCTCGCCCAGCGTTCTCACTGTCGGCCAAGCAGGCGGTAAAGGCCTCGCTTGAGCAGGCCCGAGCAGCCGGGCAAGAGCAAATCGGCACCGAGCATCTCCTGCTTGGCGTCCTCGCGGCCGAAGGTGATCCGGCGATCCAAGTGCTCACAGCGCTGGGCATCGATGTGGCTGCGCTGCGCCAGACGGCGCTGAGCCGCCTGCTGGAAGGCTGACGTGGGCCCACGGAGGGCCGACGCAGGCACCAACGGAAGGCTGACGCAGGCCCCAACTGAAGGCCGACGCGGGCATTAACGGAAGGTCGGCTGATAGGCCTTGGCTGATAGGCCCTTGGCCAGCGCTGGCCGCACTGCTCGCCGCCGCCCACCGCGTCGGCCCAACGCTGCGCGATGCTTCCGCCGTCTTCCGGGCTCTGACGGAACACACACGGCACTGGCGACCAAACGAAGGCTGGTATTCGAAAATAATCACGATATAAGTTCATAGTGTGGTATTCTATGCGTACAGGTAATCGATGGATCATCTTGTTGGGAGTGACCGGCAACGGAATCAGGCGGGCGGAACGGCGAGCCACGCGGCGGTGGAATGCCGTGCGGCGGCGTCCCTGGCGCTCCGGGTCAGCACCCGGATGGCGATTCCGGCGCTGACTGCAGCGACCTGTACCTCTGGGACGACGAACTCGCGGCCGGAGACGTGCTGACTCCCGCGCAGATCATTGCCCTGACCAAGGCCGACGGCGCCTGGGACGGCGAGGACGAGGATGACCCGGCCTGGTGTTCGGGCGCGGACGCGGATGAAGCCGCGCGGGCCGGGGCCGGCGCCGGGATAGCCGGGGCGTGGGATGCCGGGATAACCGAGGCGTGGGACGCTGGGTTTACCCATGGCGTGCCTGGCCAGCCGGGGCCCGGGTTTGCCGCCGGAGGCGTGCTGGACCGGATGCTGCCCGGCCGGGAACTCGCCGCCTTCACCGGCACCGCGCTCGGCAACGGTCTGGACCGGCTGAGCGACACCGAGCTGATCGGATTCCTGGGTGCGGCCCGGCGGAACACCTCCTGGCAGCAAGCTGCCGAGCTGGTCGCGATCGCGGACCTGGAGCAGCGGCGGGCCGACACCGACGGCGCTCCCGGGGAGCACGTCGCCGACGAGGTCGCCGCCGCGCTCACCCTGACCCACCGCGCCGCCGAGTCGCTGCTGGCTCTGGCCAGCGGGGTCATGCGGCTCTCACAGGTGCCTGCGGCGCTGGCCGCGGGTGTGATCGACCTGCGCCGGGCGGAGGTGTTCGCCCGCGAATTGCTCCCGCTCGATGACGAACTGGCGGTGCGGGCCGAGACGATGGTGATGCCCCGCGCCCCGGAGTTGACCACCGGCCAGCTGGCCTGCGCGCTGCAGCGGGCCGTCGCGGCTGTGGACCCAGCCGCTGCGGAGCGCCGGAAGAAGCGGTCGGAGCAAGACGCCCGGGTGGAGGCGTGGACCGAACCGGGCCGCGGCACCGCCACCCTGGCCGGGCGCGACCTGCCCACCGCCGAGGTGATCGCCGCCGACCAGCGGCTGACGGCCGCCGCCCGGTGGCTCAAAGCCAACGGCGCCGGCGGCACCATGGACTGGCTGCGCTCCCGGGCCTACCTAGCCTTCATGAACGGCTACTGCCTCCAGGACATCCTGGCCAGTGTGGTCGCCAACGAGACAGGCGCCCACGACCAGCGCGACAGCCGCAGCCACGATGCAGCCAATGCGGACAGCGCGGCCAGCGCAGACAGCGCGGCAAACACAGGCAACGCGGCCGGCGCAGGCGCACATAGCACGGCAAACACAGGCGGCGCAGGTGGCGCGGCCGGCGCAGGCGGCGCGCAGGCCCCGGCCACCCTAGCCAACCCGGCCGTTCCGCCCGGCCTGGCCGCGCTGGCCGGCACGGTGAACCTGACCATGCCCGCGTTGGCGTGGCTTGGCCTGTGCGACGCGCCCGGGGAAGCCAACGGGTTCGGCGCCCTGGACGCCGGAACCTGCCGCGACCTGGCCAACGCCCTGGCCGCCAGCCCGGCCACCCGCTGGTGCGTGACCCTGACCGGCCCCGACGGCCGCGCCGTCGCCCACGGCTGCGCCCGGGCCGGGCCCGGGCCGCCCGGCACCGACCGGCGCTCCTGGCTCGCTACCGTCACGATCACCCCGATCGAAGCCGGGACCTGCGAACACCGCCGCGAGTCAGCCGGATACCAGCCCTCCCCCCGCCTGCGGCACATCATCAAGATCCGCAGCCCCCGGTGCGGCTTCCCCGGCTGCCGGCGACCCGCCGTCCACTGCGACGACGACCACACCATCCCGCACCACAAGGGCGGGAAGACCTGCGAATGCAACCTCCACCCGCTCTGCCGCCGGCATCACGAGGTCAAGCAGGCGCCCGGCTGGCACCTCGCTCAGCCCCACCCCGGTGAGCTGATCTGGACCCTGCCCAGCGGCAGACAGTACAGCGTCACCCAGGAGCCGTATCCGGGTTCGTCATGATCTTCCACGGGCCGTTGACGTCCAGGCAGCCGGGTGAGAACATCGCCTGTCCCCCGAAGGCCTGTCCCCCGGCATCCCCGCCCGGCCCGCCGGCGACCAGTCCGGCGCTGTGGAAGTCAGCTTGTTGCGACCCAGCAATCCAGCGTGGCGTTCGGACGCGGATGAAGCCGCGCGGGCGACGGCTCAGCGTACAAGCGATAACTACACAGGTCCCACGGACTTCGACGCTGTGATCACCAACCGGCGCGCCTACGGCTGACCCCGTCGGCGGGCTGGCCGGTCCAGCCCGGGTCCCGGCGCGGGCCGTAGCTGCCAGGCGCCGGGGTGCCGCGCCACCTCGTAGAGGGCGTCCATCTCACGGTCGTCCAGCAGCTGCGGCTGCCGGCGCAGCCATCGTCGTAACGCCCGCGGCGAGCGCAGCACGGCCACGTCGGCCGGCCCGCCCCGCTGGATGGTGAACCGCCGCGCGCCGACGAACACGATCGCAGGCTGGACCGGCACGTTGGACCCGGCGGCCCGGCCCAGGAGCCGCCGCGTGCGGCGGGCCTCGGCCCGGGACTTGCGCAGGTAGTCGACGGTGACCCGGCCTATCTTCATGCCGTACTCACCGACCCAGACGCTGCTGCCGGTCCTCTTGGTGTTCACCGTCACCACCCCGAACCGCCCGATCACCACATGGTCGATGTCGGCCCCAGCGCGTCCCACTGGTACGGCGTGCAAGACATGCCAGCGGTACCGGGCCGCCCAGCTATTGAGCTTCCGCCCTACCACCCGCTCACCGCGCGCACCGAACGCGAATGACACTGCCTGAGTGCGTATCCCGAGCAGCCACGCCGCGGTCACCAGCACCGGGTGCTCCGCCCATAGTTCCCGCGACCGGCCCCGGGCCGCCTCACCAGGTGAGTTGCTGGCCAGGTCATCCCACCGCGGATCGCGTACGACCCAGTGCTCAGCGGGCGCCGGGGATGGCCCAAATGCGCGTGGCACCGCGGGCCGATTAGCCGCCGCCGCTGGGGGCGAGGGCTCCGGCTTCGGTGCCGCGCGCGGTGGATCGGCAGGTGCCGCGAGTTCCGCGAGCGGACGAGGCGCTCTTGGCGGCGGGCCGGGCCGGTGTATCACCGCTTCGCGCAGGCGGCCGTCCTGTAAGAGCTGATCACATCCGGCCTGAACGGCCTGCCAGAACTCCGGTTCCAGCGCCGGTTGATGGAGTTCGAAACGACCCGTCCGCGGGTCACACCAGCCGACATCCAAGCCATCGCCGGAGATGTAGAGGCGCAACTGACCGTGGCGCTGCCAGACCCGGGACCGAAGTGGCGCCACGGTCATCCTGCCTTCCTTACCGCGACTCAAATGGCAGTGTATCTGGGGAGCTGATTACACCATCACCTTCGGTGAGCCTGGGCACCGCGAGCTCATCACGAAGCTGGCCAACGCGTCGTCCGCTGGCATGATCAGCCGGGCAGCAGCGCCGCTGGCCCGCCACACAGCGCGGCTAAGCTGGGCGCGTGCCTCAGATGCGGATCGCCATGGCCCAGGTCAACGCCACGGTCGGCGACCTGGACGGCAACTCAGACCTGATCGTCGCGTGGACCAG
>Ga0335075_10018307_pt1 | contig 10382 bp, 12 predicted proteins | sample Lox_Sample_24_FD_206723 | JGI IMG/M metagenome (GOLD analysis project Ga0335075, IMG submission 206723) | Soil microbial communities from Loxahatchee National Wildlife Refuge, Florida, United States - Lox_Sample_2.4 | ecosystem: Environmental > Terrestrial > Soil > Wetlands | place: USA... | reverse complement strand
AGGTGCAGCGGCAATTACTGCTGCCGACACGTTCGCTGGCATCTACCAGCTTGCCGGGCTGCGCCGTGTGGCGGAACAGATCTGGACTGGCATCGACGTGCTGATCGTGCCGACTTATCCGCGGCCTCGCCTCGTCGCCGAGGTGCAGGCCGATCCGATCGGCCCGAACAGTGAATTGGGCACGCATACGAACTTTGTGAATCTGCCAGGACTTTGCGCGCTAGTGCCTCTGCACGGAGGTTTTGACCGGTTGGACAGTGGGCTACCGCGGACTGGCGGCTTACCGCCACAGGAAAGCAGAAGCGGGTACGCGGCGTGGGTTTCGCTCTACTGGCGACATTCGGACGTGCAGAGGCGCGTCTAGCGCCACGCCGCCTCCGCCCGGCCGCGCCGACGCAACGATAGCGCGCGCAGCAGGATCGAGCCTGGCACCACCAAAGCGGGGATCAGCACATTCGGATACCCCAGCCGAAACCGGCAATGCCCATCGTCACGAGATTCAGCATCATCGCGAGCGATGTAGCGGTGCGTGACCAGCCTGTTGCGGCCGGCATCGGTTGCAGAAACACGGGCAGCGAGAAGATCGACTCGATCGCCACGCAGCCCATGAAGCCGCCGGGGGACGACGATCACCCAGCGATAGCGCGATTCCATGAGGTTTTTCTTTCGCTCTCGAGAAAGCTTTACGCGCCCGCTGCGGCCGCGGCCGGCCAGGGATCGGCCCAGGCGGGCAAGCGCATCAGATCATCGATCCAGCGCACGATGTTAGGAAAAGGTTCCAACGGAATATCGGATTCGCGACAGTAAGTCGCCATCGACGCCAGCTGGAAATCGGCGATGGTCAGTCTTCCGCAAGCAACGTGACGACGATCTTCGAGCTGCCCGTCCAGTACCGCGGCATATCTCATAAGATCGGGAAGGTGTGCCTCGTATTTTGATCTGTCGGGCGGACCTAGGCCGAAGGTGGCCTTGACGATGTGCTCGAAATAAAAGGCCGATACCGGCGGTGACCAGTGATGGTCGCACCAGGACAGCCAGCGCAACACTTCCACCTGTTCAGCCGGGTTATGCGCCGGCCACATATCCGAATGATACTTGATGCAAAGATAGGCCATGATTGCGGATGATTCCCACAACACCACGTCGCCATCCACCAAAGTGGGCACCTTCTTGTTGGGATTGAGCGCAACATAAGCCGGGCTCTGCCGTGCCTTCAGGTTGACCTCGATGCATTCGGCTTCAATGCCAAGATGCTTGAGTAAAGCGAGCACGCGACGCGGTGCCTGCGCCTTGATCCAATAGACTTTCATCGCGATTCTCCCTTCGTGAAGTGTCGTTGATTGCTACGCGCGGCCTGCACTTGCATCCGCGTCTGGTTTGCGTCGCGCGCGCACGACGCGCCGGTCCTTTGACGCACGAAACAGCAGCAAAATATAGCGGCGAAGGTGCTCTATGCTGTCCACGGCGACTGTGGCACTGCCCGTCGCCTTCACGAGAATGAAAGCGCCCTGCAGGACGCACTGCATGTGAAGCGCGAGGCTTGAGGCGGTGATGTCCTCGGCGACACCGTATTCCGCGATCGCTGCGTCGATGTCCGCTTCCAAAGTTTTGGCGTGGCCGCAGATGCTGCTTTCGCAAGCCGCGCGAATGGGCGGGCTGGTGGCGTACATCTCCTGCACCACGGTGCCGGGGAAGCACGTGAAGTCCCGCAGTTCGCCGGCCAGTAACGCCTTGCGGAAATCGATATAGGCCAGCACACGATCCAGCGGATCCGACGGACCATGATAGGGGGCATTCGCGAACAGATCGGTGGTGGAGGCTTTCCAATGATCCAGCGCAGCCAGCGCGAGATCGTCCTTGCTTTTGAAGTGGTGAAAGAAGCTGCCCTTGGTCACACCGGCTTCGGCGCAGACATCTTCGACGCGCGTCGCGTTGTATCCTTTGGTACGAACGACCTTGATCGTCGCGGCCAGGAGCTTGGCCTTGGATTGATGGTGCTGCATGGCGTGGAATACCCACTGGTCGGTATGCTCATACCAACCAGCTGGTCTGTGTCAAGACAATTTTTTCACCATCGCGCCCCACAGCCGTCCGCGCCCGTATGCACGCGAGTTGAAGTGCCAGCATCTCTCGCACTTCCCCAACCAGCAGCGACAGCAGGCTGAACTCCATCTCTGGCGGCGCCGGCATGCGTCGCGCTGGCCGTCGCACCTCCGCGCCGCCGGGCATCGCCGACACGTTGAGGCAGGAGATGCCGCGCAGGTCCGCCAAAGCGGCTGCCCATACGGAACAGACTCCGCGGCCGAGCCGGGGTGGCGTGGACCCGTAAGGCCGCAGGATCGCTGCCGCAACCAGTCAAAACCCCTGTGCAGAGACACTAGCAGTGCCCGGACGCTTCCGTGCCGATGGCTTTCCGTCCGGCATTACCCTGATCGCGCCACGTGGCCATGACGGCCTCCTTGCTGCGCTCGGTGCCCGGCTGCATGCCGGGGCGGGCATTACGATCGGAACCAGCAATGTTCCGGTGCCTGCTGCGGGCGAGGGTGTGAACGTCGCGGCACCAGGCGAAATCGAACTCGCCGTGGTCCCGAACCCGACGGCTCGTGGTAGCGAGCTGGTTCGCTAGTGAGAGAATCCGGATTGCAGCGTCGATCATGAGCTTGCTGCCGATCGGAAACCGGAACTCCACATCGTATGTCTCCGGACCATGTGGATGGCCGCCTTGCCGCACCGCCATCTCAACGGCGGACGCATCGATCCACTGAGCAGGGAACCTTACCTCGCAACGCACGGTGAATAGCACTCCTCGATGATTGCGCTCCAAACTGCCGGAGTCAGCAAGGTTGGCACCTCGCGCCCTTCGGCTCCGGATCTAGCGCGGGTCGCCACATGATTGATGCTTGGGACCGCCCCGCGCACCGATTCGGGTGCTGTACTCTGGCAGAATCTGTGGCATCCAGGCCACACGATCGGTAGTCCCCACCGCTCACGTCAACAGCGCCAGCACTTCTGCCCGCTTCCGGTTCCAGGCGATTTCAGCCATTGCAGCCAAGGTCTCAGTTGCCGCCTTCGATGTAGCGTCCAGCGCTCCCATTACCGTGGCTTGGTCAGCGGTGGGTTTGAGATCGACCTTGCAGTAGTTCGAACCGAGCAAGTCAGCCGCGATCGTCGCTGCCAGATGTTCCTGGGCCTCAAGAGTCAGCAAAAGAAGATTGCGGCTTGGCCTCATCCAGCTTGCAAAGCTGAATGCACCCGGAAGCAATGCAGGTCGCCCAGCGGAGGGGCAGGCCGTTCCAACCGCGATGATGCGGGCTCGATCGAGAGCGCCGCCATAAAGCTTGTGGATCAGCCCCAGGCCGACGAGCTCGGGGGCATTGGCGACGATACCACCATCCACCAGCGTTTCAGCGCCGGGACGCCGCGGCGGGAAATATGTCGGGGCCGCGGCGCTGGAGAGGATCGCTTCCTTGATCGTCAGATCCCCACGTCCAACCGAAGCAAACTCACCGGAGGTATAGATCCGCGCTTCCGAAGCAGTCTGACTGACGACAGTAACGGCCAGGTTCCCAGGGGATGATCTCATCAGCGCCGTGGCCGCTTCACCCAGCAACTGGTCGATTGCCTGTGCCAGTGGCTCAGCACTGTAAGGAGCCGCGAAGATGAGTTGGCTCACCCGGTTGAGAGGCGATGCGGGGAAGATGCGTGGGCCGAACTCCCGAAAGGTGTTCGCAATGCTGGCAGCACTGATGCCGTGAGCGATTCCTGCTGCCACCAGGGCACCGGCCGACGTTCCAATCGTCAGGTCTACGGCCTCGCGCAACGGGCACTTGAGTTCGGCCTCCAGGCGAACGAGCACCTCGCTTGTGAAAAAACCGCGATAGCCACCGCCGGACAGGGCAAGCACCCGCAACGGCCGAATTGGCTCCGGGGGATCGGTTGCACCGCTGAGGTCAAGCGGCCTCATGGCCCGTACGGGTCTTCGAGCAGCAGACCAAGTGGTTGCAGCAGGGTATGGATCGGTTCGGCGCGTGCGAGCAACGTGAGGCGGCCCACGATCGCTGTGGCGAAGACAAACCCCTCTATGTCCAGGTTGGGATCCAGGCTTTGAATCTGGGACCAGACCGGCAATTCGTCGTCCCCAAAGGACAAAATGCCCCGACGATGTCGGATTTCCTGTGCGAGCGTTGCGCAACGGGAGCGGAGCGCCACCTTTTGGGCGTCAAGTTTCCCCTGCGCCTGAAGGTCCAGGAAATGCCGTTCCAGTGACACGAGACTCATGGCGCTGACTGCCAAGTCTGTGTCGCCGACTCCTCGTTCCTTTCGGGCGTCCGCTAGCCACGCCCGAACCGGTGAGGTTCGGCTCCGAGCCAGATCGACGAATGTTTGGGTGGCGAGAAGGAAACGGGCCAAGCGAAAGCGCCATCAATCGAGGTTCAGCACCGGCTCCCGCCGCCGCGGCTGAGGTGGAAGGACTGCGTCGGCCACTCCGACTTCGGGCAGACGATCGACCGCTGCAAGCATCAGCATGGGATCATGGGCTTCAGCGGCTGGAGATTGGTCTAAATCTGCGGCCACAGCACCGAGGGCCTTTCCTAGCTCTACCACGCTGATCACGATGACGGCGTCTTTCATTCGATGATGGGGGGCGATCGTGATCGCGCGGCGACGTCTTACCCGCCCCAGAAAGCCAGAAAAATCTCCCTTGGCTTCTCGGACAGTATGCTGGTCGAGCTCAATGGCGAGAGCCTTGCCTAAGAGCCTTCCGAATGCTCGGGCCTCGACTGTCTCACCTCCTGCGGTGAGGCTTGCCTGGATCAACGAAGCGAGATCGGCCATAGACACCTCCTGTGGCCACTATACCGGGTTGTGGCCACATTTAGAAGAGGGGCTGCTCAAAAGCTGGTTCAAGGTCCTTTGACGACCCTTCGACGACAGCCCGGAGACGGATCTCCTGCCCGTCTCAGCCCCGCCCACCAGGACGAAGGCCTTGGGGAATTGCTCCTGAGCGTGGCTCATGCTCAGCCCGAGGCCGAGCGCCGGCGGCGTACTGTCAGACATTGGGTGCAATGCGGTCGATCTGGGCTCCCGGCTCGGCCGTCAGGCGCGGTGCGTCGGCACTCTGGCGGGTGGGAACCGCGGATTCAATCGTGGGTCGCACCAGGGTGTCGAGTGCGCGCTTGGTCTGGCGGACCACCCGATCCAGCTGCGCCATGTCGTGCTCGACGTCGCTGTAATCGAAGGCGCGGCGCTCCACCGGGGTCAGCGGTGGCAGCGGCGCGGGCGGCAACTCTGGCGGGTCGGCGATGACGTCTGTGACGTCGCGGCCCGGCGGCCGGCCGCGGCGCCGTCCTGGTTCCGGCCGGTACGGCAGCCGCACCGCCTCCGCCAGCGGGGCCATGGCCTTGAGCCCGAAGAGTCGCCGCCGCGACCGGTGCGTGACCTCGACGGCGATCCCGCCGGCGACGAATTCGTCCAGCAGCCGGATGGCGTTCTTCACGGCGATGCCCAGCCCGGCGGCGAGCGAGGTAGCCGAGACCAGCGGCACCGCGGCGAGCCGGTCGACGGCCGCGGCGGCATGCGAATCGCGGCGGCGGCCGGCCACCGCAGTACGTGCACCGAACCAGGCGCGCTCGAGGTCCATCAATAGCTGCCGGCCGTCCGCGGCCTCGGCGGCCACCGCCTGCAGAAACGCCGATGCCCAGAAAGCCCAATCGAATGGCGTCTCGGCGCGGAGCGCGGCGGCGCCGGTCAACGGCACCGCCGTCCGCAGCAGTTTTTCCCCCGTCCAGAACCGCACCAGGGCGGCGCGGATCGGCGGGCGAGTGCCGCGCGCATCGTCGCCGCCGCCAACACTTCCTGCGGCCAGCCAGGCGTGCAGGCCACGCGCGGCGGTGAGCAGCGGGGTTTCGCCCGGCGAGGCGAAGCCGGCGAGATGGGCCGCGGCCTGCCGCACGGCGCCTTCCTGGTCAAAATCCGGAAACACCAGCCACTGGTATTGGTCGAAGGCGTGGCGTGCGGCGTCGATCACCCCGCCGCGGTCGAGGCGGTCGCGCCGCGCCTCGGCCCGCACCCGCAAGCCTTCCAGCATGGCGGCGAGATGCCAGGGGTCGATGAGTTGGCCGTCGACGGCGGCCTGGCGGCGCACGGCATCGAGCCGGGCGCGGTAGAGGAAGGCCAGCCGCAGGGGGTGGTTCGCCAGGGCCTCGTCGAGCCGGGCGATGGCGGCGGCGGCGGCAGCGAGCGCGCTGGTGAGATCCTGATCCGGGACTGACCGGGGCCGCACCAGCGTGTCGGACATTTTTTTCCCGCCCCCCGTTCGCCGGCCGCGCGCGAGCGTCCGCCACGACTCAACGATAATCCAATGACTTGCGCATTCTATTACCTTTAATAGGTAGAATTGTAAACTGCTATATTAACCCAGAAATTGGCGGAAATCCGCCCCCTGCCCCGGTTTCCGGCCACCTGTATGTCCGATAATTTGGGTTGTCGAAGGTAGCTTGCCAGAGGGCCCCAGGCCGTGCGAAACACGAATAGCGGGACCGGAGAGCGCAGATGGACGAGGGGTCAGAGGCGGAAATCGGCGACGCGGACGATCTCGGGGTGCCGTCCCCTGCCCTGCTCGTGCCGGCCATCCTGCCCGGCGCCGGCGCTGCCGCGGTCAGCGCCTGGTTCGACACCATGGTCGACATCGAGGCTCCGGCGCTCGACGGCTCGCTCGCCGCCGAGCGCGAGGCCGCCCAGGCCTACGCCCGCATGGCCAAGGCGGAAAACACCCGCCGCGCCTATCGCGCCGCGGTGCGCGCCTGGTGCGCCTGGTGCGACAAACGCGGCCTGACCCCCCTGCCCGCTCCCGGCGCCGATGTCGCGGCGTTCCTCGCCAGCGAGCGCGGCCGCGGCCTCACCCCGGAGACCCTGAAGCTGCGCCGCGCCGCCATCCGCTATCTGCACCGCGCCGCCGGCTGCGCCGTGCCGACCGACGACGTCACTGTCTCCGAGACCATGGCCGGCATCAGCCGCCAGGCCGCCCGCCAAGGGGAGACCCCGCGCAAGAAGGTCGCCGCGACAGCCGCCATCCTGCGCCAGATCCTGGCCCCGATTCCCGACGACCTCAGGGGCCTGCGCGATCGCGCGCTGCTGCTCACCGGCTTCGCCGGGGCGCTGCGGCGCTCCGAATTGGCCGCGATCCGTGTCGAGCAGCTGGAACAGACCGAACGCGGGCTGCGCCTCACGTTGCCGCAGACCAAGGGGTCGCAGACGGACGCCGTGACCGTCCCGCTGCCTTACGGCCAGACCGAGCTCTGCCCGGTGCGCGCGCTCGCCGCCTGGCAGACGGCCGCCCGAATCACCGCCGGCCCGGTGTTCCGCCGCGTCTGGCTGCCGAAGAAGGGGATGCCGGGCGAGCCCCCTCCCCTGCCCCGCATCGGGTTGCAGCCGATCAGCCCCTGGGCGGTCGCCGCGATCGTCCAGGCGCGCGCCGCGGCGGCCGGGTTCGGCGGACGGGAATTCGGCGGCCACAGCCTGAAGCGCGGCGCGCTCACCACCGGCATGGACCGCGGGGTGCACCCCGCCAAGCTCAAGCGGCTCGGCCGGCACAAGAGCTTCGACGTGCTCGGCGAATACCTGGAGTTCGGCGACCTGTTCGAGGGACACCCGCTCAGCGGTGTGCTGTAGGAAGCAGTCAACTGGGCGCGACGAGGTCTTCCTGTTGACCGGAACCGTGCCTGCCACGGGGCGCCGCGCGACGCCTCACCACATCAGACGATTTCACGCCACCTTGGATTCCAGATATTCAGGACACCCTCGAGGGCCTCAGCGACGATGTTCTGGGCCTGCCTGCCCTCCATCACGGACATGAGCTTCAGCCCGCGGGCGATTTGCTCTGGCACACGGGCATGCACGACGGCAAGCGATACGGTCTCCCGAGGCTTCATCCGGATGCCTTCGGTCGGCGAAGCAGGTGGCGCCGAAGCCCCCTCCCCTGCCCTACTCGCCACCATTGCGGGCTGTTGTTCCGCCGGCGGCGGGACTGGGTCGAAATGCGCCGGCGCCGTTTGGCGTTCGCCAATTGTGGCCGCTACTTCAGCTGCGGTATCCGGAGCGGCTGCGTCTTCCGGTCGCCGCTTGCGACGAATGAGGGTAGCTGCGTCAAGCGGCTGCGGATCTACGGCCACGGCGTACCTCCTTTTCCAAGCGTGCCTTCACGGCAGTCCATAGGTCGGCGATTTCCTCGGCGGATTTGCTGAGAGCCTTCAGCTCGCTCACCGTCCGTCCGTCCGTCATTGAGCTGCGAAAGTCCTGCCGCGTGCGGATGATGACCGGTTTCCCGTCGGCGGCAGCTACGGTCCCGTGCTGGCTGAGCAAGGTAAGCGCTTGGTTGGTTAGCTTTCCGTTGGTTGATGCGTTGTTGATCACGAAGAGCAACGGCTTGTTCTGCTCTTCGATCAGGTCCAGCGTTTCACCGATGGCGCGCAGGTCGTTCGGCGACGGGATGACCGGCGCCAGCACCAGGTCGGCTACCCCGATCATATCTGCCACGTCCGTCGTGGCGGCAGGTGGCGTGTCAATGATCACCAGAGCCACTCCGGACTGCCTGAGGGTGGCCAGAGTGTGCTTAATCCCCGCCTTTGCCAGGGCGTCTGGGCCAACACATAGCGGCTCGTCAGCCTTCCTCTCATCAAACCAACCGGTCAGGCCTTGCATCGGGTCTGCATCGATTGTTGCAACGGGGCCATCCCCGCTTCTGATGGCCTCGACCGCGAGGTGCGCCGCCAACGTTGTCTTTCCGGCGCCTCCCTTGCGGCTGGCGATTACGACGACTTGCATAGAGGCGTGCCCCCTATCCCGGTTGCGCGGAAGATCGACCGATCCTTTGCCGCAGGCCGAGCTTGGAGGCAAGTCGATTTTTGCGCGCGCCCGCCCGAAATCGATTAACCCTGCGTCAGCGGTTGACAGCGCATCACGCTAGCCATTCTCATCCACGCTCCAGTGCCCGCTATCTAGATAGCTATCAGGCTATCTAGATAGCAGTCCTTAGTAAGTCGCGCCTTGTGGCATAGACTGCCCATCTGGCGCCCCGCGGACGGGCTGTGCGTTGCGCGACGCGACTGCATCGCTGTCCCGCCTGGCCGCGTGGGTCAGGTCTGTCTGGCGGACATGCGGCGCGCTCATGCAGCGCATGTCTCGCGCAAGAAGGCGTTCGATGTCGCCCGATGTCTTCCGCCCTCAGATTCGCGACTGGCCGAGAGTGTCGTTGATTTAGGTCGCGGTCGCCAGAGAATAGGCGGCCAGGGGACTGATAGAGGGCCTAGCAGCCGTCAACGGCTCCCAGGGATGCGGAATGAGACAGATAACGTGGCTCCATGCATACTCGAAAATCTCGCTTCGTCGATCGGCGCCAATCCCCTCATTGTAAGTGTGGCGATCGCCTCAGCGGTGCAGTCTCCGGAGGTGTCGAACAACCCCTGGATCAGGATGCGAGTATTCTTCACCACCCAGGATCCAGAGCATCAGCGCCTCGTTCATCTCAAGTCGGAGGCGCTCCCAGTCGCTCTCGTTCGCGTCGCTCACGCCAGCGCCATGGGTAACACGGGACAGGGAAGGGCAGGGGCCTTGCGCATGGGGTGAACCGATAAAGTCGGCTAGGTCCCGCTTGATGACGTAGGTGGAAACTAGCGCTGGTCTGCTATCCTCGTGGCCGAGTCGCCCCGCCATCCCGGGGACTCTTGCGAGCCAGATCCGTTCGGCGCCCGAGAACTCTTGCGATGACCGAGCGCGGACTGTGGCGATAATCCCTAGGACTCTTGCGAGCCGCATATCAAGCTGAATCAATGGGTTAACGGAGTTATCCCGAGGACTGTTGCGAGTATACCAATAAGAAAGATGTCTAATAACCCTACCAATAGCTTGGCTCGCAAAAGTCCCTGCTGACGGACTCGGTGCTAGTCGGCATTGTCCCACTCGCATTCGGATGGTGGCGGTTCCATGGGCGATGTCCATCAACTGCTGGACAAAGTAGGCAAACAGGCGGCGATTGGGAGCAATCTCCTGCGTCGCGATGTTATTGAGGCGGCGTCCCTCTATCTCTCAGAAGAGGACAACGCGCTCGCCTTCGCGTACTCGGGGTGGGCGCAATGCGCGTTGCCGCACAAAAGGCTCCCGGCGGATCAGCCCTGGGAGGTCACATCCGACCGAATGCGTCTGGTTGTCGAACCTGGTCGCCGGCCCGCCGGGGACTCTGGCGAGGGGCCGCTGGAATTCGCAGGCGTCCCGTTCGGTGCGCACGCTCGCCTGATCCTGCTCTACCTGCAGACCCAGGCCCTCCGCACCGGCCACCGCGAGGTCGAGCTTGGCCGCTCCTGGCGCGACTGGATGGTGCGCATCGG
>Ga0335075_10018306_pt1 | contig 10382 bp, 10 predicted proteins | sample Lox_Sample_24_FD_206723 | JGI IMG/M metagenome (GOLD analysis project Ga0335075, IMG submission 206723) | Soil microbial communities from Loxahatchee National Wildlife Refuge, Florida, United States - Lox_Sample_2.4 | ecosystem: Environmental > Terrestrial > Soil > Wetlands | place: USA... | reverse complement strand
CTTCACTCATACTGCGGTGATATGCCGCCGAAAGAGTGCGAGGAAATCTACTATAAGGCACTGGAATCTGGTAAGATAAGAGGCAGTTCGCAGACGTAGCGGCCTCCAGACATGCCGGGGCGATCCACCCAGCCCGTTCACACTCACCTCGACATCCCCGGCATTTCCGCTCTCGCCAACCTGAGTCCAGACACGGCCGTGCACTGGCAGCGTGCTCGCGATCGATGGGCCCAATTGCACCGCGACCAGGTCGGCCAGACGGTGCGACCGTGGCTGACGCGCATCGTCGACCTCGACGACTACGACTTCACCACCTTGCTCGCCGCCGCCAACTGGTTCCGGGCACATCCGCGTTCCGGACTGACCGTACGAAGCGTGCCGGTGGCCGGCATGCACACCAAGTGGCTCGCCCGGCACCGCAGCATGGTTCTCGCCTGCCTGGGCAACGCCACCGACTCCGGCCAGCCCACCGAGCCTGCCAGGGAATTCGACCCCGTTGACATCCCTACGGCCGACCTGGACGCCCTCGGGCTACGGCCGCTTCCCCGCGAGATCAGCGTTGTCCTTAGCGATCCCGTCCTGCGAGCAGCGGTCGGCGGACTGCGCCAGATCACTGCCCCTGTAGACGAACTTGCCGGACTCCAGATACGCCCTGGGGCCGTGCTCATCGTGGAGAACAAGGAACCCGCGCTCGCCTGGAGCGACACGACCGGGCTAGCGATCATCCACTCCCTAGGTAACCACCTCGACGTCCTCGCCCGCCTGCCGTGGATCCGACGCGTCCGCTGCTGGTACTGGGGAGACCTCGACCGGCACGGCTTTACTATCCTCTCCCGTGCCCGCACCGTAGTTCCGCACCTTGAGTCACTGCTCATGACGCCCGACGACATCGAGACCTACCGGCCACTAGGCGTCGAAGAAGACCTAGGCCGGTACGACGAACCCGACCCGACGCTGACCCCAGCAGAAGCAGATGCACTCACGGCTCTCCAGTTGACCGGCGGAAAGTACCTGCGCACCGAACATGAACGGATTCCCATCGGTGATGCCGAGTGCGCCCTTGGGCGGGCCCGGGGCGAGGGTAGAAGTGTTCTCCTCTGAAAGGACTTACGGACAAATCGGCGGCAGCTGACACCGAAGCGTCGGCAGGGGCAGTCCCTCGGTCGGGAGTCGACCAACTCGCGGACTGTCACGATTGTCAGATCCGAGTGCCATCCTTTAACGGTGGCAGATTCTCCCAGCACACTCGCAACTGAACTACCGGGCCGGTCCCGCGAGATTACCCCAGTTACCCGGCGGGATATCTTCGACTTCCTGCGGGGAGAAGCAGATCCGTGGTGGGGACGCCTTGACGAAATCGGGTTTTTGGAACAGCTTTACGATCTAGGTGCACTACCGTCCACAGACCGTCGCCATGCGACGGCGGGGGAGGATATCGCCCGGCATCGTATTGCGAACTTCGACTGGGACCATGATTGGGTCTTCAGCGACTCACGCTTCCAGCTTGCCGACGGGCCCGACCAGGTGCTGCTCGACTTCCTGGCCCATATGGCTCATCCCCTCGTCCGACCAAACACCGAGCAGGCGATCAAGCTCGTGACGCGCCTCAATGGCCTTCTGGCACCAGACGGATGGGAACTTCGGACATCCGGCTTTATCTCTGGTCGGCCTGTCTACGTTGCCAGCCGGACTCCAGGCGGTCCAGGGCGCATGCTTCGTCTGAAACTCGACGGTGACCCCGGCAAACTCGACCTCGTCCTTGGGCAGGCGTGCCTCCTGCTCGGCGACGACCGCGACGACCACGCGCAAGGGCTCATCACGGCTGCCACCCTGACTCTCCGCGACGATGGTGGCTACTATCACCCGATCCCCGGAGATAACTGGACGGAGCGGAGCTCCGAAGCCGTCCTGACCGTTGATCCTCGCCTGACGGCGGAATTCAGCGACGAGGTCAGAAGCCGCGTCTGGCAGGCGCTGAGCGCGGTCCTTACGCACCACGGGCGAGACGACGTTTTGTCGCTCGTTGTCGAATCGGCCGCCCCGCAACTGCCCGCCATCGCCGCCGACTGGCGTGAGCAGGCAACTACGCGACCGCCAAGTAACCAGGCCCGCAGTGATCGCGCCAAAGGCAGCTCCCCTACCGAGGACAACCTCGTGTTCGGTAGTCTCGCGGAGCTCGCCGTCTACCGGACCCTGAGAGATATTCAGCGGGACACCGATCATCAGAACACCTTCGCCGTGCTGCCGCTGCCTGGAGCTAGGCTCCGAGACGCAAGCGTCCGCACCCCGGACTTTGTCGTCATCGGACGCGGGCGAGCCGTGATAATCGAAGTCGACGGTCCCGGTCACTACGGGACCACCCGCAAGGCCGACGATCACACGCGGGACCGGCACTGGGACAGGTGCGGCGTCAGCACGATCCGTATCCCCAGCGAGCACACCGGCGCCCCCGCGACACTCAAGGCACTGCTCAGCGAGGACCTCAAGCGGAGGCTGCGGGCGACCTGATTGCGTCCGCGGCGCCCGATTGTCATCGGATAGCCGCTCCTACTCCGTTTCGCTGTTAGGCGTGAGCGTTCGCTGGCTTGCGGCTAGTGTTCCGGGTGTGATTGGACGACCTGTGCTTCCGCCGGATCAGTACGTGGCGTCGCTGGCGCGCAAGCGGATGGCGGCGACCGCGTTCTTCTGTGACGACCAGGGCCGGGTGCTGCTGGTGAACCCGGTCTACAAGGACACGTGGGATCTCCCGGGTGGGGCGGTGGAGGCGGAGGAGTCGCCGCACGCCGCGTGCCGGCGAGAAGTCGCTGAGGAACTCGGACTGGACCGGCCGCCGGGTCCTGTGCTTGCAGTGGACTGGGTTCCTTCCCGGCCGGAGCGCCCGGAGGGGCTGATCGTCGTCTATGACTGCGGGGTGCTGTCGGAGGCGGAGATCAAGGAAATCGTGCTCGCGGACGGTGAACTCGCAGGCTTCGCGTTCCTTGCGCGGGACGAGGTTGGCGATCTGGTGACGCCGCTGCTGGCCCGGCGTGTGGCGTCATGTCTGGACGCGGTGGCGGCGGGCACAGTTGCGGCGCTTGAGAACGGCAGCCCGGCTCGCTGACCTCGTGTCACTGCCCGCTTGGTGTCAGGCCGGGACAGGTGCCCCGGTCCTTTGCTCCCGCATTGCCGGGATGCGTGTCATGGCTGTGTCCGCTGCGGTCGTTCTGGTGAGGCTTGTGATGTCGCGGCCCGCGGTGCGGTAGAGGGTGTCGTGGATGCCGTCGGCGTACAGCAGGGCGTTGAGGTCGGCGCGTGTGATCGAGGTGCGGGACTCAGCGGTGAAGCCCGCGGCGCCGGCCAACAGCGCGAGCTCTGATGCCGCCTGGTAGGCGGCGTCGACGCCGTGGGCCTTGGCCGCGCAGCCCCATGCCTGGGCGGCGGGGTGCCCGGCCTGGGCGATCTGGTGCGCGGTGACGGCAGCGAGCAGCGCGGCGTTGAGGTGTGCCCAGGTCCGGCCGAGGGTGATCAGGGCGTTGTCGCGTACCCGGGTGATGGCTCCGGTGTTGCAGCGGCTGGCGAGCAGGCCTGTTGTCTGGTCGTGGATGGCGGCTGCCGCGCCGAGCGCGGTTGCCGCGACGAGGGGCCGGTAGCGCGCGAAGTGATCGCGTAGCAGCGCCATTCCTTCGCCGGGCTGGCCGAGTGTGTCGCATGGCCGGACGGCCACGCTGTCGAGGCCCAGCTCGCCCCAGGACCATCCGGACAGGCCTGCGGGGGCAATTAGCCGGCGGGACAGGCCGTCGGCGCGTGCGTCAATGGCGGCGGCGGTGAGTCGGCCGTCGGGCGTGGTGAAGAAAACGCAGAAGACGGCGGCCTCGGTCAGGCGGCTGATCCAGGTCTTCGTTCCGGTGACCTGCCAGGTCCCGTCCCCTGACGGGATGGCGTGCGTAGTGGTGGCATGGACCTGGCTGCCGCCGTGCGGTTCCGTGACTGCGATTCCCGGCACCGCCCCGGCCAGGAGCCGCGGCAGCCAGCGGTCGCGGACCCGGGGTGTGGCATGGACGGCGATGAGCCGCCCGTGGCCAAGGCCGGTGGAGTCGCGCAGGTTCACGTCGTGGTAGCCGCAGACGAACTGAAGCAGCACCTGCATCGTCGCCGGGTGCCCGTGCCCGCCGTCGCGAGCGGGCACGGCGAGGGCTAGGTGCCCGGACTGGCCCAAGGCATGCCGGACCTCTCGCAGGTTCCGACTCCGATTGTCCGGGTCCGGGACCGCGACCGGGCACTCGTCCAGTAGGCCGCTGAGCTTGTCTTCGAACTGGCACAGTGCTGCAGCGTCCCGCGATGCCAGTCCGGGGAAGGCGGGCAGCAGGGGCGCCAGCCAGGTGACAGCCCGGTTCGCGGCGCTCACGGGACTGCCCTGCTGTCAGCGGTGCCGCGGACGCGGGCCGGGACGCCGAAGGCGACCGCTCCGGCGGGGATATCCCTGGTGACGACTGAGCCCGCGCCGATCAGGGCGTGCTCGCCGATGGTGACCCCGGCCAGGATGACCGAGCCGGACCCGACGCGGGCTCCTGTGCCGAACACGGGAGGAGACAGGTCGGGCTCGCGTCCGTCTGGGTCGTGCCAGGTCATCTCCTTGTCGTTGACCGTGCGGACGCCAGCGCCGAGAAACACCCGGTCGGCCAGCCAGCAGGAGCTCGTGATGTGGCTGCCGGGAGAGCAGCGCACCAGGTCCCCGATCCGGGTGGCCCGCTCGATGGTGAGGTTGTGCCCGAGTTGGGTCTCGCTGCCGACAGTGACGAAAGAGCGCAGCAGCGTGTGGTGGCCGACCACCGTGTTCTCGCCGACCTCGGTTCCGGCGTAGATGATCGCTCCGGCGCGGATGACCGCGCCAGCCTCGATCACGGTCTCCGCCCCCGCGCCTGGGTAGACGTGGCCGACTGCGTAACCCTGCTCCTGGCGCCCGGCGACGACGTGTTCCTCCACCCGGGCGCCGTTCCCGATCCGGGTACCGCCGAAGATCACCGCGAACGGGCCGACCTGGCAGCCGTCCCCCAGTTCGACTGGCCGGACCTTTCCCTCGGCGTCGGCGGGCACGAAGACGGCCAGCGCACTGATCATGCACGTCTCCCCAACTCGCAGGAGCCCTCGCCGGGCCAGTCGGGCCGCGTCCACCGCCTCGCCGGGCACAAAGCCCAGTTCGGGCGCGTCATGGTTCATGGCGATCTCCCTTCCTGCAGCCGCAGGCGGCGCAACTTGCCGAACGTCTGCGAGTTCTTTTAGACCCCTAAACTGCCGGGTTGACGACCCTCTGTTTAGAGGGATAAACAAGACGTTAGATCCATTCCCCAGCACCAGTCAAGGGGTCTAAACTCTGAGTGGTGAGCGGCGAGAGTGACCTGTTTGACGAGGTGAGGCGGGAGCCTGATCCGCTGGCCCGCGGGCGGCGTGCGACGGAGCTGCTGACGGTGTATCAGCAGCGTTCGGCCGAGCTGGCACGCCTGCGCCGGGAGGCGATCGATGCCGCTCACCGTGACCTGGGGATGAGCTTCACGCAGATCGCCGAAGCGATGGGGGTGACCAAGGGGAGGATCACCCAGATCCGTGGCAGCGCCCCGCCGCGAGAACGCGCCTTCTTCGGTGTCGGCCCGGTCAGCGTCGGCATTCCGCTTCGCTACGGGGTCACCGACCGGCGGCGCCCGCTCATCGCGGCCGAGGATGCGAAGACCGCCGACGAGACAGCCCGCCTGCTGGTCGGCTACGGGCTGGCGGTATCCCGTTTCGAGATCCCGCCGGACGCCACCGAGTTGCCAGCCGGGGACCTGGTGGTGATCTGCGGCCCCAAGTCCGCTCCCGCTGCCGCTCGCCTGCTCGCGACCGATCCCGTCCTCGACGTCCGCCAGGACGGCGGCCGGTGGCGCATCGCCAGCCGCACGAGCGGCGAGCAGTGGGAATCCCCGGCGGACGGCGAGCCGGCCGTGAGCGCTGACATCGCATACATCGGCAGGCATGCCGACAAGGGCAGGGTCGTGGTGCACATTGCGGGCATCCACGCGATCGGTTCCCTCGGAGCCGTCCGCTACCTCGCCGATCAACTGCCTGGCTTGTATGCGGCCACCGGGGACGCGCCGGTGTCCATGGCGATCCGCGCCTCTTACGTCGGCTTGGACATCAGGGATGCCGTCATCCTCGCAGGGCCGTTCCGCTGGTCGTCGGCGTGATGCGCGTCCTGGCTGCCCAACTCCCTCGCCCTCCGGCAGGGGCGGATCGGGTGGTCGTCACGCCGGCCGCGGTAGTCGTCCTGGACGGGGCCAGCGCCTTCGGCCCGGCGACCGTCAGCCCTGCCGACTACGCCGACCAGCTCGGCACCAAAATCGCCTCGGCCATCAGCGCCAGCCCAGCCGCGCCGCTTATGCAGATTCTGGCTACGGCCATCACCGCGACCGCGACCGCACTGAACCTGCACGGCGATGAAGGCCCGTCCAGCACCGTGGCGATCGCCCGCGTCAATGACGGCACGGCCGACCTGCTCCTCCTCGGCGACAGCTACATCGCCTACCGCTCGGCCGGCGCCACGGTCGTCCTCACTGACGACCGCCTCGGCCATCTCGGGCTGCCGCAGGCACGCCTTTACCGCGAACGGCTGGCCGCCGGATCCGGCTACGGCCCTGCTCACACAGCAATCCTCCGGAGGCTCCAGGCCGGCCAGCGGGCACGCCGCAACGTCCCCGGCGGTTACTGGATTGCCTCCACTGACCCGGAAGCCGCCAAGCAAGCGGTCACTCTCTCTCTTCCCGCAGCGTCCGTTGACTGGATCATCCTGGCCACTGACGGAGCGATCGACACGGCCCGGCGCCTCGGCCTCGAAGACTGGGAGGCCATCGCCTGCTCGGACCAGGCCACGCTGTCCGGGCTCCTCCGGCAGTGCCACGAATGGGAGGAGGACGCTGACCCGGACGGTCGTCAGTACCCGCGCGCCAAACGACACGACGACAAGGCCATCGCCATCATCCGGCTGAGCTGACTTCAATCCTCCGCCTGCGGCTTTGCGGCATCCTCGGATATTCTGCGCGCGTTCATCTCATGTTACGTCTGCTAAGTCTTCAATTACTGGATTACATAGCGAAAGGAAGGGGGTCGGAACGTTCGACTATTCTTCCGCGCCAGCACGCGGACGGGACCTCTTCCAGTGGGATCCCGTGCCTGGCTGCGGCGCTCTGCGCGTAGGCCAGGAGCTTCCCCTTGCACACGTTCGTGGTGATGTCGGAGATGATGTCAGGCCCGATCCGCTCGATGAACAGGGCCGAGTCCTCCAGGTCCTGCAGGAGCCCGGTGCGGGCGGCCTTGCTCTTCTCCAGGCTGGCGATGATCAGGTCTGCGCGCTTCCCGCCCACGCTGCGCCCGCGAGAGGCGCCTTTCGACCAGCCCAGGTGCGTCTCGTCGGACTCGCTCAGCGGACCGCGGAGCAGGCCGTTGACCCGTGCGTGGTCCCCGGCCCTGATCGCGTCAAGGACGCTATCGAAGAAGCAGGTGAGCATCCTCCACGCACTGAGCGCCCCAATCGTCCGGCAGCTGGCGGATAGCGCCAGGCTCGATGAAAACAGAAGCGTCCTTACTCGCGTCGACGTCAACGAAGTCCAGGGACGGCTGGGAGCGCCCGAGATTGAAGTATTCAGAAACGCGCACGTGTAAATCAGCCTCATTCCCGATCCGGCCTTTTCAGCGTAAATCCAAGAGGAGTGGCGGTCCAGCTCCGGCTTTTGCCGGAATCGCAGGCGGCCACCGGAACATCGCATTGGTATAGAGAAACCTGAGAGTAATTAAGCGAAAGCGAAAACCCTGCAAACCGGGCAATTAGTGACAGTTGGACATGTTATTGCGCTTGGGCATGCGGTGATGGGCTGGCCTGTCTCCGCATGGATGCGGAGAGAGGGTCCCGCGACGCCGGGCCGGTTTTACCAGTGCTGGATCGGTTCACGGCAACTGGCGGGCCGATCCCGTGGCAGGCTCCGGCAGGGCAAGTGTCGCATCCCGGACAATTACTGACAGTTACGCATGTTATGCCTTTTCGCGTGGCACGGCTGTCCTTGCCTGCCAAAGTGGGATACATGGCAGAGGAGGGTCTTGCCGGGACGCGGGCCGTGCCCCGGCAAGTGCGGGTGTCCGTGCGTGAGGATGACGGCAGCAGCAGGGACGGACTGGAGTGGTCCAGGGTGAGCGCGGAGCGGCTGGCATCGGCGGTCCCGTGGCGGACGTTCCGCTGGTACCACGGTCAGCAGCACTTTCCGGGGGCGTACTGGTCGGCGACCATGTCGGATCACGTGATCTACGAGTCGCGGCTTGAGCTGGCCCGGCTCCTGTACGCCGACTTCGACCCGGCGGTGCGGTCGGTCTCGGCGCAGCCGTTCCTGCTCACCGCGCAGGTCGGCGGGAAGGAACGGCGGCACGTCCCGGACTTCCTCCTGCTGACCGGCGGCGGGCCGGTCGTGGTGGACGTCAAGCCGAGGTCGCGCCTGGCCAAGCAGGATGTCGCGTTCACGCTGGCCTGGTGCAGGGCCGCTGTGGAGGGCCGGGGATGGGAGTACGAGGTCTGGTCCGAGCCGCCCGAGGCGGAGTTGGCGAACATCAGCATGCTCGCCGGGTACCGCCGGGCGTGGCTGTTTGACGCTGCCCTGATCGGCGCGCTGACCGGCGCGGACCTTGACGGCGCCCGGCTGCGGGATGTCCCGGCCGCGGTCACCGGGTGGCCGCGCCGCCTGGTCTGGGCGCACTTGATGCACCTGCTGTGGACCCGTGCGTACCGGACGGACCTGGCCACCGTCCTGTCCGGCGGCCACGTGCTGTCAAGGCCGGCGTGACCTGGGCAGGGACGCGGTTCGGCGTCGGCACCCGCCTGGTCGTGGACAGCGTGACGGTCGTGATCGTCGAGCTGGCGGTTACGCAGGAGGGAAACGAGGTCATCCTGCGGGACGGCCAGGGCAAGATCCGCCGCATGTCCCAGCGCGAGCTGCTCACGTCGGACCGGGTGCGGGTCGTCCCCGACGGCGACGGCCCCTCCTCAGGTGACCAGCAGGAGACTGCGGCAGTCGTGCTGGGCGGGCTGACCCGGGCGCAGCGCGAACAGGCAGCCGAGCGGGGCGCCCACGTCCAGGAGGCCCTCACCGGCTACCGGTCCGGGAGCCCGGAGATCGCCGCGCCGGGCGAGCCGCGCCCCGGGTACGACCCGGCCCTGCCCCTCACGGCCCGGTACGCGGCGAAGGCGGCTGAGCTGGGAGTCACCGCGAGGACCATCGCGCGGTGGGTCAGGGCCTACCGGCATGAGGGGCCGGTGGGACTGGCCGGGAGCGGCGGCGTCCAGGGCGCAGGGCCGCTGGGGCGGGCCGACCCGCGATGGGTGGAGACGGCCTTGAAGGTGATGACCGACAACAAGGACGAGTCGAGCCTGACGAAGGGGCACATCGCCGACGCGGTCACGGCCCAAGTGGAGAAGAGCTACGGGGCGGGAGTGGTGGCGGTACCCTCCAGGACGAGCGCGTACCGGTTCCTCGCCGAGCTCGACCACCAGGCCCCTCTGTTCAGCGGCAGCTCCAAGCGGCGGCGTGATGTCGCGGACCGGCCGAAGCGGGCGCACGGGCGGCTGCGGCCGGTTCGCCCGGGCGAGTACCTGCTGATGGACACGACGAGGTCGGACGTGTTCGCCCTTGACCCCAGGACGATGCGCTGGGTGCAGGCCGAGATCACTGTCGGGATGGACTGGTACAGCCGCTGCATCACCGGGCTGCGGGTCACCCCGGTCTCCACCAAGGCGGTCGACGCGAGCGCGACCCTGTACCAGGCGTTCCGGCCCCGCCCGGCGGGCCGGGACTGGCCCGCCCACGCGGCCTGGCCCGACCACGGCATCCCCCGCCACTTCCTGGTCGACCGCGACGCCTGGAGCCAGGACCCCGGGGCATCCGGGCCCGCGCTCGTGCCCGAGACCGTCGTGATCGACCACGGGAAGGTGTACGTATCTGCGCACCTGACCAGCGTCTGCCGCCGGATGGGCATCTCGGTCCAGCCTGCCCGGTTGCGCACGGGCCGCGACAAACCTCGGGCTGCATACTGCACCTCTTCGGAGCGGTTCGCGTGGTGTTGATGTTTGTGCTGGTCAGGTTTGCGTGATCAGTTTGGGCCGACGTCCTGTCTTCGGTCTGGCCGGGGGGTTGTCCGGGTCGGGCGGGTAGTAGAGGTACTCGCCTTTGTCGTTATATCTCTCGGCACTGACAATTCCGGCGCGTCGCCAGGCCTTGATCGTGTGCGGGTGGGCTTTGTGGGCGGCCGCGGTCTCGGCGAGGGTGAGCATTCCCTGGTCACGGAGCCGCTGGCGGCGGGTGGGAATGCGGTGCGCGCGGATGATGTGGTCGACG
>Ga0335075_10018305_pt1 | contig 10382 bp, 5 predicted proteins | sample Lox_Sample_24_FD_206723 | JGI IMG/M metagenome (GOLD analysis project Ga0335075, IMG submission 206723) | Soil microbial communities from Loxahatchee National Wildlife Refuge, Florida, United States - Lox_Sample_2.4 | ecosystem: Environmental > Terrestrial > Soil > Wetlands | place: USA: Florida... | reverse complement strand
CACAGAATTGCCTGCTCGGGCCCGGAGGGCTGCTGCTGCAGCGAATCGCGGATGTGCGCCTTGGTGAAGAGCGGGTCCATCAACCCGACGACCCCGGACCCTTGATGCCGCCGCTGGTGAGCGCGAGCGGATCGAGCAGGCGGCGCAGCTGCGCCTCGTCCATCTGGGTCATCTGCGCGGCCACCTCCAGGATCGGCCGGCCCTCGGCGTAGGCCCGCTTGGCGATTGCGGCGCCCTTCTCGTAGCCGATGATGGGATTGAGCGCGGTGACCAGAATCGGGTTGCGGTCGAGCGCCTCGCGCAGCCGCTCCTCGTTCACGACGAACCCCGCGAGCGCATGATCGGCGAGGTTGCGGCTCGCAATCGCGAGCAGCTCGAGGCTCTGCAGCAGGTTGTAGGCGATCACCGGCAGCATGACGTTGAGCTGGAAATTGCCCGACTGGCCGGCGATGGTGATGGTCGTGTCGTTGCCGATGACCTGCGCGCCGATCATCGCGACCGCCTCGGGCACCACCGGATTGACCTTGCCCGGCATGATGCTCGAGCCGGGCTGCAGCGCCGGCAGCGCGATCTCCGCGAGCCCGGCGAGCGGTCCGCTGTTCATCCAGCGCAGATCGTTGGCGATCTTCATCAGGCTCACGCTCACGACCTTCAGCTGTCCCGACAGCTCCACCGCCGTGTCCTGGCTCGACAGCGCCTCGAAGTAGTTGTGGCTCGGCACGAACTTGAGCTGCGTGGCCGCCGCGAGGTGGCGGGCGAACACCGAGCCGAAGTTCTCGCGCGCGTTGATTCCCGTCCCGACCGCCGTGCCGCCCTGCGCCAGAGCCTGCAGGCGCGGCATCACCGAGGTGAGGCGCGCGCAGCCCTTGTCGATCTGAGCGCGCCAGCCGCCGAGCTCCTGCGCGAGCGTGATCGGCATCGCATCCATCAAGTGCGTGCGCCCGGTCTTCACCACCTTCTCGAGCCCGCCGGCGCGCTCCTCGAGCACCGCGCTCAAGCGGCGCAGGGCCGGCAGCAAGGTCTCGTTGAGCGCCAGCGCCGCCGCGACATGAATCGCGGTCGGGATCACGTCGTTGCTGCTCTGGCCCATGTTCACCTGATCGTTCGGGTGAACCTTGCGCCCCAGGCGCTGGCCCGCGAGCGTCGCGATCACCTCGTTCGCGTTCATGTTGCTGCTGGTGCCCGATCCGGTCTGGAACACGTCCACCGGAAACTCGGCGTCGTGCCGCCCCGCCGCCACCTCGGCGGCGGCGGCCTGAATGGCCGCGGCGATCGGTTGCGGCAGGTCGCCGAGCTCGGCGTTCGCGCTCGCGGCCGCCTGCTTGATGAGTCCCAGGGCGCGAATGAAGGCGCGCGGCATGGTGAGGCCGCTCGGCGGAAAGTTACGGACCGCGCGCTGCGTTTGCGCGCCCCAGAGCGCTTTCGCGGGGACGTCGAGCGCGCCCATGCTGTCGTGCTCGACGCGAGTGGATGAGGTCATCGCGTCTTCCTGCTAGAGCCGATCGGGTTTCCTGTAATATCAAGTATTCTATCATCTAGCGAGGGCATTCGAAGATGTCCATGCCCGCCACGGGTCAAGCCACCGATGCGCTCTCCCCGCTCGACGGGCGATACGCCGCCAGGCTCGGATCGGTGCGCGAGATCTTCTGCGAAGCGGGACTGATGCGCGAGCGCGTGCGCGTCGAATGCGCCTGGTTCCTCGCGCTCGCGACCGGGCCGGCCGCGGGCGTGCTCTGCTCGCTCCCCGCGCCGGCGCGCGAGTGGGCGCGCGATCTCGCCGCCGATCCGCGCGCGACCGATGTGGCCGCGATCAAGCAGATCGAGGCGCGCACGCGTCACGACCTCAAGGCGGTCGAATACTGGATCCGCGCCGAGCTCGGGCGCCGCGGGGCGAGCCCGGCGCAGCTCGAGTGGGTGCACTTCGCGAGCACCTCCGAGGACATCAACAACATCGCCTACGCGCTCATGCTGAGGCGCGCGCGCGCGACCTTGCTCTCGCCCAGGCTCGAGGCGCTCGGCGCACGGCTCGATGCGCTCGCGCACGCCCACGCCGAGGCCGGCATGCTGGCGCGGACCCACGGCCAGACCGCGACGCCCACCACCGTCGGCAAGGAGCTCGCCAACTTCGCGGCGCGCCTCGAGCGTCAGCGCCTTGGGATCGAGCGCGTCGAGATCCTCGGCAAGATGAACGGCGCCGTCGGCAATTTCAACGCGCACTTCGCCGCGCTGCCGCTCATCGACTGGCCGGCCTTCAGCGCGCGCTTCATCGCCTCGCTCGGACTCGCGCCGAACGCCTACACGACCCAGATCGAGCCGCACGACTGGATCGCCGAGTACTGCCACGCACTGGCGCGCGCCAACACGGTGCTGGTCGATTTCGCCCGCGACATGTGGAGCTATATATCGCTCGGCTACTTCCGCCAGAGGCTCATCGCCGGCGAGGTCGGCTCATCCACGATGCCGCACAAGGTGAACCCCATCGACTTCGAGAATGCGGAGGGCAACCTCGGACTCGCGAACGCGTTGCTGGCGCACTTCGCCGAGAAGCTGCCGGTGTCGCGTCTGCAGCGCGATCTGAGCGACTCGACCGTCATGCGCAACCTGGGGGTCGCGCTCGGCCACGCCGTGCTCGCCTACCAGGCGCTCGAGGCCGGATTGGAGAAGATCGAGCTCGACGAGGCGCGCCTGGCCGCGGACCTGCGCGATGCCTGGGAGGTGCTCGCCGAGGCCGTGCAGACCGTCATGCGCGCACACGGTATTCCCGATGGCTACGAGCGGCTCAAATCCTTCAGCCGCGGGCGGCCGGTCGACGAGCCGGCGATGCGCGAGTTCATCGGCTCGCTCCCCCTGCCGGCGGAGGAGAAAGCGCGCCTCCTGGCGCTCGAGCCGCGCTCTTACCTCGGAATCGCCCCTCTCCTGGCGCGCCGCGGCAAGTGAGGGCTGCTCGAGCGGGCGGCCGCGAGCGTCGAAACGTGACACAGTTGGCACGAGGGTCATCGGGCGGGACTGTACTATCGGCCTCAAAGTACGAGGCGTCGGCAGCACGCCCTGCTCCAACCGAGGCAAGGACTTATGGCGGGTAATTCGGAGAACAAGCTCATCGCGGACAAGCTGTCCGGTCCAGCGAGCGAAGTCGTATCGAGCACCCGAACCATACTCACGACCATGCCCGAGGTGCGCGAGGCGAGTCTCAAGGTCGCGAAGTCGGCCACGCGCCTGCTGTCGATCTTCACGCAGGACTTAGAGCCGCTCATCTACGGCGAGGAGCCGTTTCTCGAAGCCATCAAGCGGCTGGTGCTGGCACGCTCCTACGCCAAGGTGCGGGTGCTGCTCGCCGATCCGTCGCGCGCGATGGTCGACAACAACCGCTTTCTCGCGCTGGCCCGCCGCCTGACCAGCTGCATCGACCTGCGCGCCATGAGCCCGGAGTATCCGGCGAGCGCCGGCGCCTTCATCATCGCCGACGACAAGGCCCTGGTCTACCGGCTGCAGGCCGACCGCTGGGACGGGATCTCCGACATGAACGATCCGGCGGTCGTGCGCCGCTATTTGAATTTCTTCGACGAGGTCTGGCAGACCAGCATGCAAGAGTCGCAGATGCGGCAAATGCTCATGTAACACGCGGCTCGCCGCGTCCGTCCCCGCCTCGATCGCACGCCGCTATAATCGGCGTATGGTCGCTCCCTCCTCCCATCCCCTGCTCGGCGGCTCGCGCGGCGCCGGCGTACGGCCCGCCTGCTCCGACCTCGTCATCGTCGGCATGTCGGGTGGCGTCGACTCGGCGGTCGCGGCGCTGCTGCTCAAGCAGTCCGGCCACGCGGTTCAGGGACTGTTCATGTCCAACTGGGAAGAGGACGATGACCTGTACTGCACCGCAGCGGCAGACTTCCAGGATGCGCGCCGCGTGTGCGATGTGCTGGACATCCCGCTGCATCGGGTGAGCTTCGCGGCGCAGTACCGCGAGCGCGTGTTCGCCCATTTCCTGCGCGAATATGCGGCCGGCCGCACGCCGAATCCGGACGTGCTGTGCAATCGCGAGATCAAGTTCGGCGTGTGCCTCGAGTACATGCACCGGCTCGGCGCGGGCCGGGTGGCGACCGGACATTATGCGCGGCTGATGCCTGCCGCCGGGGCCGACGGCGTCCGACTGCTCAAGGCGGCCGACCATGCGAAGGATCAGAGCTACTTCCTGCACGGCGTTGCGCCGGCGGCGCTCGCACGCACGCTGTTCCCGCTCGGCGATCTGCACAAGCACGAGGTGCGCGCCCGGGCGCACGCGGCCGGACTGGAGGTGTTCGACAAGCCCGACAGCACCGGGATCTGCTTCATCGGCGAGCGGCCGTTTCAGGAGTTCTTGAGCCGCCATCTCGACACTCGCGCAGGCCCCATCGAGGACGAGGACGGACGGGTGATCGGCGAGCATCGCGGACTCGCTTTTTTCACGCTCGGGCAGCGCTCGGGGCTCGGGATCGGCGGCCGCGCCGGCGCCGCCGAGGCGCCGTGGTATGTCGCCGCCAAGGATCCGAGGCGCAACGCGCTCATCGTGGTGCAGGATCACGAGCATCCGCTGCTCATGTCCGATTCGTTCCTGGTCGATGAGATGCACTGGCTGGTCGCCCCCGAGACGGACGAGCTCGAGTGCGCGGTGAAGACGCGCTACCGCCAGAACGATCTGCCCTGCCGCCTGCGCCTGGCCGGGGGCTGGCGCGTGACCCTGCGCGAGCCGGCGCGCGCGGTCACGCCGGGACAGTACGCGGTGTTCTATCGCGGTGAGCTGTGTCTCGGCGGCGGGGTGATCGCGCAGCGGCAGCAGGCGCATGCGGCCGCAGGAGCGGGGATTTTCGTATAATCGCATTTTTCCCTGGAGGGGTCATGACCGATAGCTTCAAGGCAAAGACGACGCTCAGCGTGGGCGGCAAGGGCTATGAGATTCTCTCGCTCGCCGCTTTGAAATCGCATCACGTCGATCGGCTGCCTTTTTCGCTCAAGATCCTGCTGGAGAACCTGCTGCGCTTCGAGGATGGGGTGAACGTGAAGCGCAGCGACATCGAGGCGCTGCTCGGCTGGGACCCGAAGGCGGCGCCGCACCACGAGATCGCCTTCACGCCCGCGCGGGTGATCATGCAGGACTTCACCGGCGTGCCCTGCATCGTCGATCTGGCCGCGATGCGCGAGGCCATCGTGCGCCTCGGCGGCGATGCCGAGCGCGTCAATCCGCTGGCGCCGGCCGAGCTGGTGATCGATCACTCCGTGCAGGTCGATGAGTACGGCACCCCGGGCGCGCTCGAGCGCAACAACGAGATCGAGTTCAACCGCAACGGCGAGCGCTACATGTTCCTGCGCTGGGGCCAGACCGCGTTCAGCAACTTCAAGGTGGTGCCGCCGAACACCGGCATCGTGCACCAGGTCAACATCGAGCGCCTGGCTCGCGTCGTCTTCCCGGACGAGAGCGGCGCGAAGCCGCGCGCGTATCCCGATACGCTGGTCGGCACCGATTCGCACACCACCATGGTGAACGGCCTGGGCGTGCTCGGCTGGGGCGTCGGCGGGATCGAGGCCGAGGCGGCCATGCTCGGCCAGCCCATCACCATGCTGATCCCGCAGGTCATCGGCTTCAAGCTCACCGGGAGCCTGCCGGCCGGCACCACCGCGACCGATCTGGTGCTCACCGTGACCGAGATGCTGCGCAAGAAGGGCGTCGTGGACAAGTTCGTGGAGTTCTTCGGCGATGGCCTCAAGGGACTGCCGCTCGCCGACCGCGCCACCATCGCCAACATGTCGCCGGAGTTCGGCTCGACCTGCGCGATCTTTCCGATCGATGAGGAGACGATCCGCTACCTCGAGCTCACCGGCCGCACGCCGCAGCAGATTGCCCTCGTCGCAGCCTATGCCAAGGCACAAGGCCTGTGGCGGCTCGACGGCGCCAAGCCGGCCGATTACACCGACGTGCTCGAGCTCGATCTGGGCCGCGTCGAGCCGGCGCTCGCCGGCCCGAAGCGGCCGCAGGACCGGGTGGCGCTGCGCTCGGCAAAAAGCGTCTACCGGGCCAGCATGAAGAAGATGGCCGAGGAGCGGGCTCAGAAGAATCCGACCGCCGCGGGCAAGGCCACTGCCTCGGTGTCGGGGCAGAACCTCGAGATCAAGGACGGCGCAGTGCTCATCGCCGCGATCACGAGCTGCACCAACACCTCCAACCCCGCGGTCCTGGTCGCGGCGGGACTGCTCGCCCGCAAGGCGCGCGCGCTCGGCCTCTCCTCGAAGCCCTGGGTCAAGACCTCGCTCGCGCCGGGCTCGCGCGTGGTCACCGATTACCTGAAGAAGGCCGGCCTGCTCGCCGACCTGGAGGCGCTCGGGTTCTACACGGTGGGCTATGGATGTACTACCTGCATCTCCGAAGGCACCCCCGTGCTGCTCGCCGACGGTACCTCGCGCCGCATCGAATCGCTGCCCTCTTCAGGCGGTATACGCCTGCTGGCACCTCAGGCCGAAGGCCACCTCGAGACGGCGATCCAGAGTGAGAGAATGGATCAGGGCGAACGGGAATGCGTAGCGATCGTTCTCGAGGACGGGCGCACCCTGACCTGCACGCCCGATCATCGGCTCCTTTGCGCGGACGGGCGCTGGGTGCGAGCGGATGAGCTGCTGTTGAATGGCGATCGCGTTCTGGTCGGGCTGGAGTCGCCCATCGACGAGCCCGCCGCGGACGAGCAGGGTTATGAGCTGCGCGCGGGGAACCGGGTGTTCAGCATGGCAACTGAACGCCGATCTACTCTCGCTTTTGCCCGCCTCCTCGGGCACCTGTTGAGCGATGGGTCCATCAGTTGCCGGGGACAAGCGCGGATGAACGTCGGGCAGATGTTCGACCGGGAGAGCGCCCTCAACGATGTCGAGCTGCTGACCGGCAAGCGACCCGTGGCCTCCGCCTACGACGAGCGCAAATGGTCCATCGTGCTTCCGAAGGAGCTGTCGCGGAGCGTGCAATCCCTGGCCGGCGTACGCATTGGCCGGCGCATCGATCAGGCTGCTTTCCTGCCTGAGTTCCTGCTGGACGTGAATTGCCCGGTCGCCGTCGTACGCGAATTCTTGGCTGGACTGTTCGGTGCGGATGGGCACGCGCCGGTGTTGCGCCGCTACGGCGCGACGGAGGATGAGGCGAGCCTGGAACCACCAGCCTACTCGCAGAGCGCGAAACCCGAGTTCGTCGACTCGACCAAGCGGAAGATGACGCATATCCTCGACCTGCTCGCTCGTTGCGGGGTCGAAGTGCAGGGCGCCGCGATCCGCGAATACCCTACGCGGCGTTCCGCCTCGACCTATTCGAGCCCTCGCGACGGAATCGCTCGCCGCGAGATCCGTCTGGAGCTGCCCGATGGCCTGTCCTTCATCGAGCGCGTCGGCTACCGCTACTGCATCGACAAGACCTTGCGCGCGAGCGCCGCAGCCGTTTACTGGCGCACCGTCGCCACGATCAACCGTCAGCGCTTGTGGATGGCGGATCGGCTCGAGAGGATGCATCGCTATCCGACCCAGCGCTCATTTGCGCGGTGGCGGTCGGTCGCCGCCGCCGAGCTCATCGAGCTCGAGACGCCTGTGTTCCCCCATTACTCACTGCTGGAGCGCCACGATCGCTTCACGCGCTTGCCGGCGACTACAGGACGGCGGTTTCGTCCGGTTCATCGAACGAGTTGCGATTTTCCCTCCCCGGCCCGTCTGCTGGCGCAGCTCGGCGTGCGACACTGGTTCGGCGCGCTCGGGGGTGCCGAGTCGCTCGGTCAGACGAAACGCTACTGCCTCGACAAGCACTCCCTGACCATCCCGGCCTTGAGCCTGCGAGTGATCGACCGCCGTTCAGCGGGAGCGCGCCGGGTATTCGACCTCGCGGTACCGAAGGTGCAGGCTTTCATCGCCGGCGGCATCGGTGTCCATAACTGCATCGGCAATTCCGGGCCCTTGAAGCCCGAGATATCGGAAGCGGTCAAGACCGGCGATGTGGTCGCCTGCTCCGTGCTCTCCGGAAACCGCAACTTCGAGGGTCGCGTACACCCGGAGATCAAGATGAATTTCCTCGCCTCGCCGCCGCTCGTGGTCGCCTACGCGCTGGCGGGCGACCTCGATCTCGATCTCACCACCGAGCCCCTCGGGCAGTCGAAGGACGGCAAGCCGGTCTATCTCAAGGACATCTGGCCGAGCGCCGCCGATGTGGCCAAGGCGATCGCGGGCTCGCTCGACTCGGCGATGTTCAGCAAGGGCTATGCGAACGTGTTCCAGGGCGATGAGCGCTGGCGCGGCATCAAGACCCCGGCGGGCAAGATTTACGCCTGGGATGGCAACTCGACCTACGTCAAGAATCCCCCCTACTTCGACGGCATGAGCATGACCCCGGCGCCGGTGGGGGACCTCGAGGGTGCGCGCGCGCTCGCGGTGCTCGGCGATTCGGTCACCACGGACCACATCTCGCCCGCCGGCAACATCTCCAAATCAAGTCCTGCCGCGAAGTATCTGATCTCCCAGGGCGTGAGCCCCGCCGACTTCAACTCCTACGGGGCGCGCCGCGGCAACCACGAGGTCATGATGCGCGGAACCTTCGCCAACATCCGACTGCGCAATCTGCTGTTGCCGGGCACCGAGGGCGGCGTCACCGTGCACATACCGAGCGGGGAGACGCTGTCGATCTTCGATGCCGCCATGAAGTACAAGGCCGAGGGCACGCCGCTCGTGATCCTGGCGGGGAAGGAGTACGGCACCGGCAGCTCGCGCGACTGGGCCGCCAAGGGCACCATGCTCCTCGGCGTGAAGGCGGTGATCGCCGAGAGCTTCGAGCGCATCCATCGCTCGAACCTCATCGGCATGGGCGTCTTGCCGCTGCAGTTCAAGGAAGGCGAGACTGCGCAGAGCCTGGGCCTGAGCGGCAAGGAGACCTTCGACATCGTCGGCCTCGACCGGGGCGCGGCGAAGTCGGTGACGGTGATCGCGCGCGGCGCGGACGGCAAGAGCCGGGAATTCCAGGCGCGCCTGCGCATCGACACCCCGAAGGAGCTCGACTACTACCAGCACGGCGGCATCCTGCATTACGTACTGCGGCAGCTCGCCGCGAGCCGCAAGGCGGCCTAGCTCAGTTATGCTAGGGCGCGCCGCCCGGCGTCGCGGCCGCGACGCTGCCCGCTTCGACCAGGGTCATCTTGGCCGGGTCGAGGTGGGTGCGGATCGCACGGTTCACTTGCTCGAGCGTGACGCCGCGGATGGCTGCGGGGTAACGGTCGAGCCAGCTCAGATCGTAGCCGCGCTCGATCGAGGTGAGGATCGTGCTCGCGAGGCCGCCGCTGGTCGATAGCCCCACCAGGTAGCCGCCCACCAGTCCCTGCTTGCGCGCCTGCAGCTCGCTCTCGCTGATGCCGTCCTGCCACCAGGCCTGCACCACCTGGCGCGTCGATGCGAGTCCGCGGTCGAGCAGCGCCGGCGCAAAGGTCGCAAACACGCTAAAGTCGCCGTAGGTGATGCTGTCTGCGCTCACCGCAGCGCCGATTCCATAGGTGAGCCCCTGGCGATCGCGCACCGTCCCCATCAGGCGCCCTGTGAATCCCTGGCCCAGCACGGCCGTGCCGACCCGCAGCGCCAGCGCGTCGGGATCGCGATAGCGCAGGCCGGTCGCCTGACCGATGAGCACCGAGGTGCTGGGCTTGTCCTTGAGCGGCACCTCGATCTCACCTGCCCGCGCCGCGACGGGCGGCGCCGAGCGCAGGTAATCCTCGCCGCCGGTCCAGCCCGCGAAGCGCCTCGCGACCTCGCGGCGCACCTCGGCGTCGTCGACGTCCCCCGCGAATACCAGCGTCAGATGCGCGGGACCGAAGTACTTCGCATGAAACGCCTTGACCTCCTCGAGCGTCACGGTGTCGGCGGCGCTCAGATACTCCTGGATGGTGTGCGGGCGGTTGGGATGGCCCTGGGGAAACACCGCGCGCGCGAACGCTTCCCGGGCGCGCGCCGCGGTGTTCTGCAGAGAGTCGCGCTCTGTGCCGATGAACTGGCGCCGCGCCTTGGCGAACTCGGCCGCCGGGAAGGCCGGGGTCCTGAGCTCCGCGGCCAGCAGCGACAGCACCATGGGCAGATCCTTTCGCAGACACTTGGCGCGAATCTGCAGGCTCTGCGTACCGACGGCGAAGGAGATGCTGGCGCCCACGTCATCGAGCCGCTCGGCGATCGCGAACTTGTCGAGCGTGCGGGTGCCGCGGTCGAGCATCATGCCGGTGAGCGTCGGCACGGCGATGTTGCCGCCGCCCGCCATGGCATCGCCGGCGGGCAGCGCACCGAGCACGATCACGACCCCGGGCACGTGGGTGCGGTAGGTCACCAGGTCGATTCCGGCGGTGCGCGCGCGGCGCCCG
>Ga0335075_10018304_pt1 | contig 10383 bp, 5 predicted proteins | sample Lox_Sample_24_FD_206723 | JGI IMG/M metagenome (GOLD analysis project Ga0335075, IMG submission 206723) | Soil microbial communities from Loxahatchee National Wildlife Refuge, Florida, United States - Lox_Sample_2.4 | ecosystem: Environmental > Terrestrial > Soil > Wetlands | place: USA: Florida... | reverse complement strand
CACAAGGATGCAGACCATAGCGCAGGCCCATCCGGCAACGAGGCCGAGGGGATGGTTGCGCAGCGGCGGGAAGTAGATGCCGCCGAAGAGCCAGCCGGAGAGGCCGATGGCGAGATCGGCCACGGTGGGCATCGCGATCCAGGTGTGGGGTTTGCCGACGGCCATGGAAGCGAGGATGGCGGGGATCCAGGGAATGAGGGCGAGCCACCCGGCCATGGCCGCGAGATAGACGCGGAGACGGAAGCGGCGCTGGCCGCGGTCGATGACGACGAGCGCGAGGAGCAGAAGGCCGGCGTAGAAGAGCCCGAGAATGTGACCGAGCACTAGTCCGGCCTGGGTGAGCGCGAGGAGTACGAGATCGCGGGGGCGCGGCTGGGGGATTTCGGCGACGCGAAGAATCCAGGCAACGGCGAGGACAGCGAGGAGCAGATAGAGGCCGTAACCGCGCGCTTCAACGTTCTGGTCGACGACGAGCAGCGAGGCAAAGAACGCGAAGGCTGCGCCGAGGAAAGCGGCGCGCGCGGTGAAGCGGCGGCGGAGGACGGCGAGCAGAACGAGGAAGGCCGCGCAGACGTCGACGCAGGAAGCCAGGCGGAGAGCCAGCGGGCTCTGACCGAAGAGATGAGCCCAGGGCCACATGGTGAGGTAGAAGAGCGGCATGCCCGCGCCGCCGAGATGCTCCGCGGCGCGCATCAGGTGGACGAGCGAGGGGTCGGCGATCTCGACGCTGGTGAACAGCTCATCGCCGGCCAGCTGCTTTTTCAGCGACCAGAGGATGCAGGCGGCAACGAGCGAGAGGACGCCGAGGAGGGGGGCGATCCAGCGATAGAAAACGCTCTCCTGTGCGGAGGGATGCTGGGGCGCTTCACGAGGGGCAGCGGAAGGCGGGGTCATGGCCGGCGCGAGACCTGGATGAGGCGGCGCGTGGCATCGAGCTGGCGCACGACGGTGAAGGTGAAGCGGGGGTTGGAGGCGATTTCGAGCCGGAACCACGGGCTTTGGGAGTTATCGAGGAGAAGAAACGAGGGACGGCTGAGGATCTCGGAGACATCGCGGACGTTGGGGACGAGGAAACCCTCGCGGCGATAGTTCACGAGGAGATGATAATCGCTGGGCGCAGCGCGTTCGGCGCGAAGGGCCACGGGCCAGTCGAGGGGGTACTGCGGAGAATCGGGCCAGGCGCTGTAGCGCACCATGTCGACGAAATCGTGGAAGTCGTCGCAGACGACGGGACGGCCGGCAGCAAGCTGGTCGATGGGTGCGGCATTGAATCGCACAGGCGTGGCGAGCAGGACCGAGGCAACGGGAAGAAGCAGGAAGACGATGCTGAGGGCGGCTGCGACTCGTCCGCCGGCGAGACCGAGGTCTTCGAACCAGGAGGCGGCCAGCAGCGCGATGCCGATGGCGGTGGGAATGAGATAGCGCGGGAGCAGGATGGGCTGGGCAAGGTGCGAGACAAGGAAGAAGAGCTCCGGCGCAAGGACGAGGGCGAGTGCAAGCAGGAGCAGCGCGCGGCGCGGTGGAGAAACAACAGTGAGGCGGCGCAGAGCGGAGACGACGAGGATGGCGGCGCAGGCGAATCCGCAGAGCCAGGAGAATCCGAAAAGAAGCAGGTGGTGCTGGGTGGAGGGCCAGTAGAGGCCGGTGAAGATCCAGCAGGAAAGCGCGGCGAGCAGGCTGCCGCTGCCGGGCATGGGGAGCCAGCCATAAGGGCGGCCAGCAGCCATGGAGGTGAGGATGGCGGGGATCCACGGAATGAGGGCGAGCCAGGCGGCGGCGAAGCAAACGTAGGCGCGGAGCCGAAAGCGGCGCTGGCACGCGTCAGAGACAACGAGCGCGCACAACATGAGCACGGCGTAGAAGAGCGCAAGAACGTGGCCAAGGACGAGTCCGGCCTGGGAGAGCGCCAGCAGAGCGAGATCGCGCGGGCGGGGTTTGGGATTTTCAGCAATGGAGAGCCATTGCGCAACGGCGAGCACGGCGAGAAGCAGATAGAGGCCGTAGGTGCGGGCCTGATGGCTTTCGCCGACGACCATGAGCGAGGAGAAGAATCCAAAAGCAGCGCCGAGGAAGGCGACCGGAGGCGCGAAGCGGCGGCGGAGAGTGGCAAGCAGGATGAGAAATGCGGCGCAGGCCGCGATGCAGGTGCAGAGACGCAGGGAGAGCGTACCTCGGCCGAAGAGATGGGCCCAGGGCCACATGATGAGGTAAAAGAGCGGCATGCCTCCGCCACCGAGACGTGGAAGAGCGTGGAAGAGGTGCGCAAAGGAGGGGTCGCCAATCTCGATCCAGGTGTAGATTTCGTCGGAGAGGAGCTGGCCGCGCAGAGTGACGATGACGCAGGAGGCGAGCAGAGAGACGACGCCCAGCGCGGGGAAGATCCAGCGGTAGAGCGGGGCACGCTGCCGGGTGGCGTGGGATTGCGAAGATGCGTCGATCGCGGCGGCGGGAGGGTTCATCGGATGCGGAGAGGGTTGCGGGTACGATTTTATTCTCGGGGAGGGACGCGCGGCGCGGGTATGGCCCTTCCGGGTGAGCGGCCCTGTAGACTGAGAATCGCTGCGAAATTTTATTCTCCAGGAGTATCTGCATGTCTGAGGTGAAGATTACGGTTCGTCCGAATGGCCCTTATCGCGTGGAGGGTCCGGTGAAGCTGGTGGACGCGGAAGGACGGGAGTGGGATCTGACCGGGAAGGCCGCGTTTTCGCTGTGCCGCTGTGGCGCGTCGGTGAACAAGCCGTTCTGCGACGGGACGCATTCGAAGATGGGTTTCCAGGCGGCGGAAGCGGCGGTGAGAGCCGAAGAGGGCGGAGCGACCGCGGGTGGCGATCCGAATTTTCCGGTGAAGATCTAAAGACAGGGGGATAGGGTTTAGGGATTAGCGTATAGGGTGTAGAGACCTTGCGGGCGGCGTCTTTGACGCGCGTCCGCTTTGGTTTTTTGGGACCCTAATCGCTGCGAAGGAAGTGGAGGGTCAGTTCCCTGCCGCGGGGACCGTCCAGTTCGACCAGAATCACGCGCTGCCAGGTACCGAGGACGAGGGAGCCCTGCTCGACGGGCAACGTAAGCGCGGTGCCGATCAGCGAGGAGAGGACGTGGTCGGGCACGTGCCCCGGGTTGTGCGGGTGGCGGTAGTGGAGCTTCGGCATCATGGCTTCGAAGGCGTCGAGCATGTCGAGATCGGTGCCGGGGTCGAGGTCGGCCGTGGTGAGCGCGGCGGTGGTGTGCAGGACGTTGAGGCAGGCGATGCCGGAAGCGTTGGGCAAGCGCGACTGCACCGAGTCGGTTATGTCGAGGATCTGGCGCTTACGGTGGGTGGCGACTGTGAAGCGATGCATCGGTTTAAGGTCCAGTCTAACCCGCGGTTCTCATCTCCGCGGAGATGAATGACCTTCCACGATGCGCCGAGTTCCCAAGGTGTGGTTGAGTCCGGCTTGCAATCCGATGCAGAGGCGTGAGTTAACTGTTGATAATCATTTGATCCTCAGGTGAAAGGGTGTGCATTGCGCCTTTTTCGGGGCGTGGAGCAGTATGGCACGCCGAGAACGTAATTCGTCACCGAGGAAGCCAATGCCCACGTTCGCTTCGCGAATTCTCTCGCATCGCCGCCTGTCCGCCTTTCTGCTGCTGCCTCTGCTCTTCCCGGCTGTCCGGATCGCCCAGGCACAAACCGATCCGGCGATTCCAGCCGGCGACATCCGGATTCATTACTTCCGGCCCGATGGGAACTATCTGGGCTGGACGGTGTATGCGTTCGGCGACACGACGGAACCGAATAATTACGGCGCGGGGCCGGTTGCGGTGACCGGCACGGACAGCTTCGGCGCGTATTTTGACGTGGGCGTTACCGGTTCGGCGGCCAGTGTCGGCATCATCATCCACAACGGCAATACCAAGGATCCGGGCCCGAACGAGTCCGTGGATCCGGCGACCCAGGGCGACGAATACTGGCAGATTTCCGGCAGCGACGTTCTGCAGACGACACAACCGCCGACCATCCAGGCGACGGATCCGCCCATCCCGGCGGGCCATGCCCGGATTCATTACTTCCGCCCCGACAACGACTACGCGGGATGGAGCCTCTATCCGTTCTATGCCACCAGCGATCCGACGGGTAACTGGTGCACCACCGAAGACTATGTGACCGGGTACGACAAATATGGCGCTTACTATGACGTCGGCATCAACGCATCCCTCAATGGCGGACAACTGGGGTTCATTCTGCATAACTGCCAGACCGGAGTGAAGGACCCGGGCCCTAACCAATACCTGCAGATCACGCAGTACAACGAGGCGTGGACGATCTCCGGCGATCTGACTGTCTATACCACCCAGCCGGTGACTGAGTACGCCACCGACCCGCCCATTCCAGCAGGCCACGCGCGCATCCACTATTACCGGCCCGACGGCGACTACTCAGGATGGAGCCTTTACCCCTTCGGGGCGACCAGCGATCCGACCGGCACCTGGTGCACGACCGACGACTACGTTTCGGGATACGACAGTTATGGCGCTTACTATGACGTAGGCATCACCAGCGGGCAGCTGGGCTTCATCATCAACAACTGTTCCACGGGCGTGAAGGATCCCGGCCCGAATCAATACCTGAATGTGCCGGGAAGCCTGGAGGCCTGGGTTGTATCAGGAAACGCGACGGTGTTTCTTGAGGAGCCAACCGCTGCGCAGTTACTGAGCGGGGTTTTCGACCAGCTCCAGGCGTACTGGATCGACGCCAACACCGTGGCCCTGCCGCCGCAGTACTTCCAGTCGGGGTGGACTTATGCCATCAACTACAGCCCCAGTGCGGGCCTGAATCTCACGCTGGCGGGGATTACCGGGGGAAGCACGATCCCGCTCACGCCGTATTTCGGCACACTGACCGCGGAAGAGCTGACGCGTTATCCGGAACTGGCCGGCTACGCGCTGTTCCGGCTACCCGGCAACCTGAAGCCGGACGTGGTGCAGCAGGCACTGAAGAGCCAACTGGTGGTGTCGGCAGTGGATGGCGACGGCACGCTGAAGTACGCCACCGGGATTCAGGATTTTGGCGCTCTCGACGCGCTTTACTATTACAGCGGCCGCCTTGGGGTGGTTTTCCGGCATGACGGCGATCCTTCCTGGTACGACTTCGACGACGACGACAACGTGCCTCTCAAGATCAAGCTGTGGGCGCCGACGGCGCAGAGCGTCTCGCTGCTGCTCTATGACGATCCAACGGATACCGCGCCGGAGCAGACCGTGGCCATGCACGAGCACAACGGAGTCTGGGTGGCGCGCGGCGATTACGACTGGAAGGGCAAGTACTACCTCTTCGATGTGACCGTGTACGTGCCTTCCATGCAGACGATCGTCAGTAATATCACCACGGATCCGTATTCGGTGGATCTGGCTCTCAACGGGATCATGAGCCGCATCACCGACCTCGACGACGACGCGACGAAACCGGCGGGCTGGGATTTCACGACGTCTCCGCCGCTGGCGTCGCTCAGCGACATGAGCATCTATGAGCTGCACGTGCGCGATTTCAGCGTCGACGATCCCACGGTTCCGGCGAACCTGAGAGGAACGTACGACGCATTCGCCGACCTGAACAGCAACGGCATGCGCCATCTGCGCGAGCTGGCGCAGGCCGGGCTGAAAGCCGTCCATATCCTGCCCAGTTTCCACTTCGACGAGGTCAACGAGGATAAGCCCACCTGGCAGTATCCGAGCGATCTCGCGCAGTATCCTCCGGACGGACAGCAGCAACAAGCCGCGGTGACAGCCATCGATAACAACAATACCAGTCCCTATAACTGGGGCTACAACCCGGTGCATTACATGGCGCCGGAGGGCGCGTACGCGATCAATCCGAACAACCGGGTGCTGGAGTACCGCACCATGGTCGCGGGGCTGCACAGGGCCGGACTGCGGGTGATTCAGGACGTGGTCTTCAACCACACCAGCGCGAGCGGGGAGACCTTCGAGGCCAATCTCGACGAGATCGTCCCCGACTATTATCACCGCCTGGACGCGAACGGCGTGCTGCTCACCGGCTCATGCTGCGCGGATACGGCCAGCGAACATCGCATGATGGAAAAGCTGATGATCGACACGCTGGTGACGAATGCGAAGGAGTACAAGATCGACGGGTTCCGCTTCGATGAGATGAGCCTGCACTTCGTCTACAACATGACGGATATCCAGGCCGCGCTGGACGCGCTTACTCCAGAGAAGGACGGCGTGGACGGAAGCAAGATCTATCTCTACGGCGAGGGCTTCCAGATTGGAGAGACGGCCAACAACGCTCTGGGCCCCAACGCCAGCCAGCTGAACCTCTACGGCACCGGCATCGGCACGTTCAACGACCGGATGCGCGACGGCATTCGCGGCGGCAGCCCCTTTACCGACGAGCGCACCCAGGGATTCGCCACCGGGCTGGCCACCGATCCCAGCGATTTCACTAACTCGAGCATGGGGCAGTCGGCGCAGATTTCGACGCTGCTGCAGGAAGCCGACTGGATTCGCGTCAGCCTCACCGGCAACCTGCGCAACTACAGCTTTATCGACGCTCAGGGGCAGACGACAACCGGGGGCGATGTGAATTACGACGGTCAGCCCGCTGGCTACGCCGCGACGCCCATCGAGGACGTCGACTACTGCTCGGTCCACGACAACCAGACGCTGTTCGACGCAATTCAACTAAAGTCCGCGGCATCGGACACGATCGCCACGCGGGCGCGGCGTCAGGTGGTCGCCGACAGCCTCATCACGCTGGGCGAGGGCATTCCGTTCTACCTGGGCGGCGACGATCTGCTGCGGTCCAAGGACATGGATAACAACAGCTATATCTCCGGGGACTGGTTCAATCAGATCGATTTCAGTTACCGGACGAATAACTGGGGCATCGGCTTGCCCGTGGCCAGCCAGAATCAGTCGCAGTGGCCGATCATGCAGCCGCTGCTGGCCAACCCCGCGCTGGATGCGACTCCGGCCAACATTGCGGATACTGCGAGCGCGTTCCGGGAGTTCATGGCCATCCGGTACAGCTCAGGACTGTTCCGCATGCAGACCTTCAATGAGATTCAGGCCAACCTCAGCTTCCTGAATACCGGGCCCAACCAGATTCCCGGCCTGATCGTGATGAAGCTCGACGAGAACGGCAGGAACTACGGCCCGTACCAGCGCATCGTCGTCTTCTTCAATGCGGCGAACAGTCAGATCAGCTTTACCAACTCGGCGCTGGCTGGGTTACATCTGCAACTCGATCCGATCCAGCAACAATCGAGCGACCCGATCGTGCGGAAGTCGACTTTCAACGCGGAGAATGGAACGGCAACGATTCCGGCGCTTACGACCGCGGTCTTTGTCAGCACGCACTGAGCTCCGGGCGGCACGCGCACCGGATTACTGCGGCTGGTTCTGGTCGTCCTGCGGCTTGTTGTTGTCTTTCTTGCCGAAGAGGCGAGACCAGAAGCCGCGCTTCTTTTTCTTCTGATCCTGGTTCTGATCGGCGGGGTGGTTCTGCGCCTGGGCGGGCTGCGCGGGGACGACGCGGTTGGGCTGCTGCGCAGGCTGCTGGGCGACGTGGGGCGCGGGCGGCGGCGCGGGACCGACGGGGCGCTCCCCGATGCCGAAGATCTTCTGGAAAATGTTGCGCTGATCGCCCATGGAGTGGTCGCAGGTGTCGGTGGGCTGGGTGCCGTCGAGGAATGCTCCGGTCCAGTCATCGGGGCAGGAGGCGTCGGCGAGCAGGTTGGTATTATCGTCGAGCTGGACCTGGATGACGCCGGGGGGCGGGACGAAGTCTTTGGTGTCGGAGTACTCGGGAAGCTCGACGGCGGCCTTCATGAAGTCGCCCCAGATGGGACCGGCGGCGCGATCGCCTTCGGCCGCAGCGCCCATGGAGTCGCTGAGCTGGCTGTAGTCGTCGTTACCGATCCAGACCACACAGAGGAGATTGCTGGTAAATCCGGCGAACCAGGCGTCATGGGAGGTTCCGGTTTTGGCGGCGGCAGGCGCATAGAAGCCCATGCCGCGCACGTTGGCTCCGGTGCCGTGATGGTTGTTGAGCACCTGTTCCATCATGCTGGCGGTGAGGTAAGCGGCGCGGGGATCGAGAACGGGCGTGCTGGTGGGCGTGTAGTCAGCAACAACGTCGCCGTTGGCGGAGCGGACTGAGGCGAGCATCCAGGGATTGATCTTCACGCCGTCGTTGGCGAAGACGGTATAGGCGCCGGCCATTTCGAGCGGGGTGGCAGCGTAGGAACCGATGGCCATGGCCGGGGTGGGCTCCACGGAGGTAATGCCGGCCGCACGAGCCAGAGCAGCGACGTTGTCGTAGCCGACCATCTGGGCCAATTCGACGGTGGCGTTGTTGAGTGAGCGATAGAGCGCTTCCACTGCCGGGACGTTGCCGAAGTACTCGTTGTCGAAGTCGTGAGGCGAGTAGGTCTGGCCGTTGTCGAAGGTGAACGTGGTGGGCTCGTCGTTGAGCAGCGTGGTGGGGGTGAAGATGCCGCTGACGCCATCGGGATTGGTAAGCGGCGTACCGGCAATGGCGGTGTTGAAGGCGGCGGCGTAGACGAAAGGTTTGAAGATGGAGCCGGTGGGACGGTTCGCTCTGGCGTGGTCCAACTGGCTGACACCGAAATTGCGGCCGCCGACGAGCGCGAGGACCTGGCCGGTATGCGGATTGAGGGCGACGAGCGCAACCTGCGGAAACACCATGGGGGGCGGGGCTTCTCCGCGACGCTCGGCGAGGCGCTCGATGCGAGCATAGTGTTCGCGCACGTGGGCGTCGACAAGCTTCATGCCCTCGGCGACCGCGTCCTGAGCGACCTGCTGGAGAGCCGGATCGAGCGAGGTATAGATGCGCAGGCCCTGCTGGTTGTAGTCGGCATCGCCGAGGCGCTGGGCAAGCTGGTCGCGGACCAGGTCGGCGAACCACGGAGCTTCGCCGGCATCGAATGCCCCGGCGGCGATGCCGAGCGGCGCGGCTTTGGCCTGCTCGGCCTGGGCCTGGGTGATGGCGCCGGTATCGACCATGGCGTCAAGGACGAGGTTGCGGCGCTCCAGAGCGCGGGCGGGATGGCGGAGCGGATTGAGCCAACTGGGACTCTGGATCATGCCGGCGAGCAGCGCGCACTCGGGGAGATCAAGCTGGCCGACGTCCTTGCCGAAGTACGCCTGAGCAGCCTCGCCAAATCCATCGATGGCGTAGCTGCCTACCTGGCCGAGGGGAACCTCGTTGGCGTACATCTGGAAGATCTGCTGCTTGGTGAAGCGGTGCTCCAGCTGGAGGGTGATGATGACCTGGAGAAACTTCCTCTTGAAGGTGCGCTGGGGGGTGAGGAAGAACATCTTGGCGAGCTGCATGTCGATGGTCGATGCGCCCTCGACATAGCGATGGTTGGGATGCAGGTCGTTGACGGCGGATCGCAGGATGCCCCAGTAGTCGAGGCCGCCGTGCTCAAAGAAGCGGCGGTCTTCAATGGCGGTGACCGCGGGAACGAGCTCTTTGGGCAGCTCATCGTATTTGACCAGGCGGCGCTTGGCGCGATTCTGGTCGGAGAGGCCGGTGACAAGAGTGGGCTCCAGCTCGTAGGCGGCGAGCTGCTGGCCGCCGTCTCCGACGATCTGGGAGACGACGCCATGGTCGAAGCTAATGGTGGCGCCGTCTTCGGAGTGGTAGGACTGCGGGCCGGGATGGATGCCGACGGAATCTGTGCCGACGGAATAGGTGCCCAGCGGCGAGGCTGTGCCCTGTCCGGTAACCGTGTAGCCGGCGGACTGGAGCTCCTGGGCGATCTCGACGGCGGTGTACTTCTGCCCGGGACGAATTTCGGGGGGCGCAGCGTAGATTTCGGCGGTTTGGACAAAGAGCGGGTGCTGGAGGCGGTCGTTGACCACCGTGCCGTACTTATTCCAGTAGAAGGTGAAGACGAAGCCGCCGAGAAGCATCGCGACCACACAAACCATGGCCGCGATCATGAGCACTTTTTGCCCGGTGACGCTGACCGCAACGCGGGGAACTTTCACTTTTACAGCCAAATTGGGACTCCGCTTTCTCTATTGTCGAACAAATACCGGCAGTCAGACGAATCGGATGCAGGAATCCGTCCGGCCGCCTATTCGCAACCAGGGAAAGTGCACGCGAGGAACCTCTGGCGCCACGCTGAAAGCAGGAGCTTTGGCGCGCAGGGAGCCGCGGCAGGTGTGGGCCTGCGGACACGGCGTGTCTGGGGTGACACGGACGGTCATGCTTTGGGCACCGGGGCAGTCGGGTTCTTTACGACCTCAGCCTTCAACTCCTGCGCGACCTCGGCGATGGCGACGTCGCGGGAAGACGCAGTGGAGCGGACGACCAGCTCGACCTTGCCCTCGGCAGCCTTCTTGCCGACG
>Ga0335075_10018303_pt1 | contig 10383 bp, 10 predicted proteins | sample Lox_Sample_24_FD_206723 | JGI IMG/M metagenome (GOLD analysis project Ga0335075, IMG submission 206723) | Soil microbial communities from Loxahatchee National Wildlife Refuge, Florida, United States - Lox_Sample_2.4 | ecosystem: Environmental > Terrestrial > Soil > Wetlands | place: USA... | reverse complement strand
CGCCAGGCGAGCACGGTTCCGACAGCACACCCGGCGATCGACAACAACAACGATTCGGTCAGCAACTGGCGGAAGATGCGCGGCCGGCCGGCGCCCAGGGCAGCACGCACGGCGAATTCATGTTGCCGCCCGGTCCCGCGCGCCAGCAGCAGAATGGAGACATTCCCGCAGGCAATGCCGAGCAGCAACCCCGTGGCCCCGAAGAGCGCGTAAAGAATCGTGCCCAGAGGGCGGGAATAAACCTCGCCGATGCGGCGCACATCGAGGGTGTATTGCTTTGGCCACTCCTGGGGCCGATCGCGTGCGAACTGCTCAAACAGAGCGCGTACCCGCGCACTCGCCGCGGCCCGGGTAATCCCCGGCCTGAGGCGCATGACAATCGGATAACTTCCCGAGCCGGAACTTGTATCCAGTGGAATGTACACGTCCGGGTCCATCCAGGTGAAGCTTTGGGGCATGACGCCGAGAATCCTATACGGCTTGTGGTCCAGAGAGAGGGTCTGGCCGATCACCGAGCGACTCCCCTGAAAGCGCCTTTGCCAGTACTGATACGTAAGCACCACAACGGCCTCTGGGGTCCGATTGGCAGGAGCGTCGGATGGGAGGAATGTACGGCCGAGCAGCGCTGGAACTCCGAAGAAGCGGAACGCGTTGCCGGTCATGGCGACAACATCAACGTCATCGGGAAACTCGCCTCCGGTGTCGTTGAGATAGCTTTCATTCAGGGCAACGACGTCCGCGAAGATCGAAGCCTGGCGAAGCTGGAGTATCTGGGCAGGCTGCAGCGCGGCAACATCTTCGCGTCCGGAAGGATCGGTGATATAGGCCTGGACAATATCGGCCGCGTTCTTATACGGCCAGGGATGCAGCAGAACGGCATAGATCACGCTGAAGACGGAAACGGCGGCCCCAATCCCCAGGGCAAGCGAAAGAATTGAGATGAGTGCAAAGCCGGGATTGCGAACAAGCTGACGGATCGCGAATCGGAGATCCTGGAGGAAGACGCACACTGGGAGCCCTTTGGCAGAAGCTTCGGAAGCTTACATAATACTGGAGCAGGAAGAACGCTCCGGAACTGGCTCAGCATCGCGGCCTGGGCCGTTACCAAAAACCAACTACATTCAGGCCACTGGCGTTCCTCCCACGCTATACTTATGCCGACGCGAGGAGTTTGTTGCCATCGCGCCCGCACATTCGTGGTTGTCTTGGTTCGGTCGCGTGTGCGGCTCTGGCGGCGCGGGGGTGCTCTTGCCCACCCCCGCCGCCGCCCATGGAGGCGTGAGCGATGACACAGCAGCAAGCTGAGAACGCGGCGCGGGCGCTGATCGAGTTTCTCGAATCCTGCGACCTGCCGTTCGTCGATTTGGAAGTTCACCCGGCAGATGGCCGGGTACTGGCCGGATGGCTTCTGGAGCGCTCGATTCTGCGCCGCGCCAATCTGTTTCACGAGGCCGGCCTGCACAAGTTGTACCCACCGGCGATGCGCAAGGCCCTGCGCGAACTTCGCGAGGAGGCGTCGAGCAGCATGGCCCACCTGTCAGCGAGCGATGAATACGGCAGGTCGCGGGTGCGGCGGCGCATAAGAATGGGCACGCTCTGATTTGACAACCGCCGGATGTATACTGGCAGCCATAATTCCATGGCTAAACCATTCAAACGTGGCGACATTGTTCGTCTTAAATCGGGTGGTCCACCCATGACCATTAGGGACGCCAGCGATAATGACAGCGAAGTGATCTGCCAATGGTTCACCAAGTCAGGCGTGCTTCAGGCGAACAGCTTCGAAACGATCCTGCTGGAGGAGGTCGGCAAAGAAGGGCCGACTCAAGTGGTGGTCGAGTTTGTAACAACTGAACAGCGCTAAAGCGTCATCGATGATTGGCTGCAAAAGAGAAATGCCCACTTCCCGACTAATTTCGCTTGCTTTGGCTTCGATCTGTGTGGCGTTCTGCGTGGGCTGCAAATCTGCAAATAGACCAGAAGGGTATTTCGTTACAGGCTACGACGCCTCCTCACAGCAGTGGACCATCCTCCGCACCGGAACCTTCGATGGCAAATATCTGAAGAAGAAGTTGGTCGTTCGTTGCCTCTTCTACAAGTCGGGCGACGATGAAACAGTTCAGGGACCAGACGCATGTCATCTTCAGGTTGGTCGCTTAATCGTTCCGACACCCCTTGAGAACCATGCAACCCCGGATCAATTTGTCGATGTATTCGAGATGCCTGACGAGGTGCTCTCCATTACGGACGGCTCTGGCTCAGACCGCGTGATACAGCAATTCAAGATCTTGAGCTACACCGTGGAGAATCCCTAAACTCAGTGTGCCTAAATTGTGCCTAAGAACCCTCTGAATCAGCCCAAACCGCCCCAAAGGGACAACAGACGAAAACCGTCGACCATGATGGGTCACCCATACAGGCTTCGATGGGTCACCCATACAGGCTTCGCGCCCGTTGACACTGTGTTGACAAATTGCAGAGGGTGTTTTTCGACTATTCGCTAAGTTGTTGATTTTATGGCGCGCCCTGAGAGATTCGAACTCCCGACCTACTGATTCGTAGTCAGTCGCTCTATCCAACTGAGCTAAGGGCGCGCTCGGGAAGGATTTGGTTCAGATTCGAGAATATCAGTTCCACCATGACCGGGCAACGGCGTCAAGCCTGTCCCGGTCAGCACCAGTCGACGCGGCGGCGGGCGAGGCCGCGGCGTTTGCGCGCGGGCGGCGCGATGGCCGACTCATCGCCTGGAGCTTCCAGCTCCTCTTCGGTGAGGATGAAGCGGCGGATGTAGCGCAGCGGCTCCTCCCAGAGCGTCATCTGCTGCAGGTGATACTGCCAGATGGTGTTCGAGGTGGAGCGGGAACTGCGGCGCGTGAAGGACTGGCGCTTCACGGTGATCAGTTTGCCCTTACCGTCGACGCGCGTGTATTCCTGGGCGGGGAGGATGAAGCTGATCTGCGTTCCCTTCTTCCAGAAATGTTTGGCGAAATCGTGGGAGAACAGCAGGGCATAGTAGCGGCGGCCGCTCTCAAGGGTGACGATGGCGTCGTCCAGGTTCGTCCATTCGGAGTCGATGCAGGTCTGGAACCAGCGGCGGAACTCAAAGCCGTGGGCGCGGGCGCGAAGAACGAGCATGCGAAGAAGTTCGCGGCGAGTCATCCGTCTTCACGGTAGACGCAGAGGCACCGGGATGCAAGCAGATGCGTGCGATTCCGGGGCAAGAGAGATCAGGAACGGCAACAATCTCAGAACAAGCCCAGCCAGCGGTGGCCCGCGCTGCAGCCCGGCACACGAAAAGCGCCGATGCGTGTGGAGTAATTCTTAGCGCCCGCCTTCAGATAATCGCCCACATACCAGAAGGTGCAGTCGTCCGAGGGGTCCAGCGCAACGGTGGTGTAGTCTTCCCAGCGCAGCGTGTTTGTCTGCGCGGCTTGTCCGTCAGCGAGGACCGTTTCGCGAAAGGTCATCTCGCCCCTGGGATCGCCGGCAAGCCGCGCCGTAAAACGCTGGCCCACGAATGTGGACGGTCCGCCGAAGGAGTATCCCATCCCCAGGTCGCCCCTGCGGTCCATGGCGATGCTGCCCAGCCAGCGATCATTTCCATCCGGAGCGTAGGTACCCTGCTGATCGAGGCGCGGGATTCCCAGGCGGTCCAGGCGGAACTCGTACCAGCGCACGCCGCCACCGCCGGCCTTCGTGTCGATGGAATGCACGGCCACGATTGCCTGGTAGCTTCCGAAGTTGCGATAGACGAGCCGCTGCATCAGCTTGTCGCCCTGAGAATCGAGGCGCACATCGGTGCCTGGCTGCGGGACACAACGGCTCAGCTGGCCGTTGCAGAGATAGTGGTAGGGAGCCACGCGAATCTTTTCCGGGCCGGTGAGACGGGTCATAGCCGGGTCATCCCAGTCGACGGCGAAACGATAGACGTAGATCCCGTCGTCCTCAAAGATGCCGTGCAGCTGCGTGCCTCCAGTGGCCATCACCAGCTCCGGCATTCCGGATGGAGGCAAACGCCGGCCGTCGATGTCCGCGGCGTTGAGGAAGTTCACGCCGTCGATGATTTCGCACTGTTCGCTGGCCGGCAATCCCTGCAGCATTTTGTCGCGGTCCGCGGCGCAGATGTGTTTCTGGATGACGGTGTCGCCGGTGCTGGTGGGCAGATAGTATCCGTTGGACCAGATTGCGGGGCGCGGGTAGTCGGGAAAGAGGGGGCGATCGAACTGGTAACGGTAGTAGGACCCCAGGGGATCGGGCCCGGTGCTGACTGCGTAACACATCGCATAGGGAGCATTGGGCTGATCGGGCGGCTTGCGGAAGATGGGCAGCACGAACAGCCAGCGCCGCGCGAGCTGATCGTAGCGGACTACAGCATCGCCGCTGATCAGCTTTTCGCAAGGGCCGCCGAATCCGGCGAAGAGCGTGTTGGTGATGACGGGGCCGAAGAGGGCCTTGCCGGTTTCGGGATAGCGCTTGCTCTTTTTCGTAAAGATGGCCAGGCGGGAGTTCACAATCTGCACGATCTCGCTGGGCCCGGCGGCCAGGCTGTCGTCGGAGGGATTGCGCGCCTCCATGCTGCCCTGGGGCCCCGAGAATCCATCGCCCAGGCCGTCGAAGCTGGCGAGCAGCGGCAAGGGCGGACGCGTTCCCTCGGTCGTCTGCTCCACCGCTGCGCCTTCCGCGCCGATCTCAGCGGGCGGCGGAATCGCGGGCTCTTCCGCCGTGTGGGTTGGTGGGTGCCGGTGCTCGGGGCGGGGCGGCGCCTGATACATCGCATAGAGCGAGCGCAGCGGTGCGGAGCGATCGACCTTGACGGCGGGATTGACGATGACCTTGCCCGGCACCCATGCGGAAGCATTGTCCGCGGGTGGCGCCGCAGCCCACGCCAGCGGCAGAAGGGCGGCCAGAAGAAGTCCGCTGCATGCGGCAGCGGGATTCATTCCGGCGAAGATCTTCCATTTCGGGGAACCTCTGCGCAGCATGGTTGTTTTTCCTTTCCGGCACGCCGGCCAAACCGGCTCTGCACTCCGGCACAGGGCTTGCCCCGGCCGGCTGGGGACCGAAAATTCTTTCAGCTCTTAGCCCGATACAGCCTCGCGCGTGGTGTTGCCGTCGATCATGCGCAGAATGCCCACTGGGTTGGCGTCGCGCAGCTCGTCGGGTAACGACGCTTCGGGAAATCCCTGGTAGCAGACCGGGCGCGCAAAGCGGAGAATGGCGCGGCTGCCGACTGCGGTGAAGCGGCTGTCGGAAGCCGCAGGATACGGTCCTCCATGGACGATCGCGTCGGAGACTTCGAGGCCGGTTGGAAATCCGTTGAAGATGAGCCGGCCAGCCTTGCGCTCGAGAATTGCAATGAGGTCAGCGTACTCAGCGAGATCGGCGGCCGTACCCCACACGCTGGCGGTCAGATGGCCTTCCAGCTCCTCGGCCGCGCGCAGGATGGCCTCGCGCTGCTGGTAGCGGATGACGAGGGAAGTGGGCCCGAAGACTTCGTCGCTCCACGCGGGATGGGCCAGAAACTCGTCGATGCCGGTCTCCAGCAAAGCGGCAGAAACAGCGCATGTGCCGGGCGCGTCCTTCGCCTCGCGCAGCGTCAGGCCGGTTTCGCTGCGCCGCGACTGCAACGACCGCTTGTAATTTGCGGCGATGCCCGGCGTGAGCAGCGTGAATGCGCCGCTCTCGGAGGTCAACCGCCGCAGTTCCTCGAGCAGAGGCGTAGTTTCCGGCTGGGTTGGCAAAAAGACCATGCCCGGCTTGGTGCAGAACTGCCCCGCGCCCAGCGTGAAGGATCCAAAAAGTCCGGTCGCCAGTTGATTGCCCTGCTGCTGCAGCGCGCCGGGGAGAATGAAGACCGGATTGGTGCTGCCCATCTCCGCGAAGCAGGGGATGGGATGGGGACGCTGCGCGGCGAGGTCCATGAGGGCTCGTCCGCCGTTGCGCGATCCGGTAAAGCCGACGGCCTGAATGAGCGGGTGCTGGACCAGCGCCTGTCCGACGTCGAATCCGCTGTCGAAGAGCATAGAAAAGACGCCGTCGGGCGCGCCGCAGCTACGGATGCTTTCGACGATGATGCGTGCGACGATGGCGCTGGTTCCGGGATGCGCTGGATGCGCCTTGACCACAACGGAATTGCCCGCCGCGAGCGCCGAAGCGGTGTCACCACCGGCAACCGAGTAGGCAAGCGGAAAATTGCTGGCGCCGAAAACCGCAATCGGCCCCAGCGGCTGGAGCATGGAGCGGATGTCGGGACGGGGCAGCGGCTTGCGGTCGGGCATGGCTTTGTCGATGCGCGCGCCGACCCACGAGCCCTCCTCGACGACGTCGGCAAAGTGCCGGCACTGGCCGCTGGTGCGCTTCGTCTCGCCCTGCAGACGCGCTTCAGGAAGAGCCGTCTCCTGTTGGGCGCGGGCCACAATCTCCGCCGTGGCGGCGTCGAGGCCGTCGGCAATGGCGCGCAGCAACTGCGCGCGTTCGCGGCCGCTGCGTTTGCGCCAGACCAGGAAGGCCGCGTACGCTGCGCGCGCTGCGCGATCCACATCGTCGCGCGTAGCCGAGGAAAATGCTGGCTCGATGGTCTGGCCGGTGGCTGGATTCAAGGCTCGAAACTCGCCGCCTGCTTTGGCGGCCTGATGGCCGGCGATCGAGGACACTGTGGCAAAACTCATCCCATGACTCCTTCAATTATTCCTGCGGAAACGGAGTGCTGCGCACCTTCGGACGGTGCTGCAGCGCGTGCGACACAGCGGCGCGGGTCGCGTCCAGTTCAGCGCCCACAACTTCCAGACGCGGTGGACGCACGCGCGCATTGCCCGTTCCCGTTTCCTGTTGTACCTGTTTGATGAGCTGGATGAATTTTGGAACCGTGTCCATGCGCAACAGCGGCAGAAACCACTGATAGAGGGCGAAGGCCTCGTCCCATTTGCCGTGCGATGCCGCGTCGAACAAGGCTACGGATTCCGCCGGGAAGGCATTCACCAGGCCGGCCACCCAGCCCACAGCTCCGGCCGCGATGCCTTCTACAATGGCGTCGTCGACGCCGACAAAAATACGCAGGCGGTCGACCAGCAGCGCGCGAATGCCGGTTACGCGGCGCACGTCCGTGCTGGACTCTTTCACGGCATGCAGATTCTCGTATTCGCCGGCCAGTTCCGCAATCTGCTCGGGCAGAAAGTCGGTCCCATAGGAGACCGGATTGTTATAGAGCATGCAGGAAAGGGGCGTGGCGCGGAAGATGGCCGCGACGTGCGCCTTCATCTCGCGCCAGTCGCCGCGATAGACGTAAGGAGGCAGCACCATGAGGCCCGCGCAGCCGGCCTGCTCGGCGGCTTTGGCCAGAGCGACGGCCTCGCTGGTGGAGAGCGCGGAGATGGCCGCAACCGCCGGCGCTTTATTCGCCGCCGACTTCACCGTGCGCAGCACCGCCTCTTTCTCGGCGAAGGTCAGCGTGGCCGCCTCACCGAGCGAACCGAGCGCGATGATGCCGGTGCAGCCGTTATCGAGGAGCCAGCGCACATGGCGGCTTACGAATCCGTGATCGACCTGCAGCCGATCGTCAAAACCAGTGGTGATGGCGGGCACGACACCTTGCCATTTCATAACGTCTCCTTTGCAAACGTGGGGAATGCGCCTTGCGGCGCGGAATTCGGGTGCGCGGCGCCGGATTCACAGGCCGAGCCGAGGCTGGATACCAGAGCCGGAAAGATGGGCGGGCGCACCGACTCGACGCGCCACCTGAAAAGAAATGCGGCCGCCGGCCCGCAGACACGTCCCTGGCACGGGCCCATGCCGCAGCGCGTCTGCAGCTTGGCATCGCGCCAGTTGGTGTGGCCGTGCAGCGCGACAAGACGCACGTCTTCGCAGCGGCAGACGGGCGTATCCGCGGAGGGCAGGGCGCGCAAATGCGGGTCGAGCGCGAACGCTTGATCGAGGGCGCGAACGAATCCGAGCTTGCCGCTCCGGCGCCGCGCCAGCCTGCGGGCTTCATCCTGGTGTCCAGTGGCGGCCAGGCCGGCAATCTGGCCTTCCAGCGTTGCCAGATCCACGCCGCCGATGCCGGTCGGCTCGCCCGCGCAGTACACGCCGGGAAGCGATGTCTGCATGGTCTCGTCGACGCTCACACAGCCATTGTCGATGCGGCAGCCGAGCAGCGCGGGCAACTCGACGTTGGGGACGAGGTGAAATCCGCAGCCGACGAAATCGCAGGGAACGTTCCACTGCCTGTGACCCTGGCGCAGCGTCACGGACTCCAGGCGATCGCGCCCGTGGGCGGCAGCGATCCAGCATTTGGTCCGGTAGCGCGCGCCGCGGATCGCCATGCGATATTCCGCGCCCTGGCGCAGCTTACTCGGCTCGGCAAGCAAATGCGCGCCAAACCGCAACAGCCGCGGCCATGGAGCCTGTTCGCAAACGGCAACGACCCGGGCTCCGTGATGCGTGAGGTGCGCCGCCACCGCCAGCAGCAGCGGCCCGGTTCCGGCCACCACCACGCGCTTATTCGCGACAGGCACGCCGCCTCGCACCAGCGCGTCGAGACCGCCGGCTCCCATCACGTTGGGGAGGGTCCAGCCGGGAAAGGGCAGGAAGCGCTCGCGCGCTCCGGTAGCGAGAATCAGAGATTTGTAACCAAGCTCGGCACATTCTCCGTCGCCGCGTTCCGCGTGCAGCACGCCGGGATGCGGGGCATCAAAGACCCTCCACCCCTGCAGGCGCACGACTCTGGAAGCTTCGAGGCTGGCCATCGAGCGATGCGCATCGCGGGGCAGCTCGCCCCCACTGCGCCAGATCTGGCCGCCAGCCACGGGATTATCGTCCACCAGACCGACGCGTTTTCCGGCGGCAGCCGCGCTCACGGCCGCGGCTATCCCCGTCGGTCCGGCGCCGACCACCAGAATGTCGAAGGAGTCTGTCATGGTGTCAGCAGCCCCTCCGTGCTCACGCTCATTCCCGGTGCGCACAGAATCTGGCAGCTGCGCTGGTGCGGCACGCCGTCGATGATGACGCGGCACTCAAAGCAGATGCCCATGCCGCAGAGCGGTCCGCGCGGCTCCCCGGTGATTGACCTTCGCGTGGGCGCGCCCGCCGTCAGCACCGCCGCGGCGACCGTCGTTCCTGGCGCGACGCTGATCGCTTCGCCGTTTACCGTGAGCGCGATGGAGCGGGCCGCGTCAGACATGCGAGCCCTCCACGGAATGTGCGGGAACCTGCGCCTGCGCCGCACCGCTTCCGGCTTCGCCGCTGTGCGCAAAGCGATCCGGCCGATACGGCTCAGCGTCAATTTCGGTCTTCTCGCCCAGCATCGTTCCCACCAGCAGTTTGGCGGTGGCCAGCGATGTGGTGATACCCAGGCCCTCATGCCCGGTGGCCAGAAAGAGAGAGTCGTCGCCCGGCCACGGCCCGATCAGCGGCAACTTGTCCGGAGTCGCCGCGCGAAAGCCCGTCCACACGCGGATCGCCTGCATGCTGCCAATCCCCGGCAGGTACTGCTGCGCGCGGTCGATCATCTTCGCCAGCAACGCGTAATTCACCCCGGTCGTTTCAGCGCCATATTCGCGGGACGACCCGATCAGCAGCTGGCCCGTCTGCCGCGGCTGGACATTGAACGCCACCGAGTCGGCGCTGACCGAATGCGCGCTCTTCAGGTAGCCGAGCTCCACCAACTGGTGGCGCACAAAGCCGGGATAGCGATCGGTGATGACGAGATGCCCTTTGCGCGGACGGATGGGCAGCTCCGGCAGCAGGCGCACGGACTCGGCTCCGCAGGCGTTCACGATGCGCGGCGCGCGCAGCTCCGTGCCATCGTCCAGGCGCACACGACCCTGGGCCGCGGAAACGACCTTGCGGGAACTCTGGAATCGCGCACCCGCCCGCACCGCGTGCCGGAGCAGAAATGCGGCCGCGCTGGGGGGATAGAGAACCGCGTCGGTGGGCACCAGCAGCGCCCCGGACAACGGACGGCGCAGATGCGGCTCGGCCTCAGCCAGAGCGCTGCCCGACAAGACTTCCGCGCGTACTCCCGCGGACGCGTAGACGCCCTGCTTGCGCAGCACTTCGTCCATCTCTTCCTCGTCGGACGCAACCCACAGCGTGCCGCACATCTCGAATTCCGTTTCCGCGGGAAGCTCCGCGGCCAGTTCTCGCCACAATCTCTGCGAATAGCCGGTGAGCGCCAGTTGCGCGCGCGAATCATCCATCACGACGATGTGGCCCATGCCCGCCGCGGTGGCGCCTCCGCCGGGGCCGGCTTCGTCCACCACCACCGTCTGCAGGCCGCGCCTCGCGCACTCCCGCGCGCAGGCTGCGCCCACGATGCCAGCGCCGATGACGATGACGTCGCAGCCACTGTTCATGCGCGGATTCCGGCGCGAAATGGATCGTCAGGAT
>Ga0335075_10018302_pt1 | contig 10384 bp, 7 predicted proteins | sample Lox_Sample_24_FD_206723 | JGI IMG/M metagenome (GOLD analysis project Ga0335075, IMG submission 206723) | Soil microbial communities from Loxahatchee National Wildlife Refuge, Florida, United States - Lox_Sample_2.4 | ecosystem: Environmental > Terrestrial > Soil > Wetlands | place: USA: Florida... | reverse complement strand
GTCGCCTTCTACGCGGACTGCCGGCACGAGGTTCTCAAGGTGAAGTCTGGCTACCGGATCACGCTCACCTATAACCTGCTGCTGCACGGGGACACCAGCCGCCCGGAAGGCGACGAGGGAACCGTGACCGAACTAGCGGCTCTCCTTCAAGAGCACTTCAGCACGCCGCTGCCCAGCTACTACCGCGGGCCCGCGGCCGACCCGCCGAACCGGCTCCTCTACCTCCTCGACCACGAGTACACGCCGCGAGCGCTGAAGTGGTCCCGCCTGAAAAGCGCCGACGCGGGCCGCGCGTCCCTGCTGCGCGAAGCGGCGCATCGGGCGGGCTGCGAGGCTGTCCTCGCGCTCGCCGACGTCAAGACCACGCACAGCGCCTTCGAAGACGACGACTACCGGTACGGGGGACGCTGGGAGGATGACTACGACGAAGACGAGTACGAGGATGACAACGACGGTGACGGCACCCAATACGAGATTCAGGAGCTGATCGACTCCGAGGTCGCGCTTACTCACTGGACAGGCCCGGACGGCACCCGGCTGGAGGAAACCTCGCTGTCCGTGGACGGTGATGAGGTGTGCGCGTCCACCGAGACGGGTGATCTCGTGCCGTACTCCTCGGAGTACGAGGGCTATATGGGCAACTGGGGCAACACGCTAGACCGCTGGTACCACCGGGCGGCGGTCGTCGTGTGGCCGCGCGAGCAGGCCTTCGCGAACCGCGCCGAGACCTCCCCGGTCTGGGCCCTCGATGAGCTCGCCGCGATGGCGTCAGCGGGCGATGTAACAGGCGCGCGGACCGCCGCGGCGACGCTCGCGCCGTTCTGGGACAGCACCCTGCGCGGCCGGACGCCGGAGGAGACGGGCCGGACCTCCGAACTATTCGGCAAAGCGCTGCGGGTAGCGGACGCCGCGGCAGACGCGAAGACCGCCACGATGCTGCTCCGTCCGTTCCGCGTCGAGGACCTGACAGACGCGTGCGTGAACTCGTTCGGGAAGGTCACCGACCGCTACGGCCAGCAGTGGACAGCGGAACTGCTGCGGATATGGTTCGGCAGGGATCAGCCGGCATGGGCGTACGGCGGCGGCCAGGAACGACGGCGCTGGGTGGCGGACCGGCTGCCCGGCCTGTGCGCGGGGCTGCGCGCCACGGGCAGCGCGGGCGCGGTGGCCGCGCAGCGGCTGCTCGACCTGGCGTGGGAGTGGGCCGGCAAGGACATCGGGACTGGGCTCGCGTCGTCGTCGCCCAGCCGCCGCGACCAGGAAGTCGCGGATCTGGGCAAGCCGCTCGCCTCGGTGCTGCTCGCCGCCGCCGCGGTTGGGGCGGCCGGCACGCGGGACACGGTTTGCGGGTATGTCCGGCAGCAGGGGGACGAGGTGACCGTCCTGGAGATGTCCGCGCTGCGGGCCGCCGCCGAGCCGCCCCGCGACAGCGAACGCGGCGATGCTGGCTTCGGCGAACTGGCCGCCGACTGCGCGGCACGGCTCCGCGTCCGGCTCGCCCGCCCACGGCGCGCGACCGGCGACTGGTCGGTCCCGCTGCCCGCAGGCGGCTGCGCCTGCGGGCTGTGCGGCACCCTCCGTGCGTTCCTGGAGGACAAGAGCCGGCGCACCCTCGAGTGGCCGCTTGCCAAGGATGGCAGGCACCATATCCACTCCCGGATCGAGACAGCCGAACTGCCCGTCACTCACGTGACCAGGAGGCAGGGCAGGCCGTACACGCTCGTCCTGACCAAGACCGACGCGCTCTTCGCCCGCGAGCAAGAGGCGCGGGACAGGGACCACGCGGATCTGGAGTGGCTCGCGGAAAGCGCCCGCACCCTGAAGTTCGATCAGTCCGGCTTCGAGGACAACTGAGGCGCTATGGGGACTAGGAGCGAGCAGACACCGGAGTACGGCGCGAAACAGGATCCCTGTGGGTGCCGAAAACCTATGCCACCAGGCGATATTCATGAATCACGACACCAGCGCGGTCATGCCGCTGGACCCGGAACTGGTCCAGGCTGGTGACACCGTCGGGCAGCGGGCGGAGCGGTGCGGCCTGCTTCAAGGTTCGGTGCGGCCGGTGCGTGCTGCGGAAATCCCCGTATTCCCGCAACACGATCATCAGGTGGCGCCGACACCCACAAGTGCGGATGCTGACCGAGCCGCATGGCATCCCGCGCGGATGACCAGCAGCGGGTGGCGGCCCGGGCACAGCAGTTCGGCTTGCAGCCGCCCGGCATGGTGGGCCTCGTCAAGCCAGCGCGCTAACTGCGCGCACACGCGGCGAGCAGGAGTTCGGCCACGAGGTCGAGATCGTCGAGGGTGAGGTCGGTGCCGCCCGCGTCGTGGATCCACCGCAGCGCCTGGCGACGGTGGTCTACCAGCCAGAGGTCGACATGGAGTGCGATGTCCGCGGCGGTCGGCGTGTCGCAGTTGCCGAGTTGAGCCAGTGCAGTGGGTCGTGCTTGCTCGTCGAGGATGAGCCGGGCGATGTCTTGCAGGTCGGTGCCCTGCTTGGCGGCCGCACGGTTCATGATGGCTTGCAGCTTCATGGCGACGAGGGGGCCCGGCGACCAGCGCACTGACCTCGACATGCGCTCCGCTCAGGGGCTCCACTTCGATGGTGACCTCAGTGGCGCTGTCGTTGGCCCAGGCATGGGCGAAGGCATGCAGGCGGTCGCCCGGATCGTCGCTCGGCTGGTCGATCTCGATCTGGCGGACCTCGAGCACGTCGACCTTGACCTGGCCGTACAGCGTGGGCAGCAGCACCGCGGCGGGCTCGACAGGCTCCGCTCCTCGTGCGGCTCGGAGCACTTGAAGCTGCGGCACTTCGCCGAGCAGCCGGTCAACGAGATCGAGATCGGTGGTGGCGCGGTAGGGATCGGACAGGCGGCACATCACAGCCAGCCCGCCGACCACCACCGGCGGCTAGCCGATCAGGGTGCGGACTTCTCCGACGCCTTGGATGACCGCAGCCATCGCGTCACCGATGAACGTCACGCGCTTACCAGACACGCATCCACCTCTCCGATGGCGTCCAGGCACCGAGGATCTCCCGTCCGCGCCCTGCGTCCTGGGCCAGGTCCAGCGCGACGAAGACCGGGTGGGCAAGCGGCCACTCGAACGGGTTGCCCGCCAGGTCGACTCGGTGACTGCATGCTGCCGGCACGGGGGTGGCCCGGATCGCGCAGCGCGCTTGCGACCGCGACGAGGCGGCGCCTAGAAGCGCCGTCGCCCGCCGCACAGTCGCCTGGTCGGGCACGTAAAAATCGAGGAGCTGCCCGGTACGCACCGCCAGCGGCGCGCCGTACGCCACGGCGGCAGCCGAGTCAGTCAGCGCCCACCCAATCGTGTTCTCCGCATCGTCGAGTCCGAGCCGCAGGGGCTTGGTAATCGTGGCGTCGCCGGGCGTGGGCAACCGGGCGAGGTGGACCCGGGCAGCGGGCCAGCGATCGGCAACCTGCCAGAACAGCTGCGTGTCCTCAACGCGGTGCCGGTCGTCGACCAGACCGGCACGGCGAAGTGCGGCCAGCACCTCCGAAACCGTACTCGCCGACCTGCCAAGCCTGCCCGCCAGCTCGCGTACCCCTGCACCAGCGGCCGGTTCCATGAGGAGAGCCGTGGCCACTTCCAAGCCCGCGTTGCCACTGAGCGCATGCGCACGCTCGGCGCGCCCGGAGACCGGCTCCACATCGGCGTCGATCACGATACTGGCCGACCGCAGCGCGAGGTGACCGCGCAAGTCGTAATATCCAGCACGGTGCCCGGTGAGCAGCCTGCGCGCTGTCTCGGTCACCCGGTCGCCCACCACTACCAGCACCGAGCCGGGCGGACGCGGCGTTTCAGCGAGCAGCCGCCTGGCGACATCGTCGGTCACCAGTGCGCGGCGCCTGAGCTGCACCTGTGTCTCGCCGGGCTCGATCACCAAGTCGATCCCCTGACCGGGCACGCCAGCCGGCTGTCGGGTCCGAACTCCCAGCTGCGCAAGGGCATCGATAAGGAGTGCCTCCGTGTCCACGGTAATGAGGATGCCGTCTGTTCGGTGTTCGGTCAATACCGAACACCGAACAGGAACCGAGAGACGCTGCCAGCCAGTACCAAACCAAGTGTCAACGACCCCAGGTTTCGCCAGACCGAGCGAGACGCCACCAGACATCTAAATCACTCTGACCTGCGGCAACTCGACCTGGCGCGACGCCGTCAGACGAAACCGGCATGCATGGCATGCAGAAGGTCAGAGGCTCGAATCTCCTTAGCCCCACAATTTCCCGTATGCCTGTTCGGGAACAGGTACCAAACTACTGGTTAATGATCCTCGCCCGAGCTGACACTGAGCGCATTTCATCCTGGTTGTGAGCGGCTCGTTACGGTTTGATCTCGCGGCGGCGTGTCACCTCTCACGCCGAAGAGGCCCCCGGTAGATGAGCTAGTCGACCAAAACTCGCTTCATCACCACTACCGGGGACCTCACGTGCTGTTTTACCGTGCCGCGCTGCCGCTGTCGCAGAAAACCCTCAACTACGTGTCCGGGATCATCCGGCGGCACCGCAAGTCGATCGGGTCGCAGTGGCGGGTCCTGAACCCCGGGCGGCAGGCCCTGCTGGTCCTCGTCTACCTGCGCAAGAACGAAACGTACGCCGAGGTCGCGGCCGGGTTTGGGGTCGGCGCGACCACGGCATGGCGGTACGCGGACGAGACCATCGCCCTTCTCGCGGCGCGGGCGCCGAAGCTCCGCAGGGCCGTGCGGGACGCAAAGAAGGCCCGGTACCCGTACGTGGTCGTGGACGGGACGCTGATCGAGATCGACCGGGTCGCCGCGGACCGGCCCTTCTACTCCGGCAAGCACGTGTGCCACGAACGCTGGAGGTTGCCTGACTGATAAGTGACCGAGAGCGGTGCTGCACGAGAGATGAAGGATTGTAGGCCCTTCGGAGCCGCCCTTCGGGGGGTGGCTTCAAACCGCCTTCTGCTGCGTTGGCTGAAGACCGTCGTGGTGAGCGATGAGGGAAAAGGCGTGCGTGACACGTCAGGTGGGGGCCAGGAAGGCGTTGCATTGAAAGTCCCGTGAGGGATTCACCGCTGACAGCGTCGTTACCAGATGAAGTGGCATCAGAACCGGGTGTTGGTGCTTGGCCCGGGATGAGCCTGGCGGTTGCCCGATTTGCTGGCCAGGTGGTGCCCGGCTCATAGGTGGCGCGATCCTGGCCTGCGGCTCTCGTGCGGAACGTGGGATGGCGTGCCCTGAAATAGCTGCCCGCAAGGAAGAAAGGAATGGGACGCGGGTGCGAGAGGGAGGTTTCCAAGCGCATGAAACGTGAGGAACTGAGTACCGTTGCAGGGCGCGCAGGCGGACCAGCTCGTAGTAGCGGCGAGGTCCCTGCTTGATGCGGTGGGGGCGGAGCGAAGGGGCTGGCTTATCCGTGTTTCGTTTGCATGATCAACCAGAGTGCCTGGGAGGAATCAGGTGGGCGAGCATAAATCATCAGGAAAGCCGTTCGGTATCTCGAAGCAGGAGGTGTGGCAGGCGTATCAGAAGGTGGCGGCTAACAAGGGCGCTGCCGGGGTCGATGGAGTCAGTCTGGCGGAATTCGAGTCCGATCTGAAGGGAAACCTGTACAAGATCTGGAACCGGATGTCGTCGGGGTCGTACTTCCCGCCCCCGGTAGAGGCCGTTGAGATCCCGAAGGCGCATGGAGCGGGAACCAGGGTGCTCGGCGTTCCCACTATTGGAGACCGGATCGCGCAGACTGTGGTGGCGGGCCGGATAGAGGCCGAGGTGGAGCCGAAGTTCCATCCGGACTCTTACGGGTACCGGCCTCGGAAAAGTGCGCTGGATGCCGTGGGAAGATGCCGGGAGCGGTGCTGGAAGTACGACTGGGTTATCGACCTGGACGTGCGGAAGTTCTTCGACACCGTTCCCTGGGACCGCATCCTCGCGGCCGTCGAGGCCAACACTGCCTTGCCCTGGGTCATCCTCTATGTGAAGCGGTGGCTTGCCGCTCCTATTAGGATGCCCGATGGAACGCTGGCGGAAAGGGACCGCGGAACCCCGCAGGGATCGGCGGTCAGTCCCGTTCTCGCTAACCTGTTCATGCATTACGCGTTCGATTTGTGGCTCGTGCGGGAGTTCCCCGGCTGCCCTTTTGAGCGCTACGCCGATGACGCGGTGGTCCACTGCCGGACGAAGGCCCAGGCTTGGCTGGTGCTGGACAGGCTGCGGAAGAGGATGGAGCAGGTCGGCGTGGGCCTGCACCCCGAGAAGACCAGGATCGTTTACTGCAAGGACGGGAAAAGGCGCGGCTCGCACGAGCACACCGAGTTCACCTTCCTTGGGTTCACTTTCCGGGCCAGGGGGCTGCGGGCTAGGAACGGGAACGTTTTCACCGGGTTCGCCCCGGCCGTCAGCAAGGACGCCATCAAGAAAATGAGCGCGCAAGTGAAGTCATGGCGACTGCACACGCGCACCGGCCACAAAATCGGGGAGATCGCACGCGCGGTCAACCCGGTAATCCGGGGATGGATGCAGTACTACGGCTCCTTCTACAAGACCGAGCTGGAACCCGTCCTCCGCCGCATCAACGCATACCTCGTGCGGTGGATACGGAGGAAATACCGGCGGCTGCGGCCCATCAAGAATGCTCGCGGCGCGTGGGAGAGGATCACCGGCCAGTACCCGGCCCTTTTCGCGCACTGGCAATGGGTCCAGGACTCCTGGTGGTGAAAGGATGAGAAGAGCCCGGTGACGGGAGACTGTCACGCCGGGATCTGCGGGAGCCCGGGGCTGGGATGCCCCGGGCCACCCGACAAGAAGCACGGCATGAACCTGCAGGTCATCGCCAGTCCGTGCGGGGAGATCCTGTGGGTGTCCGGGGCACTGCCCGGCTCGGTCCACGACAAAAAAGCCGAGTGGATCTGGGGCGTGCTCGACGAACTGGAGGCCGCGGGCCTGGTCGTGCTGGCGGATAAGGGCTACCAGGGCGCCGCGCACGCGAAGATCCCGTACAAGGGAAAGAACAAGCCGCAGTCCCAGAAAGACGCCAACAGGGCGCACGCGAAACTTCGCGCACCCGGGGAAAGGGCAAACGCCCAGCTCAAGACCTGGAAGATCCTCCGCCGACTCCGCTGCTGTCCCTGGAAGGCCGGGCAGATCGCCAAAGCCGTCCACGTATTGCAGACCCAAGAGGCCTAACCAGGTTGAAATGGGTTCAGTCCGTCCGCGAGCTACTCACCGACGAGGCTATCCTGCCCAGGACCCAACGACCACCGTTCCTCGGATGGCTAAGCAGCAGGGTGAGGTGTCGGCGCAGGTCGCCTATGATGGTCGTGCAATTAACGTGCAATTAGCCAGGGTGATCAGGGATCAACAGCGGACAATCGCGGTACGTCGAATCCCCTGGTCAGCCGCACTATCGGCCTGGTTCCGCACAATTCCCAAGCTGATAGCGCGGGTTCGATTCCCGTCACCCGCTCTAACGAGAAACCCCAGGTCGAAAGCAAATTCTGAACGCTGGGGTTTCGTTGTCTTCGCACTCGTCGGTGAGGTTGCCCCCCGTTCGCCGGACACGCCCGGGAAACGGGGGCAAGGTCACCAGAGGGGTGTGTCCTGGCTAAAGGAGCGTTCTTACCATGGCACAACTCCGTTGTCGTCGAGCAGCTGGCCGGTAGGGGCGTCGTCGGGCAGGGTGGCGAGCTTGATAGCGATCGCGGCGCCCTGCCGGGGAGTGCGGTCTCCCTGGTAGTTGTTCAGCGCGGTGGAGACGTATCCGGGGCATGCGTTGTTGATCAGGATGTTCGTGCCCGCCAGCTCCTTGACGTACTGGACGGTGACGGCGTTCAAGTAGGTCTTGGTCGGCGCGTAGGCCCCGTCGATCGGCCCGAACTCGACGCCGGGCGTGGTCTGTAGGGTCAGCGAGCTGACGTGGCTGGACTGGTTGACGATGCGCGGGTGCGCCGAGCGGCGCAGCAGTGGCAGCATCGCGTTGGTCATCCGGATCAGGCCGAACACGTTAGTCTCGACCGCGATCCGGGCGCTTTCCAGGTCCATCGTCGTCGCCTTCTGGGGCCAGGCACCCGTCACGCCGGCATTGTTGACCAGCACGTCGAGACGATCGGCTTCGTGCTCGATCTGACGGGCGGCTGCCGCCACGCTTGCGTCGTCGGTCACGTCGACCGGCACGGGGAACGCGTCCACGCCGTCGGCGCGGAGCTTGGCCACCGCGTTGTCCAGGCGCTCCGGATTGCGGCCGCCGATTCCGACCCGCCAGCCGAGCGCCCCGAGGCCTGCCGCGATCTCGTACCCGATTCCCTGGTTCGCGCCGGTCACCAGCGCAATTGTCTTTTCGCTCATGACTTCGATCATGTAGGCGCCTTTCCGCCGAACCAACACTATCTCGGTACTGCAGCGATACCTCGAAGGTATTGATTAAGAGCTAGGGTGAGTGGGTGGAGATCAGGGAGTTGCGGCAGTTCGTCACCGTCGCGGAGGAACTGCACTTCGGCCGGGCGGCTGAGCGGCTCGGGATCGCCCAGCCGCCGTTGTCGCGCAGTATCAGCCAGCTCGAACGCCGCCTCGGCGTCGCGCTGCTGGAACGCACCAGCCGCAGGGTGACCCTGACCGAGGCCGGATCGGTGCTGCTCACCGAGGGGCGGTCGATTCTCGCCGCGGCCGCCGCGGCCGAACGGCGTACCCGGCAGGCGGCCACGGGCCAGCCCGGCCTCGTGCTCGGTGCCAAGGCAGGCGGGTCGGCCGACTTGCTGGCCAAGCTGCTCGACGCCTATGCCGCGCAGCCGGGCGCGGTCGCGGTCCAGGTGCAGCTGTGCGAGGCCCTCCCGCACCTGCTGCTGCGGGAGGGCCTCGTCGACGTCGCGCTGCTGCACGAGCCGTACGACCCGACGGAGGGGTTCGACATCGAGATCCTGCAGTCAGAAGGCCAGGTCGCGATCTTGCCCGCCGCACATCCGTTGGCCGGCCTCTCACAGGTCCGCACAGCCGACGTGAGCACGCTGCCCGACTTGCCGCTCGCCCGCTGGCTCGGCCCGGCCGGCTACGCCGAAGGCCCAGGCGTCCAGGTCACCAGCCTGAATCAGCTGTACGAGTTGATCGCCCTGGGACGGGCGACGGCGATCGTGCCCGAGTCATCCAAGACCGACCTCCGCAGGGATCTCGCCGCCGTGCCGGTGACCGACGCCCAGGCCGTCAACACGGTGATCGCCTGGCCGCCCAGCAGCCGCTCCCGGCCACTGGCCGACCTGATCCGCACGGCAACCAGCCTCTAGCAAATGCGGGCATCGGCAACTTTGCTGCCCCGATACAACGGGCGGCTCCTCCCGCTGGGTCACGGCTGTTCCGTCCCTGTTCCGGCAAATGTCGATCAGCACCCGCAAACGATGCAAACCAGCGAGCAGTGAAATCGCAGGTCACTTGGCATATCCGCAGGTACGGCAGCAACCGACGGAAGTTCGAGCTGTACTCCGACACCACTCTGGTTCGGCGAGGGTCCTGGCGTCGTCGACGAGTGGCACCGCCTGGACCGGGTTCGATTCAGGGCCTGCAGGGGGCCGTGCAATTACCCCGCTGGGATGAACGCACCGGTTCATGATTTATCTGCGAGGATGCAGTCAGCCAGAGCGGAAAGCCCGGCAGGACAGGCGATCCTGACTTGGCAGGATCTAGGCCGCAACCGATAGCAGTTGGACCGAGAGCCCGTTGCCCCGTCCATCCTGGGGCGTAGAGTTACCCGCCGTGACGGACTTCTTCTCCCTCCCCTTCTACGACCTGTTCCACGAGAACGGGCACGTACCGGAGATCAGCAAGAACCTGCCGTCGCTCCTAGCCGGTGTGCGACGGAGCATCCTGGAAGTCGGCGCGGGAACGGGCCTGATAACTATGTCGCTAGCCGACTGGACGCCTGCCGAGATCTTCGCGCTAGAGCCATCAGTCGGGATGCGCGGGGTGCTGCTGTCTCGACTGGGCTCACGGCCGGAATTGCTCGACCGGGTGACGGTGCTCCCGTATGACGCGCTGAGCGTGAGTCTGCCCGAGCCAGCCGAAGCCGTCGTGATGATCAAGGTGTTGCACGTCCTGGAGCCGGACTACCGCAAGCGGCTCTGGCCGGTACTGGCGGCGTCGCTGGAACCCGGCGGCCTACTAGTGTTTACCTGGCGCGATGGCGGTCCGCCGAATCCCCGTCCGCTTCGGGAACTCGAATCGCGCCAGGTAGGACGGCATACGTATACGGCGTTGTCGGAGATCCTGGAGACGGACGGGGAAGCGACACGCGCCCGCTATATCCACCGGATTACCGAAGGAGAAAGGGTCATCAGCGAAGAAGAGATCACCGGCCATGCCTACCGCCCGGCGTGGGACGTGATCCGGCATGAACTGGCGACGGCAGGTTTCGTT
>Ga0335075_10018301_pt1 | contig 10384 bp, 6 predicted proteins | sample Lox_Sample_24_FD_206723 | JGI IMG/M metagenome (GOLD analysis project Ga0335075, IMG submission 206723) | Soil microbial communities from Loxahatchee National Wildlife Refuge, Florida, United States - Lox_Sample_2.4 | ecosystem: Environmental > Terrestrial > Soil > Wetlands | place: USA: Florida... | reverse complement strand
TCGCGGCGACGCCTTCCGGCTCGTAACCGGTCTTGGCCTTGAAGCCTTTGAAGAACGCCTTCAAAGCCGCGTCGTCGCGCTGCCGGTTGAAGCTGTCGATAATCGTCACCCCTTCGGCCGCGGGCCCCGCGATCTGGATGAATTTCTCCGAGTCGAACGCCTGCGAGCCGATGATTGGGGCCGTCACTCCCGCAGCGCGGAGCTGCGCGACCAGCGGGCCGGCGGTAAAGAAATATCCGGTTGCGTACACGGCGTCCGGATTGTCGCGCTTGACGCTGTCGACGATAGAACCGAATTGCCGGTCTTTCAGCGAATAGCTGTACTTATTGAGGACCTGGATGCCGTACTTCGGGGCGGCCGCAAGGAAGCCGTCCATCGTGGCCTCGCCGTAATCGTTGTCCATCGTGATGGCGGACACCTTCTTCAAGCCGAGCTTCTTGCCGATGTAGAGCGCGGTCGCCGCGCCCTGCGGCGGCCCCAGATGAACGAGGCGGAAAATGTAATCGCCCGCCCGCGTAATGTCGGGGTGCACCCCATAGGCCGAGATCATCACGACGCCAGCCTTCTGGAATATCGGCGCCGCGGCGCGGCCAGAGGCTGAATAGCTGCCGTTGACGACGAGCTTCACGCCGTCCTCGCCGATCAGCTTGTTGGCGGTGAAAATCGCCTGATCGGACTTGGCCTGATCGTCGTAAGTGACGAGCTTAAGCTTCTGACCGAGCACGCCGCCGGCCGCGTTTATGTCGTCGATCGCCATCTGCGCCGCGGTCGCAGCCGATTTTCCGTCAGTCGCAGCCGGTCCGGTGAGCGGCGCCTGGAAACCGATCTTGATGTCGGCCAAGGCGGGGCTCAGCGCGCAGAGACCGAACGCGAGCGCTCCCACGAGGCCGAGCGCGATCCGGTATGACAACAAACGCGTTACATTGGACATGGCCTTCTCCCTCGAATCCTGAAACCCTCAATGTTTCGCGCGCAAGCGGCGCTCGCCGATCGCCCCAAGCAAGTTCCGCGCTCGCGCGACCGCGGCTTCGGGCGGCTCGGCCTTCGTCCAGTCGCTGCGGCCGGTCGCCTTACGCGTCGCGTCGAGACCGAGCTTGGCGATGACCCCGCCCCGTTCCAGCGGATCCGACCGGTCGGTGCGAACGCCCGGAATGACGATCAGATCCTCGTCCGCCCTCATGCGGGTCGCAATCGCCCATTCCACCTGAATTGCATCCCACGGATCAATGTCCGCGTCCACGACGACGACTTGCTTCACGAGATTCACCGCCGCCCAGATCGCGAACATCGCCTTGCGCGCTTCGCCAGGCCGGGGACGGTCGATCGAAACTACGGCATGGAGACGGCCGGCGCCGCCGAGCCCGACCGCGACCTCGGACAACCCGGGCACGGCGGCGCGAGCCGCGCGCGCGAGTCCCGCCGCGATGGCGACGCCGCCCAACAGGCAATGCTCGGGGTGATAGCCAGGCAAGACGACCTGGAACATCGCGTCGCGCCTGCGCGTCAGTCGCGAGAAGGTGGCGACAATCCCGGCGCCATAAGCTTCGTACATGCCGTGATATTCGCTGACCAGTCCTTCCTCGTGCGGCTCGCCCGCGTCGAGTTTGCCCTCGAGCACACATTCGCAATGAGCCGGAACGAGAAGGTCGGAGCCGATGCATTTCGCTGCCTCGAGCGGCGCCCCGAGAAGGGCGCCGGCGATCGGCAGCTCATCCTCGCCAAGGCCAAGATAGAGGCAGGCCGCGATCAGGACGGCAGGATGATTGCCGATAGAGACGGCAATGTCGAGCTTATCGCCCCGCGCCCTGGCGGCTCGCGCCATGACAGCGAGGTGATGATTTGGCGCGATGCCCACAAAGGCCCGCGAGCCTCCGAGCGGCATCACGCGGGCGATCGAAAAGTTTGTCACGCCCGAGACCGCGTCGCGGGCGACGATGGCGCCCGCGGTGACATACCGGCCGTTTTCCTTCTCGAAAAAGCGCGGAATAGGCAGCAGCCGTTCGATATCGGGGCTCTCGACGACGGTCTCCTGGCATGGCGCCGCGCCGAGAAGCTCGTGCGCGAGCGGATTCTCGATCGCCGCGATCACGCGCTTCTGCACCTCATGCCGAGCGCAGCCGAGAGCCGCGGCGAAACGGGGGAGCGCGTTGACGAGGTTGCCGACGATCGGCGCGTCGAAGCTGACGCCATCGCGGACCGGGCGACGAAAGCAGAGCGCGGCGCCGTCCCGTGTCTCCGCAAGGCAGGCCGCGACCTCGAAGTCGACATCGACCGGCGCCTCCACAGTCAACAATTCTCCGTCTTGGTCGAGGCGCCCGAGAAAGGCTCGCATCGATTGCGGAGATTCGGCCATCGCGCGGTTTGCCTCACCCTTCCCAGGTTACGGAAGAAACGAACCTCACATTCGCGAAAGGACACGGCCGTCCGTGGGACGAAGCATATCGGCCGACCCTTGCCAGTCCACGATGCTAGGCGCCGAAGCGCGCTATAGGCTAAATTGAACGAGTGATGCCCGGATAGGGAAATCGCTTTGGAATTGCGCGAGCTTGCCTATTTCGTGACCGCTTGCCGGTCCCCCAGCCTGGCCGAGGGCGCAAGCCGGCTCGGCGTCGCGGTGTCTACGCTGAGCGCGGCGCTCAAGAGCATGGAAGACGACAGCGACGTCGTCCTGTTCCATCGGCGCAACAATGCGCTCTACCCGAACGCGGCGGCCGTTGGTCTCATTCGCGCGAGCGAGCCTTTACTGATTGCCGAGCAATTCGCGCGACGATGGAGCCGCGCTTCGCCGCGCGCAAACCTCAAGGTTCTGCGGATCGAGATCGCGCTCACCCACACCGTCGGCGGGGTAGCGGCGGCCCTGCGCGAGGCGGCGGACACATTCGGCGCCGAGCGGCCTGACGTCCTGGTTGACCCGGTTTGGATCGACGACCGCGACCGGCCGGCGATTCCGCCGTTGACGGAGGCCGACGGGGAAGCCGCCCGCTCGGGGCTGCGGATCGGGATCGGCGCCGATGATGGGCAGTCTTCGCGCGGAGAGATCGAGCTTCTCGACGACCGCTGGGTATTCGCGAGCCGGCTGCCCGCGGGCACGCGGGCGCCGCCGCGGGCCGCGGACCTTGCCGCGGGGCGACTCATTGTGCCGCTCCTGTCGCCGCCGCTCATCGACCAGGCCGATCGATACCTCACCGATCATCGCTTTCCCAACGTGCGCTTCGTCAATGATCATCCCGCCGAGTTGCCCCGTCTCATCGAGGAGCGGCCGGACGCGGCGATCTTCGTGCCGCGGACCGTGGCGGCCGCGAGGCTTGGCCTCGCTCATGTGGCGACGGTCGAGCCGGACGAGCCGCTGCGGGTGGGGCTCACCGCGCGACCCTATGGCCAGGCGCCCTTGCCCGAGCTTTTCGCCAAGCATTTGCGCCGCGCGCTGTCCGAGGGTGCGACGCATGTCGAGCGGCCGGTTCTAACCTTGCGGCAAATTCACTATGCGGCGGTCGTCCAGCGCCTGAGGCGTATCGCCTCGGCGGCCCGCGCCTGCAACATCAGCCAGCCGGCGCTCAGCCAGCAGATCCGCAAGATCGAGGACGCGCTCGGCGGCGCGCTGTTCGAGCGCCGAGGCGACGGCGTTCTTCCGACCTCGCGCGGCGAACGCTTTGCTGAAATCGCCGCGTTGATCGAGGCGCGGGCGCGCCGGCTCTCCGGAACCGAAGAGGGCGCGCCGGCGCACGGGCGGCGCATCGCCGTCGGCATATTGCCCTCGGTCAGCCAGCGAGGGTTCCTCGTCAACCGCATCACCGACGCGATCGTCGGCGTCCAGACGCGCCATCTGGGCCTGAAGATCGTGGTTCTGGAGGGGCCGAACAGCGCCCTTCAGGACTGGGTGACCCGTGATCTCATCGGCGTCGCCATCGTCGAGAGAGCGCTACCGCACATGCCGCGCCTGCCGCTCGGCTCTTCGGAGGAGTTGGCCGCGGTCGCGCATCCCTCGCATGGGGTGTTGCCGGAGGGCCCGGTCACGCTCGCGGCGCTTGCTCGCCAGAAGCTCGTCCTGCCGACGAGCCGCTCCGGCCTGCGGCAGTTGCTTGACACAGCCGCAGAGGCGCGGAACCTCAAGATACGGCCTGTTTTGGAGATTGACGCGCTGCCGATGGCGGTTGCGCTGCTCGCGCGGATGCCGGTCTGCACCGTGCTGCCGCCGTCGGCGATCGCCAATGAAGTGGCGAGCGGCGATCTCGTGGTTCACCCGATCGTGGAGCCGTCCGTATCGCGCAGACTCTTCATCATCTACTCGGCTGAACGCGGGTTGACCCCGGCGGAGCGTGACCTCGTCAACGCGCTGCGCGGATCGTTGTCCGCGAAGCCCTGAACGACGCTCTTCTCACAGCCGGAAATGCTGGACGCCGCCACGGCGGATGGCCTCGAACGATTCCGGATAGCCCGCGTCGGCGTAACGCATCACGCCGAGGCTCGTGTCATTGGTCATTGAAAGCGTGAGTCGCTCGTCAGCCTCGCTGGTCCCGTCGGCGATCACGGTGACGCCGGCGCTCGTCATGTAGCCGGAATAGCCGCCCCCGCCGGAGTGAATGGCGACAAGATCGGCCTGCGAGGCGCACATCGCCATCGCGTCGATGAGCGGCCAGTCGGCGATCGCGTCGGACCCGTCGCGCATGCGCTCGGTCATGATGTTGGGATGCGCCATCGCGCCCGCGTCGAGATGATCGCGCGTGAAGGCGATCGGGCCCGACAGCAGGCCGTCGCGCACCATGCGATTGACGGAGAGCGTCAACGACGTCCGTTCGCCATGGCCGAGCCAGGCGATCCGCGCCGGCAGCCCTTCGAAGGGCACATGGCGCCGCGCGAGCGCGACCCAGTTCGACAGGATCCTGTTGTCGGGAAAGGCCTCGAGAAGATGGTCGTCGATGCGCCGAATGTCGTCCCCGCTGTTGGCGAGCGAGATCCAGCGGAACGGGCCTATCGCCTGCGCGAACAACGGCCTTAGATAGGCCTCGGTGAAGATCGGGATGTCGAAGGCGTCGACGACACCGCCCTCGAAGGCCTGGGTGCGGATCAGGTTTCCGTTGTCGAAGACGATCGAGCCTTCGCGCCGGAAGCCCAGCATCGCGCGAACATGGCGGACGATCGTGGCGCGGCTTTCGCGCATGAGGGTCGCGGGATCGTCGCGGCGCAGGCGGCGGATGTCTTCGAGGCTTCGCCCCGACGGCGCATAGCCGAACACGAGATCATGCGCCGAGGTCTGGTCGGTGACGATGTCGGGAACGACGCCGCGCGTGAGCAGGGTCTCGTAAACGTCGGCGGCGTTGCCGACGACAGCGACCGACAGCGCCTTGTTCTCGCGACGCGCCGCATCGATACTCGCCAACGCCTCTTCGAGATCATGAGCCCGCTTGTCGAGAAACCCGCTCGCTATCCGCTTCTCGACCCGCCGCGGATCGATCTCGACGCAGAGGATCGCGGCGCCGGCCATGCGTCCCGCAAGCGGCTGCGCCCCGCCCATGCCGCCAAGGCCCGCGGTCAAGACGAAGCGGCCGGCAAGGGAGCCGCCGAAATGGCGCTCGGCGATGCGCATGAGGATTTCGTAAGTGCCCTGGATGACCCCCTGAGACCCGATGTATTGCCAGTCGCCCGCGGTCAGACCTCCCCAGCAGATCAGGCCCTGCTTCTGCAACTCGTAGAAATTCTCCGCCTTCGCCCATTGGCCGACCATGTTGCAATTGGCCATGATCACGATCGGCGCCTTGTCGTGCGTCCGGATGAGGCCGATCGGCTTGCCGGACTGCACGATCAGCGTCTCGTCCTCGCCCATCGTGCGCAGCGTCTCGACGATGCGGTCATGCGAAGCCCAATTGCGCGCCGCCTTGCCGAGCGCGGCGTAGACCACAAGATTGGCGGGGTCCTCCCCGACGGCGAGCACGTTTTCGAGCAGCCGCAGCAACCCTTCCTGTCTCCAGCCGCGACATCGCAAATTTGAACCAGAAGCAACAGGGAAGCTTCGGACCATCGCCATTCACTCGAGAGCATATTTGGCGATCTCGATGCCGAGCGCCGCTTCACAGACAGGATAGACCGAGGGATCCTTCACCGAAGAGCTCAGCGGCAGATGCGCCTTGGCGATGTGGAAGATCGACACTTCGTCGCCCTCTCGCAGCTTGCCGACGCTGACGGGACTTCCGTTCGAGTCGAGGGTGGTGATCACGTCCGGAAAGGTGGCGAGGCGGCGTCCCTTGGCGTCCTCGATCGCCATATATTCGTTCATCACATGCAGCGCGAGATCGCGCGCGCCGCAGTGAACCGTGATCGTCCCGATGTCGAAGGCGGCGTCGGTGTAGACGACGCTTTTCCTTATCACGCGGCCGGTCCCGAGGATCTCGCCGGAGGTTGCGGAGCAGATCGCGCTCACGACCGCCTTGCCGCCCTTCGGCTCGGCTTCCAGGATTGCCCGCCCGAGCGCCAACGCGCGCGAAATCCCGCCGAGCGCGGCGTGCGTCCGAACATAGGACGCGCGCACTGGGTTGCGGCAGCTGGCGATGAATCCGCCCGACATGTCGGCGGCTTTGCGCAGGATCGGCGAGACCTTGGCGGTCGCGCCGCGGACGACGAGCTCGATATAGGAATGGCTGGCGCGGCGTCCACCGGCGGCCGTCTGGATGGTCGCCTCGGGACTGGCCGCCATGCCGATCGAGCCCATGTCGCCGGTCGGATGCGCCCGGATGTCCCCGACCGCGTCCACGACTTTCGTGCCGAGCAGCGCCGAGGGAAGCCAGGCGTTCATCGTGCTCGACATGCCGTTCTGCCCGATCATCAGCCCCCAGACCGGAGCGCCGAGCGCCTCCTGCATCATCTGCACGGCCTTCACATAGTCGACGCCGAGCATTTGCCATTCGGTCGTACCGGCTGGCGCGCCGATCGCCGCGGCCGTTGCGATAAAGGCGTCGTCAGGCGCTTCGTCAATCGACACCAGCTCCGGCTCGCCGGCGTTCACCGCGGCCGTTCCGAGCATCCGTCCGTGATCGGCCCAACCGCCTCCGCCGGCCGCGAAGACCGAACCTCCGCGGATCGCGGCCTCGACATCGTCCATGTTCAGAATCCGACCCATTGCCCCATCCCCTTACAGGGTTCGATCGATTGCGCGCACGGTCTCGAACATCACCGCGGCGCCGGCGGCAAGGGCGTCGCGGTCCGCCCATTCCTCGGGCGCGTGGCTCTTGCCCGCGCGGCAGGGGGTGAAGATCATGGCCGCGGGGCAGACGCGCGTCATGAAAGCGGCGTCATGTCCGGCGCCGCTCGCGAGATCCCGCGCGCTCAAACCGAGTCTTTGCGCCGCGGCGCGAATTTCGGCGCGCAGCCCAGGATCGCAGGCTGCCGGCGGACCATCGGAGAGAACCGCGAAGCCCGTTCGCCTCACGCGCGCGGCAATCGCGCTCTCCGCGCTCTCGCGGTCGATCCGCTCGGCGAAGCTCCTGATCATCTCTGCAGACGTGTAGCGCGCGTCGACGATGAGGCGGCAGCGGCCGGGCACAACGTTTGACGCCGAAGGCGACACTTCAAGAACGCCAACCGTCGCGACAAAATAATCCCCGCCTTGCGCGGCGAGCGCTTCGGCGGCGCGCCTCACCGAATCGACTGTGCGCGCGGCGGCGACAAGCGCGTCTCGGCGCAGACTCATCGGCGTCGTGCCGGCGTGGTCGGCCCCGCCCTCGAAGATAATCTCCATCCGGCGGACGCCAACGATCGACGTCACGACGCCGACGTCGACCCCCTCGGATTCCAAAACCACGCCCTGCTCGATATGCAGTTCTAGGAAGGCGGCGACATCCTCACGCTTCGCCTCCGCGACCCGAGTTGGATCACCGCCGACGCGGCGCAGCGCGCCCGCGAGCGGTTCGCCGCCGGGACCTTTCAGCGCGAGCATCGACGGATCGAGAACGCCAGCCATGCCGCGGCTGCCGACACACGAGAGTCCGTATTCGCTCGGCTCCTCGGCGAGAAAATCCACGACTTCGAGCGGATGGCGCAGCACGGCGCCCGCCTCTTTCAGCGAGCGCGCCGTCTCGAGCGCGGCGATCACGCCGGCAATCCCGTCGAAGCGGCCGCCCGAAGGGACCGTGTCCGAATGAGAACCCAGCATGATTGACTTGAGGCCCCGCTCCGCGCCCTCGCGCCGGCCGATGAAATTGCCGGCCGCGTCGATCCTGACTTCAAGCCCCGCCCCGGCGAAGCGGCGCGTCAGCCACTCGCGGCCCTGCAAGAACAAAGCGCTGAAGGACCGGCGGGTGTAGGGCTTCCCGGGATCCGTGATGGCCGCGAGCGCCATGATGTCGTCCCACAAGCGACCGGCGTCGACAGGGAGATTCGACGGCATGCGGGCGGGCCTCAGGCCGCGGCCCGCGGCCGCACGAAGCGGCCGCTTCCCGGCTCCGCCAACACGCGGCCCTCCGAAGCGACACGTTCGCCGCGGAGCCAGGTCTCAATCACGCGATAGGGGAGCTCCACACCCTGATAGGGACTCCAGGATACGAAATTGTTTCCGCTCGCCGCGGCGTCATAGCGATAGGGATCGCGACGCATCAGCACAATGTCGGCGTCGCGTCCAATGGCCAGCGCGCCTTTTGCGTGCGCGATGCGGAAGAGCGCCGCCGGATTGTGCGCGAGCAGCCGCGCGGCGTGGGTGAAGGCAAGCCCGCGTTCGTCGAGGCCTTTCATCAGCAGCGGATAAAGCGCTTCGAGGCCCGGCACGCCCGAGGCGTTTCTCAACATGTTCGGGTCCGTCTTGCGGTCTTCGGACCAGCTCACGTGGTCCGTCGACACGATCGTCACGGCGCCGGCGGCGAGATGGCGCCAGATCTGCTCCACCTCCGCCCGCGACCGGATCGGCGGATTGATCTTGGCCTTCCCTCCGAGCCGCTTGACGTCGCTCTCCTCGTCCAGCGTGAGGTAATGGATGCAGGCCTCCATCGTCGCGTCGAAGCCTTGGGCGCGGTAAGCTGCCATAAGCTCATAACCGCGGCCGATCGAGCAATGGACGATGTGGACCGGACAGCCGGCGCCGGCGCCAAGCTCGTAGACCTCCGCGATCGCGAGCGCTTCGGTGATTGGAGGCCGCGACAGGCCATGCGCGGTATAGTCGGTGACGCCCGCAGCCTCGACCTCGGCCATGAAGGCGCGCACCATTTCGTCGTTCTCGTTGTGAATGCCGGCGACGAGGCCGCGGCGGCCGACGGCTTGAAATGCGGCGTAGAGCGCCCGTGGGGGAACACGGGGAAACCGCTTCGGGTGCGTGCCGAAAGTCGAGAATTTGAAGGCGGCCGCCCCCGCGTCGACGAGTTCGTTCACGCGCGCGGCGCCCTCGTCGGGATCGACGGTGGCGTAGAGCGCGAAATCGACCCGCGCCTGTCGCCCGGCGCTCTCCGCCTTGGCGCGGAAGCGTTCGGCCGAAGCGATCAAGGCGTTGTCGTCATAGGGCATGTCGACGATCGTCGTCACGCCGCCCGACGCGGCGCTGCGGGTCGACCAGACGAAGTCCTCCTGACCCGCCTGGCTGCGGCTATGCACCTGTCCGTCGATCGCGCCCGGCAGCACAAGGAAGCCCGCGCCGCCGTGACGTTCGCCGGCCGGCGGGGCCCCCTCGCCCACGCGATGCGCGACGCCGTCCGCTACGAGAACATAGCCGTTCTCGATTATGCGGTCGGGGAGGACGACGGTTCCGACGAAAACTTTGTCCGCCATGAATCAACTTTCGTCCAACCGATTTCTGTGATGTGTCGAGCCAAGAGTAGAAGGGCGGGTCCAATACGACCACCGGGCTCGGCCGAAGCAAGCCATAGGGAAAAGCGAAGGGGACGGAAATCGGGATTGGCCGGCCGAAGGCGCGGCCTTCGCCGTGGCGCCTCGCATCGGCGTCATCGAGACGTTCGTGTTCGGATTGATGACGCGGATTCGCGTTTGCAGGAGCTAGAGATCGCCGCCGAGATAGAGATGCTGGATGCGCTCATCCCTGGCAAGATCGGCGGAGGCGCCGGAGAGCGCGATCGAGCCCGTGGTCAGCGCATAGGCTCGGTTCGAGATGCGCAGCGCCATGCGCGAGTTCTGCTCGACAAGCAGCACGCTGACCTTCTCGTCGCGGTTGATGGCCACGATCGAGCGGGCGATGTCCTGGACGATCTTCGGCGCGACGCCGAGCGAAGGCTCATCGAGCAAGAGAAGCCTGGGCTTCGCCATCAGCGCGCGGCCGATCACCAGCATCTGCTGCTCGCCGCCGCTCATCGTGCCCGCCGCCTGGCGCAACCGGTCTTTCAGACGCGGAAACCGCGCCATCACGTCGTCGAACGATGCGCGCACGGCGGCCGTCTCGGAGCGGGAAATCGCGCCC
>Ga0335075_10018300_pt1 | contig 10385 bp, 11 predicted proteins | sample Lox_Sample_24_FD_206723 | JGI IMG/M metagenome (GOLD analysis project Ga0335075, IMG submission 206723) | Soil microbial communities from Loxahatchee National Wildlife Refuge, Florida, United States - Lox_Sample_2.4 | ecosystem: Environmental > Terrestrial > Soil > Wetlands | place: USA... | reverse complement strand
AAAGCCAGAGATGTGAACTACGACGGGGTCTTCAGCCGTGCGGGCAAAATGATTGACGCCCCCAGGTTCTGAATAGACGCTGCCCACCGGGAGTGCCTTCAGCGCCTTCTCGTCGAAATGCATTCCATATCCAAAATGCCAAGTCCCCGACACGACCGTCGCCATGCGGTCGTCACGATGCGAATGAGCTTGAATCGTCGTGCGCGGTGGGACGAATAACAAAATGGAATAGAAACCCGCAGCGCCGGGGTTGCCTGCCAAAATCTTGGTGTGTACTCCGGCCAATTTCGAACTGCCAATCTGGCTCTCACCCTTCTCTCCACTATTGATTTCAGTTGGAGTCATGCGCAGTTCGGGAATAGACGGTGCGGTCGCACTGCAAGTGGCGACGAGAATCGTGAGCGCAAACAACGAAGTTCTTTTCATCAACATGCCTCCGTATCGGCTGCAAAGCAAACTCTCGCCGCTGGTGATGATTTCAACTCAGAGAAACTCGACGAGCGCGTCCATAGTCTCTTGAGGTCGCTCTTCCATGAGCCAATGCCCGCTGCCTTTCAATTCGATCACCTTGACATCGGTTGCAACGCGCTTCATCTGTGGGCTAAGGATCGCGGCGCTGGCCTTTTCCCCGGCGATTGACAAGACAGGCATGGTTAACTGGGTCTCAGCCATTTGCGCGAAGTCTTTTGCAGTCTCGGGCCATGAAGCGAAGTATGCCCATCCTGCTCGCATCCGCCCTGGACGGCAGTAGGCAGCCACATAGGACGCGCGGTCCGCTTCTGAGAGCGAGCGAGTCCCGTCGGCAGCCAAGTCGTTCCAGAAATAAGCGAAGTATATTTTCTCCCGGCCTTGGACCAAGGCTTCAGGCGTGGGACCATGGAACCGAAAGTGCCAGAAATTCGGGCTGTCATATGCCAGCTCCCAGCCCGGTACTCCGGGGAGAAAGGCGTCCATCACGACCAGCTTTTCGACCTCGCTTGGAAATTGAGCTGCGTAGGCGTACGCCACCATTAGACCGATGTCATGCCCGACCACCCTTGCTTTGCTGATACCGAGTGATTTTGCCAGAGCATGGATCCGGATGGCTGCGGTTTTCATATCGAGGCCGTCTTTGGGAATGTCAGAATCGCCGATTCCGGGCAGATCCGGCGCAATGACGGTGAACTTGTCCGTAAGCTTGGGAATCAATGGCCTCCACATCCGCGAGGTTTGCGTGTAACCATGGAGCAGGATCACGGCGGGCCCGTGCCCGGCTGTGAGGTAGTGAATCTTGATCCCATCGGCTTCGCCGAAACGAGATTCGATCGCATCGGGAGAGGACTTGGCTTGACCCGACTGGTGTAGGCCAGACTTGGCTTGGCATATTGCGGCAAGCGATACCACCAAGAAAAAGCCGAGGAACACTCGTAGTTTCACATCCGTCCTCATTGAATTCCTCCACACGTTACGATTCTTTCAATGCCAGCTTGATTCCAGTCCCGGTTTGAGTGATTCCAGACTATACAGTCTAGAATGGTGCCTGTCAATCTCGTCTAGTTGTAGACTGGAGAGTCTAATTATGGCCCGTCCCAAGGAATTCGATCCCCAGCGTGCTTTAGACAAAGCGATGAATCTTTTCTGGCGTCTGGGGTATGCAAATACCTCGCTGGAAGAGTTGATGAAAGAAATGGGCATCGCCAGGCAGAGCCTCTATGACACGTTTGGCGATAAGCGCGCCCTCTACCTGAAAGCCATGGCACATTACCGCGACCAGACCAACGGGCAGATGCAGAAGACGCTGAGTGAGACTCCCTCCGTCAGAGATGCTTTTGCAAAACTCCTTTTCGGCCTTGCCGCTGAAACGCGGGAGCAACATCAGAGAGGATGTCTGTTGTTGAGCGCCAACCTGCATCGTGACCCTAACGACGGAGTCGTAAGGGACTTCTTGAGGGATAACCAGGCGAGAGTCGAAGCAATCTTTCTCCAGGCTCTCACGAGAGCCCAAAGGCAGAAAGAACTGTCACTCAACGACGACCCGGCCGCCCTGGCGCACTTCTTTGTAGTCACCATACAAGGCATGAGAGCAATGGCCAGACTCAAATCAGATCGGAAAGCGCTGGAACAAGTCGCTCGGGTCGCACTCGCCGTATTCAACTCGTCGAATACCGCCAATCTGAAAGAAATAATTTGAGTTCTGATCTTTAGATCGGGAACCAGGGGCTATGAGCTGTGCCCGTGTTCGGAAGGAGCTTTTCCTCGATTGTCGGCCATCCGGAGACTGACCATGAACGGACCTATGGGAACTCAGCGGGGGTAAGGAGCGGCGACCTCCAAGCACGACTGCACGCAGAGAGAGTAATAAAAGGATCGGCGGTCCGGCCGGCACCGCCATGCTTCCTCAAAAAGCTTGCGAGAAGCGGGCCTCAAGAAACTCTCCGAGCTTCGCTGTTGCCCTGAACTGCGGGATGGGATCCAATTCCTTGAACGCCGACGTGAACGCGTTGGAGAGACTCCAGATCGTTCGCGGTTCAAACTCCTCGTATTTCGGTTCGAAGTAGAGGTCATGCACAGTGCGCGCCAGGTGCTTTGGAGCTTCGAGTCTGCCCTCGACGAAAGCCTCGTAGATCACGACCTTGGCCCTAACGTCGGTCAACTCGCTTCGCTGCCAGACTTCCACCTGCTTTCGCATCGGCTCGAAGTTTCGCTGCATCCGGTCAACCCCGACTGAGATGCAGTCGATGAGTGAGAACGACTTGGAGTGTTTCGCCAAGACCGGCGTGAAGTCTCCGGCGAACGCCATGTTCGAGCAGACGAATACGCGATACCCACAGGTCATCGCCAAACGCATGCTCTTATCGTGGGAGTTGCGCAAACCGATGGAAAAGCGGCATCCTTCCATTTCGGTTGCGAGATCCAAGACGCCAAAGGCTTTCATACCATCCGGCGAGACTGCGTACTCGTCGTGAACGACTCCGATGTGGCGAAAGCCAAGCGTCTCGATCAATGCTTGCACGATCTCGTGATGCGGGATTGGGCGGTGAGTTTCCGTTGGCGCTGGTGTCGGAACCAGCGCCAGTTCTTCGCGGCCAATGGTCCGGCCGCTATAACCGATGAGCGTACTTGTTTCTGACATACTTTGTTTTCTCCTTGGTTGATTTGGAATGACGTTCTTGAAGATGGGAAGATCGGGGCGGTGCGCCTCTGACACGAAGTCTGTGTAGTGGGGACTCAGGAGCGCGGACTGCTCAAATACTCGACTAAGTTGCCGGCGGAGAATTTCTCCGCGGACGATCAAAAATGCGCAGGGTCGCTCCACGAAGTCAGAGCGACAACCTCAGGACACACAATCATTAACCGCCGATGGCATTGCCTTCCGGAAACGTCCGCTGTGGCAGTGCCGGAACCGGTTCATGGTGGTAGCGCAGGTTCCAATAGGTCCACGAACGGCGGTCGAAGATTCCCGCCGGCGGATCTTTCAAGACCAGGTCGAAATCGGCCTCAGAGTAGTACTTCATCGCAATAGCGATGTCTTCTAGAGTCCCGTAGGTCATCAGGTGTGCCAGAAACAATTTGGGTTCTTGGAGCGTTTCCTCGGGCGTCTTGAACCAAGCCACGCGTTTCGCGACTCGCTTGAGGTCTTCGGAATGGTTCATGATCCCTCGTCCTGTCGACTCGGACCAGATCTAGCCGCAACCAGTGGAAGTTCTTTCAAGTTTACCGAAGTTGCAGCCGCTAGCAGTCGCTTTTGAATTGCGGGCGTCAGACCGGGAAGATCACCATCCTCGAAGTACGTGAGCGCCTTGAGGCTGAGCGCTCCATTGAAGTTTTTCCCATAGACCGCCGATGCGGCCGCCAAACCCTCGGCTAGGCTCAAGCCCGCGTCGAACGAGGCCGCAATATCCCGATAGTCCTTCGCCGCGGCCCTCGACTGAACCGTCTTCAGTTTTGACGCCAGAAGATCGAGCAGAGAGGCGATCTGAATTCCGTTCTCTTCGGCGATATCGGGATCCTGAACCCGTTTGATTCCCAAAGATCCAAAGAACGAGAGCTTCACCGGCCCATTCCGATCCACAAGGGCGGTGAGTGTGTTGTCTTGGAATTGGGTCATTTCCGCGTGCTTCAGGTAGGGAATGCTATCGCGTAGTGCACTGGGTTGAAAGGGCCTGTTCGAGAAGAAGTCGAAGTCCTCCGATTGGCGGTGCCCCAGCCGCAATGCCAGAGCCGTGCCTCCATAAAGCACGAACGACTTGGGAGTGTCCTTCAATTCAGCCCAAAGCTGCCTTTGAGGCTCCGGAAGAATGCTCAGATTGGGTGTGAACATTTCCAACTCCTTGGGGCTGGCCTCGCATCCTTAGTCAGTTTAAGGCAGCTCGTTTGTACGAACGGCCGAATGGCGCCGAGACATCTCCCTTATTTTGCCTGATTTAACTCAAGCTGAATAGCGACGGCTGCTCAGGGACCGCGGACCTGGCTCGCCGCCTCTTACCGGGCAACGCTTGCGGCCGCTGTCCGAAGACAACGATAGACGCGGTGTCCATGGCATTCCCCACAAGACTCGCAGGGTCAGGCTGAGTATCCAGCAGAATACTCGGCACTTCGATGGATGCGGCGTCATCGTAGCGATGAGCAGACACCGGGAATAGCTTTTGATGTTCTGTACTGAGGGCTCTCCAAATAGAGTCGGCGGTGTCGCCGATGCCGTTCCTTTCGACCAGCTCCCGCGCCATGGCCGAGAGCATGTCATCATCTTCGTCGATCGACTGCAACCCCTCGCCGGCAAACTTGCCTTCCATGGTGAGAGCCACAAGCAACTTCTTCCCCATGAGGCGCAAACACGAGGTCTGCATGCTCCCTTCCGAGCAAAGAAACTTCACGCGGACGGGTCGGCGCTGTCCGATTCTCCAGGAGCGGCGACTGGCCTGCCGCAACGTATGAAGTGAGTAGCCAGACTCGTAGAAAATGATGGTGGGAAAGTCCAGCAGATCGAGCCCGGTTTCCACCAGCTTGGGATGACAGATCACCACTTGCACGCCGTCTTTGACCTGCCTGGCGTACCAGTCCTCGCGCTTGGAGGTATCAACGTTCGCTCGCAAAACAGCGGCGTGGATCCCCTCGTTGCTCAGAATTCGATGAAGCCTGGCTGTGACGTCGTGCTTCTGCGTGTAGACGGCGAAAACCTGACACCGCCGTCCCTCGAACAGTTCTTTCTTGATCTCCTCGATTAGTTTTCGTTCTTTGGAATAGATCTGGTCCTCGGGAAGGTCGCGAGGCTCCGCAATGACAAATTTCACCCGGCGTTTGAGTTCAGGATCGAACTCCGTACCATACAGCGTCCCGATCCCGTATGGATGATCCGGATACAACAGCAGGGTGTTGAGCATCGTGCTCAGTACGGACCGGTTTCCCCTGTGGGCTTTCAACGCCTTCCGCATGTCCTCTTCGAGCTCGCGATACGCCTCCTGCATGGGCGCGTCCATGGGCACACTCAGATAGGTTTCCTCGTAGGGCGGAAGTTCGCCGGATATGTCTTCGAGGAACACAAAGGCGCACAACTGCATGAGGAATTCGCCGAACAGCAGCGGGGATGCTCCGGGCTTGCGCCGGACGGTGCTCGTGCTCTTGGCCTTGGAGCAGGCGTTATTGGCGGGTTCCATCTTAGTGATGGTCTCGAGCACACCGTAATCCTGAAGGAACGAACTGCGGCCGGTGGTGCCCCATTCGTAGCCATGCTCCTTCATCCTTCTCGCTTCGAGCCGAAAGAGAGTGTTGAAAAGATCGTCGGCATATCCACCGAGCAACGTGCCTGTCAGTCCAACGATCCGGTCAGTGCATGAGGCCAGAGTGCCGAGGGCGTTTCCTTGCGCGGTATCGCCGGCCAGCTGGTGAATCTCGTCGCAAATCGCGTAGTCAAACCATGCCGGCATGTAGCGCCCAATAAACTCGATCGGGGCCATGCGGCGGATTTTGTCCGCGTCCGCCTGCCAGAGCGGGCTGTGCAGTGGGCGACAGGACTTCTCACCCCTGGTTTCGATGGTCTCGGCGATTTTGATCTTCTCGAACTCCCCTGCCGTGAGTCGGCTGTCGTCGATGATCACCGGCATGCCCGTCTCCGAATTGACCACGCAGCCAACGTAAGGGCCAGAGTGTGGTACCCGGTAGGCATGCCGCCAGAAGTAACCGAGCTTGGCTCGCTCACGTCCGACGATAAATAGAGATGGTCTCCCGCAGAGCGACAACCAGCGTTTCCGGGAACTCGGCGAATCTTTCCGTAGCCGCAACTCGCTCAACGTGGTTTGCAAGCCTTCCCGCACGATGCGTCCCAGCCTCAACCGCACTTCATTCACTCCGTGCGCTTTGTTCTCGTCACCGCCATTTCGCAAATCGTCGATGAGGAACACGCGCATTCCGGGCAATGTCAGAAACGCCTCCCGCGCCCACTTTTCGACCAGGTGTGGTGGGACCATCGCTAAAGCCGTGAAAGGACTCCTTTGGTAGTGGACATGCATCGCTCCCAGCGAGATCAGTGTCTTGCCAGTACCACATTCCGCGACCACCATGGCCGTTCGGGCCTGCTGCCAGCGTTTGGCGACTCCCATAATGGCGATGGTCTGTGCCGGGAAAGGCGTTCGCAGCAGTCCTTCAATCCGCGGGGAAACTGCATCGTCGAATTGGTGCAGCGCTGGATACTCCTCGAGAATGCGCTCTCCCAAAAGCGCTGCGTGACTTCTCATATAGTCGTAGATCGTGGACAGTTCTGGCATGGAGGTCCTCCGAGGTAAGCGGAATGGAGGAAAAACAAGAAATGAAAAACGAAGAGGAAGTGTGGCGATTACCCTCACGTTACCGATCCGGTCACCACCTCGCGCGCTCGCCTAACTTGTCGGTTGTCGCAATTTCCCCAGGATTAATATGACGTGCGAAGATTACTTCCTAGAAGCGCGTTTTTATCGGTACTAATTCTGTTTTGCAGAGGTATGTGCGCCGCACTCAATGAGCAGCCACGCGGTGATAGCGCTCAAAGTTGCAAGCCCGGTGGCCATCCAGATCACCGCGCGATAGCCTCTGAGGAATGATTCGCTAATCGCCCGCTGAACCATGAGATTGGGATTGTGAGCGGCGGCGAGTTGAGGCCGGGCAGCATCAATCTGAGCGCGGACGTCAGGGCCCAAGGCTAGCAGATCTAGGGATCGATCCAGCGAGCGGTTGAAAACCGTGACCAGCACCGCACCGAAAACTGCAACTGCGAGCAACGCAGCCAACCGGGAAACTGCGTTATTAATTCCGGAGGCAAGTCCTGACTCGGATTGAGGTACAGCGTTCATCACGGTCGTGGTCAAGGGAGCGACACTGATCGTCATGCCCAGACCCATTACCACGATTGCCGGGAAGAAGCTGGTCCAGTAGCTCTCAGACGGCGGCACGATTGCGAACAGCGCGATGCCGCAGGCAGCGATGAGAGGGCCGAACGTGAGCGGGATTCGTGATCCATAGTGCGCCACCAGACCACCTGCCCAGCGCGATAGTCCAAACATGATGGCTATAAAAGGAAGAAACGCCGCGCCTGCCTCAGTAGCTGTGTAGTGTTGGATCTGGATCAGGTCCATCGGAAAAAAGAACATCAATCCGCCGAGGGATGCATACAGAAACAGCGTCAGTAGATTCGCGCCGGCAAAGTTTCGCGAGCGAAACAGATTAAGCGAAACCATCGGCGCATGAGACCAATGCTCCACGGCAAAGAATCCGGCCAAAGCGATCACGCCCAGAACTGCAGCAGCGGCAATGGTGTGGCCGCCGTGGCGAGCACGAGTGGGCCACTCGATCAGCGCGTAGGTGACGCCACCAAGCCCCAGCGTCACCAGAAGGGCACCTGGCCAGTCAAGATGATGTGAGGCATTCTGGTTACGGCTCTCGGGCACCTTGGCGGAGAGCAGGATGACCGCCAGAGCAAGCGGGAGATTCAGGAAGAAGACCCAGCGCCAGGTGGCGTGCTCGATCAGCCAACCGCCGATGACAGGGCCGATGGCCGCCGTCATTGCGGTAAATCCCGACCATGTGCCAATCGCCTGTCCTCTCGTTTCTTCAGGAAAGGAAGCCGTGATCAGTGCGAGACTTCCCGGTACCAGCAAGGCTGCTCCTATGCCTTGAACCGAGCGAGCCCAGATCAGCATGTCAATACTTCGGGCCAGGCCACACCACGCGGAGGCAGCTGCGAACACAGCGACGCCAGAAATGTACACCTTGCGGCGGCCGAAGATATCTCCAAGAGAGCCGCCCACAAGCAAGAGCGCCGCCAACATCAAAGCATAGGACTCAACAACCCACTGCACGTCTGCAATCGTGGCGTGCAAAGCATTTTGCAGTGCGGGAAGAGCGACATTAACGACGGTTCCGTCGATGAACGCCATGCTCGATCCAAGAATGGTAGCCGCAAGCACGAACCGTCCGCTTGCTTGTTGGCTCGAGTGGTCATTTCGCATGGCGCATTTTCTGATCATAGACCCTGAATGTGACGTCAGCATATTCGGACTCAGGTGGCTACAATGAGACCGCCTGCGGCACGGATGACTTCTCCCGTGATCCAGGCTGATTCGTCTGACGCCGGGAACATTGCCTGCGGCGCGATATCCGCGAACGCGACCGAGGCGGCCGAGGGGCGTCTACCCAGCCGAACGGCGCCGGCGTCATCCATAAAGGTCCCTGCGGCTGCAGTGCCTTCGGTCTCTGTATGACCGGGGGCGATGGCGTTAACGCGGACCTTGCCCGGTACCAGTTCGAGCGCCAGCGCCCTGGTCAGCGTTTCAATGGTACCTTCGTGGAAACGTACAGCAGGGCTCCCATCACCGGATGCGAGCCGAGGATAGAGCTGAGGTTGATGATGCTCCCGCCGTCGGTCCCGAATCGCTTGATCGCCTCATGGACGGCGAGAATCGCTCCGAGAACGTTGCTGTTGTAGTGGAGTTGAAAGTTCCCTTTGGTGATCTCCGCGAAGGCGCGAGACGGAACACTCCGCGTTGTTGACCAAGACGTCCAGTCTTCCGAACGTCGGCTGTTTTAGAAGTGATGGGAGCGGGTAGGATTTCAAGCAGGTGTTGAACGACCCGAAAGGTGTGTATGCGTGTCATTGTTGGAAAGAGGATCGCCATTGTCGGCGGGGGGCCAGGCGGACTCACGCTGGCCCGGCTACTGCAGCAAAGCGGTGCGCAGATCTCCGTGTATGAGCGTGATCGGAGCCGCAGCGCGCGAGTCCAGGGCAGCGCACTAGACCTCCATGAAAACTCCGGACTAGCGGCACTGGAAGCTGCCGGCCTGCTCGATGCGTTTTGGGCCAATCACCGGCCGGATCTTGATCGTCTTCGCCTTACCGATGCCAAGGGAACGGTTCTCCACGATCATTACCGCCGGATGTCCGGGGCCGGGAAACGTCCTGAGATCGAGCGTGGTCCATTGCGCGATCTTCTGCTCGATTCCCTCCAACCCAACACGCTGCAGTGGGACTGCAAGCTCGAGTCTGCAGAGTTGCAGGGCGAGCAGGTCTTGTTACGTTTTGCCAGCGGACAGATTGCACTGGCCGATATCGCGGTCGGCTGCGACGGGGCGAACTCCCGCTTGCGTGAGCTGGTCACTCCCATTCGGCCAGAGTACGTCGGGGTGTCGCTCGTAGAGGGTCTCGTTCCTGGAGCAAAGCAGATGATCCCTGAGTTGTGGGATCTTCTCGGCGGATCAGCACTGATCGCTCTGGGAGGCGAAAGAACCATCGGCATGGGTACCAAGCCTGACGGCAGCGTGCTGCTCTACGCAGGAGTGAAGACCCGTGGCGACTCCGCGAGGCGTAGCTTCGAAGAGGCAAGCGGCCCGGAGCAGCGAGTGGCATGGTTCCACGCCAATTTCCAGGGGTGGAGCGAGATATGGGATCCTCTTTTCAAGGAAGCCGCGTCTATGGTCTGGCGCCCGCTACTTGTTTGCCCGGCAGGTCAGCATTGGGAGCCGAAGCGCAACGTCACGTTGATCGGCGATGCAGCGCATGTGATGCCGCCGTACGCAGGCGAGGGCGTAAACATGGCGATGCTCGACGCGCTGGTGCTGTCACGGCTCCTTCTCAGCCAAGACACATCCTCTGACGCGATCGCGGCGTACGAAGCCGAGATGTTTGCCCGCATGCGGCACATGACGGAAGACACGATGTTGAACACAGAGATGTTCTACGCACCCGATGCCTCCGATCGCGTTGTGGCTCTGTTTCGCAGCTTTGGCGCAGCCGAGGCGGTTCCGCCAGCCGCAGAAGCTTGATGCGAGCCGTTCATCTCAGAAGGCGGAGCAGCATTTCAACAAGTCCTTGAGCACAGGCCAAACGCGATGCTCGCGTTTGCAGCGGAGTTTGACCGCCGCCCTAATCGGATTGGTAACGC
>Ga0335075_10018299_pt1 | contig 10385 bp, 8 predicted proteins | sample Lox_Sample_24_FD_206723 | JGI IMG/M metagenome (GOLD analysis project Ga0335075, IMG submission 206723) | Soil microbial communities from Loxahatchee National Wildlife Refuge, Florida, United States - Lox_Sample_2.4 | ecosystem: Environmental > Terrestrial > Soil > Wetlands | place: USA: Florida... | reverse complement strand
GTGATGGAAATCGCGGCCCTGGCCACCGCCCTGGCCATGAACTTCGCCTACACCGGCAACCTCGCCGGCTGAGTTTCAATTCCATCACGAAAACACGAAAAAAAGAAAACACGAAAAAGACAACGAGGGGCAGACGGAAAGATGATTGGCTGCTTTTACTGCACTCTTCTCTTTCTTCTTTCGTGTTTTCGTTCTTTCGTGTTTTCGTGATTCTTTTTAGGCCAGCAAGGTCGGGGCGGCGCGCCGTCCGCTCGTTGTCGTTGTGGGTCGCTCCAGCGCGGCCCGCACGATGATCTCCAGCAGCTGTGGATAGGCAATGCCGGCCTGCTCCGCCGAGCGCGCCAGGCCCATCCCTTCATCCAGGCAACAATTGCAGTTAATGTCCAGCACGCACGGCTCGCCGGCCTCGTCCAGCCGCACATCGACGCGGCCGTAACCCCAGCCCCCCACCGCACGGAAGGCGCTCAGTGCCGCTTTCTCGATGCGCCGCGCCAGCTCCGGCTCCACCGGCGCGGGACAGACGACCGATGTCTTCTGATATTCGACCGAATCTTCCATCCACTTGGCGGCGTAGGACATGATCGGCGGGATGTCGGAGGGCAGCTCGCTGTAGTTCACCTCGGCGAGGGGCAGAACGCGCATCTTGCGTCCGCCGACGATGCCGACGTTGAACTCGCGGCCTGGCAGGAAGTGCTGCACGAGAGCAGGCTGCTGGAACTCGCGAAGCACGTCGCGCACCTTCTGGCGGAGCGCCTTCTTGGACGAGACGATGGAATCGCGTTCCAGCCCGAGTCCGGCGTGTTCCTGGCTGGGTTGGACGATCAGGGGGAAGCGCCACTTGTGCCGATCGACGGCGCCGACGGTTTCGAGGAGAGCGGTGTTCGGCGGGATGGGCACGCCGGCGCCGGCGAGGAGGCTGGCGATGGTGAACTTGTAGTGGCTAAGGCCGAGAGCCAGGGCAGGTGCGCCAGTGTGCGGATAGCCCATCAGGCGCAGCATGGCTACCAGGCGCATGTCGTCGCTGGCCCCGTGGGCGAAGTCCTCGAACTGGTTGAAGACGACATCCGGATTCAGCCGCCGCAGCTTGCGCTGGAAGGCGAAGAAGTCGTTGGTCAACGGCAAGACCGTGACCTGATGACCGAGCCGGCGCAGCGTGCGGGCAATCAGGCGGATCATTTCCAGCAAGTCCGCGGTGCTCGCTCGATCCGTCGGGGATTCCGCCAGTACCGTCGAGCCGTTGTAGATCAGAGCGATGTGCAATCTTTTCATGCAATTGTTATCGATCCGTGTGACGAAAAAACCAGAGTTTTTTGTCGAGAAAGCTTCATCTTAGCGAATTTTTTTTCCGAACCTCCCCCACCCGACGCTGCCTCGTCTCATCTCCTACCGCTCCCCAACGCTCGCGGCTCTGCTTTGTCCGGCGCTGGCATCCCTTCCGCCGTCCCGATACGATGGACTCGGCTTCCTTCGTTTCCATTCGTCCGAGGGAGACAGCGGCATGCCCATCATTTGCGATGGCTGCGGGCAACGCGTGGCGATACCCGAAGGCTATCGCCGCAACAAAATCCAGTGCGCGTGCGGCGTCATCTGTCCGGTGCCGGAATCGGCGCGTCAAGAAGCCGACGCGACACCGAAGCGTCCTGCGTCCACGCCTCCGCGCGGCGCCGAGGAAGACGCCGAACGCTGGCTGCTCGACGACGCACCAGCCTTTCCGCCGGAGAGCGAGCTGCCGCCCTTTCGCGATCCCGAGCCGATCGAGCAGCCGGAACCGCCGGGCAAGCCGGCCGCTTTCGAGATGCGTTTTCCGTGCCGTCGCTGTGGCCGGCTCGTGCGGCGACAGGGCGAGTGTCCCGATTGCAATGCCGACACCATGCCGGCCGCCGCGAAAGAGGATCCGGTCTGGTGGCCGTCGGTCGATGCGCCGGACGACAAGGACGAGGAAGAAGAGAGCTCCTCGCCCTACGGCGTCGAGGGCGCCGATGACGTGAAGTGTCCGAAATGCAGCTTCATGCTGCCGCCCGGCTCAGTGCTGTGCGTGCGCTGCGGCTTTCATCTGAAAAAACGCAAGAAAATCGCCAAGACCTATCAGCCGATCGAGCGTGTCTGGGAGACGAACGCTTCGTTTCAGGGCCGTTTGACGCTCTTCTCGATTTGCTCCTTCCTCTTTTTGGCCTCGGGACTCATTGGTTTTCTCAACGGTGGGATCGAGCTGGGGGCGTTGATCTTCATTTCTTGTGTTATTACGACGATGGCGGCCTTTCTCTTGGGCACCTTTGACCGCCTCCACCTGACGCGCGACACGCGCGGCCGTGTGCAGCTGACCAAGACGTGGCGGTTCTGCTTTTTCCCGCGGCCGCCACAGCTTATCGATGTACGCGGCTACGAAGGGATTGTCAGTGGACAGCATCGCGAGGTCGGTTCCTGGGAATACGGCATCTGCTTCTTTCTGCTCGCGTTTGGTCTGATCCCCGGCATCATCTGGTGGTATCTGACCATCTACAAAATCACGTATCACGTCTCGCTGAGCCGCGATCATGGCTTCCCTGCCTGCATCCTGTATTCGGGATGGAGCCAGGCGCAGATGAAAGAGATCGCGTATACCCTGCGCGATGCCAGCGAGCTGCGCTACGACGAAGGCTGAACGGGCCAAGCCCGCGCCAGAGAACGCGGAGGTTTCGCGCCATTTCGGCGAAATCTTGGATGCGGCGCTTGCGGAGCGCATCGGCATAGAGCACAATAAACAGATTATCGTTGTTCCCACATTCTCATTTCTCTCCATTTAGGGACTCCGTCATGCCTATCACCTTTCGGTGTTCCAGCTGCGCCCAGATCCTGAAAGTTCCAGAGAGCAAGTCTGGCAGCAAAGGCAAATGCCCCAAGTGCGGAGTCGTCTTCCTTATTCCTGGCGCGAAGAGCGAGGCGCCGCAAGCGCCGGCTCAGCCGGCGCCGCGCAAGGCTCGGCCGCCGCAACCTGCCATCATCGAGGAAAAAGCGGTGCCCAAGCAGCGCCGCGCCGCCGAGGCGGCAAGCAACGAGGACGATGAAACAGCAGAGGAAGCCGCCCCGCCCGTTCGCAATGTACGCAAGAAAAAAAACAAAGAGAAAAAGAAGAAATCGTCACTGCTCTTGTACGGTCTCCTTGGCGGCTGCTTCGGTCTGGCGCTGCTCGGCCCAGGCGGCGGCGCGCTCATCTGGTGGTACTTTGTCTCCAGCCGCTCCCTCGACGATCTCGCTTACATGCCCAGCGGCTGTCAAACGATCGTCTCCGTCCACATGGATCAGCTCCTGGACAGCCAGGCAATGCAAGAGCTACGACGAGAAGTCCCCGACATCGACAAGGCATTCAAAGTGGACTTCGAGAAGGAGATGGGCATCGCCGCGAGCGACATCGAACAGATGCTTATCGGCATGGGTCCGGTTCACAACACGACGATTTGTGTTATCCACACCAAGAAGCCCGTCGAGGCGCGCGACATCCGCGCGAACATGAAGATAAGGTACACGGAGAAGAAGGTCGGTCGCTATGTCATGCAAGAGCCGGATCATCCCGTACCCCCGGCGTTTTGCGTCGTGGACAAGCAGCGCGTTCTCGTCGGAGACAGAGGAGCGCTTGGGGAAGTGCTTCAGCGCGATAAGAAAGCGGAGTTTTCCAAGAATTTACAGGCCGCGCTGAAGCAGGTGGACTTCTCGAAAACCATCGCCGTCGCCTCGGACAAGCAATCCGAGCCGGTCCCGGTCGGCGGCGCTTTTCCCTTATTACGAGGAGCGCCAAACGACCTCGTGAACGCCCAGAAAAAAATCAACGGCTTCGCCGTTCAGGCCACGGTCGGCACCGATGTGCGCTTGGATATGGCCCTTCTCTGTCCGGATCCTGCCGCCGCTAACGAGGTGAAAAAGGCGATTGAGGGCTTCCTGAACGAGATCAAAAAGATGATCGAAGGCTTCCAGGCGATAGCTGGCGACAAGCAGGGTATGCCGAAGGAAGTCGCCGACCTGTTGCGGCTGAATCTGAAAGTCGAGGGCAACAAGGTGACGGGCGGTAACACCTTCAAGGTTGGCGCGCTGCTCAAGATGTACAAGCAGCAGAAAGGGCAATTCTAGAACGCGTCTCGGCCGATTTCTTCCTGGGAATCCTCGTGATCGAGCAGCAGCGCGACGGGGAAGCGCGCGAACACCTGCGCCGCCGCTAGTGCGGGCCGGCCCTGGTGCGGCGTCGCCGTCAGCGTTTCGCCGGTGAACAGCGAATGCAACCTTCGCCCAGCCAATTCGTCCGGCAGCGGCAGCATGGTGTCGCCCCAGATCGATCGGCCGTGCGGCACGCTCGCGGGGTCGGGCATCAGCTTCGCCACCAGCCGCGGCGCCGCCACCAAAGCGGCGCGATCCACATGACGGCGAACGAAGCTGAAAACGTGCTCGGCATTCGCTCCCGTAGGCTCGACGACGGAATAGGAGCCGACCGAGAACAAGCCGGGATGCGCTCGGCGGCAACGCAGCGACAGGGCGGTGACATATAGCTTGATGCGTCCGTCGGCCATCGTATCCACCAGCTCGACGGCCAGCTCGCCGCGCGCCTGCGGCTGCCGCGAGCGTTCCAGCAGCTCCGCCAGCAGCCGGCGACGTTTCTCGTAATCGACCGGCCGGCGATTGTCGGGATCGACCAGGCTGAAGTCCCACAGCTCCGTGCCCTGATAGGTGTCCGGCGCGCCGGGAGCGGCAATCTTCAGCAGGCACTGCGACAGCGCGTTGAAAAAGCCATAACGGCTGATGCGCCCCTGGAATGCCCGGAAATCCTCAAGAAACGCGGAGTTAATCGCCGGATCGAGGATGCGGCCAATGTATTGACGCAGGGCTTGATCGTAGTCGGCATTGGGGTTGATCCAGCTGGTGTGGACCTTGGCCTCGTGGGTGGCCTTCTCCAGGTACGCCTGAATACGGCCGACGAACGCAGTGTATTCCTCGTCGCTGTACGGCTCCACCGGCCAGGCACCCAGCAGGGTCTGATACAGCTGATATTCCACGTTGCGGTCGGGGGCCTTGTCATCCTCGACCAGGACGCGATGCGGGTCATTGAAGGCGCTCCAGCGATACAGATGCTCGCGCCATTCCTCGGGCATCTCAGACAGGACGTTGATGCGGGCGCGGACATCCTCGCTGCGCTTGGTGTCGTGCGTGGAGCTGGTCGAGAGGGCGCGCGGCCAGTGCTGCTGGCGCGCGGCGAGGTCCTGATGCACCAGCGCCGGCGGCATCCCGAAGCGGCCTGGGTCGCCGCCGACCTCGTTGAGCGACGTCAGGCGATTGTAGACGTAGAAGGCCGTGTCTTCCAAACCCTTGGCCATCACCGGCGCGGTCACCTGCTGAAATTGGCCGGCGAAGCGTTGCTGCTCCTCGATCTCGTCATCCGTGGCGCGTTCGTGGTAGCGCAGCAGCAGCATGTTGCGGAGAAACTGGAAGTGCGAGCGGTTGAGCGTGGGGTTGCGCTTGCGCGCTTCGCGGATGGCAGCGTCGAGATACTTGCGATCGTCGTCGTGGACGGTGCCGCCGGCAATGTACGAGCGATAGACGGGAAAACAGGCGATCACTTCGCGGAGGACGCGGCGCAGGCTGTGCAGCGTGAAATCGCGCGAGCCGCGCCGCCGCTGCGCCAGCCGGTCCAGCGCCAGCGACAACATCTGCAGCTCGCTCGATAGCGATAACTGGAGTATCAAGAGCTTTTTTTGATAAATCACCTCCGCGAAGGGCGTGTAATCCTCGACCCACTCGCGGTACAGAGTCGTGAACGCCTTGACGCCGGCCACATCGACGAACAGGTTGCCCAGGACGTTGAGGAAGTCGTAGCCGGTCGTGCCGTGGACGGGCCAGTCGGCGGGCAGCGTTTCGTGGCTGCCGAGGATCTTCTCGACGACGACGTACAGTGAGCGATCGGGTAGACCGCCGGAGTTTATCCGCGCCATCAGCGGCCCCTCCAGCTCGCTCCAGTCGATGCCCTGATATTCGGGGCGCGACTGATAAATGTGGCGCCCCAGCTCCCACAGGTAATATCGCTGCAAGCGGCGCAGATACTGGCACGGATCGAACAGGCCGTCGGGGTGATCGATGCGCAGACCGTGGACCTTGCGTTCGCGCACCAGCTGGAAAATCAGCGCGTGCGTGGCGGCGAACACCTCCGAGCGCTCCATGCGCAGCGCCGCCAATTCGTTGATGTCGAAGAAGCGGCGACGACAGGCGATACGCTTGATCGTTGAGTAGAGCGTCGAGCAGGTCGAAGCTGTGCGGATCGCCCGGCTTGCCGTTGAAGAGCGTCAGAACGGTGGCGAGATGCCCGCGGACTTCGGCACAGCTCTCGGTCAGGGTGGCAAGGCGCCGCTTGATGACTTCTTTCTCGCGCTGGCGTTCGACGATGCGCTCCGCGCTGGTCTCCGACTGGGCCGGCAGATTGCGCACCGCCGTGAGGATGCTCTGGTACTCCAGCAGGTGCGGCGAATCCGGGCCAAGTGTCGCCGTCAGCTGATCGAGGTCGTGGCTGAGGATCTTGCTCCAGGTGCAGGGAGCAACGGGCAGGCGGTGTTCGTAGTAATGGACGGTGAAGACGCCGGCCTCGTAGCGCAGCCCGATCTGACCCGCTTCGAGGACCTGGCCGTAGGGATCGCCGAGCAGCGGCAGCAGCACGCGATCGCGCAGGCCGGGCCGCGGCGAGGCTTGCCAGGCAATGTCGAAATAATTGGCATAGGGTGACGACGGCCCATTCTCCAGCACGTCGTTCCACCAGATGTTCTCGTTGCCGACAATGCCCATGTGATTGGGCACCACATCGAGGACCTGGCCGAGATTGTGCTGGCGCAGGGCGTCGATGTAGACGGCATAGTCGGCGTCGCTGCCGATCTCGGGGTTGAGGCGCTGGTGATCGAGCACGTCGTAGCCGTGCGTGCTGCCGGGGCGGGCCTTCAAGTAGGGCGAAGCGTAGACGTGGCTGATGCCGAGATCGTGCAAATAGGGAGCGAGCTGGGCGGCGTCCTGGAAGGTGAAGCCGGCGTGAAATTGCAGGCGATAGGTTGCTTCCGGCGCGCAGCGTCGTGCCGCCGCTTCGCGCTCCACGTCGGACAACAGGTTGGCCAGAACGTCCGCGTTGGTCATGATGCTCCTCGTTTATAGCGCGACGCGCGGGGGAGTGCGGAAGCGATTCCGCGCTCCACTGCGCGTCGCGGATAACCGAATTATACCCGATTCTACGTCCTACCCGGTCCTCGTTACCAGCCGCTTGCGACTTCGCATGCAGAAATGGCTAAGCCGCAAGCGGCTATCGTTTCCCTCCCTCCCCCTCCGCCCATTCGACGCATCCTCCGCCGCTGGCGGCTTGGAAAACTGTTGTTGCTGTCGAAAGCGAGATTGCTATAGTGCCGCCCACGGTCGAGAGGGAAAAAGGAGACGAGGCAATGAACGACGGGCGTCGATGGCTGTGGTTGGGAGTGGGTTTGTCCGTGGGCATCCTCGCTGCCGTCTGGTACGCCGGCCAGCAGCCGCGCGCCGCGGCCGGCAACAATGACCGCTACGACGATTACATCCTCTGCACCGGCTCGGTGGCCAGCAATCCCAAAGCGCCAACGGACGGCGTCTGGCTGCTCGACTATCGCGCCGGCAAGCTGCTGGGCACCGTCGTCGATCGCGCGGTCGGCAAGATCGTCGGCTGGGCGGAGCTGGACCTGGTTACGGAATTCAATCTACCACCGAGGCAGAACGTGCATTTCCTCATGACCACCGGCCAGATCGCGAAGGGCCAGTCGGCGCTGTACCTCGCTGAAACCACGACGGGCAAGTTCGCCGTCTACTCGATGGGCGTCAGCCTCAGCAATCAGCCGCAGGTCTACATCCGCCGTCACGATCTGGCGCTGTTCCGTCAGACGGCGAAAAAATAAGGGCAAGCAGGTCAGAGCCCAAAGCGTTAGCGAGGGCTTTCTTCTGCCGCCCTCGCTTACGCTTCTTCGGGCTTTGATGCTTGTTTGTAGGCATCACGGATCATTACGTTCTCCGAGGACGCGCCGTCTTCCCAGCGAGGTACTGTCTTCTCATCCACCGTGCCCGCAACATCTGACGACACGTTTATCGGCGCCAGTCCCTTCGCCACCAGGATCCAGCGGCTGACCGCCAGAATCAAGAGCGCTGCCACGCACGTTATCACGAAGATGGTCATAATCAGGCTCAACGCGCCGGTCAGCACCTGTCCTTGACGCATCAAAGCGATGAACTTGCCGCTGCACATCTGCACGCCGGCCGTCATGGTCGTGGAGATGACAAACAGCATCGGCAGTACCGTCACCGGGGCGTACTTGCCGCGTCCGCTGTTGACCAGCAGCGTCGTCACCAGCGCCAGCGCGATCACCGCCAACAGCTGATTGGCGATACCGAACATGGGCCAGATCGTCGCCACGGAGCCGGTCGCCACCAACAATCCCCAACCCGCCGTGACGAGAAAAGTCGCCAACAGCGCGCTTGGCCACCAGTCCGTTTGTGCGAACTTGGGATGGATGCGCCCGAGTGCTTCCTGCACGAGAAAACGACCGATGCGCGTGCCGGCGTCGATGGTTGTCAGGATGAACAGCGCCTCGAACATGATGGCGAAGTGATACCAGTATTTCATCAGCGTCTGGAACGGCAGGCCAAGCTCCGATAGCGGCTTCGTCAAAATGTGCGCCATACCGACGGCCAGCGTGACGGCGCCGCCGGTGCGTCCGCGCAGCGATTCGCCGCCGACGTTCTGCTCGACCTGCGCCAGATTCAGATGCTCCAGGCCATCCACGTTGCCCAGCTCCGCGTACAGCTTGTCGAGCGGCTGCTGCCACTGCTGGGCCTTGTCCAGCGGCACGTTGATGTCGTAATAGAGCTTCGGCTCCAGCGACGCCGCCGCGATCAACGCCATGATGCCGACCAGTCCCTCCATCAGCATCGCCCCGTATCCGATGGTGCGCACCTGGCTTTCCTTATCGACCATCTTCGGCGTCGTGCCGGAAGACACCAGCGAATGAAAGCCGGAGATCGCTCCACACATGATGCAGATAAAGACGTAAGGAAAGAGATGGCCCTGGAAGGTCGGCCCGCCGCCGACGAAGACAGGGTTATAGGCGGGACTGGGCAGCTTCGGATTCGCCCAGAAAACGCCGACGACGAGCAGGGCGATGGTGCCCAGCTTCAAAAAGCTCGATAGATAATCGCGTGGCGCCAGCAGCAGCCACACCGGCAGCACCGAGGCGACGAACCCGTAGGCACACAGAGCGAACACCGTTTGTCCCTTGCCAAGCGAGAACCAACCCTCCCACGGCGAACCAGGAATCCAGTTGCCGACGACAACGGCGGCCAGCGTCAGTGTCGCGCCGATCAGCGATGCCTCGACGGTTTTCCCTGGCCGAAACCGATACATGTACCAGCCGACCAGCAGGGCGATGGGGATGGTGCAGGCGATGGTGAAGACGCCCCAGGAGGAGCCGGGAATAAGTTGTACGCATCCCTCCGGTAATTCCAGTATGAACCCTTGGCGTTCATCGCCGTAGGTGGGCATTCCCTTCTTGGCGGGAACGAGTATTCGGAAAGATTCTGGCCGTGTGATCATGGCCGAGGCGGGGCCGAAAGATTGATAGCGGATCTGGCACTCTTTGGGAAACTCAATGACATAGGGATACAAGGAACTTTCCGCAAGCGAAGGTGCATCGGGTGCTCCGATGTATTTCGGATGTAGAATGCCGGGCGGCAAGGTGATTTCCATTCCGGCCGGCAATTTCACTTCCTCGCCGCCCAGCGCCTTGACCACCACCACGCCCAGCCCAGCCAGGGCGATAACGACGATGAACAATATCGCCGCCGACACGACAAGATTCGCCCACGGTCCCAGCTCGCTGCGTGCGATCTCCGCCAGCGACTTGCCGCCGCGCCGCACCGACGCCGCCAGAACCAGCATGTCCTGCACCGCGCCGGCCAAACAAACGCCGATCACCAGCCATAACAGGCCCGGCATGTAGCCATACTGAATCGCCAGCACCGGCCCAATGAGCGGACCCGCCCCGGAAATGGCGGCAAAATGATGTCCGAACAGCACCCATTTGCTGGTGGGATGATAATTCTGGCCGTCGTTGAAGCGATGGGCGGGCGTCAGCCGTGAGTCGTCGAGGGCCGCCACCTTCGCCGCGAGGAAAGCGCTGTAATAGCGGTAGGCGATGGCGATGCAGCACAACGCCCCCAGCAACAGCGGCATGGCGCGCAGGACCGTGCGGCCGCCCTCGGTGTCGTAGAAAATGCCGCCGATCAAAATGCCCGACATACGAAGCTCCTCTCGTTTAGCCGCAATACGGTTCAAACAAGCATAACCACTGTTTCTTCAAAGGTTTTCTTCAAGGGTGGTA
>Ga0335075_10018297_pt1 | contig 10386 bp, 9 predicted proteins | sample Lox_Sample_24_FD_206723 | JGI IMG/M metagenome (GOLD analysis project Ga0335075, IMG submission 206723) | Soil microbial communities from Loxahatchee National Wildlife Refuge, Florida, United States - Lox_Sample_2.4 | ecosystem: Environmental > Terrestrial > Soil > Wetlands | place: USA: Florida... | reverse complement strand
TGGGAGTATCTAGACATCTTGTGTCAGCGGCAATGTAAGGCAATGGAGAAAATAGACGTACGGAAGCACCGTTGAATTCCAACCATCCTTATAATACCAACTCCGACATCCACCACTCATCCACACGGTCTTGCTGAGTGCTTCTTGAATATCTCTCGTGTACTCCTGCTCAGCTTCCATCTTCACCTCTACAGTCCTCATGTCCCCTTTGAGAAGCGGCTTGATAAAGCGCATGGCGTAATTGGCCATATTCTCCGAAGCCATAATAACACTGGTATGGCCCGTCACTGTGTTCGGTCCGAAAATGATGAAGAAGTTGGGAAAGCCGTCCATGGCAGTGCCTTGATAAGCTTGCGGTCCTCCGCGTTCCATCATTGTGTTCAAGAGATCCTTGCTTTGTCTACCGATCACTTTGAGCGGATGAAGCCAATTTTGTACATCGAAGCCATTGGCGAGGACGATGATGTCTGCTGGCACTGTTTTCTGCTCCGTCGGAACTTTTGAAGGCTTCCCTGGGTCGGGATATAACCGCCCTGGACCAAGCGTAACGCTGCGCTCCTGGACGCTTGTGAGAGGTAGTGTCGTCAGCTCGATCTTCGGATCATTGAGAGCTGGAAACCACGTCGCATCGAATATACGGCGCTTGCATCCGACTCCATAATCGGGCGTCAGGATCTCGTGATACTTTTCTGGCACAGTCCTCTTCATATGCCGTAGCAACCTTTGCTCCACCTTCTTCCTTTCTTGTTCATGCCACTGACCACCACCGAAAAGGCGAAAATCATACTCAACCTTGGCCGCTAATAACAATCGAAACAGTTTCCGCAGCCCAGGAACATAGGTCATCAACTGGGGAGAATTCTTCTTCCACCACTCGTGACCACCAGGTGGTATCAGGCGGTCGACGACCCATGGCGGCGAGCGCATGAGCTGCGTCACTGACTTGGCATTGAACGGCGATCTCATAAGCTGAGGCACGAATTGTGCCGCGCTGCAGCCAGTTCCCACAACCACAACATCCTTATCATTGAAATCGACACCATGGTCCCACCTCGCCGAATGGAAGATGGAACCCTTGAAGTCATCAACTCCAGGAATATCTTCTGGCCACCCCTTCGGTTCGACCAGCCCTCCAACGCAGCTGAGCACAACTTTAGTCCTGATCTTTTCAGTGCCAGAATATACGCTCGACTCGCCATGTTCTTGTAGCATTTTCGCACGATCCTTTTGGCCGAGCTCACCCATACCAGGTAGGAGATGTTTGATGGTGACCTCCCACAGCTCTTCATCCTTCAGCCACCTGCACTCTGTGACGTCGGTGTCAAGCTGGATCTTCTCCGTAATGCCATGTTTGTTGCATACTTCTTCCAAGTATGTATAAATCTCTGGGCCGGGAGGGAAGAAGGTCGTCCATCTAGGATTCGGCGCGAAAGAAAACGAATAGAACACGGCGGGTCTGGATTCAAAAAGCCGTTAGCAATTAAGCTCCACAAAGGGAGGCGCTTCTGCAGAACTCACACATCGCAAGCAACTCCAGGATATCTATTGATCCACCATGTCCCTCCAATGCCGGCTTGTCGTTCGAATATCCGGAATTGATCGAAGCCCAGCTCGACTTTGAGCTTGTAGCCCATCGCTATGCCGGACTCGCCAGCTCCCACGATGACCACGGGGATGTATGTGTAGCTATCTTTTCCATAGCCATTGACACGGCTGATATGATTTGGATCCATCTTGATGCGGGGGTGTTGCAGGAGTAAGAGTAAAACCAGACCCGCCAACGTGCTCAAAAATTATTAAGGAAGCCAGTTTATAGCATTGAACGCGAGATCTAGGCGTGCCAGGGGGACACATCCATGATTCCGAATCAAGCCAAAAAGCTGCCAACTCATGTTGACTGACCCGACTATGGATTTCTGTCTCCGATTAGCCAAGTAATCAGCGACGGAGTAGCTTGGGTGTGGTTGCATGGAAGGGGTCGTTGGTGTGGGGTTGAGCCGAGGCATGTCCGGATTGGGCAACTTCGCCCCGAACATATACAAGTTCAATGTGCCCAACAATCTGGTATCTATTCGATCAGTATGCATAAGAAGGGCCATAGAATCCATATTGTGAGCAACAGTCTGCTCGCAAACCTTCAAATAGGAAGACAAGGCACTTTGTTGGATTAATTAAACGAGTGTGGCATTCCGCTCCGGTATAAAACCCTAGCTGCTGTTGCCAACCACGTCCTTCTCCGTAGGAACCCGAATGCAAAGCCCGTTAGTAAGAATCGTTCTGGCCGTTGACGCGCCTTACACCCGCAGTACAAGATTGTCAAAGAGAAGCCAATTGAGCAAGCTAGGCAGCAGGCAATGAATGCGGTAACTATCTAAGATTTCTATCGTAAATTAGAGGATTATAAAGGAGCCATAATATCGAAAGGAGGGCTTTTGGAATATGGATGAAACTTGAGTTCGCATTGGTGTTGGGCGTGAAGGATCGGTCAAGTTCCTAGTGGAAGAGAAGGGCTTTAATGAAGGATAGGGTCAGCACCAGCGCGGCGAGGCTGAAGAAAAGTTCCGAGTCAACAAAGTCAATTGGATGGTTACCAAATTGGACGATTATGAGGAATTGAGCCTTCTTCCTACTTGTACCAAAGGTGAGTGCAGAGTTATTTATGATGTTTCGTTTCCGCTAAACCCATATAGAAGGGCTCCTTAGTCAAATGGAGTTGGGACGGGACAAATTGCAGAAAAGATTGGAAGCGGGCCCAGTCTCCTGTTACTGTCCTGCACCATGCCAACGAGATAGACTGCTCGCCCGGATTTGGTTCCAGCTTCTTAGTCATGGCCAACCATTCTCGACACTGACGGTAGATTTCGCGAAGGATATCATCTCCTTGCTGCAAATCATCCCAAGCACAGCTACTGACGGCGGAGATATTGTCGAGTGGAATTCCATGAATATGTAGAATTCGGCCGTTGTTGCTGAACTCGCACTGCGCTTGTTGGCTAGGTGAAGCATGCAAACCTTCGTATCGGTTGAAAAGGCTTGGTCGATCCGACATATTGGACCAATCCGGTCCCCAAGATAGCAAACAGTAACCATCGGACGTGCCTTTGATTCCCTGCAAGATTTCCAAAGAGCCATAATGGCGGATCCAGCTCTCTGCAAGAGTTATATAGACATTTTCAGCGGATGAGTTGGTCTCAACGTCCAGCTGCCGTTCTTCTCCAAAACCGGTGGTATCCAAAGCAACTCTAAGCAAAGCATACACTTTGTCACGGGGTTCAGTCGAGAGGAAGTCCTGCGTTCCAATCAAGAGGCCCAGTAGATTCCATCTCCTGTGGCCAAGGCACAGTCTCAGGAGAGTCGGCGTCCTTATATGCGGGTGCACAATACTTGTTACGCAGTCGATTCAATGAAACGTATAGCATAGACAAGATATATCCAAGGGAAACTACAAGGTCCCCAATGGACCCAGGAATTCCGGGACATCATAATCTCCTAGATTGGCCATACTCGTTCGAAATACGGCTGGTTCCGCAAATATGACCGCGGTGGCGGAAGGCGCAGACTCACCAACTGCTTTGTTATTCCGTGAACCTTCCAATTTGTACACAGGATCGCCCCCACAGTCATGTCCAATTGAAACATCCTGCCCAGTACGCCAGCGACCTGTCACTCCTCCTCACCCACCGGCCCGAGCCATACAGCGGTATAGAACGCTTCACTGTAGATGTCCCACATGTGCTGCACCTGTCGGCGCGCTCGCGGAGGCCCCCTTGATTGATACACAAGGCGTCAATCCATGCCTCACAGTATTCTGCGTAGTCTCCAAGGATTTTTCGAACGCGCTCGTCAAGCTCTTGTTGATTGACTTGCAGCGATCGTAACGGGTCAAGCCGGTTCTGCGGTCGTGCCCATTGAATTTGATCCGGCTTCTCAACCGCGCCCCAAACGTAAGACGGCGCGGCGTACTTGTTCTTGACCACTTCCAATGAGTGTACTGCGAAGGTAGAAGACACAGGCTGTCGCTTCGATGACATTCAGCAATCTGATCTCGTCGCCCTTGAGCGGTGTGTAGAGCGCCTTGTCCCCAGTTAGTTGATCGAGTAGATTTCGAGCTTTATTGCTCGTGCATTGACAATCTCTTCAGAATTCATGTTTCGTCGTTCTTCGAGAGATGTTACTGAAGTTTGTGTGGACTTTCGTATGAGGCTGAGAAGTTAATCGACCTGATCAGGCCGAGGCTGTGCATATAGGTTATGCCGGAAGACCATATCCCTGATTGCCTAAGGAGCTGAGAGTCATGATGGAGCACACATACAGCTCCCACTTGCACCTCGCAACATTTGAAACGAAGCAAACACCTAAAGACACAGAATTTTGAATTGGAAGTAGAATTCCAATAATATAAGCACGTGTTCCGTTCAACTCGTGTTGGAAAGAACGCGTCTAGTCGGTAATTGTATGTACCTCCACAAGCGCGATCCCTTGGCAGGGAACAAGGTCGATCCTCTTCCCGAGAGATCGAACCTTGTCCTGGAGTTCCCGGCTTTGATTCTTGATGATCTCCTGTTCTCTCTTGATCTCTGCGGGGTTCTTCTGACACCTTCGATGATGTTGTTCTGTTGAATTATCGTTTCCTTCAGGCTGGCGATTAGTCAACCAACTTCATCCAAGCCTGCACCTTACCTTCCATTACCGCCCGCGAGCTTGAGGCTTGTGCCAGAGGCAGCGGCATTCTCCCTTCGGTGCTCTGGTGATCCCTCTAAACTCCGATAGCGGTGGTAGGGTTTCGGGTGACAAAATGCAGTGAAGTTGGAACAAATGAACGTCGTACATTTCTTGTGATACCATATAATCCAAGAATGTTGAAGGTATTTCCACACCCCCCTAGGCCTGCCTCGGACACCTCCTTTGCATTCTACGCACGCACAGCAGCAAGCAGGTTCAGATGGAAAACGGACCGATTAGTGAAGTGTTCTAAAGCATCGAGTACCGAAAGCTTTTAACATCTACAGATAAGTCGCATTTGTTACGGAATCTATCGTGCAGAAGTTAGTGTGAAATTTGGCAACCTATCGAAAGCTTAACAGACTGCACGAGGTTTGGCAACACATCTAGGTTGTGGCTCACTTGATCGAAGTTTGACGGCGGTAATACTTTGTACCTTTGCGCCAAAAAAATCCTGTGAAGGATCGCCGGAACCAGCTTTCCAGTCCTAGCTGCTATAAGACTTCCGTTGGATCTTCTTGTCCAAATTTCTAGGACGAAGTATGGAGCAATCTCCAGGGGTGGTGCGAGGCAGGCATTGGGGTTGTGGAAATACCTTCAACCTCCAAGAAAGACACGATTTCCTGAGTAGTCATACAGCATCGCATGCCACAGGCACATCCGTGGTATGAATGGCGAAACGCTGCGCAGTCACAGGCATCCTGAGAACAGATTCTCAGCTATCATCAAAGCTCGCTACTCATGCTCTCCGCTGAACTTTGGTGGAAACCGTATTAGATTTTGAGGAACAATAGCCTACGAGAGGAAATAAAGAGTACGATTGTCAATACAGTAGACTGAATGTAAGTAAGTTAGTGTTTAAAGGATCGAAATTGGTTTACACGTAATCAGGTTTCTGTTGGCTCGACTTTATATACAACTATTAATTCTTTTGACAGATAAGACAACACCTAAAGCCGTGAGACTTTGCGCTAAAGAGTTTGGCAACATAATATGATGCAGCAGGTGATGCAAGAATTTCCAAAGCCTTGGATCAGGCTCAGCAGGCCGAAGCCCTCCTATGCTTCGTCATACTCTTCCCATCAAATCCCTACTTCGCTGCTTCCGTCGCCGTTTTCCCTCCGCACCGAAGCCACCGGCCGCCTCTCCGCAGCCAAAAGAATGTCTGCACCAAGTACCCCCCCGGCTCAACGGCAGTACCTCCTGCCGGAGGTCAAGAATGCAGAACAGTCGATCTAAGACCACACCTGCTACACCGCCGTCTCACGGGAGGAATTGCGGCCCGTTCTAGGGGCGATCAAAGGACGCGAAGGAATTTTACGGGTCGACAGGGCAATTGGGACACGTGTGTCAAAGGACACCCATTCAATATTGGGAACTGTGGGCTGGCTAATCAGCAGGGTGCCTATCCTGAGTCTGGCACGCCGATTGGAGGCAGGGATTGTCAGAGGGGCGCGAGGCGTAACGAGGGCGGAGAGCCTGAATGCAGAGGTTGCGAGGTTGGCCGTGGAGGATTGAGAGAGCTCTAGAGGTTGGAGGTTGAGGGAAAGGTGAGTTGTGTGCAAAAGGGTTTATGGGATAGACTCGATGTGGAGTTTGTGGGAGCGGTAGATTTTCTCGACGCAGGTTTGAATCGCAATGATGATAACCACAGGGATGGATTCGGGAAGTGGAAAGTCGGAGTGGCGAACCAATTCAGGTGAGCATTTCAAATTCTAGGCCGTATGGCGTCCAAGCAACCCGTTCGTCGCTTGCCCACCGGTATGCGGGGTATTCGGTCCACGGAGTCGCATTCCGGCGCTTCTGAGTGTAATTGATGAGCTGCATGGAGTCTGCTACGTCTCCGCTCTCAAACACGTTTCGTCCTGCATAGGGAGGTTGTGAAGTGATTCTGGTCGGGAATTCGGGATCCGTACCGGATAAGCACGCTTTGACGGCGAATGAGTAAGTAACGGGCCAACAAGGACGGCGTAAAGTTTCTTTTGTGTGTGGCGAGGCCAGGGTGGCAGGCGGCTAGATTTTAACTTTTCAGAAAGCCGAATTGGGGAACACAGACCGTCGCTTCACAAGCCTGCATTTGGTGATCTGCAGAAGTCCATGCTTCTTTAATCCAAAAATTACGTGACATTTTGCAAGTAATTGGCATGTTGCTGGCCATGGCTGGTTGGATCTTGCGAGTCAATCCGAACCGTGTGGCTCTCGAAGCAAATTTGTTGGGTGAAGCACCGCCAGGAGGCACGACTCAGGCCAGAAACCGTATGGCTTCGTATCTCCACCTTGGTGGCGTTCGCTTAACGGCTGTGAAGCGAGGAGACGCCACCGCCAACCGGTGTTGCACACCGGACGGACCTTAGCCCTTCACACTTCGCGGTGAAGTGTAGACTTTTTTGACGCAGGTTTGAGCAGACTGGTACGGCGAGTACGGAGTACAACAGAGCAACTGTTCTCACAGCACTTTGACGCATAAATCCATGGAACACGGAGTAGAATGTAACCACAGCTTCACAAGAATGTTAAATTCAATCAAAGCCGTTCGCTGCATTGTATGCCTCTATCTCATCAAGTCAAGATATTAAATATGCCAAAAGACACCACTTCGTCGCCTTACTCACAAGGAAAGATTTTAAGATCCATGCACTCTATCACGAGTCAAAACCGCCTGTGTTGATTATACAATGTCATCGCATAACTCCAGCAAATACGAAGAATGCCCTTATTTTTTCTGCAATTCGTCGGAACCACTGACCATTTCTTCCTTCACGATAAGTTCGGATTTCTGATAAATCGCGCTGCCCAGCTCGATGTCGCCGTTGTCGTGTACAAGCTCTTCCTTGCTGTCACTATGCCATACATGGACCCCATATTCGGAGCCTTTGTGATCTGCACTGTTCAAGAAGGTGAAATTGCCGTCCTTTTGATTGGTACGGCCGTGATCGGCATGAGCGCTGGCTGGCCGTGTCAATGTCGAGCTCACCCCGGGGTCGCCTTGCGGCGGTACCGCGGGGATTTCGGACTTCGGATTGCTTGATCGCAGCGAATTTGTGAGCCGTGACGTGTTGGCGATGAAGAGTTGCAGGAGAGGCCGCATGGTGGCCAAATTACCCGCAACAACCCCCATGCCTGGTTCGATATTTGACCATAATGAGATTCCGTATGCGTCCCCTAGGGCACAACGTTAGAATTTGGAAAAAACCCTGAAGAGGGAAACTGCGACTGACAAAAGAAATCAGAGGTATGACTGAAGTTTGGAATATACGGGAATCGTATCACGGTGGCGATGCTGGCACTATGCGGATGTTAGTTTGCGACATCAATAGAGATTGAAGACAGGGAGGACAAACACTCCGGCCATGGCCAAAATACCCGCTACGGCGCACTTGGTCCGGAAGTTCATCTGCAGGCGCCGTACAATAAATATTGGGATGATTCCGATGGTAAAGTCGGTGGCCATGCAGACGACTCCATAGGTAATTGTCGCTCCGATCATCACATCGGGGTTCGTGCAGTGTCCTGGTTGATCTTGGTTCCAGTAATAGGAGGCCGGGTGGCATTGAAGCACCACCACAAGGAAGAAGCAGAAGCTGTACGCTGTGACGATGGCGATAGTGATGTAGATGATCCATTTATACACCCTTTGGGTCACGATACGTAGCAAAAACAAGCAAATGGCAATCTTTACCATGACGGCAGCGAAGTCGTAGGCGATTTCGCCTATCCACCAACACTATATTACCAATATTAGCTATGTGGTTGAACGGTTGAGAAGAGCAAACTTGCTTTCAAGGCGAGCCTATTTTGTTCGGGTGTGAGCTCCGAACTATGTTTCCCGAAGCCGTAGAAAGTTCCCACGATGGTGACTACAGTGAAGAATGTGTAAAAGAGCTATGCTTATTAGAACAAACCGTAGGAATAAAACAGAGAGTTAGTATGGAATTCGCACCTGGGCTGCCACCATCCATTTGTCGTCGATACCAAATATCTTGACCAACTTCACGCGAACCCAGCATCGCACAAGCAAAGTAATCCAAGTGAGGGCGAGGAAAATGGCGGTTACAGTGCCAAGTGTGGTGCTCCGAGACATGCTGAAGGCTTGCTTTTCATAATACGATGTTCGAGTGCAAACTGATGCTGAAGAAGTGAGGTGTTGCACAGAGGAGAGAACTTAAATCTCAAGACCCGGCAATCATCACTTGTATATTTACCGAACGGGATAGGGCCGAGTCATGCACCACCCCTGTAGAGAATGCATGAGGAGATGATCACTGACTACAAAAACCTGCAGGTCGTACCGCACTGACCATAACCCCGTGGGGATGTCTGTGACCCTCGGTGACATCGATCGCGGGTAAGGCGACGACGCTAGCAAACTTTGTTTTATACCACCTCGGCAATGAAGCACGAGGCCAACTCTTTGCATTGTTATATAGCATGCCCACAGAAACACATCGGTTGTCTGCTCACACGAAGGCTGGCCTGGCCGAAGGATGGGAGCAGAACAGGAGCAGTCCGACAGCTTGCTTGGGCCACTCCAGAGTGGCACGCTTGGCCACCAGCAGCTTCAACAAACAAAATTTTCGGCCCGTGTACCGAAAAAGACATCGAGCTGGTGACGGGAAAGGCCGGATGAATTAAACTTTTCGTGGAGTTTTTTCTAGTACTAGAAGACAAGATGTAACTGACTAGGATATCTCTCGAGTTAGCGTCACCACCTTTCGAAAAATTATGACACTATTTGCATTGAAGAATCATGCTCTAAACCACAGAAGCCGATTGAGAGTCTTCAAATACTATAAAGAATTACTCCAGTCCTGCATTAGGACCGATGATACTAAAAGGTGTTGGTGATTTTGGTCCATGTCAACGACGAAAACATCGACGGTACAACCGCTGGTAATAATTTGACGACATGCAATCTGATCTGACACATGTATTAGATTATCAGAAACTAAATTTGCCTTTTAATTCGTGGCAATGGGTATCTTAGGGAGTGGCCGTACACCAGAACATCACCTCAAATCGTAGAACCACGCGGCTGAAAACCATTCGAACATGGTCAAACAGTCCCTACCCCAATCCAACGCCACGCACAGACCCTAAGCGCCATGCCATGCAATACAGAAGCCATCACAAGAATCACAGATACTCCTCTCTCCCGATCTATTCCGCACAAGGCAGCTTCCTGCCTTTCCCACCTCCGCCAGCCCTCACGCACAATCCCGCGTATTCTGCGCCGCACTCATCTTCGACGGCGCCAACTATTTTCATTCTCATCCCCGCTATACAAGTTCTTCGCACTCATCCACTTAGGCACCCATTTCCCACTCGCACCATCCAGCATCAAACTGGCCTGACCAAGCCTCAGCGTATCCGCCAACGTCGTCGCATGCTCAAACAACTCCCCCTCGGAGGAATGAACCCTCAGCACCACCCGCATTGCCTCCCGCCGGCAACCCACCCCTTCAAACGTATTTCTGCTGCCAGCACATCCTGCTCCAGCAACCACCGAGGCAACGTATGACCACCGCACCCCTGACGGTACGTAGAAGCGCCTGTCGACCGGTACAACCGCATACGGTGTCACGATAGCGACATCATGCACGAAATCGAAGAGGTGTAAGGTGAGTTTTGAGTACTGCCAGGGCAGAGGGGAGGCGGGGAGCGCGG
>Ga0335075_10018296_pt1 | contig 10386 bp, 11 predicted proteins | sample Lox_Sample_24_FD_206723 | JGI IMG/M metagenome (GOLD analysis project Ga0335075, IMG submission 206723) | Soil microbial communities from Loxahatchee National Wildlife Refuge, Florida, United States - Lox_Sample_2.4 | ecosystem: Environmental > Terrestrial > Soil > Wetlands | place: USA... | reverse complement strand
TCGACGCGATGATGGAGTCGAAGCAGGGGCTGTCGGATGCCATGCTGGCCGGTGGCGGCGAGGTCAATCTGACCGAAATGTCTGACGACGCGCTGCTGCGGATGGTGTCCCTGGATTTGACCGCGGCGATGAAGGACTGAAGCCCATGTCACGGTACTACGGAGGTTGGGCGCCCTACGTTTCCGTCGCCGAGCGCCGTCGCCGGGCCGAGCGCGCGATGCAGAAGCTGCGCAAGACCGGCCATCCGGTGGCGCCGGTGACGATTCCGGGGCGCCTCATCGCCACCACGTTCTGGGGCCGCGCGTGGTGCGAGAACATGGAGAGCTATCGCGATTACGAGAGCCGTCTGCCGCGCGGGCGGGCCTATGTGCGCAATGGATCGGTGGTCGATCTGCAGATCGCGCGCGGACGGGTCACCGCTCTGGTCTGCGGGTCGGAAGTCTACCGGATCACCGTCACGATCAAGGAGACAGCGAGCACGCAATGGCAGGAGATCTGCGCCGATTGCGCCGGCAGCATCGATTCCATGATCGAGTTGCTGCAGGGGCGGCTGTCCAAGGGCGTCATGGAGCGGCTTTGTCGGCAGGAGAGCGGTCTCTTTCCGCGGCCATCAGATATCCGTTTCTCCTGTACTTGCCCGGACCATGCCCTGATGTGCAAGCATGTCGCGGCGGTGCTCTACGGTGTCGGCGCCCGGCTCGACCATGCGCCGGAACTGCTGTTCCGTCTTCGCGCCGTGAATGAGACCCACCTGGTGGCCCACGTGAACACGGGACTGCCGCTATCGAAGAACGTGGTGGCCGCTGACAGGACATTGCAGGCCGACGACATTTCCGCGCTATTCGGCCTCGACATGGCGGAAGCGGCCGGGGCGGTACGGCCGCCCGACGAAGCCAGGCGCTCGTCTGCGCGTGGCGTGGTGCCACGGACGATGACACGCGCTGCCGCTGTTGCCGCGCCGACCACCGCGTCTTCGCGACCGGTTGTTCTGACGAAGCGCACCGCAGTCTTGCGGCGGCCGCCTGCCGAACGTTCTACGTCGACGAAGCCAGCGGTCGAAATCAGGAAAGCTCGGGTCAAGACGGCTGACTCGAAACAGAAAGGCGCATCCGCTCGGAATACCCCAGCAGGACCACTGGCTTCGAAGAAGGCCAAGATCGCGGCGCCGTCTCCTAAGGCTGCCGTTCCAAAATGGAACGCGGCAGTCAAGACAGTAAATCCCAATGCGAAAGTGAAAGCAATGGGCCGGGCGACGAAGCGAACGGGATAAGCTCAGGGTGCCGGAGGGCTCTCCGTTTTTTCAAACCTTCAAAGACGCGGGAAGGGCTGTTATCGCGCGTTGCCTAGCTGCTGTTGCGGCCGTCCAGCGCGTGTCGGCGCACGGCTAACTCGTTCTCCAATGACGCACTAGGATCCCGCGCCGGCTGCGACGCACAGCGATAGCACGTCGCCCCACATCAACTCCACGCGGAGCAGCCGGTCCTCCGCGATTGCGCGCAAAAGATCGGCTGCACCTTGCCGAAGGGATTTGCGAGTTAAGCGATTCGCGGTCAAGGCTACTGAACGATCTACTGAGTCGGCTAAGCTTCTGATATACTTCAGGATAGGTCGAACGATCTAGCCGTGCGCCGCCACAAACCTTCCGGCGGCGCCGCTCGTTGGTCGTTCCAAAAGGTATGCTTGACGAACTTGACGAGCTGGCCACCCCGTCCGATATTCCCGGTATGACTGGCGCAACACACGTTGATACGTCACGAGAGGTTGGGGCTGACGCTCCCCGCACGTCCCGGTCTGCCGGCCGCAGGCGCGGTCGCGTTGAGGTGCCGTATGGCCTCTCGACCGAGGAAGCTCGCCGGGTTCTCGCCGCCGTTGCCAGTAGCGCTGGCGCGGCTGCGCGCACCGGCCGAACGCTGACTGTCAGGCTCGAGCCAGCAAGGCCCAAGGGCGCGACGCGCTTCCGCATTGTAAAGGAATTTCGGACGCCGAGGTCAGAGACTGCTTCTTCGGTCGCAAAGCCTGAATCCGCCGAGACCGAACTTACTCCAGCCGCCGCGCGTGCCGCGCTCAAACGTGCTTACGCGCGCGGGACAGCGGCGGCGGCCGAAATCCTTACCGGGCCCGACATGCTCTCCTCCGATGCGATCGCTGAGCGCCTCGGGCTGTCGCGTGAAGCTGTGAACCAAAAGCGCCACCGCGGCGAACTCCTGGGGCTGGAAGGTGTCAAGCGCGGCGTGCGCTTCCCCGCTTGGCAGCTCGGACCTGGCGGCCTGCCGCTACCCGCGTTGCGCGATCTGCATTCGGCCTTGGGTGCGCCCTGGGCCGTGTTCCGCTTCCTTCTCCAGCACCACCCGGAGCTTGGTATGAAGACCGGCCTCAAGGCCGTCTCAGATCCGCGACAGGCTGCCGAGGCTCTCCGACTCGCCCGCAGGATCGGCACGTTCGGACCGACCGGCGCGTGACGGACCGCCGTGCGCGGGTTCGCCCGCCGCGACGAGCGGCCGACCTGCGGCCAGCGGTTGCCGTTATACCGACCGGCGCTCATTGGGTGCGCTTTGTTAAGGCGGTGCACGGCGACCCGCTCGCTGCAGGGCCGGGTCCGTCCCGTTTCTCTGATCCCATTCTCAACCGTGGCCAATCGCCGCGCTGGCTTCCAATCTATCTTGGAGGGTCGTTCACGCTATGCCTCCAGGAGACGGTGCTACGGGATCGCGCCAACGCCGCCTCCGTTGGTTCGTTCCTCGTGTCGCACGCCGAGCTGGCTCTATGGGATTGGGCGGAAATCGAGATGGTGCGGGATCTGCACGTGGTGGATTTGCGAGGCGCAGCACTCACCCGATCTCGGGTGCCCACGGATGTCGTCGGTGCCTCCGACCAACGACTCGCTCGCGCTTGGGCAGCAGCCATCCACCGCCATCCCGCCAAGTTCGATGGTATAGTCTTCCCTTCCCGCTTTCATACAGGCGACAACTTGGCGCTGTTTCAGGCGCGGGTGGCCAACAAACTTCGGGTTGTGGCACGCAGACCTCTGCTCAAGAGCCCGGTCCAACTTGGCCGGGCTTGCGCTGCGCTCGACCTCGCGATCGTTGCGAACCCGACCGACGACACCTTCTGAATCCGAAATGCTCGCCCCATACGCGGGAAGGGTGATTATCGCGTGTTAGGCCCCTAATCGCAGCTCGTCTCGACCGGCAAGCGTCAGGTTGACCTGCCGGCAGTCAGAGCAGCACGGTCTGCACGGCCACGGCGGCCCCTGCGTCGTACAGCTGCCGGTCCAGGGTGCAAAGAGTGGCACCATGATCGGCGCAGATCGCCAAGTGCAGCGAATCACCCGCCCGCAGGCCCAGGGCCTGCTGATCGGCGAATCGCGCGGCGGCACGGAACTGCGGGCCGGAGATCGGCAGCAGGGTGAAAGTCTCAGTACACATTGTCGTGAACACGGCAAGCGCGTTTGCCCGGTGTGTCGCATTGATTTGTCGTGACCGTAGCTTTATCGACAGCGCCGACGAAAACTCCGTTACTACCCAGTCGCTTATCGCGAGCTGCTCCGGATCTTGCGTGCCGAGCCAGGTTAGCATGCGCTCAGTTTCTGCCTCGCGGGTGAGCGCCGCGACCAGCACGGATGTATCGAGATAAAGGATCAATAGCGCGCTTCGTCACGCATGCGGCGGACTACTTTGCGCGCAGGCTCCTTCTGCTTCGGCATGGTCGCAACCATCGCGCGGACGGCCGTAATGTCGATGCGCTTGCGGGGCGCCTCGGCGGCGACGATCTGCGCGACCGGCTTACCACGGCGGGTAATCCGTACCGTCTCGCCGGCGGCGGCGCGCTCGACGAGTTCACTCAAATGTGCCTTGGCGTCGGCGATGCTGACATTGCCCATGGGAGCCTCATGACCATCCAGTTGGTCAGATATAGCACGAAGCGGCCCAGGACGAAAGGGGAGCATGCAAAGCCGCGGGAAGCCGGTGAGGCCTGCGGAAGATTGAGGATTTCCCTCCGTCCTGCTGTGAGGCTTTAGCCTATCCTGCGCTTCAGCGGCTTCCCACGGCCTTGCATGCTCCCCCGAAAAGGCTGTGTCAAACGGTGTGGAATTGGGAGCCGGCCGCACGGCGAATGTCGATGACTCTCTCATTGGGCATGGTGCATCCTCTGGCCTTGCCTCGTACCGTTACGGCTCCATGTAATCGAGCCAGTTCTGTTCGGGTACGAGGGGCCAGAGATGCTCACTCTGGGGCCGCGCGGCGCGCGCCCAGGCGGCGAGCAGATCCTTCGCCGCCCGGCGCTTGGCCATGCCCGCTCGGATCGCAGCCGGGTTCCATCCGACGAGCACGCGCCGCGTGAGTTGTTCGCGGAGGGTGGCGAAGGCAGGATCGGCAGCCAGGTTGTGGAGCTCCTGCGGATCGGTTTCGATATCGAACAGCTGCGGAGGGTAGCCGGCGTACCAGCAGAGCTTCCAGCGGCCGCTTCGGAGCATGCGCTGCTGGACTGCTGCGCCGCCGGTCCAGTCGGGCACGGCATCAGTGCAGTATTCGCTAACGGTTTCGTCGAGCCAGGGGGCTGCATCGTCGCGGGCGACGGCGAGGAAGCTCCGACCGTCGGCGTTGGGCAGCGCCGGCGCGCCGAGCGCCTCGACAATGGTAGGCCCGAGATCGACGAGATTAACAATCTGGGCACGACGCTCGCCCTCGGGCAGATGGCCGGGATGGGAGAGGATGAGCGGGACCCGGACGGATTCCTCATGCAGCGTGTGCTTCCAGAAGAGGCCCCGCTCGCCAAGGTGATCGCCGTGATCGGAGGCGTAGATAACGAGCGTGTTGCGAGAGAGCCCGGTTGCCTCGAGGGTTTCGAGGATCCGGCCAATCATGCGGTCCATGCTGGCTACGAGGCCGTAGTAGGCGGTGCGGGCGCGCAGGATATCAGAGGAGGTTGCGGCGGCGAGGCCGCGGTCCTGGCGCCACCAGCGGAGCCAGGGATGCTCGTCCGCGGGCACCCCGAGGGAGGGCGGTCCGACGCGGCCGGCGAACCGCCGATAGTCATCGGCGCTGCTGACGTAGGGTGGATGCGGCAAGATGAAGCCGACATGCAGCGCGAAAGGAACCCCGGCCGCGGCCTCCTTCAGAAAAGCGCAGGCGGCTTTGGCGACGTCCTCGTCCTTCGCCTCGTACGCGGAACGGCCAGGGCCGGAGCGAATGACGCTTTCCGGCCAGGGATCGTTGGCGCGGGCGAGCACACCGAGATCGTGGCGCGGAACGCCAGGCCAGTTCGGGCTGTGCTCGCCCACCTCGCGGTGCAGGAAGCCGTGCAGCTGGTCAGGGCCGAGCGCGTGCAACCGGCCGATGAGCGTCGGACGATAGAAGGCGGCGCCAAGCGCGTGCGCCCAGGTCGGGCGGTCAGAGGCGAGGATGTCGTCGTTGGTCCAGACCTGCTGGCGATGTGGGTGCGTGGCCGTGAGGAGGGACATGCGGCTCGGCACGCAGACGGGCGAGGGGCAGTAGGCGCTATCGAAGACGACGCCCCGCGCGGCCAGCGCATCGAGTGCAGGGGTGACGGCAAGCGGCTCGCCGTAGCAACCGGCGACGCGGGCGGCATGCTGGTCGGAAAGCAGGAAAAGAAGGTTGGGCCGCGTCGTCACGGCGGTGGGTCCAGCACGCCGAGCGAGCGGCGGAGCGAAATCGCGAGATGGCGCTCGAGCGCTGCTGCGGCACCCTCGGCGTCACCCGCCTCGAGCGCGGCGAGGATGGCGAGGTGCTCGGCGGTGGCGGAAGCTATGCGGTCGGCGGTGAAGCGGCTGTTGAGCCGGATCAGCCGGATTTTGTCGTCGTTCAGGCGATACACCTCGTCGATCACCGTATTGCCGAGACTTCCAACGATGGAGCGATGGAAATCGCGATCGACGGCGAGCGCCCCGTCGAGGAGCTTTGGAGTGGGATGGGCGCGTATACGCTCCGCGATGTCGGTGAAGATTGCCGTAAAGCGCCTGCATTCGAGCTTGTCTCTGGTCAGGGCAAAGCGACGGACGGCAAAACTCTCGAGCGCAAGGCGGAGGCCGAAGGAATTTTGGATGAATGCGACATTGATGTCGGCGATCTGGATCCCGCGCTGCGGGACAAGACGAACCAGGGATTCGGCCTCGAGGCGCTTGAGAGCTTCGCGCATCGGCCCCTCGGAGGAGCCGACGAGCACGGCGAGCGCACGCTGGGAGACGAACTGGCCGGGGCGGAGCTTGCGGGAAAAGAGGCGCTGCTTGAACCGCTCGTAGGCTTCCTCTCGAAGCACGCTGCCCGCCCACTGATATCGCCCTGATATCTCAGCTTCGCCGGAACGCCCGACGACGTCAAGAGGCACGTCGACGGATCTTGACAGGCACCGAAAGCGTCCCTGTAATATGTCAGTGAGATATTAGTCGTCCGCGTTGGTCGGGCGCAGCGGGCGTCGGGGAGGAAACATGCAACGGGCTCTGCTCGGTTTCGCACTCGCGATGGCGGCCTGCCTTCCGGCGCTCGGCCGAGCGGAACCAATGAAGATCGTGATCGGCGCTGCCGAGGCGGATAACCACGCGCCGATCTTCGTCGGCGTCGAAAAAGGCTTCTTCGCCGCAGCGGGGCTGGATGCGAAGGTGACGCTCTATTCGACCGGCGTCGATATGGTGAACGGGCAGCTCAACGGGGCGCAGCAGGTGAGCGTGCTCGGAACCTCGCCGTTCCTGGCAGGGGTCTCGAACGGCTTTCCGTTGGTGATGATCGCAACGCTGCACGGCGATCCGCTTTCGGACTCCTACTCAGAGAACCAGGGCATCGTCGCCTCCGCGGCATCGGGGATCCGGCCGGGCGATCTCAAGGTCCTGGCGGGCAAACGGGTGGCGCTACCGTTCGGGACGGACGCCGAGGCCTACCTGATGAACCTGCTCGGGCAGGCAGGCGTGGCCCCCTCTGACGTGCGGTTGATCAACGCGGGGCCCGCGACGCTGGCTACCGCGCTCGAGAATGGCGACGCGGACGCGATCGCGATTTGGCAGCCCTGGAGCAGCGCCACGCTTGCGCATGTGAAAGGCACCATCCCTGTGATCATGGGCGGGTGCGTTGCCTGCTTCATGCCGGGTACCGTTCTTTCCAGCCGCAAGGTCGTGGAAGGAGACAAGGTGGTGTTACAGCGCTTCATGATCGCGTTCGCGCGGGCGGAGCAGTGGGTGCGCCAGCATAATGACGCGGCGGCGGCGATCGACACCCATTGGATCCAGGGGGTCAGCGTCGGCGTGCTGGAAGCCTCGCTCCATCACTCGGATTTCGACCCGCGCATTTCTAGGCTGACGCTCGAGGGCTTCGCTAGGAAGGCGATTCCGCAAATGCTGGCGGCGCACGAGATCCGCCGGCGGTTCGATCCGGCGAAGAGTGTCGATGCCGAGTTCATTCTCGAGGCGGAGCGAAAAGTGCCGCAATATTTCTCCGACCTTCCACCCATTCCGGCCGCGGACCGGCTTCCTGTCCCGGGCGGCCAGTGACGGGCGCGCTCTGGGCGTCGGCGGCGCGCGCCGGAACCGAGAGCGTTGATGCGGCGGCCAAGATTACGATCCGTGATCTTTCGATCGACTATGCAACCGAGGACGGGCGGTCGAGGCACCGAGCGGTCGAGGGACTGAGCCTCGACGTCAGGGAGAACGAATTCCTGGCCGTGGTCGGGCCGAGCGGCTGTGGCAAGAGCACGCTAATCGCGGCAATCGCGGGCTTCCTACGGCCGTGCTCTGGGAGCTTGCTGCTCGACGGACGGATGATCAGCGGGCCGGGCGCGGACCGCGGCGTTGTGTTCCAGGAGTACGCGCTCCTGCCCTGGCGGACGGTGCTTGACAACGTGACCCTCGGACTGCGGCTTAGGGGTGTCGCGCGCGTCGAGCGAGACCGCATCGGGCGGCAGTTCCTGGAGACGATCAACCTGGCGGACGCAGCCGGGAAGTATCCTCATCAGCTCTCGGGGGGCATGAAGCAGCGCGTCGCAGTGGCGCGCACGCTCGCCAACCGGCCTGAGATCATGCTGATGGACGAGCCGTTCGCCGCGGTGGACGCGCAATCGCGCATGACCCTGCAGGAAGAGCTGGTGCGCATCTGGTCGCAATCCCGCGTCACGGTGCTCTTCGTGACGCACAGCGTGGAGGAGGCGGTATTCCTGGCCGACCGGGTGGCGGTGCTGACGCCCGGACCCGGCCGGCTCAAGGCGACGATCGACGTCGATATTCCGCGGGAGGAGCGGAGTTGGGCTGCGCTTGGTGGCAACCCGCGCTTCGCCGTGCTGCGCGAGCGCGTGCTCGGCCTCGTCCGGGGGACCGAGGGCGGGCCGTGAGCAGGCCCCTGCTGAGGCCGCTGCTGGCGACGGCGCTGCTGGCGATGGGGATCCTCGCGTTCAAGGCGTGGTCGTGGGAGCTCGGGCTTGCGCGGCTTGGCGGCGTCGCTCTGCCGCCTCAAGGCGGGACGCGGGATGTCGAGATCGAGCTGCCGTTCACGCCGGAAGCGTTCAACATCCAGCGGCTTCAGCAGGCCGGGCGATTGGTGCGCATCAGCGGGCGGGATGTGTGGCTGGAGGCGGTCTCGCGAAGCGAGCTGCTGGCGCTCGCACGGCTCTATTGGATCGCCCGGATCCAGCCCTGGAACGGGCGGTGAGCGGGGGCGTGCAGGTCTCGGCGGGGGGGAGTGCCGGGGTGGCTGCGGGCGAGCGGTGGTGGCCACGGAACGTCCAGCGCGGGCTGCTCGGAGCGACGGGCGTACTCGGGCTCATCGCGCTCTGGCAGGTGGCGGCGAGCCTCTCCGGTGTGTCACCTTACTTCTTCCCTTCGCCCCGGGATGTCGCCGGGGCATTTGCGGTTCTGATCGACCGGGGGATCCTGCCGGTCGACGTCGCAGACAGTCTGGGTCGGTATCTGGCGGGCGTCGGGCTCGGCACGGCGGTCGGCCTCACGCTCGGGCTTGCGCTTGGGGTGAGCCGGAGCGCCGCACGCGTGCTCGGTCCCCTGCTGAACTTCCTCTACGCGATCGTCGAGGTCGCGTGGATCCCGATCTTCGTGATCTGGTGGGGCTATGGCCTCCGCGTAATCCTGGTCGCCTTGACCTACGTCGTTGCCTTCCCGGTGCTGTTCAACACGGCGACCGCGGTTAGGGCGACGCCACGGGTGCTGATCGACGTTGTGCGCGCGCTCGGGGCCTCTCGGCGACAGGTGCTGACTGAAGTGATCGTCCCGGCGGCATTGCCCGGGATCATCACAGGCTTTCGCGTCGGTGCCGGGTTCGCCTTTCGCGGGCTGATCTTCGCCGAGATGATCGGGGCCAAGGATGGAGTCGGTTATCTTATCCTCACGAGCGCGGCCAACCACGCGACCGATCGCACTATGGCCGGGATGATTGTGGTCGGCACGCTGTGGCTGCTGATCGACCAGCTCTATCTCCGCCCCTTCGAGCGCGTGACCATCGAGCGATGGGGGCTGGTGCGGAATGTGCAAGAATAAGGCGCCGCTTGGCGCGCTGCCGTTCGTGGTGCTGGGGGTTGCGTGGCTCCTGGCTCCAATGCTGGCGCAGATTCCGCCCTACGCGCTGCCGACGCCGGGCGATGTGCTCGAGCGCCTGCGGTCGGGAGTGGCGGACGGCAGCTTGCCGCGCGACGTGCTGGCGAGCCTCAGCCGTCTTCTGCTCGGCTTCTGCATTGGCAACGGGTTGGCGATTCCGCTCGGCATCGCGATTGCACTCAACCGATGGGTCTCCGACCTACTGCGACCCGTGCTGACATTCCTGGCCTCGATCGGCGGCATCGCTTGGGTGCCACTGGCCGCGCTGTGGCTGGGCGTCGGGCCAGGCGCGGTTCTGTTCGTGATCGTGAACCAGATTTTCTTCAGCACGATCTATAACACCGTCAACGGCGTGGAAGCCATCCCGCCCGTGTTGCGCCGCGCCGTGCTGAGCCACGGCGCGCGCGGGGTCCAGGTGTTGAAGGAGCTGATCGTTCCGGGTGCGCTGGTCGAGCTAATCGTCGGGCTCAGGACCTCCATGGCGTACGGCTGGCGGGCGCTGGTCGCCGCGGAGATGATCGCAGGCACCAACGGCATCGGATTTCGCGTGATCGCGGCCGTGCAATGGTATCAGACGGACACCGTGGTGCTCGGCATGTTGGTGATCGGGGTGCTCTGGCTCCTGCTCGACGAGCTGCTGTTCACGCGGCTGGAGCGAGCCACCGTCGTGCGGTGGGGCCTGCTTCGCGAAACGGCGTGAGCAGCGGTGTAAATCTGTGGGGTCTACACACATCGTTTCAATGATCGTAACGAGAGATCAACGGCATGGTCGCGGACACGGATGCGCTCCTTTGCGGGCTCATAGGCATCGCCGACGTCGCCATGCAGTGGAATCTTGCCGG
>Ga0335075_10018295_pt1 | contig 10387 bp, 10 predicted proteins | sample Lox_Sample_24_FD_206723 | JGI IMG/M metagenome (GOLD analysis project Ga0335075, IMG submission 206723) | Soil microbial communities from Loxahatchee National Wildlife Refuge, Florida, United States - Lox_Sample_2.4 | ecosystem: Environmental > Terrestrial > Soil > Wetlands | place: USA... | reverse complement strand
GTAGAGGTCGTCGAGCGCCTGCACGACAGCGATCTTATTGATGAGTGGGGGCGATCGCGCCGCGCGGCGATAGGCTCACCGGCATGGGCGCGAGCGCGGCGGCGGAGGAGATCGAGCTGGAGCCGGGACGGGTGGCGGAGTGGATGGCCGAGCCGCGCCCGCCGCAGGTGATCGACGTGCGCGAGGGCTACGAGCGCCAGGCGGGGCACATCGAGGGCACGCGCCACATCGAGCTGCAGCAGCTGCCCGCGCAGGCCGGCACGATCGACCGCGAGCGCCCGGTGGTGGTGTACTGCCGCGTCGGCGCGCGCTCGGAGATGGCCGCCCAGGCGTTGCGCGCGGCGGGCTATGAGGCCTACTCGATGGCAGGTGGGCTGCTGCGCTGGCATCAGGAGGGCCACCCACTGGCGCCCGCGGACGGCCGCGTGGCGGATCACTAGCGACGAAGGAGGCGACGCGATGGAGGCTTCGACGGACTACCCGGGCGTGGAGGTGGGCGCGGGCTATGCGATCGGCAGCCTCGACGACCTCGGCGAGGGGCCAGGCTTCCGCAAGGTGCGCAAGGGCCTCGGCGTGACGGCGTTCGGGGTCAACGCGATCGTGCTGCCGCCCGGGATCGAAACCGGCTTTCACTACCACGACCAGCAGGAGGAGCTGTACTTCGTGCACCGCGGGGCGATCGAGATGGAGTTCGGCGACGGCACCGTGAGGCGGATGGGCGAGGGCGCGCTCGCACGGGTGGACGCGGCCACCGTGCGCAAGATCCGCAACGCCGGCGAGGTGGACGCGGTGTACCTGTGCGCTGGCGGCAAGGACGGCTACGTGGGACGCGACGGGCACGCGCCGGAGGGCGAGGGCCAGCGCGCGAAGCCGATCGGCCCCGACTCCGGGCAGCAGCCGGACTGATAAGCGCGAGGCGCCGCGGTGAGCCCGGGCGAGGACGCCACGGCGGCGCCCGGCGCGCGCGCCGGCGCGTGTGAGCGGCGCGAGGCGCCGCGGTGAGCCCGGGCGAGGACGCCACGCCGGCGCCCGGCGCGCGCGGCGACGCGCATGAGCGGCGCGAGGACGGCGAGCGCGGCGAGGCGCCCGAGCGCCGGGGACGCGCGCTCGCCGTGGCCGCGGGGCTGTCGATCCCGCTCGCCGAGATCGTGCTGCGCACCAGCCGCTCCTCGGGCCCCGGCGGCCAGCACGCCAACGTCACCGCCTCGCGCGTGGAAGCGATCTTCGACGTGACCGCCTCGCGTGCACTCAGCGAGCTCCAGCGCGAGCGGCTGCTGGCGCGCGCCGGGGCGCGGGTGGTCGCCGTGGCCCAGGACGAGCGCTCGCAGGCGCGCAATCGAGAGCTGGCGCTGGCGCGCCTGCGCGAGCGCCTGGCCGCCGCGCTGCGCGTGCCGCCGCGCCGCCGCGCCACGCGGCCGAGCGCGGCCGAGCGCGAGCGCCGCCTGGCCGACAAGCGGCGGGCCTCGCGGCGCAAGCGCGAGCGCCGGCCGCCCGCGCCCGAGCAGGACCAGTAGGCGCCGCAAAGCCGCTCCCAGCCCCGCCTCCGGCGCCCCACAGCGCGGTTTTGCGCGATCAACCCTCTGCTAGGGTGCAGCGCTCGATGAACGCCTTCTGGGAGACGGTCGCGCCTCCGGTCGCGGCCGGCGGCACCGGCGGCTCGGGAACGCGCATCGTCACCGAGGTGCTGAGAGCGGCCGGGATGTTCATGGGCGCGCACCTCAACCGCGCTGGCGACTCGCTCGACCTCGCGGACTTCGACTGGCGCTGGGTCAAGCCGCTCCTGGAAGCGGAGCGTGGCGGCGCCCCCGCGCCGCTGGAGATGATGGAACAGGAGCTGCAGGTGAGCCTGCGCGCCCACCTGGGAGGGTTCGACGCGTCCACCGCGCGCTGGGGCTGGAAGCACCCGCACGCCTACCTGCTGCTGCCGTGGCTGGACGGCGTGATCCCGCACCTGCGCTTCGTGCACGTGGTGCGCGACGGGCGCAGGATCGCGCGCTCGCGCAACCAGAAACAGCCGCTCTACTACGGCGAGGCCGTGTTCGGGGCGCAGGCCGGGCAGTGGGACGAGCAGGAGCGCGCGCTGCGCTTCTGGAGCTGGGCCAACGAGCGCGCCGCCGACTACGGCGAGCAGCACATGCCCGAGCGCTACCTGCGCGTGCGCTTCGAGGACGTGTGCGAGCGCCCGCGCGAGGAGTGCGCGCAGCTGATCGCATTCGCGCGCGGTGACGCGCCCTCCGAGGAGCTGCTGGGCCGGGCCGCGGCGCTGGTCAAGCCGCCCCCGGCGCTCGCCGCCGAGCCGCTCCCGCGGGAGGTCGAGGAGACGGGCCGCGACGGGCTCACGCGCTTCGGCTACGTGTAGGCTGCGAGCACCGGCGGCACCCGCGGCAGCGCGCAGGCGAGCGCACGCTCAGTCGAGCAGCTCGCGCACGTAGCGCTCGTGCAGCCGGCCCAGCGGCGTCTTCTCCGGATTGAAGCCGATCGCTTTCCAGAGCAGGCCCGACACCGGCGCCCACGCCACGATCAGATACGCGCCCAGCACGAGCGCGGCGGTGCGCAGCGCGCGCGAGCGCGACAGCGCGGCGAACGGCAGCACCCACAGCACGTACCAGGGCAGCACCCAGCCGAGCGTCACCAGCAACGCCACGCTCGACCAGCCCGCCGCCGTGATCGCCTCGCCGCTGCGCCAGGCCACGCGGCAACAGGCGAGCAGCGAGGCCAGCAGCACCACGTCCATCGCCACGCGCACGCCCGCGCTCTCGCCGCCCACGCCGATCACGAGGCCCACCAGGTTGGGCACGCTCTCGCTCGTGACCAGGCTGCTCTGCGTGCTCAGGTCGGGAAAGTGCGCGCCGAAGGCGAGCACGCTCGCCGCGCCGAGCACGAGCGCGCCGGCGACCATCCCCAGCAGCGTCTGCACGGCCGTGCGCGGCCTGCGCGCCAGGCCCGCCAGCACCACCGGCACCAGCACCGCCCCAGACGCCTTGATCGCCACCGCCGCCGCGAAGGCCGCGCCCGCGGTCAGCTCGAGGGCGCCCAACGGCAGCAGCAGCGCGGCCGGCGCGCGCAGCGCCGCGCGCAGCTCCGCGAGCGACGCGCCCGGCGGCCCCCCGGCCGGCGAGGGGCGCCCAGCGGCCGCTTCCGGCGCCGGCGCGTGGGCCCGCTCGGCGACGGGCGGCGCCGGCGCGCCGGCGCGCTCCCGCGCCAGCAACAGCAGGTAGAAGCCGAGCACCACGCACACGATCATCAGGAAGTCGTTGTGGTCGCCGCCGAGGCCCCACACGAGCACCACCGGGTTCAGCCCCGCCAGCGCCACCGCCGGGCGCGGATCGCGCCCCAGCAGCCGTGCGCAGCGCCACACCATCCACACGATCGCCAGGCTCGCCGCCATCAGGATCGCCTTCAGCACCCAGAACGAGGCGGCGACGCCTAGCGGCACCACCGCGAACGTCAGCAGCGTGAACAGCGGCCCGTACGGGCTCAGCAGCTGGTGCCAGTTGCTGAGCACGAAGCTGGGATCGTCGTGCGGCTCGAGCACCGGGATGGTGGTGTAGGGGTTGAGCCCGTGCACGATCTCCATGCGCCCGTAGTTGACGTAGTTGAACAGGTCGGTGAGCGCGAGCGGCGGCGAGAGCAGGAAGATCGCGTGCGCCGCCGCGATCGCCGCGATCAGCCAGCGCGCCGGCAGCCGCGAGGCCCGTTTGCAGATCAGCGCGTACGCGCAGTACATCGTCACCAGCGCGCCGGAGAAGAGCGCCTTGAGCACGCTGCCGTTGCTGGTGAAGCCCTGCAGCAGCCCGCCCAGCGGCCCCGCCATCCAGCGCGGGAAGTAGCCCGGGTGGCTGGTCGGGGTGAGCAGGCTCGGCCGGTTGGCCGCGACCAGCACGATCAGCAGGCTGAGCGCCACGATCGTGGTGAGCGCGAGCGCGCCGAGGCGCGCGCCCCGCTCGGCCTGTTCGCGCGCGCCGGCGCGGGGACGCCCGAGCAGGCCCCCGAGAGGCCCGCCGCGCCTGGGCGCAGACGGGCGGAGGGGAAACGTGCTCGCGTCGCCTGACATGCGCAGAGCCGCCACCTTATCCCCTCCGCAAACGCGGAGGGCCCGCACAGCGGGCCCTCGTCAAGCGGTTTGTCGCCGGCGCGCTACAGGGTCGTCACGTTGACGGCCTTGGGACCCTTGTCGCCCTGCTCGGGGTCGTAGGAGACCTTTGCGCCCTCCTGCAGCGAGCGGTATCCCTCGCCGTTGATCCCGGTGTGATGGACGAACAGGTCCTTGTCGCCGTCGTCGGGGGTGATGAAGCCGAACCCCTTGTCGTCGCTGAACCACTTTACGGTGCCAGTTGGCATGTGTGAATTCCTCCACGGTTGGTGCGTGCTGCTCCGCGGAGGATGCTTCAGAAGCTTCGACCTGCGAGCGTTAGCACAACTTCGCCGGCTTTTTGCTCCGGCCATACGGCACGACCGTAGCACGTCGCACAGGCCATGTGTTGTCGATTTGTTGCCGGCGCCGGCGAGCGCTGGGGCGCCCCGGCGAGGCGGGCGCGCAGGCGCGGTGGCGCGCTCCTGCGCGTTTCTGGCGGGATAGGGTGAGGCGATGGCCGCCTCCGAGGGCGCACAGCGCGCGCAGCAGGACCAGGCGCAGGCGCGCTTCGAGCCGCTGCTGGCGGGCGGCGAGGCGCCTGCCGCGGGCGGCGAGACGATCGACGCCGCCGAGGCGGTGGAGAGGATGGGGCTGTGGGGGCGACCCGCGCCGCGCGGCGAGCAGGCGGGGGCGCCTCGACCGTACGTGCGGCTCAACATGGTCAGCACGCTCGACGGCCGGGCCACCTTCGGGGGCCGCTCGGGGCCGCTCAGCGACCGCGCCGATCGGCAGCTGTTCCACGCCCTGCGCAGCGGCGTGGACGCCGTGCTGGTGGGCGCCGGCACGGTCCGCACCGAGCGCTACGGGCGCATCATCGCCGACGAGCGGCGCCGGCGCCTGCGCGAGCAGCGTGGCCTCAGCGCCGAGCCGCTGGCCTGCGTGGTGTCGGGGCGCATGGCACTCGAGCCGCAGCTGCCGCTGCTGGGCGAGCCGCAGGCGCGCGTGGTGATCCTCACGGCCTCCGCGTCCAGCCTGCCCGCCACAGCCGCCCAGGTGGAGTACGTGCGCGCCGGGCACCACGGGCGGCTCGACCTGGCCGCGGCGCTGCGCGAGCTGCGCGAGCGCTTTGCGGTGCAGAGCGTGCTGTGCGAGGGCGGCCCACACCTCGCTCGCCAGCTGCTCGCCGCTGGCCTGCTCGACGAGCTGCTGCTGTCGCTCGCGCCGACCCTCGCCGGCGGGGAGCCCGCCGGCGGGGAGGCGCTGCGCATCCTCGCCGGGGCCGAGCTGGAGCCGCCGTCGCGGGCGCGCGTGCTGGACGTGCTGCGCAGCGGCTCGCAGCTGTTCCTGCGCTATGCGCTGCCCGCCTGAGCGCCCGCTGCGCGGGTCTCGCGGGAGACGATCGACAGCAGTTCGCTGGCCAGCAGGCGGCCCTGCGAGGCAACCCGCGGCGTCGCCGCTATCAGCACCACCACCTCGTCGCCGTCGAGCTCCTCCAGCGTGATCCGGGGCGCGTCGCGCAGCGGCGTGTTCAGCGACTTCTCCAGGATCTCCTGCAGGTCCGCCGGCGTCATGCCCGCGCGCAGGCGCGCGCGCAGGTTCACCGCCTCTGGCTCGCGCAGCGGCAGCACCGCCACGTTCAGCACCACGCTGTTGGGCACCATGATCGCGTCTTCGCCGGTGGCGAAGGTGGTGTACAGCAGCCCCAGCGAGCTCACCGTGCCCTCCACCTGACCCGCCAGGTTGCCGCCCTGCAGTCGCACGCGTTCCCCCACCCTGAACGGGCGTGCGCTCAGCAGCACCATGCCGGCGATCAGGTTGCCCAGCGTCTGCTGCGCCGCCAGGCCGAAGATCACCGCCGTGAAGGCCGTGCCCAGCGCCAGCGTACGCGGTTCGATGCCAGCCACCCGCAGCGCCACCAGCAGCGCCACCGCGATCGTGATCAGGCGAATCAGGAAGCCCACCGTTCCCGCCGTCGCCGGTTCCAGGCGCCTGAACAGGGGCGGCCCGAGGCTGCGACCGACGTCGCGCGCGATCGCCCAGCCGAGGATCACCAGCGCGATCACCGTGATCACGCGCACCGTCGCTTGCAGCGGTTCTTCGAGCACCATGTGCGCCGGCACCGGCACGCCGTGGCGGGGGTGCGAGGCCGGCACCTGCCGCCCGAACAGACTCACGCGGTGGTCGTAAACGAACACCACGCCCGCGAACAGCGGCACCAGCACCAGCGCCTCCAGGCGCGCCCGTTTGACCACCGCCGGGCTGATCTGGCGCAGCAGGCCCACCTCGCGCCACGCCTGGCTGCGGGTTTCGAACATCTTCGGCGGCGTGCGCGGCACCGGCATCGCCGTCAATGATGGTGCATCCACGCCGACGAGCCGGCCAGCGAGCCGCTAGACCTGGGTGTAGATCAGCATCGCCAACCCGAACAGCAGGCAGTAGGCCGCGAACGGGATCAGCGTTTTGGTCTTGAAGTAGCGCACCAGGAAGGCCACCGTGAACACCGCCGTCACCGCCGCCACCGCGCACGCCACCAGCGCCTGGCCGCGGATGCCGTCGCCGGCATGGCCGAGCAGGTCGCCGAGCTTGAAGATGCCCGCCGCGAGGATGATCGGCGTCGCCAGCAGGAACGCGAAGCGCGCCGAGTCGCTGTGGTCCATGCCACGCGCGAGGCCCGCCCCCATCGTCACGCCGTCGCGACTGATGCCCGCCACCAGCGCCGTCGACTGCGCCACCCCCACCACCAGCGCCTCGCGGTACTCCAGCGTGTCCAGCCGCCGCGCCGGCTGATCGGAGATCCCGTCGAGCTCCCGATCAGCGGGCTTCGCACCCTCGCGGATCGCCAGATCGCGCACCTGCGCGCGGCGGCGAAAGCGCTCAGCCGCCGCCAGCACGCAGCCGTTGACCATCAGGAAGATCGCCGCGACCTCCGGCTTGGCGGTGAGCGTGCGCAGCTCGTTCTCCAGCGCCAGGGCGATCAGGCCCGCGGGGATGCTCGCCACCACGATCAGCCACGCCAGGCGCTCGCTGGGCGTCTCCACCCGGCGCCTGAAGAGGCTGCGGAAGAAGGCCGTCACGATCTCCACCCAGTCGCGCCAGAAGTACGCCAGCAGGCCCAGCGCGCTGCCCACGTGCAGCATCACCACCAGCGCCAGCCAGAACGACTGCTTCTCCGACTGCGCCTTCACCAGCCCGTTCCAGCCGAACAGCGTCGGGAACAGCACCGTGTGGCCGAGGCTCGAGATCGGGAACAGCTCGGTCACGCCCTGCAGGAAGCCCAGCACGATCGCCTGGAAATAGCTGAGGGCCGAGGCGATCGGGAATGTCACGAGGGCCGACACCGGCGCCAGAGCTTACCCGGGGGCGCCGCGACTTCTTCCGGCGAGGGGAGTTCCTGTTCACAGACGACCCGGCCGCAGAGCGGGGCTCTGCAAGCACGCCGGCGCCCGCTCCGCAGGGCTGCATGCCATCGGACGAAGGAGGACCCATGCATCTGCGCAGACCACGCACACAGCGCACGGACACGCCCGCCCACGAGCGTCCGGGACTCTTGCGCGAGCGGCTGAGACCCTGCTGGCGGCGCCCCGCCCTGCTGGCCGGCACGATCGCGGCGGTGGTCGTGGCGCCGGCGGCGTTCGCCGGCACGCTCGCCAACGACGGCGGCCAGCCGGTTCGCGGCGGCATCAAGAACCCCCCGAGGGGCGGCTACTACCGGACGACCCAGATCTGGGCCGAGAACTCGAGCTGGGGCACGCGCCAGTCGAACCTCGGCAGCGGCGGTGCCGCCATCTACGGCTGCCGCAGCAAAACCGGCGGCCTGCCGTGCCTGGACGCCGACAACCTCAAGGGCGGCCTCGCCTTCACGTTCATCACCACCGGCTCCACCGGCGGTTCGATCACGGTCGGCAACTCGGGCGACGCGCCCTTCACCACCAACGGCCACGGCGTCGCCACGGGGCTCAACGCCAACTACCTGCAGGGCAAGCAGGCCAGCGAATTCCAGCTTGCCGACCAGCCCGCCGCCAACGCCAACGAGCTCGGCGGCCAACCCGCCAGCTCTTACGTGAGCACCGGCCAGCTGCTGTTCGCCGACGTAGTGCCGGGCCCATCGATCCAGCACAGCCGCGGCGCCACCTCGGTGGGCCAGGCCGAAACCACCTACACGGTCGTGTTCGGCTCGACCAACGTGAGCCAATGCGCCTACACCGCCTCGCCCACCGGCGCCGCGCTCACCGGCGGGCAACTCGGTGTGGCCGCCGACTCGGGCAACTCCAGCGCGGTCGTCGTGAGCGCCCCCGCCGGCTTCAGCGGCGGCTTCGACCTGCAGGTCGTCTGCTGAGCAGGCGCTCGCGCGCCTCTGCCCGGGGTGGGCGTCGATCCGGCGCCCACCCCGGGGCCGTCGATCCGGCGCCCACCCCGGGCCGCAGACAAGCGAGCCGATCTTCACGATCGCTTCACACGATCGTTCCCGCTTGGTCACAAAAGATCGCTTTTTGCGGGGAAATCTGTTTGCTGATGAACGGTCGAGGAACGACCAGCCGGGTGGACATGCACTGCCACTCCAGCGCCTCCGAGCGGTCCAAGCTCGGCGTGCAGCGCGCCGTCGGGCTGCCCGAGTGCGCCACCCCGCCCGAGGAGGTCTACGAGCTCGCCAAGCGGCGCGGCATGGACTTCGTCACGATCACCGACCACGACACCATCGACGGCGTCATGCAGATCGCCGACCGGCCCGACGTGTTCGTCTCAGAGGAGCTCACCGCCCGCTTCCGCGGCGAGCCGCAGGCGGTGCACGTGCTCTGCTACGACATCGACGGCGAGGACCACGAGTGGCTGCAGGCCCACAGCCACGACGTGGAGCTGTGCGCCGGCTACATGCTCGAGCGCCACATCGTGTGCGCGCTGGCCCACCCCTACTACACCGTCGCCGCGCCGCTCGGCGCCCGCCACCGCCGGCGCCTGGCGGAGCTGTTCGGCGTGTGGGAGATCCGCAACGGCGCCCGCGCGCGCGAGCTCAACCGGCCCGCCGCCACCTACGTCGCCACCCGCGACGGCGTCGGCATCGGCGGCAGCGACGACCACGCCGGTGTCGACGTCGGGCGCACCTGCACCGAGGCGCCGCTGTGCAGCACCCCCCAGCAGTTCCTCGAGCACGTGCGCGACGGCCAGGTGCTCGCCCGCGGCGCGCAGGGCAGCGCCGCCAAGTGGGCGCACGCCGCCATCGCGCTGGCCGCGCGCGCGCTCGGCAGCGGGCGTCCCGGCGACGCCCAGCGCCCCGACCCCGCGCGCGTCATGGCCATGGTGCGCCGGCTGCTGCGCGAGGCGGACGCCCGCCATGGCGCGCTCCCCGGCGACCTCGAGCCCGCCGACGCGCGCTGCCTGCTGCGCGCCTGGCTGTGCGCCGTCGGGCTCGACGAGCTCGAGCACGAGCACGAGCACGGCGAGGGGCGCGGCGTGGGCGAGCGCGCGCTGATCGCCTACATGCAGCGCGATGACTTCAGCCACTCCGACCTCTACCGCCGCGCCTGCCGCGCGCACGAGCGCAAGCTGCGTCTCGCCGTCGCGCACGCGCTCGCCGCCGTCGACGGGCGGGCCACGGTGGCCGCCGCCGCCGAGGGGCTGTTCGAGGCCTGCGTGGCCGCCATCCCCTACGCCCCCGCCAGCGCCTTCCTCGCCAGCGAGCAGGCCAAGCTCGCGCGCATGCCCGACGGCTACGCGCGCGCGCCCGGCAGGCGCGCCTACGAGGCCCGCCACGAGGAAGGCGAGCCGCCGCGCGTCGCCATCCTCGCCGACGGCATCGGCTCCCCGCACGGCGTCACGCGCACGATCGAGGAGATCCGCCAGCGCGGCGTGCCCGGCTTCGAGGTCGAGGTCGTCGGCACCGACCCCGACGTCGACCGCCGCCTGTCCGCCGTCGCCGAAGTCGACGTGCCGCTGTACCCGGGACTGCGCATCGGCGTGCCCAGCCTGCCGGTCGCGGTGCAGACGCTCGCCGGCGCAGACGGCTGCGGCTTCGACGCCATCCACGTGTGCTCCCCTGGTCCCGCCGGCATCGCCGGCGCGCTGGTCGCGCGCGCGATGAACCTGCCGCTGCTCGGCAGCTACCACACCGAGCTCACCGCCTACGCCGAGCTGCGCTCCGGCGACCCGCAGCTCACCGACGCGATGGCGCTCGCCGTCGGCGCCTTCTACGGCGCCTGCGACGTGGTGCTCTCCCCCAGCGAGGCCGCCGACGCCGCGCTCGCGGAGATCGGCGTCGGCGGCGCGCGCGTTATGCGCTGGGACCGCGGCGTCGACACCGAGCGCTTTCGCCCCCAG
>Ga0335075_10018294_pt1 | contig 10387 bp, 6 predicted proteins | sample Lox_Sample_24_FD_206723 | JGI IMG/M metagenome (GOLD analysis project Ga0335075, IMG submission 206723) | Soil microbial communities from Loxahatchee National Wildlife Refuge, Florida, United States - Lox_Sample_2.4 | ecosystem: Environmental > Terrestrial > Soil > Wetlands | place: USA: Florida... | reverse complement strand
TATCTACCGACCAGGACGAGCCCTGAAGCAGGGCCTCTGCGAGCTCCGCGGTCCTGCGCAATGCGGGTAATGGGTCCCACTCCCTCCGCGGCCGCGTCCGCACATGCACCGTGAGCGACTGGCCCGACTTTGGGATCGCGACTACCTCGGGGTGATGGCGCGCAACGCAGCCTCACGGGCAATGTCTGTCCGCGACTGAACGTCAAGTTTCTTCAGGATGTGGGAAACGTGGGTGGCCACGGTTCGGCGGGACAAGAACAGCTTGGCGGCGATGTCAGGGTTGGAGAGCCCGCTCTCCACCAGTGCGGCGATCTTCGTCTCGGTGGGCGTGAGGCTATCCCACCCACTCTGCGCATGTCGGTGCTTGGCCTGTGGGCCGCGGCGGATGCCGTAGGCGCGGAACCTCGCCCGCAGTCTGGCGACGTCCGTCACGGCGCCCAGCGAACCATAAAGCTCCAGGGCCTGGGTGAATGCTCCGCGGGCGCGGCTGCGGTCGTCGGCGCTGACAAAGCTCCCGGCGGCTGCCTCCATGGCCTGGGCACTGAGCAACGTTCGGCTCGCGGCCGCGTAGCGGTCGGCGGCCCGGAGCAACTGAGAAGCGTCCTGATCAACTAGGCCCCTACACAGCAGGGCGTTCGCCTGGCGACGCGGGATTTCAGACTCAGCGGCCAGTGCCTCTACCTGCGTCGCCAGCGCGGTGGCGGTGTCGCGGTCACCAATCTCGGTGGCAAGGCGGACCGCGTCGGGCAGCAGATCCTCAATCTGCTCTAGTTCTTCCGCGTCGTTGGCCAATCCAGCGGTCAGTTGCGCCAAAGCGTCCGGCAACGCGTTGGCCTGCTCGCTGTCCAGGCTGCGGGCCAGGGCCAGGGACGCGACAATCCGGTTGCCGACCTGTTCGGCATGTGGCCCGGCCGCCTTGAGATAACCGCGCGCAGCGCTGGTCTCGCCGCGATGAAAACAGATCACGGCGGCTATGCCGAGATCACAACATGCACAGCCAGGCTCCTTCAGGTCTTCCTGCACGGCTCTTGCCTCGGCTAGCGCTTCGTCCCAATGTCCGGTCTCGTAATAGAGCTGGGCGAGCGCGCCATGCGCCTGGCCAAGCCGGATGACGGTCCCCGCCTGGTCGGCCAGTTGCTGTGCCTGCCGCGCCGCGGCGAATGCTTCGTCATAGTGATCGAGGTTCGCCAGCATGACGGCCTGATTGACCTGCAGGAGTATCCGCAGGTCGGTCAGAGCCGGTTCGGCCTCGGATACCGCCAGCGCCTGCTCCAGCAGGGGCAGTGCCTCGATCGCCTTCCCCTGCACCGCGGTCACGATCATGAGAACGTGCAGGGCCCACGCCATCGCCCAGTTGTCACCTTCTCGCGATGCGGCCTCTAGCGCGGCAGCGGCAACTTGGCCGGCCTTCTCGGCCTCACCAATGTTGCTGTGCATTCGCGCGGTGAGCGCGAGCAGCCGCGCGCGGTGCCGACACGAGATCGCCGGGCCAGCCAAGGCCCGGTTCAGCATTGCCATGGCCTCGGTGGACCTGCCGCTGCGCATTGAACTCTGCGCGATTGTCCAGTAAAGGTCGACAACGAGATCGGGGTCATCAGTGTGGGCAAGGGCTCGCCTGGCGACCTTCTCAGCCTCCGGCACATTGCCGACCCGGTACAGGGCATCGGCCAGCTGGCTTTCCAGAAGATTGTGCTGCGGATGATCCGCGCGGCTAGTGACAGCTCGGCGCAGTAGCTCGACAGCGACCTGCGGGGCCCGGCCGACCAGCACCTCTGATGCGCTGGCGAGCCAGCTCAGCATCCAGTCGTCTACGGGATCCTCAGGGCAGTCGACCGCCCACAGCAGCTGCCGCGCGACCCGCTCGGCCGGAGCGCCCGCGGCCGCGAGGGCACGACCAGCATCACGATGCCAAGCGGCGCGAAGCGGGCCAGGCATTTCGTCGTAAAGGGCTGCGCGGATCAGGGGGTGCCTGAACCGCAGGTCGGCGCCTGACGCGGTTAGGATTCCGGCGGCGCGCGCATCGTCGAGCGGCGCGACCAGGTCGGCGACCCCCCGACCCAAGACGGCGGCGAGGTCGGAGACGGCAAAGTCGACGCCGATGAGGGCTGCCGCGCGGACTACCTCGCGGACGAGGCCAGAAACGAAGCCGAGCCGGTCAGCAATGGCTGCAGACAACGACGCTGGCGCGATTCCACTCGTCATCTCGACCGCACCAGTGTCGGTAACGGTCAGGCAACGGCCACGGGCTAACGCCGCGAGCAGTTCTGTGAGGTAGAGCGGATTTCCGGCGGCGCCGTCAGCTAGCCGCAGCAGCTCGTGGTCGGGTCTCCCGCCGGCCAACGCAGCGACCAGCTCTGCTACGGCCGCTTCACTAAGTCCTGGGAGGTCGAGGAGAACGGCGTCGGGCACGGTGCGCCGCAGCGCGAGGAGGTCGTCCCGCTGCGGCACCGGCCGCATCGTGCCGACGAGCAGCAACGGTATTTGCGGCGCTGACCGTGCGAGCCGTCCCCAGAGCCTGATTGTGGCCCGATCGGCCCAGTGCAAGTCATCAATCACCAGGATCGTCGGGCGGCCAGCGGATTCCTCGGTAACGAGCGCCAGCAGCTGCTCGGCCAGGACCGCTGAGACATCGGCGCCACGGTCCGCCGCCAGCTCGCCGCGCAGTAGCCGGACTATGGTGTTGCGCCGAACATCCTCTGACGGCTCGCGGACGCGTAACGCGTCAAGCAGCGGCAGCAGCGGCAGCGCCTGCCCTAGTTCGTCGCCCGCGCCCCAAATGACCTGGCAACCAAGATCCGCCGCCTCAGCGACAGCAGCGCGCACTAAGGCCGACTTGCCGATACCGGGCTCGCCCTCGATCAGAGCTGAACTTCCACGTCCACCGGCCAGGTCGGCTACCAGCGTAGCCAGCGTGGCCAGCTCGCTGTCGCGGCCGACCAGCCGACGAACTCCGGTCGTGGTGGGCACGCTGCGCAGAATACTACTCGAACATTACGGAAACAAGTTTCTTTATCGCAATAAATCAACAGGAGACGGTCCTGAATCGTTCCGTCGACGCTCTCTAATTCGGTTGGCGAAAGTTTCACTCTTACTTTCGGCGCGGCCGCCAACGCTTCTTTCACCGCAATTGACAGGAGAACTTCCACTTCCGCGAGAATGGAAATATCCATAGCGATTTTCAATATTTAGTAATACCTCGGAAAAGTGTAACAATACCTCCAGAGAGAGTGCGGCTCCACTCGACGTTGGTACGCCGTACCGATTGGATGGGTCCAGCACCTGGTCGCTGACCTCGGGAAGCTCTTGGAGGAGTCATGCGGATCGGGCGGTTTATTGCCATTCCCGCGATTCTCATGCTAGCCGTGGCGGGATCGACTCTCGCGGCGTCGGCTTCGCCTGCGGCGGCTGGGCATGTCACCAATATCCATCTGTCGGCACAAGCCCCTGCCCCAGCAGTGTCCGGCATGTATTACCATACATGACCGACGTTATGTCTTAACGCCTGGGCTTCGTTCAAGGTACCTTTGGCGCAGCTATTAGTCGAGTATCAGGCATGGCTCGGCAAGACTGGCAGATTAACTGTAGTCAGTGCTGTAGGCTTGTTCGTTGCTGCCGAAGAGCTCATACAGGGATCATGACGGCCGACCGCCGAATCGCCAGTTATGAACCTCGATGTCGGCATACTCGTCTGGGGTCAGAATCGTGCGCGCAGCGTCTGCGTCCTGAGCCTGGAGAAGCGCCACCGTGCCCAGCCAGGTGGCGCCGTCGTCGGACAGGAGGGGGCCGTAGGCGATCAAGTCGTCGCGGTCGGCCGACACGGCGAGGTCAGCCGGCGGCTCTGGGCCGAGTCCGAGCACCAGGTACCGGTCGCCGCCGTCCGCGCCGCCGGGGAACTCCCCCATAGTGCGCCCCAGCAGGTTGCGCCACCGGCGCAGCAACACGTCTCGGTACACGCCAGCCTGGTAGTTAGGCTCGTCGAAGGCGAACGCCCGGGCGGCAGCCGGATCGGGAAGGCCGAGGATGTGCACGCTGCCGGTGGGCATATTGCCATCGCCTGCCAGGGTCGGACCGCGGGCGATCATCTGCGTCGCGAACTGGTCCATGTATGACCAGTGCCGTTCCACCAGTTCGTCGCGCAGCGTGACCGAGCCGGGGCGGTCACGGTGATAGCAGAAGAACTCCACGCCCGCATTCTTAACCATCTCGGCGGTGGTCTGCAGCCGGTGCCAGAGTGCGTACCCCCGGACTAACGCACGCACTTCCCCGGTGTTGCGCATAGCATGCCGGCTCCCGCGGTAGTTGTCATCGACGCGTGGCGCGCGCGCCGTCGGGTTGCGTCCGATCTTAGGGCGAGATGCAATGAGACCCTCAGGGCACGTATGACTGGTACAACTGGCACGCCTCGTCGCCGGCCTGGTCGTGCGGGTCCGGCTCGACGACGCGGAGCGAAGGAGGGTGCCGCCATGGCCACGCCAGGAAGCCCGACCGTGCGGCGCCGGCGGCTCGCAGCTGAGTTGCGCGCGATCCGAGAGACCTCCGGCCGGAGCGCAGATCGTGTTGCCGCGGCCCTCAAATGGTCGCCATCCAAGATCAGCCGATACGAGCTCGCAAGAACAGGGTTGAAACCGCACGAGGTCGAGAGACTGCTCGATTACTACGGAATTGGCGGTCCACGGCGCGCTCATCTTCTTCAGCTCGCTGAGGACGCTACCCAGAAGGGCTGGTGGGAGGACTTCGCCGATGAGCTTTCATCCGATTATCAGCAATACATCGGGCTGGAGCACGAGGCAAGTTCCATCGACATATGGCATGTCGAGGTAATACCGGGACTTTTACAAGCTGAAGGTTATGCTCGGCATATCATCGCCAATTACGGCCTGATAGAGCCGATAGCACCCGGCCTGATCGAGAGACTTGTCAAGGTCCGCATGCAACGCCAGCAGGTGCTGACCCGCGAACCCTTGGTCGAGCTAGAAGTCGTCCTCGATGAGTCGATACTCCGGCGCCGCATTGGCGACGAGCAGGTAATGTATGACCAGCTCAGGCACCTCTCGGAGCTCGCCGGCCGACCGAACATCACGGTTCGGATCCTGCCGCTCGGGGCACAGCACACCGTGCTCGGGCCGGCCTTTGTCGTTTTCCACTTTGTTTCGGATACGGGCGGAATCCTGCAGGATGTCGTAACTAGCGAGCAGCTGAAGACGGTATTCACCGTTGAAGGTGAGCAAGAGGCCTACCTGCACAGCCTTGTCTTCCAGGCACTTGTCGGTGCGTCACTAGACCCGAATGAGTCGAGGGCGCTAATAATCGATACAGCCGAATCAGGATGGTCAAAAGGTCCTGCCGGAACCTGAGTAACTGTTAACCTTTCTTAAAGACTTTCCGCATGCCCTATCCACCGATGCCCAATGAGGTTATAACGTGTCAAACCTTTCCTCAGACCCCCGCGGCGACGCAGCGACCTCAGCCTTGCTGTGGATCAAGAGCTCTCTCAGTTACGCGAACGGCGATTGCGTCGAGGTAGCGAACCTGCCGGACGGGTGCATCGGCGTACGCGACAGCAAGGATGCCGAGGGCCCGATTCTCCGGTTCACGTCCTCTGAGTGGCGAGCGTTTATCTCAGGCGTGCGCAACGGGGAGTTCGACAACTGAATCTCTAACTGGCCAATCGGAGAGTCGGGCCAGGCGCGCGCCTTGCCCGATCCCTGGGAAGGTCGTGGACTGTCCGGACTAGCGACCGCGTGGAGGACGGGAGTGATGCAGCACCACGGCTCATGAGGCCTGAACCACTGGCGGCGCACTCCCGTCGGCCGGGCCAACCTCCACCACGGCGAGTTGCACAGCGCCTGTGCTCATCGCGCCACCGCCGAGGGCGCGTACGCGGCGGATAGATGCGTGAGCGGTGGGAGCGGAGACGGGCGGATCTATGGCTTCTATCCGCGTCCGCGCCGACTCCGCCTCCGGCACGCCAAGGCGCTCGAAGATGTCCAGTGCCTGCCTGAAGACAATGCGGGCAACGTCGCGCCGCTCCGTATACAGCGTCAGTTCCGCGATCCCTTCGAGGATCTTGCCTTCCTCGTAGGGGTTGGCGATCTCCCTGGCCAGCTTGAGCGCCGAGTAGTACTGCTCGAGCGCCTCGCTTGGCCGACCCGCCCGGCGTTGTAGGTCGGCAATCATGCGGAGCGCGATCAGTTGCTGGGACAAGTCCCCAACCTTCTCCGCGATCAATTGGGCCTTCTGATGGTGGATGAATGCCTCGTCGTAACACGCGGCGCTTTGATAGATGACGCCGATGTCGTTGAGCACATCCGCTTCATCAGGTAGATCGCCGATGTCGCGATAGATCGTTAGAGCCCGGCGACAGGCCGAGAGTGCATCCTGGTACTTGCCCTCGGAGCAGTGGACGCTGCCGATGGCGTGGTAAAGGATTGCCTCGTTCTGTGGCCCGCCAATCCGCCGGAAGATCTGTAGAGACCGCTGGTAGGCCGCAAGTGCCTCACCGTACTGGCCGTTGTACAGATGTACTCGGCCCAGGTTGTTCAGGACCTTTGCTTCTCCGCGCAGGTCGTCGAGGTCGCGGTAGCGGGACAGCGCCTCAAGCAGTTGACCGTTTGCCTCGGGATAACGGCCGAGGTGCCAGCACGCGATCCCGGAATGGCTCAGGGTGTCGGCCACCCCACGCGAATCCCCTGCGGCTTCGAACAAGATCCGCGCCTGCCGGAAGTAGGCGAGCGCCTCGCGTGAGCGAGCGGTGCGCTGGTGGGCCAAGCCGACCTGATCGAGCGACTCTGCCTCGCCTCTCGTGTCGGCCAGCGACCGGTAAATAGCCCCGGCTTCTTCGGCCAGCGATATTGCCGTCTCATGCCGCCCGGTTTGCTGGCGCACCTCGCTGAGCGCTAGCGATGCCTGCGCAGCCCGGACCGGATCGGCCAGATAGCGGCTGCACTGCAGCGCGAGGTCGTGAAGCGTCACCGCCTCATCCCAGCAGGCCCGGACTTTCAGGAACTCTGACAGCACGCAACTGAGATCCGCGCACTGCTGCTTCCACTCGTGTCTGCCCGCGTAGGTCGCCACCTCCACGATGTTGCGCCACTCAGACTCGAGCCAGCAGACCGCGGCCTCCCGCGTGTCAACTGTGGGGCACGCCGCCGACAGATGGCCGACCTCCACCTCGGGACGGCGCCGGAGTGGATGAAGAACCCGATCAGCCCGATCGGCGGTCTCCAGGTAGTAGTCAAGGAGCCTGCTCACTGCCAGCCTCTGCTCGGCCTGCGGATCATCGCGCCTCGCTCGGGCCGCCGCGTAGCCACGCACGAGGTCGTGGAGACGGACCTGGCCATCTGCGGCCTCCGTGAGCAGGTGGCAGTCGAGCAAAGTGGCAAGCGCCGCGTCGGCTTGGGCGACGGTGCAGTCGGCCAGCGCAGCCGCGGCAAGCGGACTATGCGCGCCGCAAGGGCTGACGCCCAGGCTTCGGAAGAAGCGCTGATGGTCGGGCTCAAGCGCGCGATAGGACAGCTCGAAGGCAGCCAGTACCTCCGACGTTGCCGTTCCCGTTCCGCCACCGATCCAAGCCGGCGACTGTGACCATTCCTCGATCAGGTCGTCGAGCCTGGGCTCCGCGGCCTGTGCGAACCGGCCCGCGGCGACCTGGATCGCGAGTGGCAGCCGCCCGCAAAGTGCGACCGCGGCGCCAACCTGCTCGGCGTCCAGTGTGCGGCTCTCACCGACGACTTTACGGAATAGCGAGACTGCGTCGTCGGACGACAGTACATCGAGCGTAATCGTGAGTGCGTCGTCGAAGCCCGGCAGCCTGCGCCTTGTCGTGATCAGGAACAGGCACTGGCCCGCCACCGGGAGCAGCGGGCGGATCTGTTCGCGTCCGGCCGCGTCGTCCAGGATGACCACTATTCGCCGTCGGCCCAAGTGGGCCCGCCATAGTACCGCCAGTTCGTCAAGGGTCTTCGGGATCTGCGCGGCCGGCACGGACAACTTGCGCAGCAGGCGGTGCAGCGCCTCGGCTGGCTGCAGCGACGGGTTATGCAGGTCATGGGACCGCAGGTTGAGGTGGATCATCCCGTCCGGGTACCGCTCGGCGACCAAGCGTGCAGCGCGCAGAGCAAGCGTCGTCTTGCCCACGCCGGGCATGCCCTCGATGATGGCGATCGTCGGATCGCCGCCCTCCTTCCCGGTGAGTAAGGCAAGCTCGTGGTCCCTGCCCACGAAGTCGGTCACCTCGACGGGCAGCGTGTCCCGCACCGCCCGTCCAATGGCGTGCCGTCCGGCTGGGCTCACGGATAGCCGAAGGTCGCCGCCCAGCATGCGCAGATGGAGTTCGGAGAGCATAGCGCCCGGCTCGGTGCCCTGCTCCTCGATCAGGCGTCTGCGGAATTCCCGGTAGAAGCGCAGCGCGTCTGCCTGCCTGCCGGTCCGGTACAGGGCAGTCATTTGATGAGCGATCAGCATCTCGTCGAGTGGATACCTTGTGAGCAGGTTGCCGAGCTCACCCACGAGGTCACTGTGGCGGCCAAGATCAAGCTCGCATCCGATGCGCTCGATAATCGCGGCTCGGCGCTCCTCCTCGAGAACCTCGCGCATCCGCGTCACCCACTCTCCGCGAATGCCGGCGAGCGCCTGGCCGCGCCAGAGCGCGTCCGCCTCATACAGCAGTTCCGCCGCGTCCGCGTTGTTACCGCTGGCCCGCAGCGCCGCCGCCTGCCGGTGCAGTCGGCGGAATCGATGCAAGTCGATCGCGTCAGGATCGACTTCGAGCAGGTAGCCGCCGTGCGTACGCCCGACGAGCCGCACCTCGTCGCCCACCGCTTCGCGCAGCGACGCCCGCAGCCTGGCCATGTAGACGGAAAGGCTCTCCCTGGCCTTGTCCGGTGGCTGTCTATCCCAGAGCCGATCGATGAGCGTCTCTGACGGCACCAACGTTCGGGGCGTCAGCAGCAGCATCGCCAGCAGAGAGCGGGCTCTGGCGGAACCGAGGCCGCGTCGCTCTGCCGCCGCCCAGAGTTCAATCGGTCCGAGCGTCCGGAATTCCATGATCGCCTTGCATCACCTGGCACTCGGCGACGTGATCACGGCCTCCCGCCGTCGCGTGCCTCACCGCCTCTGCGCCAATGCTTGGTCTGACCGCGCTTAGGCGCAGCCTAAGTCACTTTGCACAACTTGGGAATGACCGCCTATTGCAGAACACCGGGCGTCGCAACTTTCACAGCAATCGCAACTGACAGTTCTCTTACACCAACGACGCCCCGGAGAGTGGCGAGGCTAGCATCCGGCCGGGCATGTGCCGTTGGTGTGCGATACCGGCAGTTCTGAAGAAAGCACGGCCGATCTATCCGAATGGGGCTTCTCTTGGCACATTCGGGTGTAGTTTCTTATTCGAAAGGGCTCTGCGCAGATCCCGCTACCTTAATCACCGACAAGGGGATCGTCCCGATGAAGACAAACCGATGGATTACGCATCACGATATGCGAGCTCGGGCCGTTCCGGGCAAGCATTCCAGAGCAGCGCGGCATGCCGTCCCACCCCGTCTCTTAGCACGCCGACTTCTTGCCACGACCTTCCTGCTCAGCCTGGGTGCGGGCACCGTGGCGACGTCAGGTTACGCAATTAGCCAGGTCAGCGCCGCCCCTGCCGCGGCGAGTGCCAGCAGCGTCATCAACGTTCCCTGGATGTACTGACCAGCACCATCTTCAGTTCGGCTTCCGCAGCTCGGCATCGATGCCGCGAGTACGCGTTGGCAGGATACGGCCCCTCCCCGGCTGAATGGGCGTCTCGTTTCTAAGGGCTGGTGCAAGGGAATGCGGAAGACGGCTCGGCGGCGTCCCGCTGATGCGGGACGCCGCTAGAGTCATTCTGAATTTAAGCGAAGGCACAGCTAAGTCGCGCCAGAATATTGGGCAATAGGCGCCCAGGAAAACACCGTCGGCTAATACAGCCTCAGTCGCTTAGTTCACGCCTCGTTCCGTTTTAAGAACGTAGCGGCAGCAGGGCGGCAGCGATCACAATTCACGAGCTGTCATCGGTCGCCGACAGCGCAGCTACTACTGGCGGGCCGTGCTCGACTTCATCGAAAGCGGCAGCGTCCTTGCGCTCCCAGTCCTCGATGCCACGGATGATTCCTTCGGTGTAGGCCTTCAAGTGAGCTCTCCATACGCCGCCGTAGGCACGCAGGTATGCCAGTTCTGCATGCGCGGCCTGGTACTGATGCTCGGCCCGCGGTGACGGCGCGGTGGTCAGCGCAGAAACCGCAGCCTCATGCGCACTGGCATGTGCCTCCTCCAGGACGATGTCCATGTGCCGCTGGGCCTCCTGTTCAAGCGCACCCTTGGCGGTGCCAACGGCCCGGCCGAAGATGATCCGGCGCCGGAGCCGCTG
>Ga0335075_10018292_pt1 | contig 10387 bp, 9 predicted proteins | sample Lox_Sample_24_FD_206723 | JGI IMG/M metagenome (GOLD analysis project Ga0335075, IMG submission 206723) | Soil microbial communities from Loxahatchee National Wildlife Refuge, Florida, United States - Lox_Sample_2.4 | ecosystem: Environmental > Terrestrial > Soil > Wetlands | place: USA: Florida... | reverse complement strand
TAGAGCGGATGCGCGGCGTACCCGATGTGCACAAACTGGACACACCTGTCGAGAACGCGCCGATCGCGCCGGTCCCAGTCCGGTTGGAACAGGTGCGATTTCGCTACCCGGGCTCCGACCACGACGCCCTGCGCGCGCTCAGCATGGAGGTCCACGTTGGCGAACATCTGGCGATCACCGGTGCCAACGGCTCGGGCAAAACCACACTGATGCTGCTGCTGGCCGGCCGGGAGCCGACGTCTGGCAGCGTCCAGCGCCCAGGGGCGGTGGGGCTGGGCCGGCTGGGCGGTACCGCGGTGGTAATGCAGCATCCGGAAAGCCAGGTGCTGGGCACCCGGGTGGCCGACGATCTGGTGTGGGGTCTGCCACCCGGGACGACCATCGACGTCGGCCGGCTGCTCGGCGAAGTCGGCCTCGACGCGCACGCGGAACGCGACACGGGCAGCCTGTCCGGCGGTGAATTACAGCGGCTGGCAGTGGCCGCAGCGCTGGCGCGGGAGCCGGCTCTGCTGATCGCCGACGAGGTCACCAGCATGGTCGACCAGCAGGGACGGGATGCCCTGTTGGGCGTGCTATCCCACCTGAGGGAACGGCATAGCACGGCGCTGGTCCACATCACGCACTACAACAACGAAGCCGATTCTGCTGACCGCACAATCAATCTCAGCGGTTCCGGAGATAACACCGACATGGTCGAAACCACGGCCGCGCCGCCGGCAACCGCCGCGGTGGGGCACGACTCCGACGCGCCGGTGCTCGAACTGTCAGGTGTCGGGCACGAATACGGGAGCGGGACCCCGTGGGCGAAGGTGGCGCTACGCGATGTCAGCTTCATGGCGCACCAGGGCGATGGATTACTTATCCACGGCGGCAACGGCTCAGGTAAGTCGACGCTGGCGTGGATCATGGCCGGGCTGACGGTGCCGACCACGGGCAGCTGCTTGCTTGACGGCCGCCCCACCCACGACCAGGTCGGCGCGGTGGCGCTGTCCTTCCAGGCGGCCCGACTGCAGTTGATGCGCAGCCGGGTCGACTTGGAAGTGGCCTCGGCGGCGGGTTTTTCGCCCAAGGATCATGACCGCGTGACAACCGCGCTGGCCGTCGTGGGACTCGATGCCGGGTTGGCGAAGCGGCGCATCGACCAGCTCAGCGGCGGCCAGATGCGCAGGGTGGTATTGGCCGGCCTGCTGGCGCGCTCGCCGCGGGCGCTGATTCTCGACGAGCCGCTGGCAGGCCTGGACGCCGCCACCCAACGTGGTTTGTTGCGACTGCTTGAGGAGCTGCGTCGCGAGAGGGGTCTGACTGTGGTCGTCATCTCGCACGATTTCGCCGGGTTAGAGGAGCTATGCCCGCGCATCCTGCATCTGCATGACGGTGCGCTGGAACCGGCCTCGACAACGGCAGGAGGCCGGACATGACCACGGCACCAACAGATGAACGCTCGACACGTCGGCCCACTCGCCCGATGGTGCTGCTGCGTCCGGTGCCCGGCACATCGGCAGTTCACGAGCTGTGGGCCGGCACCAAACTGCTGGTGGTCTTCGGCATTTCGGTACTGCTGACCTTCTATCCGGGGTGGATCGCTATCGGGCTGGTGGCGGCGCTGGTGCTGACAGCGGCCCGGATCGCACACATTCCACGAGGCGCGCTGCCGTCGGTACCGCACTGGCTGTGGATTTTGCTGGCCATCGGCGCGATCACCGCGGCGTTTGCTGGCGGCAGTCCGGTGATCGAATTGACCGGCGTGCCGCTCGGACTCGGCGGACTGCTGAACTTCCTCCGCATAACCACGTTGTCGATCGTGCTGTTGGGTCTGGGAGCGATGGTGTCGTGGACCACCAATGTCGCCGAAATAGCCCCGGCCGTAGCCACTTTGGGCCGACCATTGCGGTTGTTGCGGATCCCGGTCGACGAGTGGGCCGTCGCATTGGCGCTTGCGCTGCGCGCCTTCCCGATGCTGATCGACGAATTTCGGGTGCTTTACGCCGCCCGGCGACTGCGGCCCAAGCAGGTAGCGCCGACTCGTCGGGCTCGTCGCAGGCGTCGCGCGCTGGAACTTATCGACCTGATCGCGGCGGCGATCACGGTGACATTGCGGCGTGCCGACGAGATGGGTGATGCCATCACGGCGCGCGGCGGTACCGGGCAGATCTCGGCAGCACCGTCGCGGCCAAGACTCGCTGACTGGCTGGCGCTCTCGATCACCGTGGCGCTGTGCACCGCGGCGATCGCGTTGGAAGTGCCGTTGGGCGGCTAGCGGCGGGCCGCGGCGTTGGCCGCTTGCTGGGCCCGGCGCAAGGTCGTCGACACATCGCTGCGGCCCAGAAACATCTCGTCGAAATACGGTTTGATTGCCTGATTTCCCGCAGCGAAGCCGGCGCCCCCGGGTGCAGCGATGCGCGGTCCGTTCAACACCGCGAAGAACGCCGCAACGTCGATGTTTTTGCCGGCCCAGTAGTCGAAGTAGACCTTCTGGGCCGACCGCACTGCGGGAATGGCGCTGCCAAGCCGGCCCACATATTGATTGCCCTGGTTGCTGCCTATCCACGCCAGCACCTGGCGCACCGCGTCGGGATTCGCGGACGCGGAATTACCAGCCGCGGCAATGCCGTTGGTGACGGTGACCCGGCCCTTGGGGCCTTCGGGAAGCATCGCCACACCCCATCTGAAGCGGGCATGGTCGGCTACCGGCGCCAGGTTGTAGGTGCCGGACTGGAACAGCGCCATCCTGCCGGCCAGGAACTGGTTGCGGGAGAAGTCACCGTTGTCATTGGTGTCCGAGGCCGGCGGTGCGACGTGGTCGTCGTTGATCAGCCTGACCAGGTAGGTGAAAGCCTCGATTGCGCCCGGATTGTCGAAGGCGAAGCGATCACCGTCCTGGAACACGCCCCCGGCCGACCCGATGTAGTTCAGGTAGATGCCCTGCGGGTCGTTGGCCGCGTTGTAAGCCCACTGTCGGATACGTCGGGCATCGAAACCCGCTGTGGCCGCGGTGCGTCCATCGGAGTCAACCGTGAGCCGGGCCAGCAGCGGGCGCAGCGTGTCAGCACCGTGCGGGCTCCACCGCAACCGTGCCAGTTCGGCGGGGCCGACACCGGCGGCGGCGAGCAGATCGGCGTTGTAATACAACGCGATTCCGGCGTCGGTTAGTTGGGGAACTGCCCACAGCACCCCGCCCCGGGTGAACTGCTCGACCACCGACGGCTCCCACGCCGACGCTGCACCCGGCCCGAGGGTCTTTCCGACGTCGATCAATCGGCCGCTGTCGGCGTATCCGGCGAGATAGGCGTTAGAGATCCAGAAGATGTCGTCTGCGCTGCCGCCCGCGACGTCGGTGCGCAACGTGTTGAAGTAGGTGGAATATGAGACCACATGGGTGTGCACCTCGATGTCGGGATGCGCCCGGGTGAACGCCGCGAACGACTGCCGATACGCCGCGGCGACCTCCTCGTCCCACAGCCGAATACTGACCACGGTCTTACCGCCGGGCGGCCTCGCCGAGATGTCCAACAGCACCGCCGTCGCGGCCAGCAACGCGGCGAGCAACACCAAAGACAGTGCGAACAGCGTGGAAAACCTTGGTCGGTAGCTCATTTGAGCCCCGTGACAATGATCGATCGCACGACGTGTCGCTGGAAAATCACAAACAACACCAGTAGCGGGACAATTGCCACCGTCGTCGCGGCCATTACCACCGTCCATTGGGCGTTGTACCGGGACTGTAGCGCAGCGGTCGCCACCGTCAGCACCTGCCACTTTGCGCCGCTGGTGATCACCAACGGCCACATGAAATGGTGCCATTGCGATACGACGGTAATCAGCATGAGCGTGACCAGAACGGGTCGGCTGGAGGGCAGCACAACGTGCACGATCACGTCCAGCGTGTTGGCGCCATCGAGGTATGCGGCGTTGATCAGGTCATCGGGTATCGCTCGAAAGTACTGGCGCAGAAGGAAAATTGCATAAGGCGAGCCGAAGATGAATGGCAATACCAACGCCCAAAACGTGTTACGCAGCCCCAACTGAGCCATCATCAAATACAGCGGCACCACCGTCACCGAACCCGGTACCATCAACGTCGCGATATAGACCCAAAACAACGTGTCCCGGCCGCGAAAACGCAGTCGTGCGAACGCGTAGGCGGCAAGAATCGAAAAGGTCAGCTGCCCAAGCACAATTACCGCCGTCATCAACGTCGTCACCGCTAGGGCCCGACCGAACCCCGCGCCGCCCAAGTCGGCGTAGTTGGCCAGCGTCGGCGGCCGCGGCCACGCCAACGGTGTGCTCATGGCGAACTGGTGCGCGGAGGTGAATGAGGTCAGCAAACCGAGCGCGAACGGTGCCAGGGTAATAACTGCACCCAGTATCAGGCCGGCGTACACCAGAGCCGCCGAAAACCATCTAGGTGAGGTCATAGCTGATCCGTCGACGGAAGTACAGATGTTGGAAGACGGTGATGCCGACCAGGATGACGAACAACACCACCGCCATCACCGCGGCCCGGCCGATCGCCGCCGCGCCGAATGCCTCGGCATAGATGCGATGTGCGACGAGATCGGTGTGGTCCTGTGGTCCGCCGCCGGTCAGCGCGTAGACGGTGTCGAAAACTTGGGCGGCACTGATGACTCCGGTGACCAGCACGAAGAACATGGTGGGCCGTAGCATCGGCAGCGTAATCCGCCAGAACCGTTGCCAAGCGGTAGCCCCGTCGATGCGTGCCGCGGAGTGCACATCGGTCGGGATGGCCAGAATGCCGGCAAGGAAAAACAGCGCGACGTAGCCGACATTGGCCCACACCACCACTGCCGACACCACCGGCAGCGCGAGGCCGGGATCGGTGAGCCACTCGATGCGATGGCCAAGTAGGGTGCTCACCGCGCCGTCGGTGGGCGATAGGATCCAACGCCACGTCACCGCGATCGCGAGTGGGACGCAGATCCACGGCAGCACGTAAATCGTTCGGAACAATCCGCTGCCGGGCAGACTACGTGCCAACAACGCCGCAACCGCAAGGCCCAACACCGTCTGCGCGGGGACCACGATCGCGACAAACACCAGCGTCACCAACAGCGAATTGCCGAATGCCGAATCGCTGAGCACCGAGCGCCAGTTCTCGGCTCCGACATACTCGATCGGCCCGAGCAGGTTCCAGCGGTGCAGGCTCAGCCACAACACCACCAGGATCGGCAGCAGCAGAAAAGCAACCACCCCGAAGAGGCTGGGAGCGAGTAGCGCATATCCCAGCATGGTCGATCGGTGCCCCCTGGCCAACGCACCGTCGTTCATAGGGGTATTAAAGCTGGTCGTTACGGTGGTGTCGTGACACCGAAGCGGGGGATCGATGCCGACTTCTTGGACCTGCCGCGCCATGAACTGGCCGACGCCGCGCTGTCGGCGGCCAACGCGGCTGGCGCCAGCCATGCCGACCTGCGGATTCACCGCATCACCACCGAGACGATCCAGTTGCGCGACGGCGAGCTGGAGACGGCGGTGATCAACCGCGAGCTGGGCCTGGCGGTCCGGGTCATCGTCAACGGCACCTGGGGGTTCGCCTCCCACGCCGAGCTGTCGCCGACGGTCGCGGCGGACACTGCCCGGCGCGCGGTATGGGTGGCCACCGCGCTGGCCGCACTCAACACCGACCGGGTCGAGCTGGCGGCCGAGCCCGTCTACTCCGACGTCAGCTGGGTCTCGAGCTACCGAATCGACCCGTTCGCGGTGACCACCGCCGACAAGATCGCCGTGCTCGACGAGTACTCCGGCAGGTTGCTGGCCGCCGACGGGGTGGATCACGTGTCGGCCGGGCTGAACACCGTCAAGGAGCAGACTTTCTATGCCGACTCCTTCGGTTCGACGATCACTCAGCAGCGGGTGCGGCTGATGCCTGTTCTGGAAGCGATCACCATCGACACCGGTGGCTGCGGGTTCGACTCGATGCGCACACTGGCGCCCCCGATGGGCCGCGGCTGGGAGGTGCTGGCCGGCGACGAGGTGTGGAACTGGACCGACGAGCTTGCCCAGCTGCCGTCGCAACTGGCCGAGAAGATCAAGGCGCCCAGCGTGACACCCGGGCCGACGGACCTGGTGATCGACCCTACCAATCTGTGGTTGACCATTCACGAATCCATCGGCCACGCAACCGAATACGACCGCGCTATTGGCTACGAGTCCGCCTACGCCGGCACATCGTTCGCCACTCCCGACAAGCTCGGCACCCTGCGTTACGGCTCGCCGGTGATGAACGTGACGGCCGACCGTACTGTCGAATTCGGTTTGGCCAGTGTCGGTTACGACGACGACGGGGTGGCTGCCCAGAGCTGGGATCTGGTGCGCGACGGGATCTTCGTCGGCTATCAATTGGACCGGGTGTTCGCGCCGAGACTGGGCCTGCCGCGCTCCAACGGCTGCGCATACGCCGACTCACCGCATCATGTACCGATTCAGCGGATGGCAAATGTCACGTTGCAGCCCGGCCCCGAGGATCTCACCACCGACGACCTGATCTCCCGTCTCGACAACGGCATCTACATCGTCGGCGACCGATCCTGGTCAATCGATATGCAGCGCTACAACTTCCAGTTCACCGGTCAGCGGTTCTACCGCATCCGCAACGGACGCCTCGACGGCCAGGTGCGCGATGTCGCCTATCAGGCCACCACTACCGATTTCTGGAACTCGATGGAAGCCGTCGGCGGGCCCTCGACCTGGCGGCTCGGCGGGGCGTACAACTGCGGCAAGGCCCAGCCCGGCCAGGTGGCCGCGGTCAGCCACGGCTGTCCTTCCGCGCTGTTCCGCGGCGTCAACGTACTCAACACCCTGGTCGAGGCCGGCCAATGATCAGCGCACAGCAGGTGATCGACATCGCTCTGGACGCCGCAGCGCGGCGGGGACGTGTCGACGAGACCATCGTGCTGGTGACCGACCGGATAGCGGCGTCGCTGCGGTGGGCGAACAACTCGATGACCACCAACGGCGTGTCGACCGCCCGCAGCACTACCGTGATCTCAATTGTCCGCCAAGGTAATACCGCGCACGCGAGCTCGCTGACCTCGTCCGAGGTAGACCCGTCGCTGATCGAGGGATTGGTGGTGGCGTCGCAAGCGGCCGCCGTGTCGGCGCCGGTAGCCCGCGACGCCGCTCCGCTGTTGAACGGCAACGGTGCCCCTGCCGACTGGGACGCGCCGACGCCGGGTACCGGACCCGAGGTATTCGCCGACGTCGCCCGGGGGTTGAGTCGCGGCTTCGCTGGCAGCGACCAGTTGTACGGCTTTGCGCGGCACGCGCTGGAGACGGTCTATCTGGCGACATCGAGCGGGTTGCGGCGCCGCTACACCCAGCCCACCGGTTCGGTGGAGATCAACGCCAAACGCGACGGTGCCAGCGCGTGGGTGGCCGTAGGCACGCCCGATTTCGCGGATGTGCCAACGGATTCGCTGCTTGAACAGCTGTCGACGCGACTGGGTTGGGCCAAGCGCAGCGTCGAGCTGCCTGCGGGCCGCTACGAGACCATCCTGCCGCCGTCGGCGGTGGCCGACATGATGGTCTACCTGGGCTGGTCGATGGCCGGTCGCGGCGCGCAAGAGGGCCGCACCGCGTTATGTGCGCTCGACGGCGGAACGCGGGTGGGGGAGCGGCTGACCGATCTACCGGTGACGCTGTATTCCGATCCGACCGTGCCCGGTTTGCGGTGCACGCCCTTCGTGGCGACAGGCAGTTCGTCGGAGACGGTGTCGATTTTCGACAACGGCATGGACATCGAACGGGTGGACTGGATCCGCGACGGTGTGATCAACGCGCTGGCCTACCCGCGGGCCGCGGCCGCGGAGTTCGAGGCCCCGGTCGCCGTCGCCGCCGAGAACGTGGTGATGACCGGCGGCAGCGCCGATCTCGCGGACATGGTCGCGGCGACCGAGCGCGGGCTGCTGCTGACCACGCTGTGGTACATCCGCGAGGTCGACCCCACGACACTGCTGCTGACCGGGCTCACCCGCGACGGCGTCTACCTTGTCGAAGACGGCGAGGTGACGGCGGCGGTCAACAACTTCCGCTTCAACGAGAGCCCGCTAGACCTGCTGCGACGGGCCACCCAGGTCGGCGTCAGCGCGCGGACGCTGCCGCGGGAGTGGGGCGACTGGGTCACCCGCACGGCGATGCCGTCGCTGCGGATTCCCGACTTCCACATGTCGTCGGTCAGCCAGGCGACATAATGCGAGAGTGCGTGACGACGAGCTGACCCGGCTGGTCGCGTTGTCTCCGGGCGACGGCCGAACTGCTGCTCTGATCCGGCGCTTCTGCGCGGAGACGCTCGCGCTGCCACCGCTTCCGGCCGAGGTTGCGGTGACCGGAGCGGGATCGGATGCCGAGGCCGTTGTAGCCGACTTCGCCGAGCAGTTCAGCGTCGATGTGTCGATGATCACCGACGAGCAGCGCTCCGGATTATGGTCTGCATTGGGGGACAACACGTTTGGCATCGTGGTTCAGATGTATATCGCGGACTTCGTCCCGCGAGTGCGGGCCGGGCTGGAAGCGCTTGAGGTCGGCGAGCAGTACCTGGGATGGGCGGGTGGTCGGGTGGACTGGGATCACACCACCGACCCGTCCGGCGCGGTGTTCAACGACTTTTTGCCGGCCGTGGCGCGGCTGCGCAACCTCGATGCGCTGACGTCCGAGGTAGTCCGCTTGCGCGGCGCGGCACAACACAACTGCCGGTTGTGCAAGTCGCTGCGGGAAACGACGGCGCTGGACGCAGGCGGGTCGGAGACGCTCTACGGCGACATCGAGCGCTTCGAGGCCTCAGCGCTGCTGACCGACCGGCAGAAGGCGGCGTTGCGGTATGCCGACGCGCTGATCTGGTCGCCCGGCCAGATCGACCGCGGCATCGCCACCGGGGTGCGAGCGCACTTCTCCGATGCCGAAGCCGTCGAGCTGACCTTCGACGTGATGCGCAATGCCAGCAACAAGGTCGCGGTGGCATTGGCGGGCGATGCACCGCGGGTCGAACACGGCACCGAGCAGTACCTGCTTGACGTCGACGGTCAGACGGTGTTCACCTGACGTTTGTCTGTCTAACTGATTACGGCATGCGACTATTGCTGCCGCGCGGGTTGCTATTCGGTAACCCATCAAAACCGAAGGTTGGTACCAGAATAGCCATGGCAACCGCAAAGGAAGCGCAGCACGACGCTGCCGAATCTCTATTCGGACACATCATCGGGCTGCTCGATAAGCACGAGGCCGAGCACACCTTGACATCGGAGGTTGTGGAGGAACTGGCGCGAGCGTATGCGTCGGTGGCTGCTTGCGGCGTTCCGGACCAGCCGCGCCTCGGGGCGTAGCCGCGAAGCCAGTGTGACTGTGCGGCATACCGCCCGCCGCCGGTCACCGCCAAATTGCACCACACCGTCACCCGCAACCAGCGCGGCGCTAATCTCGACGGAGTCACCCAAGGGGCGGTAGCTCAGTTGGTTAGAGCCGCGGACTCATAATCCGTTGGTCGCGGGTTCGAGCCCCGCCCGCCCCACAACTTCGAAATGGGCGATTTGCGTCTTCTCGATGGACTGGCAGCTAGCTCTGCCAGTCGCTGGATCCGTCGTGCTTGGTGTAGGTACCGGTGGAGTTCGTCACGATGATGGGGTCACCGGCACCGAAGTTGTCGAAGAACCACTTTGCGTTCGTCGGGCTGATGTTAATGCAGCCGTGACTGACGTCGCGCTTACCTTGGTCGTCAACAGACCATGGAGCGCTGTGTACGAAGTCGCCGCTGTTGTCGAACCGGACGGCTAGGTCGACCGTCACCTTGTATCCGTACGCGGAGTTGACCGGAACCCCGTAGGTCGAGGAATCCATCACCACCGAGGGCATCTTCTCCTGAACGTAGTAGGTGCCGTTTGGGGTTTGGTGGCCACCGGCTGCCATGCCCATCGACATCGGGATGGTCTTCTCCACGGTCCCATTGCGGGTGACGGTCAGTTGGTGCGTCGCGTCGTCGGCCGTGGCCACCAGAGTGTCTCCGGTTTGGAAGCTGGACACTGTGCCGCCCGCATCGACGGTCACCGCGGTGTGGGCGGGCCAGAAGTTCAGCGGGCGCCAGCGCAGTTGCGTGGGGCTCATCCAGTAGAACTTGCCTTCGACCGGCGGGGCCGACGAGACGTGGACGGCGTTCTCGGCTGCGCCGGCGTCATCGACCAGCCCGGGGAAGTTGATGAGGATCGGCTGGGCTACACCTACCGTCGCTCCGTTCGCAGGGAAGAACTTCGGCGGCCCGAATGGCGCCGCGCCCATGAACGGTGGTGCCGGCGCTGGTGGCGGTGGCGCGACAACCCCTGGATCGCCGGGAGGCGGATCCGGATCCGCCAGCGCGGGACCCGCACTCAGAACCAGCAGCCAG